>WNFW01006710.1_pt1 | contig 11877 bp, 13 predicted proteins | sample 5400131 | NCBI WGS metagenome assembly WNFW01 (sample SAMN13153362, study PRJNA577476) | soil metagenome | isolation source: 20 cm soil or saprolite under grassland replicate 1 | place: USA:California | collected 2016-06-15
ACTTTTGGCACGCCGATCACTTTTACATCGTTGGATGGCTCTCCTGGCGGCGTTCCGCTCTACAAGAACGGGCTCCTTCTCGGTGGAATAGGCGTGACCGGCGACGGCACACCGCAGCCGCCTAGTCCGGTTATGCTCACGCCGCCATTGTTTCCGCTCCCGCTATGCATTGTCATTCCGCCAGCGGCAATAGCCCGGAATGAAAATCCCTTCGTCTACATTAACGGCTCCGATGTAGACGAGGACGTCGCTCTTGCAGGACAAAAAGGATATGCCCCTTCGTCGAGCATCACCGCAGACAACGTTTTCATAGGCGGCATCCGACTACCGTACGTCTCTTCCTCCACATCCGTTTCGAGCACGATCACGCTGCAAGGCAACTACGATCCAATGTTTCCTCCACAGGCCTCACCGGGACCGCCCCCCGGAATTGTGCCTGCCACTTTCGGCGGCGTTCCTGGTGAAATCCGCCAGCCGATTATCGGCGATCCGTTGGTCGCGCCGATCAATGGTCAACCGCGTCTCACTGCCGCGGAAGTCTCTAGCATTATCAACTATGCCGCGCAGCGGGTGAAGATCACGCGCGCGGCCATTCGATTGCCCATCGGCACTCAGATGCAGGCCTTCATCACCGTTGTGAACAATCCGAACGCGGATGACGCGACGCCGACAGTGCTTGGCACTTTTCGCACAGGCGAAGCGACTTTATTTAGCTGGGACGTCGCAGTGCAAAAAGCGCGCACCACCCTTTTTTATTCGCGTCACGACTTTCTTGGGTTTGGTTTGGATATCGCCATGTCCACGCGCTGCGTCGGGTTTTTGGCGCAAAAATTTTATCCGCCCGGAATCGACGGCAACAACCGTGGGCCGTTTTTCACCGAACAGGACAAACTTTCCGGGTTTTCCGGGACCGAACCCAACCTCACGTTCACGGCCAGGGCAGATTTTAGTTCGCCTCCACTTCGGAACGGCATCAGATTGGATTTACCCGACGGCATTACAATTTTCCCGGGTGGTTTTCCACTTTATCGCAACGGCGTGCTCGTCGGCGCGATCGGAGTCAGCGGCGATGGCGTCGATCAAGACGACATTGTCGGCGCGTCGGGCACGCACGATTTTCTCGCGCCCAACGCAATTCGTTCCGATCAATTCAATTTCCGCGGAACGCGTTTGCCTTACGCAAAATTCCCGCGCGATCCGACGCTGTAAGGTCGACATCGTCTCACTCGCTCGAGGCTAGTTGCGGCAGCGGCGCATGAACTTACAATCTCGTGCGCCTACTCCTGCGCTCGAGCATGCCTAACGAATACGAATCGCCGATCGGCCAGCGGCCGGAAATTACAGGCGCGATTGTTCCGCCGGCTCCAAGACATGATCCCTACGCCGCTTTTCGGTCGCGCGGGTTTCGTTTTTTCACCACCGGAAATTTATTGTCGATCCTCGGCCGCCAAATGCTCGCAGTTGCGGTGGAATGGGAGATTTATCGGCGCACTCATTCTGCGACGGCGCTCGGCCTGGTTGGACTGGTCTTCGCAATTCCGATTGTCGGGTTGTCGTTGCCGGCGGGACATCTGGCCGACCGAATCAGCCGCAAACATATCATCCTCGTCTCCCAAATTTTCAGTTCGGTTACATCGGCGTTGCTAGCGCTTGTTTCCTGGCAACATCTCGCCATTCCGCAGATGTCGATCTTGCGCTCGTGTAATCACGGACTGAGTGCCGTCGCGAATGTGTTCGAACGCCATCAAAGTGGATTCCATTTCGACGATGCTTCGATTCCAATCATTTATCTGCTCCTTTTTATCGGCGGCGCGGCGCGGACGTTTTCCTGGGCGGCGCGGAGTTCCTTTTTTCCAACATTGGTACCGCGCGATGCGTTTTCGAACGCAGTTACCTGGAACAATAGCATTTTTCAGATCGGATCTGTGGTTGGACCGGCCATCAGCGGTTTCGTCGTGGCCCATCGCGGTTTCCCAATTGTTTACATCATCGACGCGATCACGGCGTTTGCGTTTTTCCTACTCGTCTTGCCAATTCCTCGCGCGAAGCAACTTCTGAAACGCGCAGAGCAAAGCACGTGGCGGAGCCTCGCGGCGGGCGCGAAGTTCGTGTTTAGCAAGAAAGTGATCCTGGCAACGATCACGCTCGACCTTTTCGCGGTGCTGTTGGGCGGCGCGGTCGCTTTGCTCCCGATTTTTGCCGATCAAATTCTGCACTGCGGTCCGGTCGGTCTCGGGTGGATGCGCGCTTCGCCGGCAATTGGCGCTTTCGCGATGGCGCTGATCGTCGCCTACTTGCCGCCGATGCGCGAAGCCGGCAAAATACTTCTTTGGTGCGTTACCGGTTTTGGAATCGCCACCGTGGTCTTCGGTTTATCGAAAGCACTCTGGCTATCGTTGGCAATGTTGTTCGTGGCCGGCGGGCTCGACAGCGTGAGCGTGATCATACGCGGTTCGATCGTTCAGTTGGTGACCCCGGATGAAATGCGCGGTCGCGTTTCCGCCGTGAACAACATTTTCATCGGCACATCGAACGAATTCGGTGCGTTGGAGTCCGGATTGACCGCAGCGTTGTTCGGTCCCGTGATCTCCGTCGTCGCTGGTGGAATCGGCACGATTCTGGTCGTAGCCGCGTCGGCGTGGCGCTGGCCGGAAATTCGCAAGATCGGCGCGCTCGACCGGAATTTGCGTTAAGATCGACAACGACTCATGAAAATTGCCGCTGCCCAGATTTCGTGCGTGCTCGGCGATTTCACCGCGAACCTGCGCAAGACACGAGATTCCGCTGTCCTCGCGAAAAAGTCAGGCGCGGAGCTCATCGTTTTTCCTGAAATGGTGGATACCGGTTATTCGATGCCGGTGATTCAGAAGCACGCGAAAAAATGGAGTGATGGCGCGGTCCCTGAGCTGCAAGAAATCGCCAAAGAAACTTCTATCGCCATTGTTGCGGGGATTTCGGACCGCGATGGCGTGTCCATTTTCAATTCACAAGTTTTGATCAACGGGCAGGGCGAGGTCGTCGCGAAATATCGTAAGACTCATTTGGTCACGGCCGCACCGCTGGATGAGCGCGTTTGTCTTTCGCCCGGCAACAAATTCGTCAACTGCAAGATCGGTAAGTTTAACGTCGGGCTGAGCATTTGTTACGATCTGCGTTTTCCGGAAATGGCGCGGACCCTCGTCGTCAACCGCGGAGCAAATGTGATTGTGAATTCTTCCGCGTGGCCGGTCGTGCGCGCGGAACATCTGCGAATTCTAGCGCTGGCTCGCGCGGTTGAAAATCAAAGCTATTTCATCATCGCCAATCGCGTGGGCACGGACGATGGCGTCACGTTCTGCGGTTCGTCGCTGATTGTCGATCCTTCCGGCGCAATTCTGGCGGCCGCTTCGCCTGATCGCGAGGAATTGATTGAGGCGGAGATTTCAGAACAAGTGATCGCGGACGTGCGCAACCAAGTCACGGTTTTCGCTCATCGCCGCGGCGAATTGTACAAGATGAACTGAACGACCGACGATGTAGTCGGAAGCGATCTAATAATGATGAAAAAGCACCACGTTTGGCTTGGTCTGACGATGATGATGATTCTCGCGACGCTTGGTTCGAGCGCGCTCCGGGCGGAGGATAATTCCACGCCCCAACAGGTCTTCGATGGAATGCGTCAAAGTTTTCAAGCCGATAAAGCCAAAGGTGTCCACGCTCGCTATCAATGGGAATTGAGCGGACCGAATGGCGGCGAATGGTGGATCGACGTCAACGACGGGACGTTCAAGATGGGGCGCGGCAAGATCGACAACCCAAGCGTCACATTTATCACGAGCGACAACGACTGGGTCGCAATGTCGAACGGGAAACTCAAAGGCACGTGGGCGTTCATGACTGGGCGCTTGAAAGTGCGCGGCAGTCAATCGATCGCGCGAAAGCTGGACGAAATTTTCCCTTAGAACTTCGCTTCGACCGCAAGCCTCACATACGGCGCGGGATCGGTTTTCACGCTCGCTTCAGCGCGGAAGAAATCGAAGTCGCGCCGGAACGTGCAACCGACGTCGAGCGTGATGTCCAGCGGCTTAAAGTGAGAATAAGTCGCTTGGATTCCGGCCCGACGATTGGGCTCGAATAAATTGAGCCACCCGCGCCAATCACGGCAAAGATCTTGTCTTTTTTGAGTGGAAAAGTGACCCATACTTTCCAAGGCACGTCGATTGAATCGCCGGTTACGTGGTTTTGGAAATAAGGACCGGGATCAATTTCGATTCCTGCGCCTGCGTGATCATGAACGATGTATTCGTAAGCCAGGAGCGCGTGAATGGTTTGCAAATGGTCCGGCAATCCATTGTCGGTGCCGCCAAAATCGAACCGCTCATATTCAACGCCCGCCCGGAAATACCAGTTCCCCGTAATGTGAAACCGATGGGCGTAGCTGAAATCGTTATAGAGCGAGTCGCCGTCGCCGAAAATCCCGCTATAGTCCTTAAAATCGCTCTTACCGGTGTAAACAGTCTCGTAGGCAAAAAGCTCCGTTGAGTTTTTGTTCTCGTCGCTGGGCGATGGCGCGGGCTGCAATTCCGGCCCGGTGCCGGCTAGGACCGGTGAAATAAGGCTGAGAAAACCGACGGTTAAGGCGAGACGGAGGTTATTCATAATCTTGGTGCTGACAGTAGTTGTCGATCTTGTATTCGTTTGGGTCGGCCAATCTCGGTGTATCGTATTCTGGCTTTCTCGGCAAGTAACTATTGAAAAGGTTGCGGGCAGCCGGATTTCTAGCATATTTGATACCGAATGCTTTCGGGGTTGACTGGCTTCCGACTTGCTCTACTGTGCACGGCCCTTTTGTGACAACCCCCCCTCTAGCGATAGCGAATCCGTTGGCCGGAATCGACCACGGCGTGGCCTTCTGGTTTCATGCTCACCTGACGCCCACATTCGTAAGCCTGCTCCGTGGAATCACTGAATTCGGCTCGAGTGAGTGGATTGGCGTCGTCCTTTCGATAGCGGTCCTATTTTTCGTTTTCAAACGCTGGTGGCCATCGCTTCTGATGATGGTTGTGGCGGTCCCGGGCGGGATGCTCTTGAACGAATGGGTCAAACTTCTGGTACATCGCCATCGTCCATTTGTCGACGGCTGGTTCGTGGACTGGTCCGGTTACAGCTTTGCCAGCGGCCACACCATCGGCGCCACCCTGCTTTACGGGCAACTTGCTCTGTTCATTATCCCGGTGATCAAAAATCGCCGCGGTCGCGTGCTAGTCTATTCGGCGGCTACGTTCGTGATCGTTCTGGTTGGGTTCAGTCGGATCGCGCTTGGCGCCCATTATTTGACCGACGTGCTTGGGGGAATGTTTCTCGGCACCAGCTGGCTGACACTTTGTCTGTTGGTCTCGCGTCCGTTGCGGCGAGCGGTTGTCCCGCCGGTTATTGGAGATGTCCTGTCGGATGCAACCCCGGCGTTGGTCCCGGTTCCAGTTTCAGTGCAAGCCGAAGTTGCAGTAGCGCCAGCTTCAGAGTTACTGATTTAACGCCGTCTCTTCCATCCGGAGACGCCTCCGGACGCGTTTCGTGCTAGCATCACGATTGCATTCGGCGCGATCGCGAGCCGCTTGCATGGAAACATGAAAGTCCCGAGCAGGATTCGTCTAACCTTTTATTTTTTCGCTTTTGCGGGCGCGGCGCTTTTCGTCGGACTGCTAATTCGCGAAGGCGCTCCGCAGGTCGGCAAAGCGATCGCCAGCGCGGGCTGGGCGATTCTTGCCGTCATCGCATACCATTTGTGCGTTCCGGTTTTCTTGGACGCCCTCGCATGGTGGGTTCTTTTCCCGAAAATCGATCGTCCGCCGCTGCCAAGAATTTTTTGGATGCGTTGGATCGGCGAATCGGTGAGCACGCTGGTACCCTCAGCCGCAGTCGGTGGAGACATTGTCCGCGCCCGTATGGCCGCTATTCATGGAGCGCCGGTGCCAATCGCAGCGGGAACGGTGCTTGTCGATCTAACGCTCGGGGTATTCACCCAGGCAGCTTTTACACTGCTCGGTGTCGTGTTGTTGGTCGAAGCGACGGGACAAAGAAATTTTGTTGGGCCGACAATACTGGGAACGTTGGTTGGTGTGGCCGCAGTTGGCGGATTTTATTTCGTGCAACGGCTCGGGATGTTTGGGTTTTTAGCGCGAATGATTGGGAAGCTGGCGAATTCGCCTGAGTGGCAGTCTCTGGTTCAAAGCGGCGAAACTTTCGATCAGACTCTGCGCGCACTTTACGCCAGACGCAGAGCGCTCGTCGGATGCTGCGCCTGGACAATTCTTTCCCTGATCTTGAATTCAGGAGAGATTTGGATCGCGCTCCATGCGCTTAATTTGAATGCGAGCGTGATTAACGCAGTCATCTTGCAGAGCACCATTTTGACCGTTCGTAATGTTGGCTTTGCTATTCCGAGCGGTCTCGGCGTCCAGGAAGGCGGTTATGTACTGATTGGCAACCTTCTCGGAATCGATGGAACCAGCGCCTTGGCTCTTTCTTTGATCGCGCGCGTGCGCGAACTCGGCTTGGGAATTCCGGGCGTGGTCACGTGGCAGGTCATCGAAGGCCGTCGTTTGCTGCAAGCGCGCGCTGAGGCCGCGTCTCCGTAGAATTTCAATTTGGCGATTGCCCGGCTCAGGTTTGCCAATCGTCCTTTCACTTTTGCCGGATTTGTAAAATTGGTGCGCACGCCCCACCAGATCCAAGCCAGTCCTCCGGGCAGATCGAGTTGCTTTCTGAGCTGAGCGATAACTTCTCCATCGCCGTACGCTTCCAGAAAAGTCGTTGAAAACGGCAGCCATTGTCGGCTCGGTACGATCCCCACCATGTCGAGGAGAAAGACGAGCAAATCGTCCGCCTGTCGGGCAGCGGTCGCGAGCGATTTTTCATGGACAATTTCAAAGTCAATCAGTCGTGCACGATTGCTGCTCGGATTGTAAATTACATTCTGGGAAGTGCCATCGCCGTGGGACCAGGAGCCACGGAAATAGTCGCTCCAAAATTGATGAGCGCGGCGAAATTCAGCGCCTGCGGCCTGCAGCATTCGGCGTGTAAGCGTGCCGCGATTCAAGTGTATCCATAAGCTTTCGCCCGCAAGTTTTTCGGCGATAATGCACCTCGTCCCGGAACCGTAGGCGCGATAGCGGTCGCCATTGAGCATTTCAAAACAGCCAACCTCCCAGCGCTGCCATTCTTCTACTTTGCTCCAGAACCGAATCGGAATGTCGGCCATCCGAAAATAGAGATTAGTCAGATCGGCTAGCTGTTGGCTGTGAAGATTGCGGCGCTTGACGATAACGCGTCGTCCGCGCCGCGTTTTCTCGGTGATCGAATTAATCGCCAGCGCTTCGACCAGTCTTGTCGCTACCTCCGCCAGGCCGAGCGGCGTTTCTACTATTTTACTCGCTACCGTGATTAAACCGGTTGGAACGAGATTCTCAACCACTGCAACTCCATCTCCCAAAATTCCCATTTTCGCTTTTTCCTTCGACGGCTTTGATCGCGATTGCTTCAAATCATTTTTTCACGCACCGATTGCGTCGTTCTTTGTTCAGACTATGATCGTCTCTCCCACCTTCATTACGCGTAGCTCAGATTTGGCGCCGCGCTTTTTTAATTCTTCGCCAAACGCTTCCGGCGTCCCGGTCAGCACTGGAAATGTGCCATAGTGCATCGGAATTACCATTTCCGGACCGACCAGTTTCACCGCGTCGGCCGCGCGAATCGGGCCCATGGTGAAATGATCGCCGATGCAAACCAGCATAATGTCGATCTTGTTATAATCGGAAACGCGCGCGATGTCGGAAAAAAATCCGGTATCGCCGGTGTGATAAATCGTCGCTCCATTGCGAATGCTAATGACAAGCCCGGTTGGCATGCCCGCGGGGACTGCCGGCGAAGTTTCATCTTTCTGCACCGTCGAGCCGTGCCACGCCGGAACAAAACAAACCGTCACCTCGCCATCGAGTAACGTCAGTTGCCCACCGATGTGTCCGGTCGTGTCGCTGCCTGCTTGTTCGCTTGGATAACCGAGCGCGCTCGTCACTGCCGCCGACAAGTCGAAGTTCGCAACCAGTTTCGCTCCAGTTTTTTTTCCGATCTCGACCGCATTCCCGACGTGATCGGAATGTCCGTGTGACAGCAAAATGAGATCGACATGTTTCAGCGCGGCCAATTCGTCTTTGCCCTTTTCGAAAACGGGATTGGTCAGCCAGGGATCGACCAAAAGCACTTTTCCGCCCGGAGTGACGATTCTGAACCCCGATTGCCCATACCAGGTGAGTCGCGTTTGCGCCATCGCTTCACCAAAACGAAAACGCGCGGTTGAGCAAAACATTTTCCTGAGCGAAAGGAAGTTCGTTCATGGTTACGCCGGAAAGACATTTGGCGGCAACGGATCCGAGGATGGCTGGGCTGATCAAGCGTTCGCTCCGCTACAACGTGAAGCCGGGCGGATTGGTTCGACCATTCGACGCGCTGGCCGAGTCGATCGCTTATCAACAGCTAAATGGAAAAGCTGCCGCAACTATTTGGAAACGAGTGCGCGCTCTCTATCCGCGAAGCAAGTATCTCGATCCGCGACGAGTTCTTGAAACTCCTGACCAAAAGTTGCGCGGCGCGGGTCTTTCTCGAAACAAAGTCGCCGCGATCAAGGATCTGGCTGCGAAAACCATCGACGGGACGGTACCGAGCGCGCGCGGATTGGCGAAGATGAGCGACGAAGAAATCATCGCGCGTCTGATCACTGTTCGCGGGATTGGGCGTTGGACCGTCGAGATGCTGCTCCTTTTCGATCTCGGCCGGCCCGACGTCTGGCCGGTGGACGATTACGGCGTGCGCAAAGGATTCGCGAAAACGTTTGGTAAGAGAAAACTGCCCAAACCGAAACAGCTGATGAAGCTGGGTGAAAAATGGCGGCCCCATCGCTCAGTCGCGGCCTGGTATTTCTGGCGCGCACTCGATAACGACGGCGGAACCTAACAAAGTTGACTTTGCCGGCAGCGCTCACTAAAACGCGGCATTATGGCGATGATTCACGTTAATCGGGGCGCAACCAGTCTGGGCGTGTTTCCGGAGGAACAGGTCCGCGGAGGAATTCGCACCGGTCGCTTTCTTCCGAGCGATCTTGGTTGGCGCGAAGGAATGGCGAGTTGGCAACCGCTTTCGGAATTTACGGAATTTGCGGCCGATATCGCTGGGGCCATGCCCCCCTCAGGTGCTCCTCCTCCTCAAACTCCCACCGCTCCGGCGATAATTGCTCCCACTGCAGGAACGACATCCGCGCCGCGAAGCGGATTGCCGTGGGACGCGCGGCAATCGAAGGGATTGCTTTCCGCTTTCATTGAAACGTTGCAGATGGTCTTGACTCGCCCGAGCGAGGCCTTTACCGCGATGAAACGCGAAGGCGGGCTGGGCGAACCGCTTCTTTACGCGATGATTGGCGGGACTTTCGGGACCGTCTTTGTCTTCATTTACAATTTTGCTTTTCGAAGCTTCGCCTTATTTCCGACGCGGCACTCAGTATTCGAGAACATGATCGGTGGTGTAGGATTGATCTTCCTTTTGATTTTGACGCCGCTCTTCGTTGTCATTGGCACCTTTATCGGGTCGGCCATCTATCATGTTTGTTTGATGATCATCGGCGGCGCCAAGCAGTCATTTGAAACGACGTTCAGGGTCGTCTGCTTCGGCGGCGGATCCGTCAGTCCGCTTCTGGTGATCCCATTTTGCGGTGGATTGGTGGTCTTGGTTTGGAAGATCGTCGTTTACAGCATCGGCCTCGCTCGCGCGCATGAAACCGAGACGGGGCGCGCTTTGTTGGCGGTCGTGCTGCCGCTAATCATTTGTTGCGGTTTCGGGATTGTGGCGGCGATCACGATACCGGCGCTGGTTCACATGCAAAGTCAGTGATGTTTGAATGCGGCTAACGCTTCGTTATCGGGCCCCGACAGAAATCGATCATGAGCTGATCTGGTTGAGCCTGTCGCTTGGTTCGCTCGCGCTCGCGGCCGGCTGGTTTGCGCTTCGATTGCCCTGGCCGCATTGCATGTTTTTGGCGGTGACTGGACACCCGTGTCTCACCTGCGGCGCGACTCGCTCAACCATCGCCTTTTTCCATGCAGATTTCTGGAGCGCTTGGAAATGGAATCCGCTGGTCTTTCTGTTCTTGAGCGGGTTATCGATCTTCGACCTTTACGCTTTCGCGATTTTGGTCATTCGCGGGCCGCGATTGCGCATCGTTCGGTTCACTCCGGCGGAAAAGCGTTTTCTCCGACTTCTCGCAGTTATTTTACTGCTCTCGAACTGGATTTACCTGCTCTCGCACCCGCACGGTTTGTTTTAGACGTTCGCTTCAAACCATCGACCTCGGATTTGCTTAGCGTACGCCAATGTCCGCGCGGCAAATCGCCTAGCCGGAGATTTCCAATCCGCGCCCGCACCAGCCGTTTCACTTCGTAACCGACCGCATAAAACATGCGCCGGATCTGCTGATTAATTCCCTGGCGCAAAACAACGCGCACTCTAGTCGGACCGATCGAATGGAGCTGTGCAATTTGCGCGCGCCGACCATCCAAGAAAAGTCCGCGCAAAAGTTTCTGCGCGAGCGCGCTGTCCCATTGCCGATCTAACGTCACCTCGTATTCCTTTTCGATTTTGAAGCGTGGATGGGTGAGTTGCTGCGCGAGGTCGCCGTCGTTCGTTAGCAGGAGCAATCCTTCACTCTGGGCATCGAGACGTCCAATATTGAAAAGGCGTGGAAACTTTGGCGGCAACAAATCGAAAACCGTGTCGCGAACGTGAGGATCACTGCGAGTCGAAACAAATCCCGCCGGTTTGTGCAACGCAATCGTCATCGCGCGCTCGAGATGAACGAGCTTGCGATCGACTTTCACATGATCGCGCTCGCTGGGTTGTGCGCTGAAATTTGTGCAAACCCGCCCGTTGATCGTGACGCGTCCGGCCGCGATCAATTCATCACATTTTCGCCGTGAACCGACGCCGGCTGCGGCAAGGAACCGATTGAGGCGCATGGCAGAAATCGAGAGGTTGAATCGATAAGAAGTTGAGCAGATCCACTCAACCACTCAACATCTCAACTACCGAACAGTCGCTCAGGCGTCCGGCTTGGTTTTGGGAAGGCCGATGACTTTGCGGCCTTCTTTCCATTGGCCGCGTTTCTTGAGCAGTTCGACCCGCTCGAAACGCTTTAGAACATTGCGTTTCGCGACAATCGTGCTGGCTCCTCTGAGGCTTCGATGCTGTGACATAGATCGGGAAATGAGCGCGAAAGCTACCGCGAAGATGGCATTTTTCAAATGCGATGTCGGTATTGTTCAGAAAGGCCTCGGCTATAGCTGATTACTCAGAACAATATATCGACCGCTCGTCATCACCTGATGATAAATATGAAAGCGGGTCGTCAAAACGCGCTGCCAGTGTGGAACGCGATCTTGCTTGATGATCAAGAAAATCCCCTGTGGATCACCCCACTGACGCAGGATCGCATCCTCATTGACGGAAGGGTTCATTCCACCCGGAATGTGCATTTCGTCGTCGTCGGGCTCGTTCACCAAATAAAAGTGACGGCGCAAATAAAAAACAAGACTGCTGGCATCATCGAATTCTCCTTCGTAAACTACTGCATCTTTGTCGGTGAGCCTGCTCTCCAAAAACCGAGCCGCATCTGCGAGTGAAAATTGTGGCGCCATGCGCGCGACGCCGTCCGCCAACGAAAGTCCAATCGGCACCACCGCCGCGGCTAAAACGCTCAGACAAAGTCCCGGCCGCCGTTTCGTCGCGAGATAAACCGCGATCATCGACGCGACGATGAGGGAAATAGCGATCACCGTAAGCATCGGACGCAAAATT
>WNFW01003695.1_pt1 | contig 11876 bp, 10 predicted proteins | sample 5400131 | NCBI WGS metagenome assembly WNFW01 (sample SAMN13153362, study PRJNA577476) | soil metagenome | isolation source: 20 cm soil or saprolite under grassland replicate 1 | place: USA:California | collected 2016-06-15
CTACCTGCTACTTTGCATGGGGTTGTTTTCCATATTTCAGTTGGGAGCGCGAACCGCCTCGACCTTGCGGCTCAGGTCGTCGCAAATGGTAAATCTGGCAACCGGGAAGATTTGAAGAAGATGGCGAAGGTTCGGCTGCTGTGGGGAAAGGCGGTAGTCTTGCTGCGTCATGGGCCGCTTTATCCCCTCATCCCTGCGTAACGGCTCCGCCGTTATCGCTGGAGGAGCGCGCCCTCCCGGCGGCGCAAGTGCGCCGCCGGGAGGGCGCGGTCCTCACCATGAGGTCTGCATTCACCCCTGCATCGCGCGCGCGGCGGCGCTGTGGCGCCGGATCAGATCGGCCACATCGAGGCCCGGAATCGCGCCGTCGCTGACCACCCATGCTCCGCCGACCATGACCCGGTCCGCGCGATGCGCGCCGCACAGCACCAGTGCCGCCAACGGGTCGCCATGGCCGGAGAAGCGCAATTCGTCGAGCTTGAACAGCGCGAGATCGGCGGCTTTGCCGACGGCGATCTCGCCCAGTTCGGGGCGGCCGACGCACGCCGCCGATCCCCTGGTAGCCCAGCGCAAGGCATCCTTGTGGCTGACCCGGCCAACGCCGTAGCGCGCCCGCTGCAACAGCAATGCCGCCCGCACCTCCTGCATCAGGTTGGAGCCATCGTTCGAGGCTGAGCCATCGACGCCGAGGCCAATTGCGACCCCCGCCTCTTCCATGTCGCAGACCGGGCAGCAGCCGGACGCCAGCAGCTGGTTGCTGCAGGCGCAATGGCTGATGGCTGTCTTCGCCTGGCCCAGCCGTTTCATCTCCTCAGGTTCGAAATGAATGCCGTGGGCCAGCCACGTCCGCGCATTGAGCCAACCGCATTGCTCGAGGTAATCGAGCGGCCGGCAGCCATGCATCTGCCGGCAAAATTTGTTCTCGTCCTCGGTCTCCGCCAGATGGGTATGCAGACGAACGTCGAGCCGGTCGGCAAGCGCCGCGGTCGCGCTCATCAGCGACGTCGTGACTGAAAACGGCGAGCACGGCGCCAGTGCGATTTGCACCATGGCATCCTCGCCGCGCTGATGGTGCTTTACTACCACGCGCTCGCTGTCGGCGAGAATAGTATCCTCGTCCTGCACCACGCTTTCGGGCGGCAATCCACCGTCGCGCTGGGAACGGTTCATCGAGCCCCGCGTCAGCAGCACGCGGATGCCGAGCCGCTTGGCGACAGCCACCTCGATATCGACGGCGTCCTCCAGCCCGGCCGGAAAGACATAGTGATGATCGGTCGTGGTGGTGCAGCCCGACAATAGCAGTTCCGACATCGCCACGGTGACGCCGAGGTCGAGCGCCTCAGGCGTCAGCCGCGCCCATACCGGATAGAGCGCCTGCAGCCATGGAAACAATTCGCGGTCCAGCGCCGCCGGTAGCGCCCGCGTCAGCGTCTGGTAGAAATGATGATGGGTGTTGATCAGCCCCGGCAGCACCACATGCGCGCCGGCCTCAAAGGTCGCCGCCGGCGTGGATTTGAACACCATCACCGAGGTTGCTCACCCCAGGACCCGGGCGCAACTGCCCGTTTGGACGGCAGGCGATGCTTGGCTTGCGGGCGGCACCTGGCTGTTCTCGGAACCCCAAATCCATCTGACGCGGCTGATCGATCTCACCGATCTAAAATGGCCGGCGCTGACTCTCGGCGAGACCGAGCTGACGATTGCCGCGACCTGCACGGTGGCGCAGCTTGACGCGCTCCCCTGCCCGCCCGATTGGCTCGCCGTCCCCCTGATCAACCAATGCTGCCGTGCGTATCTGGCGTCCTTCAAGATCTGGAAGACCGCCACCGTCGGCGGCAATCTCTGCATGTCGCTGCCGGCCGGACCGATGATCGCGTTGACGGCCGCGCTCGATGGGCTCTGCACGATCTGGAAGGCCGATGGCACCGAGCAGAAGATCAGCGTCGCCGATTTTGTCACCGGCAACCAAAGCAACGTTCTTGCGCCGGGCGACCTGTTGCGGCAGATCGATATTCCCGTCGCCGCGCTGAAGCGGCGCGCCGCGTTTCGCCAGATATCGCTGACGCCGGTCGGCCGATCGGCGGCATTGTTGATCGGCAGCGTCGCGAGCGATGGCGCCCTGGCGCTGACGGTGACAGCGTCGACAGCGCGACCCGTGCAACTCTCCTTTGCCGAAATTCCCACCGTGCAGGAACTGCGCGAAGCGATACTGCAGCGCATCCCCGACGGCCTCTACCACGACGACCTCCATGGCAAACCGGTCTGGCGCAAGCACATGACGTTGCGCCTCGCCGAAGAAATTTTGAGCGAACTGCAGGGCTCGGCGCGGCCATGAGCTATCGGATCAACGGCAAGGAACATTCGCAAAGCCCGCAGGCCGGACAATGCCTGCGAACATTCTTGCGTGAGCTCGGACATTTCGGCGTCAAGAAGGGCTGCGACGCCGGCGACTGCGGCGCCTGCACGGTACTGATCGACGGCGAGCCGGTGCATAGCTGCATCGTCCCGGCCTTCCGCGCTGAAGGCCACGCCGTCACCACCATCGAGGGGCTCGCGCCGGATGACGGCACCCACCCGATGCAGCAGGCATTTCTCGACGCGCAAGCCTTCCAGTGCGGGTTCTGCACCGCAGGCATGATCCTGACCTGCGCATCGCTCAACCAGGCGCAGCGGCAGGATCTCGGAGCATCGCTGAAAGGCAACCTCTGCCGCTGCACCGGCTATCGCGCGATCGAAGACGCCCTTGACGGCAAGAACAACATCGAAGACGCCGCCGCCGGCACCGCGTTCGGCCGCAGCCTGCCGGCGCCGGCGGGACCGCAGCTGGTGCGCGGTGCGGCCCGCTATACCTTCGATACATCAATCGAAGGCATGCTGCACCTCAAGCTGCTGCGCTCGCCGCATCCGCATGCAAAAATTATCTCGATCGACAAGACTGCGGCGCTCGCCGTCCCCGGCGTCCATGCGGTGCTGACATCAGAGGATGCACCGGACCGCCTGTTCTCGACCGCGCGGCACGAGCGGGTCTGGATGGACCCGGACGACACCCGCGTGCTCGACCATGTGGTGCGCTTCATCGGGCAAAGGGTGGCGGCGGTGGTCGCGGAGAGCGAGGCTGCGGCGGAGGAAGGCTGCCGTCGTCTCGAAGTCGACTACGATATTCTACCAGCAGTGATCGACCCGGTGCAGGCGATTGCATCGGGCGCGCCGGCGATTCACAGCGACAAGACGCCGGAGCAGCGTGTCGCAAACGGACCACGCAACATCGTGGCGGAAAGCCACCGGGAGTTCGGCGATGTCGCCAGCGCGCTTGCCCAAGCCGCTGTTACCTACGAGGGAACCTTCACGACCCAGCGTGTCCAGCACGCCGCCCTGGAAACCCATGGCGGCCTCGCCTGGATCGATCCCGCGGGCATCCTGAACGTCCGTTCCAGCACGCAAGTGCCGTTCCTTACACGACGGGCGCTGGCGGAGATTTTTGACCTCGCACCGGACAGGGTCCGGGTGTTTTGCGAACGTGTCGGCGGCGGTTTTGGCGGCAAGCAGGAAATGTTCGTCGAGGATATTCTGGCACTGGCGGCCATCAAGACCGGACGCCCGGTCAAGCTCGAATTCAGCCGCGAAGAACAATTCATTTCGACCTCCACCCGGCATCCGATGCGCATCACGGTGAAGGCGGGCGCCGACAGAATCGGAAAACTGACGGCGTTGCAGCTCGACGTGCTCTCGAACACCGGGGCCTATGGCAATCATGCCGGTCCGGTGCTGTTTCATGCCTGTGGCGAGTCGCTTGGGGTCTATAATTGCGCCAACAAGAAAGTCGATGCCGTCGTCGCCTATACCAACACCGTGCCCTCGGGCGCCTTCCGCGGCTATGGCCTGCCGCAGGCACTGTTCGCGGTGGAAGCCGCGATCGACGAACTGGCCAAAGCCCTCGGCATCAGCGCTTACGAAATCCGCCGCCGCAATGTCGTGAAACCGGGCGATCCGATGCGATCGCCGGTCGGCGAACCACATAGCGACGTATTTTATGGCAGCTACGGACTCGATCAGTGCCTCGATCTGGTCGAGCGCGCGATGGCCGACAAGGGGCCGAAGCCGGATTTGTCGGATGAATGGTTGATCGGCGAAGGCATTGCCCTGACCATGATCGATACCGTGCCGCCGGGCGGGCATCTCGCCGACGCCAAAATCTCTCTGCGTGAGGACGGCAGTTTCGACCTGACCGTCGGGACCGCGGAGTTCGGCAACGGCACCAGCACGGTGCATCGCCAGATCGCGGCAACCGCGCTGAACAGCACCGTCGATCAAATCCATTTGCTGCAATCCGACACCGCGCATGGCGGCCACGACACCGGCGCTTACGGCAGCGCCGGAACGTTCGTCGCCGGGCGCGCGACGCAGGTCGCGGCGGAAGCGATCGCCGACCGGTTGAAGGAATTTGCCGCCTCGACACTCGGCGAAAATGCCGATGCGTGCTCGCTTAGCAACGACGCCACCGTCTGCGTCGGGCGCCGCATGTCCTTTGCTCAGCTTGCCACTTCGGCGCGATCGCTGGGCAAAACCCTCAGCGCCACCGGCACGTCGGCGGGCACGCCGCGGTCGGTCGCCTTCAACGTGCAGGGTTTTCGCGTCGCGGTAAATAAAGGCACCGGCGAGATCAAGGTTCTCAAGAGCGTGCAAGCCGCCGATGCCGGCCGGGTCGCCAACCCGATGCAGTGCCGCGGACAGATCGAGGGCGGGGTCGCGCAGTCGCTCGGGGCGACGCTGTATGAAGAGATGGTGATCGACCAAGGCGGCCGCGTGATCAATCCGAAATTCCGTGACTATCACTTGCCGTCGTTCGCGGATCTTCCACGCACCGAGGTTTTGTTCGCGGATACCACAGATACGCTGGGGCCGATGGGCGCCAAGTCGATGAGCGAAAGCCCCTACAATCCCGTGGCAGCCGCGCTCGGCAATGCACTCGCGGATGCCACCGGCATCCGGTTCACGGCGGTGCCGTTCAAGCCGGACCGGTTATGGCCGCTGTTGCATGAGAAGTTTGGCAGGAAGGCTACGCCGTAGGTCTCGCCAGTCGATACGCCGCCGTCATTGCAAGGAGCGCAAGCGACCAAGCAATCCATATCCCTGTTGCGCCTTCCGCTGGATTGCTGCGAGGCGACGGGCCAGCAAATCGACCGCCGCCGGTGCAAACCTATTCAATTCCATAGTGACGGTGGCAGGCGGTGCAAATCCCGTCGAGTTGGTCGCTGACCTCCGAGACGGATTTCAGGTCATGGGCTTCCGCGGCGCGGTAAGCTTTGTTCGCGGCATCCGCCAGTTTCTTGACGTAGAGGTTCCAGTCCTGGTCACGCGCCCGCTGCGGAATCATCAGCGCGTTGGTGGCCTCCGCCAGCGTTGCCGCGCCGCTGACGATTTGCTCCCAGTCGTCGTCCGATTTGGGGGAGAGATCATGCTCTCCCTTTTCATCGATAACCAGTGCATTGACTTTCCAGATGATCGCCGCGGCCGGACTAAGGACATGCGCCATGAAGGTTTTCATATCGACATGGGGTTGGAAGGGCGATGTCGGCGCCGCATTATCGGATATCGATGGCGATGCGGCTACGCAGGCAATGAGGACCGCGGCAATAGTGCCTGGAAGCCGACCGATGCTGATCATCTTAGCGAACCTGCATTGTAAATCCGATCCAGCGCCCGCATGTCACCACCAAAACCCACAGCAGAATAGACAATCCTCCTGCCAGTCGTGCCGGAAACGGTAGCGCTGTGTCGTGCTCCCACCGCGGCAAATCTTTGGCCTTTATGGCATGAAAGATCGCCATGTTCAGACCAGCCGCGCAGATCAGAAAAATCTTGGCGACGAAATAGCCGTTCTCCAGGTATTTGGTGGCGTTCGAAATGAACATCAGGATCCCCGAGGCAACGGCGACGGCAAACGCGCTCCAGGTAAGGGGCAAAATTCCGCTCGTGACGCGGCTCACGGGCCGGTGAATTGAAGCGAACCCAAGCAGTCTCAGATCAACAGCAAGAATGGAGCCAACAACCAGGCAAATCGCGACCACGTGCACCGATTCGATAAGGGGAAACAGCACATCGTCCTCGCGAATGCTGTCCGCAAGTCCGCTGTTCTCGAAATATGAAATAATATTCAGAAGCTGCCGCATCAGCCCGCCTGCGTATAAGCAATCCAGCGTCCGGCGATCGGAATGCTGCACCAGACCAGTATCGAGACGGTCGCCGCGAGCCGTCCTGCCATCCGCCGCCTTCGATCCTTGTCCCAAAAATTCGGCGATGACGATATCAACCATTGCAGCCATGCCGTCAGCATGATGGCGACAGCAAGCAGCGCCATCTTGAGATAGAAGGTGGAATTGAGCAGCGAACGTCGCGGCTCGCCGACGATCAGCAGGCTTCCGGTAATCAAGAGGACGAGCAGAACCGGCCAGATGATTGGCAGGAAGCGCCGCGCGACTTCGGGCAACGGCACGTCGCGCTCGAGCAAGCGCCAGATCCGGAGATCCACGAGAATCGCGGAGGAAAAAACCACGGCGACGCCAAGAATGTGAACGGTCTGAAGGGCTGGAATAATCCAGCCGGCTGTCTGGATTGTGTGGCTGAGCGAAGTCGCCGCCAGCCACTTGCAAAATTCGCTTAAGGAGGCGTCGATCATTGCTGTTCGGCGGGCATCAGGGTGTAACTCAACTCCTGGCCGTTCGGCAGTGTCACTCTTAGCAAGAATCCGCCGGGATTGCCGTCACGAAGCGGCGCATAGCGGAAAACCGCGTGATCTCCCGGCTGCAGAGAGCGCTTGGTCCAGCCCGAGCGTGTCAGAACCCCCGGGCTCGAGACTTCGAAGACCCAGGTACCCCCTGGTTTGGCATCCTTGATGTCCGCCTCGATGACGAAGGTGATGTGAGGGTTGGTCCAATTGACGGCCTTGACGGTGCCTTCCACAGTTTGGGGATGATCGAGATCATATGCAGCATTCGAATGGTGCGCCGCTGCGATGTCGCCAAAACCCAGAACCAGGCTCACGGCAAGGAAAGCGACTTTCGGCGACATCTCGATCATCCTTATTCCCGATCGTTCTAATTCCGATCATTGCTATTTCACGGTGTGGACCGAACCGTACGGGCCTTGCGGGTTTGCTACGAATATGTCGTTGCCGAACTGGTCCTTCCCGGGGATCAGGTCTTCCTGAGCACATTCCCCTTCGGTGACCTCATAGTGGCGCTCGGGATAGCGACGGAAAATTCGCGTCGTCTTCCAGGGCGCGCTCAGAATCTTTGGCGCCGTTATTTCAAGGTCGTCGTAAAGAACGTCCGGCTTCGCCAGATGCAGCCGCTCGAGAATGTGCATGTCGCCATTATTGGGTATGCCGACCGCCTCGCTGATCGCGATATAGGCCTGCGGCACGATGGCGGTGGTGTCGACCAGCAGTGTTTCGCCGTCCCAGCGCCCGATCGAATGGCCGTGAAGCGTCGGATCGGGGTCTTCGGGATGTGGACGGCCATCCACGTAAATTCGTCGCATCCGGTTGCCATCGACTTCGCCCAGCATGGTGATACGGCCGGGGGTCGCCAGAAGCTCGAACGCATTATGCGTGATCAGCATCCAGCTCGGCATGCCGTGCGGCAGACAATGGCTGAGAACAAGAAAAGGCCGGCCGGCTTTTTCCTCGGCAACCATGTGCTGAACCTGCGGGAGAATGTCCGGCTTCCAGGGCGGCGGATTGGCCGTTTCCTGACGCTTCTGGTCCTTGATGTCCGGAAGCCATACGCCGCTAAAATCAGGCGGCTCAGCCAGGGCCGGGGCAAAGACGAACACTTCGACCAGCGCCGCGGCACAACAAGCAATCGCGAGCTTCTTCGCAACTATATTCACGCAGGCTAACCGTTGTTTTTCGACGCCGCGCAGTCAACTCTTCACCACGTTCGACGCACACATGGAGAGTTCACCGAACAATTTGGCGCGACGTATAGTAGTCACCGCAACCGCAAATACTAGTCACCGCAATCGCAAAAGAAAAGCGCTCCGAAGGCGCTCGACTTCACCATTCCGGGAGCGATGCTTTCTACCGCTAGACGCGGCGCTGACGGCGACCGCGCGCGCAAGACCCCGGCACGACGATGCTGGTCGCTACCGAACTCGCCTACGAGTTCGCCGCTCGATCACGTAGTCCGTGCTTGCGCCACACCGACGTAATGTCACTGCAAGTTCGAATTCGCGGAACATATTGCCTCGCCGAACCGTGCCTGCATTGAGCCGGCGGCAGCCTGGGCAAATGCGAGTTTGTCCACCTCCACGAGGGATGGATTGGAGAACGCCTTTTCATCCCCCGTCGATTCGACAGTCTGATTTTTATCCCCCACCCTTGCGAACGCTCGCTCGTAGGCCACCGCACCGAGTTTGCGTTCGCAATCGATGACCCAAACTGCGTCACGCGCGTCGATATGCCGCCCATCAGGTAGCTGCGCGCGCCCCAATTCGTAGAGGCGCACCGACGCTGCCCGGTAGTTGTCGATTTTTCTGGTGCAATTGCCTACGAAATAGAGTGCGCGGTGCGGCCCTTCCAGAAGATGCTTCCATCCGCTCTTTGCCGGCAAGACTTGGACTCCCAATAACTCGCCATCACACAACGCCACGACAAATCGTCCGTACATACCCCCGTTGGGCGGTTTCAGGTCGCTGAGCTTGAACGCTGCAACCGCTGTTGGTACCGCATCATCTTTCATGGCCGTGGCCGTCCGCGACGCAGCCAGTTGCCGCAATTGACAATCCACTATTAGTGCAAGGTCAATCGGACCTTGTGCGGCGCTTCCGGGAGGTGTCTCTTTTACCGTGACGCTCACCAAATCGCGCCCCTGTGCGCTGAACTTGGCCACCGTCGCAGGATAGAACTCCAGTACCGACCTGCCCGCCTCATCATGGGCGAAGGGAAAGAGAGATGCGGCACTTGCCGGCATGCCATGTGCAGCGAGTGCGAACACGACTATCAGGCTCTTTATCATGCAAGTCCTCGTGTGGGCGAACGTGTCGAGGATGGCGTGCCTTCCAATAATACCGCAGCACTGTGGCGATAGATCGGCTTCTCGATGTTCTGATCGGGTCGTCAGAAGCGGACCTAATTAACCTGCCCATCCAGGTCCGCTTCGACCCCGAAAGCGGAGATTCGTGCACCACCGGTCTGATGTCGTTCGGCCCAAGTTCGAAAACTCGGAGAGACCATGATCGCAAGCGCAAACACCATCGCTGCGATGTGGATACCGGTTCGCGTGAAGAGAACGCGTCAAAACAAAAAGATACCGAAAGGGCTCTAGTCGGTCCTTGGAAACCTATGGACGTAGTAGCCAGCAAACATCGCGGCCAGCAGCAGCGGAAGGCCCAAGAGGTGAGGCGCAATGATGGAAGGGTGCCAACGCCAGACGTTCAGATCAAATGTTGCCGCGTAGATCGACAACAGAATGATCTCACTGGCGACGATGCACCACCAAGGCTTCAATCCTGTTCGGGACAGCCCTAAGCCAACGAGGGCAGCCATTAAAAGCAGGCCAAAAATGGGGAGAACGATTTCGTTGGTGTTCATCGGCGCATCGCGGTCTCGACGGCGCGGCTTCGGCGAGGAATCCCCCGCCGAAGCCATTGGCGAAAACCCGAACCGCGGTCAGCCGGCCCGGACATAGCCGTAACGCAGATTCGAGGGCTCCTTGGCGGCGAGCTCATACTCGCTCTTCAGGGCGGCCAGCCGGTCCTCGGAAAAGGTTGGCATCCTGATATTGTCGGCGGCCTTGAGATTGATCCGGTACATGCGTGACGCGTTGCCGCCGAAGATCAACTGCTTGACCGCGCTGTCGGGGCCGCCGAGCGGAGCAAAACCATATTTGTTCTGCATGTCCTCCGGGATTTCGAGCCGACGCAGCGCCTCGATCTGCCACTGGGGCGACCCGTACCAAACCGAGTCAGTGCCCCACAGGACATGATCGACCCCCATGCCCTTGATCAGCGTGCCGACCAGAGCAGCGCAGAATTTGGGATGCGCCACGGCCGAGTTGGCAAACGACGTGCCAAGCTCCGCGTGGACGTTAGTGACCCCGAACTTCTGCGGGATTTCCGCAAGATCGGTGGCCCACCGGATGCGGCCTGTGGACTCGAACTCGGCCCAGGCCTGGTCGGGCAGCTCGAGGAACGGACGCAGCGCCGAGTGATAGATGACGAAGTTCATCTGCGGCCAGTCCTTGGCAGCCTTGCCGATGTCCCAGGCGGTTGCGTACTCCCATACGCCGGCGAAGGATTTCTCGTAATCGGGCGGCAGCAGACCCTTGTGGATACATAGCGTTGTGATCCCGGCTTTCACCGCCTTGTCGTAGAACGGATACATCACCTGCTCGTCGTCGAGCCGCCAGGGGAATTTCGACGGCGCAAGCGGGTCGCCGATCGTGTAGGACTTCCATGAATCGGGTTTGTAGACCGCGATCGCCTTGTCGACCTCATCCATCCAGCCTGGCTGCTTGGGCGTGATCACGGTGTGCGCCAGCAAGCGGCGTGAGCCCGCGAAGGCATTAATCATCTCGCGCGCCTTGGCGATCTGCTCGTTCGACAACAGCCACCAGCTCGGATCGTCGAACGGGGCGCCGCTCAGAAGCGCCAAGGAGGTGTCGCTGTCGTAATAGATCTCCTTCATGTAGTTCTGGAACTTGTAGCGGGCGAGCGACGACACGCCTTCCTGCTTCATCTGCGGGTTCCAGTGCTCGCTGGCGAAGCTTGCGAGGCCCAGCAGCTCCTGATGATTGAAGTCATCGCGCACGAAGTGGGTCTGGACGTCAAAGACGAACTGCCCTGCGAGACTTTGCGCCCGCGCCAGCATCATTTCGGGCTCGCCGGCCTCGGCGGCCGTGACCTGGAAGACGTTGCCGTAGATCTCGTTCATCGCGAGAAAGGCGGCCGCCATACCACAGCTCGTTCGCATGAACTGCCGACGGTTCAAACCGAGCCGTTTGCCGTTAAGGTCGGCCAGCTCGTTAATGCGCGCTTCGACCTTCTTTTGGGTCGCGCTCTGCGAAGGCGGCAAATACTCGCCGTTAGATACAATCTGGGTCGGAACCGGCGTTGCGGCCGATGCCGCTTCGGCGCCTGCGACAAGGCGCTGTTCTCGTTCACTGAGCCAACTTCCCATCGTCGTTCTCCCTTGTTCGAATGGTGATCGACCAGTTGTCGGTCGTTAACGGGAGGAGGCTACACCCCCGATCTGCCCAAATCATGACGGGCGCTTCCGTCGGGCTTGGACTACGAGCCTGTCTGTTGGAATGGCGCGCCGCGATCGAGGACAACGAGCCCGCGGTTCTCTCAGCGAGGCGGTACCGCCATGCCGCAAAAATTCTTTCACAAAAAATACAATGACTCTGGAGGAAGGGACAGAATAAGCTTGCGGAAAACAAGGGCAGGGAGGGCGTTACGATGAGTGACAATGATTGCAGCATTATGGAGTTGTGGTGCTTAGAGCGGGCCAACACCGACCCTAAGAATAGAAGGAAATGGCTCGCCCAGGCCGAACGCTGGCATGAGCTCGCGCGCGCACGGAATTCGTGGCGCCTTCAAAAAAGGTCTTTCCAGCAGTCAATGCACGTAGGGCCAATGGCAATGCAACCGCGTCAACAGGGCTAACACCCTCGGAAGAAAGAACTGCGACCGCTCAGTGACGTAGCGCTGGAGCACACAACGTCAACGTCGAATTACCCGTGATGGAAGACGGTTGCCGGCGTAATACCCTTGTGCGAGTTGCTTGTGCCCCTATCACTGACGATCCAGTGGGCCTCAGGGGGGTCAGGCGTTAGCTCTTCGACCGGCACCTCCGATGTTGGCAGCTTGGCCGG
>WNFW01004648.1_pt1 | contig 11874 bp, 12 predicted proteins | sample 5400131 | NCBI WGS metagenome assembly WNFW01 (sample SAMN13153362, study PRJNA577476) | soil metagenome | isolation source: 20 cm soil or saprolite under grassland replicate 1 | place: USA:California | collected 2016-06-15
CCCCACCGGCGACGACGACGTCTTCGCGAAGCTTCAGCGCCCCGCTTGTGACGCCGACGACTACGAGCGCCTCCAGGACTCGTCCTTCCGATCCGCTCAGCTCGTGGCCGAAGATCATGGCGATACCGAGCACGAGCTCGATCTCCTGCTCGAGCGCATAGAGGGTCTGGCTCGTCACCGTGCCAATCGCGAGAGCAGTGCCCAATCCGGGTGCGATCGAAGCCGCGCCGCTGATCGCACCGGTCGCTGCGACCCGGCGCCGCGTGGAACGGATCAACGACAGGGCCAGTTGATCGTTGGTGTACGTCGGGTGAGCGGCGCGTAGCTGGTGAACCTTGGAACGGATCGCCGGCTCCCGGCTCTTCATGGCTTGATCGAGGGAGCGGAGGACGAAACGAACCTGCGGCGGGAGCTCATCGAGATCCATGGCGGCGAAGCCTACCTACCTCCCCCGCTTGCCGGGGGAGTACCCTGCCGCAGGCACGGGGAGGGGGCGGTTCTGCTACCCATTCGCATCATCCATGGCTCGATTTGAATACTCAGTTGCGACTTTGTCGCGATAGGGCTTAGGCTCTCCGCGTGGCCTCGATGCGCGTGCTGTTTACCCAGGCGTTCGATCCCGGGGAGCGCCGCCGGCTGGCTGGCTTCTTCGGATCGGTGGGGTTTCTCCATATCGCCGGCTGGGGCCTCCTCCTTATATACGGGGCGTCGCATCCCGGCTTTCTGGCTCTGGGTGGGCTCGCCTACACCTTTGGTCTGCGGCACGCGTTCGATGCCGACCACATCGCGGCAATCGATAACACGACTCGGAAGTTGCTGCAGAGCGGCAAGAAGCCTGTCGGTGTGGGCTTCTTCTTCTCGCTTGGCCATTCGACGGTGGTTCTTCTCATCGCCGTCGCTCTGGGGCTGGCGGTCAAATCCATCGTGCAAGGTGTCGTTGGCTCAAACGGCGAATTGAGGGATATCGGCGGTGCGGTTGGGACGCTCGTTTCCGGCACCTTCCTGGTCGTGATCGGGATCGTGAACCTCGCGGTGCTCCTGGACATCGTGCGCGTGTACCGCAGGATGCGGCGGGGGGAATACGACCGGGACTCGCTCGAGACAGAGCTGATCGCGGGTGGTCTGATGACGCGAATCTTCGGCCGCCTGTTCCGAGTCATCGAGCACAGCTGGCAGATGTATCCCATCGGCTTCCTCTTCGGCCTTGGATTCGACACCGCTTCCGAGGTGGCTCTCCTCGCCATCTCGGCGGGCGCTGCCGCGCAGGGGTTGCCCTTCACCGCGGTGATCTCGCTGCCCCTGATCTTCGCCGCGGGCATGTCGTTGATGGACACCGCGGACGGAGCGTTCATGTCTAAGGCGTACTCATGGGCGTTCGCGAGTCCGATCCGGAAGGTGTTCTACAACCTGACGGTGACATCACTATCGGTATTCGTCGCGCTGTTCGTCGGCCTGGTCGAGCTCTCGCAGATCCTGATCGCCGCGCTGAAGCTGCATGGCGGGATTTTCGACGCGATTGCAAACTTCGACCTGTTCGGAAGCGCGGGCTTGGTGATCGTGGTCGCTTTCCTCATAGCCTGGAGTGCGGCGTTTGTGATCTACAGGGTGCGGCGCATCGACGAGCGCTGGGGCGCCGTCGTGGACAAGGTCGCCTAGTTCCGGTCGTCCGGGGATACGGTCTCGGCTCCATCCCGAACCAGCTCCGCGCATAGCTGGCGGGAACCACCTATGAGCGTGTAGTCGAGGTCGATCTCGGAAGCGACGCACCACGCCCGATCGTGGGGCCACCACACGTTGGGTCCGTTTTCCCAGCCTTCAGCCTCCCAGGCGGCTCCGGTGAAAAGGAGGTAGTCCCGGTACGGCAGGCGTACCCGACTGGTCCGCAGGGGCCGTGGTGGCGGAGGAGGTGGAGGCGGTTGAGGATTCGGATCGTCTGACGACCAGAAATAAGCGAACGCTGTCGAGCTGTGCAGGTCGCCGTAGCCGTCCCAGAGGCAGAACCAGCAACGCTCAGGCGTCGTCGTATGACGAATCAGCACCGCGGCAAGACCGCGCCGGTGCTCGGTTCGGACATACGCGTCGAACCCGGTCGGGATCACCGATCCGATCCTTGCCTCGCGAAACGGAAGGAGGCGGCCGCCAATCCAATCGGCCGCCGAGACCTCATCGCTCGGTGCTACGTCCTTCCAGCCCATAGATCCTGATCGCCGTCCCTCCGAAGACGTCGTCGTCGCCGCCGATGATCTCGCGCATCGTCGCGAAAACGTCAGCGTAATCGGCCGCAAGCAGGCAGACCGGCCAGTCCGAGCCGAACATGCAGCGCCCAGGTCCGAACCATTCGAGCACTTGCGTCACGTAGGGCCGCAGCTGGGCGCGCGTCCAGGTTTTCCAGTCGGCCTCGGTGACGAGTCCCGAAAGCTTGCAATGTCCCGGGCACCCTCCGCGATGCGGGGTTTGGCCGCGTGGTCGATGACGAACCGCATCTCGGGGTGCGCGCGGACGGTCGCCAGCGCGGCGGGTAGCTCGCGCGTCCGGACGAGCACGTCGTAGACGAGGCCGGCCGCACCCACCGCTGCGATCCCCCGCTGCACGTCATCCCGAAGCAGCCAGCTCGCGTCGGGCTCGTCGTGCACCTGATGCCTGATCCCGACGAGACGGTGTCCGCCCTTCGCGCTCCGCAGGCTGGCGATCACGTCCGCCACCGAGGGATCCGTGAGGTCCACCCAACCCACGACCCCGGCGATGAAGTCCGTCCGCGAAGCCGTCTCGAGAAACTCGCTTGTCTCCTCGAGGCTGGAGACCGTCTGCACGAGCACGGTGCGATCGACATTGTTCTGAATAAGCTCGGGACGAAGGTCATCGGGAACGTATGGCCGCCGGATCGCGGAGAGCTCATCGCCCATCCATGGGTAGTCGCGGCGCCCTGGGTCCCAGAAGTGATGGTGCGCGTCGACGATCACGCGTCGAGCTCGTCCCAGAGCGCGGAGGGAACTGGCGCTTGAAACATGCCCACGTTCTCTTCGACTTCGCGAACCGATCGGCAGCCCGTGAGCACCGACGCGACGGCGGGATGGCGCAGAGGGAACTGGATCGCCGCCGCCTTCAGCTCGACACCATGGCGGGCGCAGAGCTCTTGCATGCGGAGCGCGCGGTGCACGAGGTCGGGCGGCGCCTCCTGGTAATTGAAGGTCGCTCCCGGGCTGGGATTCGCCAGGATGCCGCTGTTGAACACGCCGCCGGCGATGATCGCGATGCTTTTCTCGACGCAAAGAGGCAGCAGCTCGGCGCCTCCCGTGCGATCGAGCAGCGTATAGCGACCCGCAAGCAGGAAGCAGTCGAAATCTGCATCGCGCGCGAAACGCACCAGCATCTCGGCCTGGTTCATCCCTGCGCCGACCGCCTTGATCGTGCCCTCGGCTCGCAGACGGTCGAGGGCGCGATACGCGCCCGCCAACGCCTCTTCGAAATGCTCGTCGGGATCATGAATGTGAAGCACGTCGACCCGGTCCAAGCCAAGCCGAGCCAGGCTCTCCTCGACCGATCGCATGACCCCGTCATAGGAGAAGTCATAGACCGGATTGACGGGCGGCACGCCCTTGTACGCCTGGCCTGGCTCAGGTGGGGCGTCCTCGCGCAGAAGGCGGCCGACCTTGGTCGCGAGGACGAACTCGTCGCGAGGCTTCCCCCGCAGCACCGCGCCCAGACGCTGCTCGGCGAGACCGTGGCCGTACAGGGGTGCGGTGTCAAAGAAGCGAATGCCGGCCTGCCAGGCGGCCTCGACCACGCGATGCCCCTCATCATCGGCCACCTCTTCGAACAGCCCGCCCAGAGGTGCGCTGCCGAGGCCGAGGCGCGTTACATGCAGCGATGTCTTGCCGAGGTGGGCGAGTTCCGACGGTTTCAGGGCAGCTCAGCCAGGCGCGCGCGCGGCGCTCTACAGACCAAAGATCTTGGCAAGCCGGTCGCTGCTCTGGCCGCTGAAGTCGTGCGCCCTCGCCATCATCGGCGCCATCTCGGCCTGCCAGCGGATGTTCACCGGATCGGTGGCCAGCTCAGCGATCGCGCGATCGTAGTCTTCGCACTCGATGTAGTGAAACAGGTCGAGGCCGTCGCGAAAGATCACGTACTTGCTGATGCCAACCCGCCGGATCGCCTTCAGCACCTCGGGCCACACCGCCCGGTGGTACTCCTCGTAGCGCTCCTCGGCGCCCGTTTTGAGTCGTGTGTGGAGGCCGACCTGCATCAAGCCGGGTTACCTACTTTGAGCTGGCCGCGAAGCCAGCGCTCTCCGCTGGCGATGTGGGCGGTTGCTGTTGCCCGGGCGAGCTCCGGGTCGCCGGCGATGAGCGCTTCGTAGATTCGCCGATGTTCTTCACGAGTCTCATCGAGCGCGTTGTCCGCAGCGCGTCCATGCCACAGGCGGATTCGCATCGTTCGCGTCGAGAAGCTTGCGAGAAGCGACGTCAGGACCGTGTTGCCGGCGGCCTGGGCGATCAAGGCGTGGAACGCGACATCGGCCTCGACCAGCTCCTCGACGCTCTGCGCCGCTCGCATGCGCTCGAGGCACTGCCCGAGGTCGACCTTCTCCTGGGCGTCGATCCGGCCCGCGGCCAGCGCGGCGGCCGCAGCCTCGAGGATGCGGCGCACCTCGTAGAGCTCGAGTTCGGTCTCGCCCAGCAGCAGGTGGCTGATGAAGCTGGTGCTCTCGAGCAAGAGACCTGGCTCCAGACTGCTGACGTACGTACCGTCGCCTTGTCGAACCTCCAGCACCCGCAGCTGAGACAGCGCACGCACGGCCTCGCGAAGCGAGTTGCGGGAGATCCCCAGCTCCGCCGCGAGCTCGCTTTCCTTGGGCAGGCGGTCCCCGGCGCCCAAGGCCCCGGAAACGATGCGTTCGCGGATCTTGTCGATCGCGTGTTCGGTGACGCTGGGCGCCCGCTGCGTCCGCCGTCTCCGGCGGGGCGAGCCATTGGGGCCCAGAGATCGGACGTTCACCGCCTTGAAGCCAGCGCGCTGCCCCGATTTGAACTTGGTAGGTTGACAAACATCGGAGCTTCAGCATATAGCTAAGTCCGCAGATGGGCGACCGCCTCAAGGACAAGGTCTGTTTGATCACGGGCGCGGGCTCCGGGATTGGCGCAGCCAGCGCCCGCCGCTTCGCCGCAGAGGGTGCACGCGTGGTGGTCGCCGACATCGATCTCGACGCCGCCCGGCGGACGGTCGAGGAGATCTCCAGCACGAGCCCGGATTCGGTGGCCGAGCAGGTCGACGTGACCGAGCAGACGCAAACCGTCGCGGTGGCCGACCGGGTCGCGCGCCGCTTCGGCCGGATCGATGTGCTCTTCAACAACGCCGGCATCGCCGGTGTTGGAGACCTGCTCGAGACGGAACCGGAGCTGTTCGACCGGGTGCTGCGTGTGAACGTGCGCGGCGTCTACCTGATGAGCCGCGCGGTCGTACCTCACATGATCAGGCAGCGTTCGGGATCGATCATCAACATGTCCTCCTGCATCGCCGAAATCGGTCTTGCTCGCCGCGTGTCGTACGCGGCGTCGAAAGGCGCCGTCTTCGCGATGACGAAGTCGATGCAGGTTGATGTGGCTCAACACGGCATCCGGGTCAACGCCCTGCTGCCCGGCACCATCCTCACGCCATTTGTCGAGCGCTACCTGAAGGAGTCCTACGCGGACCCGGAAGAAGGGATGGCCTCGATCCGCAAGCGACAGCTGAGCAACGACCTGGGCCTGCCGGAAGATGTCGCCCAGGCAGCTCTTTTTCTGGCGTCCGACGAATCGAAGTTCATGATGGCGTCGGGTCTCATCATCGACGGCGGAATCACGGGCGCCAGATAGCCGCCGGGGCGGTGATTCATTGAAGCTGACGCGCCGCGACCGCATCGTTCTTCTTTCGCCCGTCGTGCTCTTACTGTTGGCCGGCCTGGTCGGACCCGCACTCATCGGATTGGTGGCGACAGCGACGACCTACTCTCCGTTTGCCACGAAGGTCGAGTTTGCGGGGGCGAAGAACTACCTGACCGTGCTTCAAGATCCGCAGTTTCTACCTTCGCTCCGGAACATTGTCGTGTTCACGCTTGTCGCGGTCCCATTGGAGCTGTCGATCGGGTTCGCGCTGGCGTACGTCCTTCGAGAGCCAATCGCAGGCCGTCCTGTGTGGAGGGTGCTCTTGCTGCTGCCCTGGCTCATCAGCCCGATCGCCATCGGCGTCATGTGGCATTTCCTGTTGGGCAGCGCCACCGGCATTCTCGACTTCGCCGGAGCTTGGTTCGGCCAGTCTGAGATTGCGTCCCCAATCAGCGATGTGCGACTTGCGCTTGCCGCGACGATCGCGGTTGAGGTGTGGCGGATGTCGCCTTTCGTGACGTTCCTGCTGCTGCCCAGCCTTTCCTCTGTTCCCGCCGAGCGCTGGGAGGAGGCGAGTCTTGACGGCGCTTCAGCTGCGCATCGAATTCTGCGTATCGCCGTACCCTCCGTGCGTCCAGTCCTCTTCACGATCGCGATGCTGCTGATCGGCCTATCGCTGGGCACGTTCGACACTGTTCTGATCCTCACGGGAGGCGGCCCAGGAACCGCCACCCTGACGCCGGCTCTCTACAGCTACGCGCAAGCGTTCGAGGTCAACAATTGGCCGGCCGGGGCCGCGGCTGGATGGCTGATCGCCGCCGTGGTCCTCGCGGTGGGAGCCGTCTACATAAGGCTCGCGAGACGAGGCGTGGAGGAATGACCACGTTGTCTGGCGAGCGCCGCCTCAAGACTGCGGTCCGAGGCTCGGTCCTGCTGCTCGCTCTCGTCGCCTTTCTTTTGCCGCTCGCATGGACGCTCCTGGCCTCGCTCGGTGTGGTTCCGGACAACAACACACGTCCTCCGTCGTGGACGGGATCCATCACCTTCGACCATTTCTCCGAGGTCGGGGTTGCCGAACCCGGATTCTGGGAGGAGCTGGCGACGAGCACGGTGTCCGCCGCCTTGGCCACCACGCTGGCGATTGCATCCGCCTTCCTCGCGGCGTACTGCCTGGCCCGGACTCGGTTTCACGGCCGTCGCCTGGTGACGCAGGGATTCCTCGTCCTGGCAAGCCTGCCGGTGATGGCCTATGTGATCCCGCTCAGCGACGTAATGCGCCGCATCCATCTCGCCGACACGCTGGCGGGTGTTGTCCTGGCCGAGGCGGCGGTCACCGCGCCGCTGGCCGTCTACGTGCTGTATGGGGCGATCGCCCAGCTCTCGCCGGAATGGGAAGAGGCCGCAGTCCTGGACGGGGCGGGATTGTTCCGGGTTATGGGCCAGGTGGTGCTGCCCCTGGTCGGGCCGAGCGTGGCGGCCACGGCGATCGTCCTGTTCGTGATCGACTGGAACTTGCTGCTCGTCCCTCTGGTGCTCACGTCCGGAGACGTCAAAACGGTGCCCGTCGCGATGAGCGACTTCTTCACCTTCGAGCGAGAGCTGGACTGGTCGACCGCGGCGGCGGCCCTGGTCGCGTCTCTGGTTCCCGTTGCCCTCCTGGTGGCCGCGTCTCACCGCCTGGTGGAGCGGTTCAGGCTGGAGCAGGACAACGTCCGAGACATCGGATGACTAGGGGACTGGACGGGGTTGGTTGTACTGAGTCAAGCTTGACAAACCGACCCGAACGCGTTAAACATCCCATATTCAGCGGTTTCGGCACCAAGCCGCAGCCAACGGCAGCGTCGCATTCAAAGGGGAAAAGATGGACATGAGCCGACATCTGGCGAAAGCCCTGGGCCTGGTGGTGGGGGTGGGTTTGATGGCCGCCTGCGCAAGCGGCTCGAATACCAATTCGGGCCAAAAGTTCAGCGGCGTCACCGTCCGGGTGGTCACGTTCACCGGGCCCCAGATCGCGGAGCCGCTGCAGCGCCGCGCCCCAGACTTCGAGAAAGCCACGGGCGCCAAGGTCCAGATCATCACGGTCCCGTTCTCGGACCTCTATCAGAAGGTCCTCACCGACTTTGCAACGAAGACCAATTCCTACGACGCCACGGTTTTCGACCCGCAGTGGATGGGCGACTACGTCCCGCCCGGCTATCTCGAGGACCTTACTGACAGGGTCAAGAACGATTCGACCCTGCAGTGGGATGACATCGCGCCCTTCTTCCGCGACTTCAGCGCGACTTTCAAGGGCAAGGTCTACACGATCCCGCTCGACGGCGACTTCCAGATGGTCTACTACCGAAAGGATCTCCTCCAGAAGGACGGCCTCAAGGCACCCGAGACCTGGCAGGACTACATCGACATCGCCAAGCACTTCCAGGGCAAGGACCTGAACGGGGACGGCAAGGCCGACTACGGATCCTGCCTGGCCATGAAGCGCAGCGCGCAGTCCTACTGGGCATGGATCTCCATCGCCTCGGCGTTCCTGCAAAGCCAGGGGACCAAGCAAGGCGCGTTCTTCGACCTCAACAACATGCAGCCGCTGACGAATAACCCGGGCGCCGCGGCCGCGCTCGACGTCTACAAGCAGCTGTCCAAGATCGGACCTCCGACCCAGCTCAACGATGACGTGGGCAACTCTCGCGGCTTGTTCGTCACCGGTCGCTGCGCGCTTTCCCTGGACTGGGGTGACATCGGCACCCTGGCGATCGACAAAACCCAGTCCAAGGTTGAGGACAAGGTCGGCGCGGTGATCCTGCCCGGCTCCAAGCAGGTCCTCGACCGCTCCACCGGACAGCTCGCCGACTGCAACGCGACCCTTTGCCCGTACGCGGCAAACGGTGTCAACCACGCTCCCTTCGCGGCCTTCGGCGGCTGGTCGGGCGCGATCAACAAGGCGTCGTCAGCCAAGGTCAAGGACGCCGCGTTCGCCTTCCTCTCCTACATGTCGGCGCCGAAGCAATCGGGCGAGGATGTGACGATCGGTAGGACGGGCTTCAACCCGTACCGGACGTCGCAGTTCTCCAGTCTCGACAACTGGACCAAGGCCGGAATGAGCACGCAGGCGGCGAACGACTACCTGGGCGCGATCAAGACCAGCCTGCAGAGCCCGAACATGGTCCTCGACCTTCGCATCCCGCAAAGCGCCTACTACCAGCAGACGGCGTTGGACACCGCGCTGGCCCAATTCCTTGCTGGCGAGCTGAATGCGAGCCAGACGATGAACCAGATCACCAGCCAGTGGAACAAGAAGACGGACGACCTGGGTCGTCAGTCGCAACTGGACTCCTACAAAGCTAGCCTGAGCGTCACGAGGTAGCGACAGGGGCGGCGAGGCAGCGCGCCTCGCCGCTCCGTCCGTTCCGTTGCATTGCCAGGAACAGATGAAGGAGATTCCGTCCCTGTGAGCAGCCAGGCGTCGCCGCGCGTGCGGAGAGAGGCCGCGTCGAGGTGGCGTCCGATCGGGGCGCGGCTCGATCGCAGCGCGGGCTCGGTTTTCATCCTGCCGGCGGTGCTCGTCATCCTCGGGTTCTCGATCTTTCCGCTGCTCGCATCGCTCTATGTGTCGCTGTCACGGCTCAGTTTTTCGGAAGGGGGCGTCGATCTCAAGTTTGTCGGTCTCGACAACTACGCCAAGCTCATCGTGGGAGTCGACCAGACGCACTTCCTCGGCGTGGTCGGCCCGATCACACCCGTCACCGTTGCTGTGCTCGCGGCAGCCTACGGCCTTCTCGCTCTGCTCCTGTACCGCTACATCACCGGACCGAACCGAACGGCCGGTGGCCTGGTGGGGCGGGTGGTCTCGGCCTTGATCGCGGGTGGGCTGCTGTGGCTCATCGCCAACACAATCCTGACCAGCGGCCGCCCGGGCACCCTGGTCGTCACCATCGTCTACGTCGGCGTGGACGTCACCGTCCAGTACCTACTCGGGCTCGGCCTGGCCCTGCTCGTGGTACAGCACCTTCCGGGACGGCGCTTTTTCCGTGTCGTGTTCCTGTTGCCGATGATGATCACGCCCGTTGGGGTCGCCTACCTGTTCCAGATGCTCACCGACACGAGCAAAGGACCGCTCTATCCACTGTGGGTGCGTTTCGGTCTGACCGACGTGTCGTGGGTGACCAATCCGTGGGGCGCAAGGCTCGCGGTGATGATCGGCGACGTCTGGCAGTGGACGCCCTTCATCTTCATCATCCTGCTCGCCGCGATCGAGACGCTTCCTCACGAGCTGGTCGAGGCGGCGGTCGTGGACGGAGCAAGCCGCTGGAACGTCTTCTGGCGGATCACCTTCCCGCAGATCCTGCCGGCGACGACGACCGTGGTCCTGATCCGGCTCATCGAGGGCTTCAAGATCGTCGACCTGCCGAACGTGCTCACGAACGGCGGGCCCGGAACGGCGACCGAATCGCTGACCCTGCACGCGTACACGATCTGGCGCGCGCTCGACATCGGAGGCTCGGCGGCCGTCGCCTACATGCTCCTGCTTCTCGTCACCTTCGTCGGCGTGACCTACGTCAATCTCTTCCGCCGCCGGGTGGCGGCGCTGACCTAGATATGGCCCTCGCACGCCGGCGGTCGCAGTCCGTATCGATCAACACGCTGTCGTTTCCGACCATGGTCGTCTCGTACGTCCTGCTGTTTGCCTGGGCGTTCGTCGTGCTGTTCCCGCTTTACTGGCTCGCGGTCACCTCCCTCAAGACCCCGCTCGATGTCAACGCCGGGCCCTTCTACATCCCCTTCCGCGACTTTCAGCCAAACCTCGACAACTGGCACTACATCTTTGTCGACCTCGGAGCCGATACCTTCCGGCCATACCTCAACACCGTCGTGGTCGGGCTCACGAGCACGGCGATCACGGTGCTTCTCGGTTCGATGGCCGCCTATGGCTTGGTGCGCATGCGCTACCAGGTACGCCTGGGCGCGATCGCGGCGTTTGCGGCCGGGGTCGCGGTCGCGATCGTGTTGATGATCTTTGGCACTACGTGGCTGCTCGCAGCCGTCGCCGGCCTTGCGTTTTTCGTCCTGCTCCTGCAGACCGTGGCGCGGCGAGGGAAACGGGCCGTGGGCAACGACGACATTGCGTTCTGGATGATCTCGCAGCGCATGCTGCCGCCCGTTGCGGTGGTGATCCCGATCTATGTCTTCTTCCAGCAGCTGAACCTGCTCGATACGTGGGGCGCCCTGATCATCACCTACGTCGCGTCACACCTGCCGATCGTCGTCTGGCTGATGCGTGACTATCTCCAGAGCATTCCGCTCGAGCTCGAGGAGAGCGCCGCCATCGACGGGGCCTCTCCGTACCGGGTTTTCCGGTCGATCGTGCTGCCGCTCGCTGTTCCAGGCCTGGTCGCGACGTTCCTCTTCGTGCTCGTCTTCGCCTGGAACGAGTACCTGATCGCGCTGTTTCTGACGAGCGCGAACGCGCAGACCCTACCGCTCACTGTTGCCGCGCAGAACGCCACCCGCGGACCGCAGTGGTGGTACATGTCGGTGCTGATCCTGATCATGATCACGCCGGTGATCGCAATGGCGATCGCGCTCGAGCGATTCATCGCCCGCGGTCTGCTGGTTGGCGCGGTCAAGGGCTGAGGCCAGTGCATCGAATCCTCAGCGTCACCGCGCACGATGTCCGTTTCCCCACTTCGCGCAGCCTGGCCGGCTCTGACGCGATGCACACGACGCCCGACTATTCGGCGGCGTACGTCGTCCTGAAGACCGATGCGGGCGACCATCTCGAAGGACATGGCCTCACCTTCACGCTGGGCCGCGGCACGGAGGTCTGCGTCGCGGCGATCAACGCCCTTGCGCCGATCGTGATCGGCCGCACGCTGGAGTCGATCACCGGGGATATGCGTGGCTTCTGGCGCGCCATCACCGGCGAGCAGCAGCTGCGATGGATCGGGCCCGAGAAAGGCGCCATCCACCAGGCCTCGGCCGCGCTCATCAACGCTGTCTGGGACCTGTACGCCAAGGT
>WNFW01006653.1_pt1 | contig 11869 bp, 9 predicted proteins | sample 5400131 | NCBI WGS metagenome assembly WNFW01 (sample SAMN13153362, study PRJNA577476) | soil metagenome | isolation source: 20 cm soil or saprolite under grassland replicate 1 | place: USA:California | collected 2016-06-15
GCCGGGAATGGCGGCGAACGCCTCTTTTGCCTCGCCTTCCATCGAAGCGCCGTCGCTGACCGTGCAGATCGTGACGCGATCGCGTTTGGCAACTCTGTCCGCAATGGCCAGACCCTGCGACTGCGGCAACGCAGAGCCGAGCGGCCCGTTGCTCAGGAGCACGCCTTGCGGATTCAAATGCGATTCGCCGTGACCGGTCAGTTTGCTTTTGATGCTGCGGAACGCTTTGAGGTCCTCGAAAGTCATGCCATCGAAACCGTAGTTGGCGCGCAGCGCGTAGATGCCGTTTTCCGTGTGGCCGGCGTCGTTGACGAAATTGAACGCCTCATGCCACTCGCGGTCCGGCACGGAAAACAGGATCCCATGAATCGCCGCCATGATCTCGGCGAACGCGGCCGGACCGCCCCAGTGACAGGCCGCGCCGCCATTGACCGCGTGCACGTCCATCAACGCCAGCAGCGCGCGCGTCGCCCGCGGGTCGGCCAGAATCACTTCCTGCCCCGCCCCGCTTTTTACTTTGACGGAATACTTCGGCGCGCGGCGCGGCGCGGGCGCGAGTCGCGTCCTGATATTCAATGGGGTCAGCGGCGGCGCTTCGATTTGTTTAACGACCGACTTGTCTTCAGCCATAAAATTTCAGATTCGAGTTTTCCTGTAAGAGTCGGCAACATTAAAAGTCGCAGGCTAAAAAGAAAGCAGGATTTTGTGGTCAACCGCGCCTTCGGCGCATTTTCCTGGCACCGCCCTTTTGTAGCGTCAGGCCTCCCGGCCTGACGTAGAGGGCGGCATCCTGCCGCCCGGAAGTAGAGCGCCCGCGTTTCTGCGAGCGGTGGAGTTCTCAGCGATTGCTGCGTCGAACCATTTTGTCCGCCGGGCAGGGATGCCCGGCTTTACGGCAGGCCGGAGGCCCGCCGTTACGGATCGCTAATCTGCAAGAAACCGAGACGCGCCCCTCGTTGCTCTTCGAGACCGCGCGGCGATGGCCCGATTTCCGTTCGCGAACTTCCGCCCACTTAATTCTTGCCCCGACCGGAACGCGCGGTTTAGTTTGCGTGAGCGATTTTGCCAGGGCCCATGGAATGCGGACTTACGAACCCCGCCAGGGCCGGAAGGCAGCAACGGCAGTTTGCTCCGCATCCGCCGTGGTCACCCTGGCTTTCCATTTACGATTTATGATTTACGATCTACGGTTCATGGCAAAGAACCAATCGGCGCGTCAATCGTAAATCGTCAATCGTAAATCATAAATGTCCTATCAGGTCATCGCGCGAAAGTATCGGCCGCAGCGGTTCGCCGACGTGGTCGGACAGGAGCACGTCACGCAGACGCTTGCCAATGCCATCAAGCAAAGCCGCATCGCCCATGCCTACCTCTTTTGCGGGCCGCGCGGCACGGGCAAGACCACCATCGCCCGCATTTTCGCCAAATGCCTCAATTGCACCGGCGGACCAAAGATTGACTTCGACGACGATGACCCGCGTTGCCTTGAAATTGCCGAAGGCCGGTCGCTGGACGTGATTGAAATCGACGGCGCCAGCAACCGCGGCATCGAAGAAATCCGTGAGCTGCGCGACACGGTCAAATACGCCCCGGCGACGTCGAAGTTCAAGCTCTACATCATCGATGAGGTCCACATGCTGACCAAGGAGGCGTTCAACGCGCTTCTCAAGACGCTCGAAGAGCCGCCTGGACACGTGAAGTTCATGTTTGCGACGACCGAGCCGGAGAAAGTCCTGCCGACGATCCTCTCGCGCTGCCAGCGATTCGACCTGCGACGCATTCCCGCGGCGCTCATCGTCAGACACCTGGCTCAGATCGCGAAGCAGGAAAAAGTGAAGATCGACGACACGGCGCTGCACGCTATCGCCCGTGGCGCCGACGGCGGAATGCGCGACGCGGAATCCACGCTCGACCAACTCATCAGCTTTTGCGGCGAAAAGATTCAGGAGAGCGATGTGCTTTCGATGTTCGGCCTCACGGCGCAGGGCAAAATTCTCGATTTGTCCCGGGCCATTTTGGCCGGCGAAGTGGAGATTTCGTTGCGAGAATTGAATGAATTGGCCAAACACGGGAAGGACCTGAGCCGGCTGTTGTCCGATTTGCTGAGCCACTTCCGCAATCTTTTGATTTACCAGGTTTCAAAGGGCGATCTGCGCCTGCTGGAGGTTTCAGAAACCGAGGCCGCGTCGCTGGCCGCGCAAGCCAGCGGCGTCGGTTCCGAGGCTTTGACGCGCATCATGGAGGTCCTGACCGATTGCGAAACTCGTCTGCGCGACGCCGCGTCGAAGAAAATCTTGATTGAAGTCGCGCTGCTTAAAACCATCGAAGCGCGCAACGCCGCGAGCATCGACACGGTGCTTAAGCGGCTTGAGGAATTGCGCCGCAACAACGATGCCCGCGAAATTGTTTCCATCCCAATGCCCGCGCAGACGCCGGCACCTCCGCCCAAGGCGCCGCCGCCGATTCGCGCGGCCAATCGCGCCACTCCCTCGCCCGAATCTGCCAGCCTCGAATCCGCGCGCACGACCGCCTCGCTGGCCGCCACAAACATGAGTGCCAGTAGCGATGGCGACCTGGAGCAGCTCTGGCGCCAAGTCGTCGATGCCGTCGGGCGCGCGAGTCCGTTTACGCGAAGTTATCTGCTCGAAGCGCATCCGGTTTTGTTCGACCAGAATCTTTTGACCATCGGTTTTGACCCGGAATTTGCCGACCATCTCCAACTGGTGGACAACGCAAAGAACCGGACGCTCATTCAAACGAAATTGAGCGAGTTCGGTTTTTCCGACGCGCAAGTAAAGTTTGTCAAGGCCGAGGCGCGCCTGAATCGCCCTCGCCCTCCCGAGTCCCCGGTTGAACCCGCTGCTCCGTCGGCGACGGCAGCCTCGGCTCCCGTTGCGCCCGAAGGGGCCAAAGACAGAGCAGTTCCGTCATCGGACAAGCCCAAACCTGGTCCGGTTCCTTTCAACCAAGAGGATTTCAAGAACGATCCTTTGATTCACAAGGCGCTCGAAATTTTCAAAGGACAGATTGTTGAAGTGCGCGCCTGACCCTCAACCCTCAACCAGCCACTTTCAGTATGTCCAGCGTCGGCAAATTGATGAAGCAAGCCGCGCGCATTCAGCGGCAGATGGAAGCGGCGCAGGCGCAACTCGCCGCGCGCACGGTCGAAGCCACCAGCGGCGGCGGCGCGGTCAAGGTCGTGGCCAAGTGCGATGGCACGATTGCCTCGATCAAAATTGATCCGCAAGCGATCAATCCGAGCGACCCCCAGTTGCTCGAAGACATGATTCTCACCGCCGCCAACAATGCCTTAACCCAGGCCAAGGAGATTTCCACCGCGGAAATGGGCAAAGTAACGTCCGGTTTCAACCTACCCGGTCTGATGTGATACGCCGCGCTAAAGGTCAAAGCGTTAAAGCGTTCAATCGTTAAACCGTTGAACAGTCATGACGGCCCCGACTCGCGCAATTTAGCGATTCAAGAGCTTGACAGTTCATCGGTGAAACCTGACTCATGTCCTCGCTTCCCGAACCCATCAGCGCTCTCATCAGCGCGTTGAACGGATTGCCCGGCGTCGGCCCGCGCTCGGCCGAGCGAATCGCGCTTCATCTGGCGCAGGCGGAACCTGAGTTGGTCCGTCAACTGGCGCAGGCCATCCTCACTGCTCGCGAACGAATTCAAACCTGCCAAACCTGCGGTGCGTTGACGGACGTTCAGCCTTGCGCGATCTGCTCCCACCCGCGTCGCGACGGCTCGCTCATCTGTCTGGTGGAACAACCGGTGGACATCATCAGCATCGAAAAATCCGGAACCTATGACGGCAAATACCACGTGCTCGCCGGTAAAATTTCCCCGTTGAATGGCGTCGGCCCGGAAGATTTGCGGATTGCCGAACTCGAAACCCGGCACCAGTTTTTATCTGGCCAAGCGATTAGGCGGAAGGGGAGTGAAGCTCACCCGCATCGCTCACGGCCTGCCCGCCGGAAGCGGACTGGAATTTGCAGACGAATTGACGCTGAGCCGAGCGTTGGAGGAGCGTCGTCAAATGAATTGAGAAGCGCCGTAACAAATCCATCGAAAAATCGAGTAGCAACTCGACCCGATGCTTAAGAAATCTACAGCTTCGCCGTCCGCCGTCGTCTTCGACCTCGGCAAAGTCCTCGTGGATTTCGATTACAGCATCGCCGGCCGGAGAATCGCGGCCCGCGGCCGGGTGTCTGCGGAAGCAGTGCAGGAATTCATCGACCATTCCCCCCTGCTCTTTCGGTTCGAGACCGGACGAGTCAGCAAGCAGCAGTTTTTCGCCGAAGTGCAAGCGGCTACCGGATTTCGCGGAACCATCGAGGAGTTCAGCGAATTCTTTGCCGACATTTTCACCGCAATCGAGCCGATGGCAGAACTGAACGCCGAGCTGCGCCAGCGTGGCATCCCGACCTACATCTTCTCGAACACCAACGAACTGGCGATCAGCCACATTCGCAGCCGCTTTCCGTTCTTCAGCCAGTTCAACGACTACATTCTGTCCTACGAGCACGGCGCAATGAAACCCGAGGCGCGGTTATACGAAGTCGTCGAGCGCCAAACTGGCCTCCACGGGACCGATCTTTTTTATCTCGACGACCGCGCGGAAAACGTGGCTGCGGGAGCGGCGCGAGGGTGGCGTGCGTTCGTTCACCACGCACCAGAACAAACGCGTGAAATCATCGCCCGAAGCGGATTGCTGGCTGAATGTTAAGATTTATCTAGATCCGCGAAGGGAGCTGCCAGGCGTGAAGCCGAACCAAACGCCGACGGCACGCGTCGTTCGAGCAGTCATCGAGTCCTATTCGAGACCCGCCGTCTTAAACTGTTGAAGAAGCGCATCGACCGACAGGTTCGAGTCCCCCAATGAAAGCAGCCGGTCGGTGAGTTCGTTCAACGCCAGCCGCGTCGCTTTGAAGCGCTCGGCGAGCGTGTTGAAGACGGCTGCCAAATCGTATTTGCGAGCGAGCCGATGGTCACCGGCCACGCGATAGTTGGCACGGCCCAGTTCTTCGTAATATTTCAGGTCCGGCGCGCCCTTGTGTTCCGCCCGGTAACGTATGCGTTCCGGAAAAACGCCGGAAAGAAAGAGCGAATGGTTTCCGACGTGGGTTCGAATGTAGAAGCTGGTGTGGTCGTCCGCCGTCTGCAGCGCCGTCAACATTTCAAAGAAGCAGTCCAACGGTTCGGATCTGGCCCGCACGACGCAGCGCGTGTTTTCAATCCGCGAATACTCCGCCAGCACTTCAGCCACGTAGTCCGCCACGACGCGGTCTTCGATGGCGGAACGTTTGAACACGTGGCGAACGAGCACGTAAAAGTAAAAGTGAGTTGAAACCCGCAAACAGCCGCGCTGCTCCAGTAAGGCGCGGAACAAAGCTTCATCGTCCAAAATCAGGTCGCGCGTGTCTTCGTCGGCCAGCAATTTGATCAGCGTCTCGGCCGAGCCACGCCCGGGGCCGAGCACCGACACGATGAATTCAACGTCTTCGGCCGTGAACTGAATCCGGCAGTTGGGTTGAATCACATTCATACTCACAGCTTCGCTACTCTTAAGGCACGATAACGCGGCCAACCACGCGTTCCTGGCAAAAGCTTCGACGCGTTTCCACGTCGCAATAATTCAAAGCATAATCGGTTCCAGCCGGTGGAATGAGAAGGGCGGGTGGTTCGAGGATCGTAGGGAGAAAACAGGGCGTTGCCAATCGGACATTGCCAATTGCGCGCCAAAGCATATTTTCAATCCAAAGCAGCAGATGTTGTTGCAGATGAATAGCAGAATCGGCTTCGCATGACAAGCGCGGAATCCACCCGCCTGGTCGTCCGGGCGCGGCATCGACGGCAGGCCATGGACTGGAGTCTGGTGCTGCTCAGCCAGGGAATCGAGTCCGTCGTCGCCCAATCCGAAAACGGTTGGACGCTTTCGGTCGAACCCCAGGACCACGCCCGCGCGCTGGCAACCTTACGCCAGTACCAACTCGAAAACCGTGGCTGGCACTGGCGGCAAAAAATGTCCTGGCCGCAAGTTACTTTCCACTGGGGCGCAGTCGCGTGGTGCCTGCTGCTCGCGCTGTTTCATTGGTTGAACGCCGTTTCGGGAGGGCACTTGAAGTCCGTCGGCGTTATGGAAGGAAGCGCTGTGGCAACCGGGGCATGGTGGCGGCTTTTTACGGCGACGATGCTCCATTTCGACCTGGCCCACCTCATGGCGAACCTGGCGGTTGGATTTCCGGTGTTGGGATTGGCGATGGGCCGCTATGGTCCCACCTGCGCATTGTTGGCGGCCTACCTGGCCGGTGTCGGAGGAAATGTTGCCGGTCTGCTTTTCCACACACACCTGGGTCCTGCTCTCGGCGCTTCCGGCATGGTCATGGGCGGACTCGGCCTTCTGACCTTGCAATCGCTTTCTCTCCGGCTCAACAACGCCAGGTCCTGGAGATACATCACCGGCGGCATTTTCGGTGGGGTCATGCTGTTCACACTGCTTGGGCTCGACCCGGCCAGCGACGTGGTGGCCCATCTTGGCGGGTTTGGTTGCGGACTGATTCTCGGCGCTGCGATGACATTGATCCCCCAGAAAAAACTGTTGGGCCCGGCTGCCAACGCCGTTTGCGGAGCGCTTTTGGCGGGCCTGGCGGCGTTGACCTGGATGCTTGCCTTGCTGCACGTTCCGCCGCCACGGTGAGGTTCGGCGGCCGTCCCTTTGTTCCCAATATGGCACTCAACTTCTCCTCCTCGTTATTCATCTTCCTTTTCCTTTGGTCGCGGCTGACGTTGGCCGACTCGCCGCATTATGGAAGGCAATTTATCGGCCTGACCAACTTCTCCGAATTCACCAAGGGCAGAGGCGAGTCGCCGGACGAAAGTGCGTTTGTTTCACCGGAAATTGCCACCCAAATCAAGTGGGATGAATTGGTCGTCTCCTGGAACGCGGACCTGCCCAAAGGCGTCGTCCTCAAAATTGAGACGCGCGCGATTTATCCCGCGCATTCGACCAGATTCTACACGATGGGAATCTGGTCGGGCGCCGCGGAAGATCGTCGCCGCATGAGCGTTAAAGATCAAAAAGACAACGACGCCGAAGTTTTGACCGACACGCTGGCGCTGAAAGCGCCATGCGACCGTGTCCGGATAAGACTGATTTTGAGCGGCGGCGGGAACGTCCCGCCGCCGCCTTTAAAATTCCTGGGGCTTTCCTTCGCGGACAAGAAGTACGAGGCGCCGGTGCTGCCGGCAAACCGCACGGCGTGGGGAAAGTCCATCGCCGTGCCGGAACGATCGCAACTGGACTTTCCCGAAGGCGAACAGTCGTGGTGCAGTCCCACGAGCACATCGATGATGCTGGCGTATTGGGCGAACAAATCAAATCGCCCGGAACTGAATCTGGCCGTGCCCGAAGTGGCCAAGGAAGTCTTTGACCCGAACTGGCCCGGCACAGGCAACTGGCCGTTCAACATGGCTTACGCCGGCTCCTTTTCGGGGATGCGCGCGTACGTCAGTCGCTTCAGCGATGTGTCGGAGTTAGAGGATTGGATTGCCAGCGGCATCCCGGTCGCCGTGTCGGTCGCCAACACCGTGTTAAAGGGCGTGCCGCCGCGCGAAGGCCCGGACGGCCACCTCGTGGTCTGTGTTGGTTTCACCGAAAAGGGCGACGTCATCGTCAACGATCCTGGAACGCGGCAGCAAATCCGGAGGGTCTATCCGCGGGAAAATCTTGTGAAAGCCTGGGCCCGCTCGCAGAACACGGTTTATTTGATCTATCCGCAAGGGGCGAACATTCCTGACGACCGGTTTGGGCATTGGGATTCATGCAAGGCAGAATAAAAAATTTCAGGCGTGGCGCTGAGTCATACGATCCATCGATCACGGGCCGGAATGCACGCGAAGACTATGGCTCATCCCAACCCTGCCGGCTGTGGTTGAAGTACCAATCGTATTCCTTTGGATCGAGCGCATTAAAACCGGAATGCGCATCGGCGAAAAGGAGGTTGATGCCCTTGGGATGCGCGGAGTGTTCGCGCCGCCAGTACGGCATGTCCCAAACGAGAACAGCGCGCGAGGGATTCACTACCCGTCCCGTTGGCCTGCCGCTTACCGGCTTGTTGAGTTCGTGAGTCCCATTTGTCCGCCAGTAAACGTGCATCCAGACGTAACTGACATGATCATTCATTATGGCGAACTGCCCGGTCCAGCCCGCGTCGGGCTCCCACGTCCGAATTCCTGAAGGACAAGTAAAAGTGCTTCGGGGAGGTTCCTTGACCGTTTTGGCGGTGTAGTTTGTCGGTCGAGCGTAATTTTTGATGAGGTACGGCTCGAGCAGCTCCGGCATCCACATATCGTCTTTCCTGATCGCCACGGCATTTCCCCAGGCCCGCCCCCAGTTTTTGCAGAGGGGAAAGCGGTCATTGTAATCGGAGGCATACATGGCAATAGCCAGACCGATCTGCCGTTCATTATTGAGACAATAAGCCTGATAGGACTTTGATTTCGCTCCGGCCAGCGCCGGGAGAAGCATTCCTGCGAGAATCGCAATGATCGCAATCACCACCAACAGCTCGATTAAGGTGAAAGCGCTGCCGCGACGGCACCCTGCTGCGGCGCGCGCTTGAGACCAAGAAGCAGGTTTCATGTTGCCTTCCGATCCTACTGGTGTATGCGGAAAAAGGCGGAGCCGCCTGAACTGATGGCTAGCTCGACCCCGGACGCCGCGCCGGCAACGTTTTGCCACGTTCCACCCAAAATTCCCGCCGTTTCCAAGGCTCCCCCGCCGGTCCAGGTCAGCTTCAGTTTGTCCCCGTTCCGGACAAATTGGATTACCGGCCGTTCGACCACCGTGACAGGCTCGAACGCGAACGTTGCGCCCGCGTAACGGTTGACTGGACCGCCATCGACCGTTCCGGGGAACCGCCCGGCGGAGCCGTAACGGCCGGTGCCGACGAAGAGGAGCGAGCCGCCATCGAAGACGCGCAGGTCGGCGATGGTTGGGTCTGGGTTGCCAAACGTGTTAAAGAGCCGCTCAGTGGTGCCATTGGAATACCAGATCACAATACTCCCTTGGAAACCAGCGTCGAGCACCAGCGGTTCCCCGAGCGGCAGGAAGCGGCTGCCATCGACCAGTTCGCCCTGATTGACGCTCGTGAACTCGAGGGTCGCCAACGGTTTCTGCGCCACCCGATCGTAGAGCACTGCGCTGAGCGTCATGGTGAGACCGTCGCTGCTATCATCAAAAACGCCAAGCTTGGTGACTTTGATCGGGCGGACCACGTCGAAGTCCATGCCGACCGCGCCACCGGCGAGGGTCTGATTACCCGCCAGGCCAGCCGGAACGATATAGGCGACACCCGCCGTTCGCGGATTGGGCGTGGCGCACACTTGGGATGAATACTGACTAAGCTGACCGCCAGCGGCCACGGCACGGACTCGGTAACAGTAATTGCTCCCATTCTTCACCGCGGTGTCCAGATACGTTAAATCGGTTGTCTCACCAACTTTTGCAGCCTGGCCGTCAGGCCCGGTCCGCTCCACTTCGTATTTGGCGGCCGGCAACGGATTCGTGATAGCCGGCCAATTCAGCGTAACTTTGCCATCCTCAAACGGCTGAACGACCGAAACCTGAGGCCTGCCTGGAGCCTCAGGCGGCAGCGTTTCAAACTCGAATGTGCCCGCCGCATAGCGCGCTGCCGGACCCGCATCAAGCGTATCGGGGAAAGTGCCGGGAAAAGCCGCGTTGCGGCTGCTTCCCACAAATTGGAGGGAGCCATTGCCGTCGTTCAGAGTCCAGACAATGGCCTTCGGATCACCGCCCGAATTGAGTTCAGGCTCCTCAGTGCCATAACCGTCGGCCTCCATCACTCCGTGGAAACCGATATCAAGATGTAGAGCCGGCGAAACATCCCGAAAGCGCATTCCTTCAATCAACACGCCTGGATCGTCCGGAGTGAACGACGCTACGGCAAGTTCCTCCTGAGTATCGCGATTGTAAATGCGCGCAGTCAGCGGCAGTTTGAGTCCGTCGGATTTGCTGTCGAACACACCGAGTCGAGTCACATTGATCGGGTTCTGGACATCGAAATCAAACCCAAGCGAGCCGCCAAATGCCTGGTTGCCGGCAGTATTGCCCGGGGTGAAGTAGGCGATGACATGATTCGCGGCCAGTACATAGGGTGTCCCAGCCTTTGCATCTGAGGGCGGCCCAATTTTATCGCCCGCAGTAATGCCTTCGACAGTGTAAAAGTAAGTTGTTCCATTTATCACATTCGTGTCGGTATAGGTGGTCTCGGTAATTTCGGCGACTTGCGTGAATGGTCCCGCCGCCGCGGCGCCGCGACTGACGCGGTATTTGGCGGCAGGAGCGGGAACGGTAACTGTCGGCCAGGACAAAACAACCTGCTTATCTCCGCTACGGACCGAAACATTCGGTTTTCCCGGCAAAACAGGCGGTGTGGTTTGATACTCGAAGGTGGCCGAGGCGAAGCGTGCCGCCGGTCCGCTATCTGCCGTCCCCGGGTAATCCCCAGGTGCTCCTCCAAATCGGCTTGAGCCCACGAATAGGATTGATCCGTTGCCATCATTCAAGGTCCAAACGACGTTTGCGACAACCCCGAATGAATTGTTGATCGTATCGACATCGGTCCAACCGTCTGCCGAAATGGTTCCTTGAAATCCGGCAACCAGGTGGATCGGCGTGGCCAACGGCTTGAATCGACTGCCGCCAACAAGCTCGCCGGGGTTGGTCGCGGGGAAATCGATCGATACGAGTTGTACGGGTGGGTCCTGGGACCGGTCCCACAACCGGCCTGTCAGAACGGTCCCCTCGGCGAAGCCGTCGGAACCCGCGTCGAACACGCCCAGCCGGGTCACGATGATCTCGTTGGCCACGTCGAAGTCCATCCCGATGGGCTCGGCATTGAGACCAGTTTGGTTGCCGAGCGTATTTGTCGGGACGGCGTAGGCTATAAAGGTGCTCTGGGCAATGGCAGCGCCAGGGCCCAGAGTTAACAGGTACACGAACAAGAGCAGGTGACGGAAGGCCAGCAGCGCGAGGCATTGGGAGAATCGGCGGCGTTGAGAAAATGCAGGGTTCGTTTGCATAGGCATAGCGTTTGCCAAAGTCGAAAAGCTGATTTCCAAGTTGTAACCAGCTTGCGTTTTGGGGCAACCCTTTTCTTTGCGATTACTCCACCCGTAGTTTCCAAGCCATGCCGGCCAGTATAACGGACTGCTTTTGTGTCAATACTCAGGACCGACCCCTTCATGGCTCGATCTGACCGGGCTAAACGCCGGCGATGCTGGTCTGTATTACGTGGTTATCACAACCCCTTTCGGCACCGTGACGAATTATATCGCAACACTGGAAGTGAAAATCCCGTTCAGTCTTGTCGGATTGCCAGGTCGCCTGCCTGCCGGCATTTTTGACCTCCAAGTATCCGGAACTCCCGCCGAACCCTACGCGATGCAGGCCGCTCCCGATCTTCTTGGTTGGATAGACCTTGTTGTTGGAACTTTGCCCGGTTACACCATCACCCTCAGCGACACAAACGCCGGGGCTAATCCTGTCCGTTTTTATCGCATCTCCTCGACTGCGCCGCCGTAGCGGCACGAGGATCGGGTTCACGATTTCAATTGCCTTGCGGAGGCCTGGATTCTGGGTTTTCCAGTAGGCCGCAGCGGTTTCCGGGTGGGTTGGGTCCTCTCGTCGCGGCGTTCGCGCTCGTCTAGTGAACGCGAAGCGCAAAAGGGCAGCTGGTTTAGAGCGGCTCCGGGTCGATCACTGTTTGGAATGAAGTTGCGATTCCAGGTTAGGCGGCTATTATCCAATAGCATGGAATTTTTTCCATTTAAAGAATAG
>WNFW01003417.1_pt1 | contig 11867 bp, 7 predicted proteins | sample 5400131 | NCBI WGS metagenome assembly WNFW01 (sample SAMN13153362, study PRJNA577476) | soil metagenome | isolation source: 20 cm soil or saprolite under grassland replicate 1 | place: USA:California | collected 2016-06-15
ATGGACCACGTGATCGAGCATGTGATCGATCCCGTTCGGGTCCTTGCGACGGCACGCGGGTGGCTCAGGGACGGCGGACAGCTGACGATCACGACGCCGAACGCGGAGAGCCGAGGCCATCGGAAATTCAGGGACGCGTGGTTCCATCTCGACCCTCCGCGACACCTGCACCTGTTCTCCCTACGCAATTTGATGGCCTGCGTCGAACGAGCCGGACTCCGGACGGTCGAGTTTGGCACCGTCGGGAGCGGTCATCTCGTCTACGACGGCAGTGTCTCGGTCCGGACGACGGGCCGATTTCGCGTGGGAGACCTGACGACCGTGGCGAGCCGGCGGGACCGCGCGTTTCGGATCGGGGAAAGCTTCCTCGTGCGGGTCCGGCCCGCGGTGGGCGAGGAGATCTTCCTCACCTGCAAGCGGTAATGGACGGACGAAAACTAGCAGGAAGCGTCGCAGCCGCGGGCGATCCAGTACAAGCGGGCGTATCCGTTGTCGAAGACCTTCATGAAGGGCGAATCGTCGAAACGCGCGATCACGTCGCGATCCATCGGCTTCGCGGGCTCCCAAGGAAGAAGCCGGACTCCCTGTTCCATGTCCCGATCGATCCAGAGGTACGTCCCGTTCCGGATGCCGGACGGCGACGGGATCGGTTGAAGGACCGCGGACGGGTCGATGACGGCCCGATCCCAGGTGGCGTTCAAGCCGCCGAATCCGAAGGCCGTCGAGGACGCGTGGTGGTCCGTGACGATCAGGCCCTCGACATGGTCCCTCGCCCAATAGGCCGGATCAATTCCCGCCGGGATCGTGCCCTCTTTCCATCCCGCGAACGTGGACGGCGGGGGGATGCCCGCGAGGCCGTTCGCGACCAGGAGGGCCGCGCAGGCCGCGAGGGCGAGATGTCGCCGAGGCCCGCGGAGGCCTCCCAGATCGAGGAGTCGGAAGAATCCCACCGCCGCGAAGACCCCGAACGGGATGAGCAGGTACTCCAGATGCCGGTAGGGAATGATTACGCGCGGCGCGACCGCGATGCCGACGAGCGAGGAGAGCAGGAGGACCGCAAGCCAGACGGTGGGATGGAAACCGTCTTTTTCGAAGTCGAGGAATCGCCGGCCCGCCGCGGAGAAGGAAAGGAGGATGACGAGCGGCACGAAATACGCGAGGCCCTCGGGAGGAACGTGGACGGTCGTCCCGGGGACCCCCCCCAGGACCGTGAACACTCCGATGGCGAGCAAGGTGATTGCCGCGGCGACCCACGATGCCGCGATCGGCTGGAAGCCTGGAGCTCGAGGTCGGTACCGCCAGGCGACCCTCCGGCGGAGAGCGACGAGCGCCGCCAAGAGGAGGAGTCCGAAGCCGAAGCCGACGAACAGCAACCACCACGGTCGGATGTCGACGTCGGTCAGGATCGACTCGCGGAACGTGGTCGCATAGCCGAACCAATAGGCGAGGGTCCCGACGATGAGGACCGACGCGAAGGCGATCTCGCGGATTGTGCCGGCGCAGGCGGACCAAGGACGCACCAAGCCTCCGATGGCGATCGCCCCGAGGACCATCAGCAGGAAGAAATAGGCCGAGAGGTGGTGCGTGACGATCAGAGCGCCCGAGACCAGGAGCAGTGGTGCGAGGGCTTTCGGATCCGCGCGGAGCCGGAGGAACAGGACCAGACCCGCGAACACGAACAGGTCCCCGAGGGTGGCGGGCGCCGCGTGGGCCGTCGTGTACGCATGGGGGATGGCCCCCGCCAGGAACGCGGCCGCGAAGAGTCCGAAGCGCGCCGCCTTCGTGATGCGGACCGCGAGGAGGAACATCGGGACGACGGCGAAGGCTCCCAGGATGGGGATGAGGAGGTTCAGGACCGTGGGGACGTCTCCACCGGCCAGGTCCACCACTCCCGCCTGCGGAAAGAAGACGCCGGGAAAGTAGGGGTACGTGATCCCCCATCCGTAGTAAACCGTGGAAACGTGGCCGGTGCGAAGGAGGCTCTGAAGGATCGCGAAATATTCGCCGGTGTCGGATCCCCAGTAGAGGAAGGACCAGAGCGGCGAGAGGCGAATGGCGGGCGCGGCAAGCAAGATCGCCGCGAGGGCCGCCGTGACGGACTTCCTCATTCGTCGGCGAACCGGCCCGCTCTGATAAAGCGTTACCGCGATGCCGCTCCCGGATCCACGTCGCGTGGGGTCGCAAACTATTTCCCCGCGAGCTTTCTCTCCAACCTGTGACGCGTCGTTGCCCGGAGTGCTACGCGGAACTTCCGGACGACGCGGTCTGGGTGTGCCCGACCTGTGGCTACACCCTCCACACGCCCGCAGCGGCGAAGGCGGGGATCGTCTTCATGCTCCTTGGCCTGGCCCTCCTCGGCGTGTTCGTGTATGGCCCCGAGAACCTTGGCCTCACCTCGGGCATCATGCCGACGGACCTCGCGAACCTGACGATCGCGAACTTCCCGTTGCTCGTCGTGGGCGCGTTCGCGTTCGGCGCCTTCCTCGCCGCCGCGGCCGCCCTCAAGATCCGGTCCGAGCAGGCCCGCCTTCAGACGGCCTAGAAGAAGTCGTCCAGTTTGAGTTCCTGCGCGCGGTCGTTGGTGAACAGCGACGCGATCGCGTCCTCGATCAGGTCGATTCGCTGACGGAGGTAGTTGGACACCTCGAACTGCTGGCTGATGCGCTTGGAGATCTCGAGGTATTTCTTCACGGAGCTTTCGTGGACCGTCAAGGTGAGGTTCCCGCCGCATTCGACGCACCGGGCCCGGAGCGGAATGCGCCGATACTTCGCCCCGCATTTCGTGCACCGGACCTGCTGGCTCGAAAACGCCTTCAGGTTCCCGATGAGATCCGGAAGGAAATGGTGGACCACGATTCGGGCGACGACGTCGTTCGGGTCGACCGCCCGGATTCGGAGGGCCAGCTCGAGCTGCTTGTCGATCTTCTCCGCCATCGAACCTTCTCCATAGGCCGAGGCGAGAGGGCCCTGAGCGACGCCACGGGTCCCGTGGGTGTAGGCAAAGCCCTCGTACTGGAGGACGCTTCCGATCCGCTTGCCCACCGTGTCGATCTGGGGCTCCACTTCCTTCGGATGGGCGAAACGCTCCGCGGCCTCGAACAGGGACAGCGGATAGGCGCTCGAGAGATCGAGGTTGTGCGCCTCCTTGTCGATCTCGTTCGGATCGATCCGCGTCGTCAGGACGAGAGGCGCGTCCATGAGGCCTCCGCGCTTGTCGGGCAGGAACGATCGCGAGAAATTGATCAGGCTGTCGAGCAACAGGATGACGGAATCCTCGTCGCCGTCGCAGTTCCGCCGTCGGGCGGCGATGAGATAGGGATGGGCGAAGCAGGCGTTCGCATCCGTGAATCCGACGATTCGAGCGAGCACGCCGCCGCTCGTGTGCGGCGCGAGCGTCACGACGAGATGGCCAAGGAGATCCCGAGGCGTCTTGGCCTCGTAGAAGCGCGCGAGGCCGTACAGTCGCTCGAGCAAGTCGTCGATGAAGGCCGCCACGCGGACCAGGTACTCCCCGCCGGACCGGGCCAGGAGGATGTCCTGAGGCCGTAGCTCGAGGACCTGGTCCTCCGTCTCCAGGGGACGGCCGCTGCCATCCTGCGAGTACCCGAGGCGGCGGGCCTCATCGACCGAGATCCCCGCCTCCTTCGGGGTGAAGTGCGTGAGCGGCAGATTCGTCATGTCGAATCGCGTCGTGCCGTCCTTGAACACGTAGATCTCGTGTTTCGCCCGGAGGATCCCCTTCTCGATCGGTTCCGGCGTCTTGTTCTTCGAGATCATCCCTTGGACCGCCTTGATTTCGGCGGGCTTCGGTTCGCCGAGCCGGTCGAGCGCGGTCCGGAGGACCTCCGCGAGGGGAACGCGTTGCCGCGCGGGCCCGTTCCTCGCGACCGTATGGCCGCCGCACGAGCATTTCGGGAGGAACCACCGCTTGCCACAGGAGGAGCAGATGCGGAGGCCGACTTCCACGTCGATCACGTCCTTCGCGGCCGCGTCGAGCAGGAGCCGCTGCGCGCCTCCCTCATGGCCGATCGGGAAGAGGGAATGCGGGGCGGGCTGCATCTTCCGCGGCGCCGCCTTTTCGGGCCGGGCCATCCGCGCGCCGATACGGCTCGGGGCCCGGGCCCGGACGGGGAAGCCCGCCAACCGGCTCACGAAGGCGAGCGGATCGGCCTCCTCCGGATTCGGCGCGACATGGAAAGTTCCGTCCCGCTCCGAAATCCCGAGGGTCGCGAACAACACGTCGGTGTGGCGTTCGAGGACCAGGCGGCCCGCTCGCACGGCGTACAGGGCGCCCAGCCGGACGAGCGGCTCTCGAAACGCCTCCTCGGCAGGGACGGAGAGGCGGCCTTCCTCGAGGCGTCCCTCGACGGCGATGCGTTCCCGGAGGCGACCTAACTCCTCCACGGTCAGGTCGTGGAAGAACAGGTTGTGTCGGGGATGGAGGGGGATGCCGAGGTCGCGGGACCACGCCATCGCCTGCGCCGCCGATGCGGCCTCCCATCCTCCGGGGAGGGAGCCGAGCGCCTTCTGGAGGAGAAGCCCATACCACTCCAGCGAGAAGCCGCCGGGCATGAGCACGTGGTTGTTCTCCAGAAATTCGCCGAACGGGATGAGGATCTCGCCGAGGTCCGCGATCATCCGGACGTGGCCGGAGAGGCGTTTCGCTGCCGCGGCATCGGGGACCTCGATGAAATCGCCCGTGTCGAGGACGACGAGGGGCCCTTCGATCGTGTCGCACGGCGTGACCGCGCCCGCCTTCCCCGGTCGTTCCGTCTTGATCTGCGTCCCGACCGCGATGAAGTCGTCGAGGATGTGCATCGTTGCGGGATGCAAGGCGACGGCCGCGAGGCCCGTGGCCCGGGTCCGACCGTATCGGAGGCGAAGGCCGCCGGGGCGGCTCGGATGGCAGAGGACCGGTCGACCCGCGACGATATTCTGGATGAACACCTCGCTCGGCTCGACCCCAATATCTTCCGTGAGCTCCTCCGGTCCCGCGTTCTTCTGCTCGACGTAGGCGGCCACGAACTCCCACCCGTCGATGCGGAGCTTCCGGACATGCTTGAGGATCTTCGGCGCTTTCAGGCACATGCCGTCCGCGATCACGAGGCAGGCGCCGCCTCGGATCCGGTTCGTCTCGATCCGAGGGAGGTCTCGGAAGCCGCTGATCTCCGCGTCCTCGGTCCCCTCCCCGTTGATGGAGACGGGACAGTTCGAGACGATCAGCGAGATTTCCTCCTCGGAGGGCGTGTATTGGAGGTGCTGCACCTGACGGTAGAGAGGAATCTCTTCCTTGAACCGCTCCACCTCTTCGCGGGCGGGCTGGTATCGTCCGATGCCGAGCTCCCGCCGGACGACGTCGGCGATGAGGACGCTGAGGGCCTGCCCGGTGCCGCCCGCGGATCGGATCGGGCCGGCGTACGACAGGTCGACGTAGGAGGTCCCGTCCCGGTTCCGTTTGATCTTGACGGTCGCGAGGCCCTCGAGGGGCGCCACGAGGATGCCTTCCGTCAGGATCGCGAGGCCGACGCGGACCGCTCGCTCGACCGCCTTCTCCTTGCTCGCCGCGGGACGGAGGGCCATCTCCTTGGCGACGAGGATCGCGAGCTCTTCCCGGTCGTGATGCTTCGCCAGTTCTCGGATGCGACGGGCGACGCCTTCGACCTCGTAATGTTCGAGCAGCCGCTCGACCCGGGAGGCGAGGTCGTCGGTCAGGGGAATCTCCACGTCGAGTTCGGGGTCGAAGCCGCGGGCCCGGGCGGCCCGGGCGATCGCGTACGTCGCCTCGACCTGCGACGCGAGGCCACTGAAGTAGGAGCGGACCTCCTCCGACACGACGGGCGACGAACCCATTCCATCCCTTCGAGAGGCGAGAGCGGGCGCTCGTATCCGGAGGTGCGGGTATATGTCTTTGCTTCAACCCGTATGCGGCGCCACGAATTTCCATGGGTGAAGCTTTATCGGCATCGGCCGAGTTTTATCCCGCGACATGCTGAAGGTTCGCGATCCCGGCGGTTTCCAGAAATCAATCGTCGAGTCGCCGGACCCGACGGTCGTCATGTTCTGGGCGACGTGGTGTCCCTTCAGCCGGCGATTCCATGCGGAATTCGAGAAGCTCGCTTCCTCGAGGCCGTGGCGCTTCGCGGCGGTGTACCTCGACGACGAGGAGAATCCCCTGTGGGAGGAATACGCCGTCGAAGTCGTCCCGACCCTCGCCCTGTTCCGCGATGGGAAGCTCATCGACCGACTCGACGGAATCCTCGGATATGGGATCGACCAGCGGATGGTCGAGGACTTCATCCGCCGTGTGGTCCCTGCCTTCGCGTAACGGCCCTTCGGTCTCGCCTCTGATTCTCACATCGGCAGTTTTTAGCGCTCTCTTCAGGATGAAATCGCGTGCGAAAAATTCGCAGCGGAGTCTACGGACTCAACCCGCTGTTGGACGGAGGGGTGAACGAGAACAGCACGACCGTCGTCATCGGTCGCTCTGGGGCCGGCAAGACGACGCTCGCGACGCAGTTCATTCGCCGCGGACTGCAGGAAGGTCAGGAAGGCGTGTTCGTCAGCCTCGACGAAAACAAGGAACAGATCATCCGCGAGGCGGTCGAGATGGGATGGTCCGACATCCTCGAGTACCTCGACGATGAGCTCCTCGTGTTCATCGATGCTTCGGGTCGCGAATTTTCGAACTTCATCCGGAAAGAGCTGCCCGCCTTCGTCGCCGATTGGAAGGGGAGCACCGCGAGGATCGTCGTCGACCCCCTGACCCCGGTCCTCTGGTCGACGAAGGACCTCTACGAGCAGCGGGACCTCATCGGCTACATGTTCAAGCAGACCCGGAAGGTCGGGACGGTCCTCTGCACCCTCGAGGAACACGGCCCCGCGGACCTCTCGGGACCGGAGACCGTCATCCCGATGTACCTTGCCGACTGCGTCGTGCATCTGAAGTCCAACACGAACGACGCGGACCCTTCTCGCCTCCTGAAAATCTTGAAGTGTCGCAACAGTCGCCACAGCCCCGGATCCCATCCCTTCCAAATCGTCCGCGGACTCGGGATCGTCGTCCAAGGGGTGGACGGAGGTCGGCCGGTCACGGCGAAGACGCCCTCCCAGCTGAGGCAACTGCTGCTGACCCGATCGATGCCGAAGAACGTGCGCGACATCCTCGACAAGTCCCTGGACGGGCTCACGGATGCGGACTTCCGCGGCCTCAAGCCGGAGGAAGTCCTCGACCTGATTCTGCAGGAGTACCAGGGGGCGTAGGATGGCCCGCGGGATCGGGCGAGCCCTGCAGAAGGCCGTCGCGCGGGAGGGCCTCGACGAGGACCTGGAGGGGGAAGGCCGAAGCCTCGCGAACGCCCGCCGGCGTCAGGTGTTCCGTTACCTCTGCCTCCGGCCCTGCGCGAGGGTAGGGGACATGGGCCGGGACCTTTCGATGTCCCAGGCGAATGTCCGATGGCATATCTGGGACCTCGTGGAGAACGGCTACGTCCAGTTCGAGGGAGCGCGCGTCTTCCCGATCGGCCTGATCAATCCCGATGACGCGGCGCTCTTCGCGGCCCTCGCGTCCGCCGGCCGTGCCGGGGTCCTCGAGACGGTCTTCCAATCGCCTGGAATTTCCATGCAGGAAATCGCCGAGCGGGTGCATCTGACGCGGCAGTCCGCGAGCAAGATTGCCGCGGAACTCGCCGGGTTCGGATGCCTCACCACGGCCGATGATGGCAGATACCGGCGGGTGTACCCCACGAACGTCCTCGTCCAGAAACGCGACGCGAACCGCGAACGAGCAGAGGCTTTCAGCGAAGCCCTCCTTCGGCGGCTCGCGGAAGAAGGGCTTGCGCCGGAGCTCCTGCGGCGCGAGGAGGCCGCCCTCCTCCTCCGGTTCGGCGGAGGCGCTCAACGGGTCCAACTGGCGGTCCCCCTCGACCCGTACGTCACGGCCTGGATGCGGCCCGTCTGATCGGCACATGTTAACGAATTGACTAGACGGCGTGATATCCACGATACAACGCGCTTTAAGTAGCAAACGGACCCGCTCTCAACGATGGACGAGAGCTATCTCGAGTGGCTGAGTTCGATCCCCGGCTCGGACGCCGAGCGTGCACGCCGGATCGCGGAGCGCTTCCCGACCTGCGAGAACCTCCGGGCCGCGCCGCGCGAGGAACTCCTCGCGATCGAAGGCTTGTCGCCATCCTTCGTCGATTCTCTGCTCGGGCTGCTCGGCACTCCCGCCGACCGCGACGCCGCCGAGCATCTGTTCCTCTGCCCGGAATGCGGGTCCTTCGCCGGCCCGGGGGCCACCAGGTGCGCTTTTTGCGGCGTCGAGTTCGAAAGCTCGAAGGAATCCGAACTGGCCGGCCAGCTTTCCGATTTCCTGGAGGAAGAAGACGCCTCCCGAATTTGTCAGACCTGCGGCGCGACGATGGGCGCCGAATCGACGACCTGCCCTGTGTGCGGGCGCCAATACGACGCCGAAGGGCTCGCCCTGTTGCCGAGCCTGCAGCCGCACCTCGACGAGGCCGCTCCCTTCTGCTCCCGATGCGGCGCCTACCTCTTTTCGGATGAGGGAGAATGCGCGATTTGTGGGACGCTGGTCTCGGGCATCCCCGAGCCCGCCGCCGGGGCGAAGGGCGTCGTCAAGGACTTCCTCAGCCGCTGGCAGCGGGTCGCCGCGCCCGGCCCGGTCGCATCCGAGGCGGATCGACTCGCGGAGGAACTGGAACACTACGACCGCCTCCTCGAGGCGAACCCGAACCTGGAACGGGCCTGGTCGAACCGGGCCAAGGTCTTGGACAAACTCGGTCGGGCGAAGGAGGCAGCCGAGTCGCTCGCGAAGGCCGCCGAACTGAACCCGGCCCGCGAGGAGCAGTACCGTCTCGAGGTCCGGAACATCCTCCGATCGAATGAGGATGCGTCCGTCATTGCCCCGCGATGGAAACAGGCCGCACCGACGGCCGCGCCGAAGGTCGTCGACACGCATCTCATCGAGGCCTTGGACCACTACGACTCCTTACTCCGTGCGGACCCGAGCCTCGTCGTGGCCTGGAGGACGAAGGCGGAAATTTTGGAGCGCCTCGAGCGCCCCGAGGAAGCTCGCGCAGCCCGCGAGGAGGCGGACCGCCGGGAAGGCGACGACCGGTTTGCCCGGGCGGCGGTCACCGGTCTCCAATCGAACGGCCTCGCGACCTCCGGGCCCACCGGCGTCGGTCGAACGAACGGCCGCGTGAACGGCACGAGGAACGGACACACGAACGGCCGGACGAACGGGCGCACGAACGGTCGGGTCAACGGCCTCGGCGAGGGCCGCGTGAACGGGCTGACGAACGGATCGGCGGGCGGTCTCACCTTCGGCCGCGGCGCCACGAACGGGTTGGTCAATGGCAACGGCTTCACGAACGGCCGCCGCGGACGACACCCCACGCCGCGGATCCCGGCCCAGCCTCACTGGTCGCGGTCGGTGATCGGGATCGCCGCGGTCGTCGCCCTCATGGTTATCGTCCCGATCCTCGCAAGCATGCTCTCCACGGGTCCCACCGGACCGTCCTCCATCATCCAGATCGACGGGAACTTCGGCGACTGGTCGAACCAGCGATCCTACGGGCAGGCTTTCTCGGGACCGGTTGGGAACCCCTCGGTCCACCTCGTGGCCGTCAAGGTCGCGACGCAGGATCGCGAACTGTTCGTGTACGCCCGCGTCCAAGGGCTGATGTTCCAAGGCTCCGGCGTCAATGAGACGGACAGCATCTTCGTCTTCGTGGACGAAGACAACAGCCGGACGACGGGGTATCCGATCGGCGACCTCGGGGCGGACTCCCTCGTCGAGGTGTATGGTTGGCGGGACCTCGCGGACATCCAGCACGGGGTCACGTCGATGGTCTTCAACGAGACGGGCCAGCTGCAATCGAACGATTGGCACCGATTCATTCCGGGCGGATTGGCGGAGGCGGCCTTCAACGGACCGGAACTCGAAATCCGGACGGATGTCCGAGACCCGGCGCGGGCTCGCGTCCTCGTGTACGCCGCGGACAACCTGGGCAATTTCGGTCCCGCGGACGGCTCGATTCGGGCGAACCTCCCCACGCTGATCGTCGGCCAGCAACTCGTGGCGCAAGACATCGTCGCGTCGCCCGCGGTCCCGTTCCTCCGCGTCACCTTGGCCCCGATGGGAGGCGCCGTCCACGTGAACGGCGTGAACGTCACGCGCCGCGGCACTTCCGCGGACCCGGTCAGCCTCGCCCTCTACCGCGATGACGGAAGCGGAAGCCTCGATGCGAACGACACGTTCCTCTCCAATGCGACCTTGACGGGAAACGGGGTGGGGCTCTCGGCCAACGAGGATCTGATCGGACCGGCGACCTACTGGATCCAGACGACCTGGACGAACCGCACGCCGGCGTCGACGTTCGGACTCTCCGTGACCGACGTGAGATCGAACGGGTCGGCGAGCTTCCGGCCCGCGGAACAAGGCCTCGTGTACTTGCTCGCGGCGCCGACCGGATTGCAGGTCGACGGCGCGTTCGGAGACTGGCAGGGCCGGCCCTACGGGCAGGACCTCCTCGGAGACGTGACGAACAAGACCGGGTCCCTCGCCTACGACGCCAACGTCGATCTCTTGGCGACGGCGGTGGACCTCGGCGCGAACTTCGCCGGATACGCTCGGGTGGACGGCTCGATGCTCGGAGGTCAGGACATCCCGAATTCTCGCATCCGGACGTACTCTGCGCCGCCCTCGAACAACAGCAGCGCGCCGGGCCCGATTGTGCCGCCCCAGGAAGGGGTCGACGTGATGTACGCGTACATCGACGGGGACAATTCCTCCGCGACGGGCCTGTGGGCCGACGTAGGCGGTCAGGGCTACGGCTTCGACCATGCGATTGTCGTCGTCGGTCGGAACGGAGCCGTCGCATCGAGCGGGCTCTACGGTTTCGGGCCGAACCGGACGAACCCGTGGACGTACCTCCGGCCGGTGGCGGTCGGACTCGACGCCCATCGGATCGAGTTCGCGGTCGGACGCGGTGGTGGCCCGCTTCCCGGTGGTCATCCAGGCCGCGACGAATGTCGTGATCAACGAGGTCTCTCCCCGGCCGAACCCGGAGTGGGCCGAGCTCGCGAATCCCCTGGCGACGTCGGTCTCCCTGAACGGCTGGGTCCTTCAGGTCCGGAGCGCTGGGCCCTGGACGACCGTCGTCACCTTCACCACGCAAGTGCTCGGACCCTTCGGATCGGGATCGGAGTACCTCCAGGTCCCCCTGCCTTCAAACTCCCTCCCGGATGGCGGCGCCCAGGTCCGGCTTCGATCCGGGACCAATACGATCGATCGAACGACGTACCCGGGGAACGTGAACAATGGACAGACGTGGGCCCGATTCAAGGACCCGGTCACCGGGGTGCCGATCGACACAAGCAACAACGCAGACTTCTACGTGTCCTCCTCGCCCTCGGCCGGTCGGGCCAATGACCGACACCGGCCGACGATCGTCGTCACCAAGACGGCGAACTTGGCCGTCGCTGCGCCGGGGAACCTGATCACCTACACGCTCCATTACGACAACACGAACACCGGCATGGCGCGGACCGTGTGGATCAACGATACCTTGCCCGGAGGCGTCGCCTTCTCCTCGTCGAGCGTCCCCTACAACTCCGTCTCCGGGTCGACGTACCTCTGGATCTTCACCAACGTCATGCCCGGCGCCCACTCCTTCACCGTGACGGCCCAGGTGACCGCGAACACGGCGGATGGGCAGGTCTTGAGCAACGTCGCGGCGCTGAGCTACACGGACCAATTGTCGCGATCCCTCCCGGGCAGTCAGGCCTGGGCGAACACGACGGTCTCTCGGCCAATGATCACCGTGGTGAAGACCGCGACGCCG
>WNFW01006444.1_pt1 | contig 11867 bp, 10 predicted proteins | sample 5400131 | NCBI WGS metagenome assembly WNFW01 (sample SAMN13153362, study PRJNA577476) | soil metagenome | isolation source: 20 cm soil or saprolite under grassland replicate 1 | place: USA:California | collected 2016-06-15
GACGCAAATTTGCTTGCCCAGCGCAACCCCTTGCAGTATCTTGGCTTCTTCGCATCCGATGACTGAAGGAAGCCTCGTCTCCGCCCGACTGCTCGTGTTCCGCGTGGGAACCTTGGCGTGCGCGGCCGACGTGGACCAAGTGCGGGAGATTCTCCCGCGCCTCCCAACGACGCGTATCCCGGGCGCGCCCCCGGTCGTGGCGGGGCTCGTGAATGTCCGCGGCACGCTGGTGACGGTCGTAGAAGGGTGGCGTGCGCTGGGCCTCTCGCCTCCCTCTCCACTCCCATCCCCAGAATCTGGCCCCGCGGGCTCGACCATCATCCTCGAATTGGGCAAGGGTGAGGACGCGGGCAACGAAGGCGGGGGGACGAGCAAGAAGCTGATTGGCTTTACGGTGGACGAGGTGATGGATATGCTGGCGGGCGGCGAGACGACGCTGGAAGATCGTAAGGGTCTCCCCGGCGTCGATCCGACCCTGGTGCGGGCGGTCGGCCGGCGTAATGGTGAGCTGTTCATCGTTCTGGACGTCGCGGCGTTGTTAGGTCCGATTCTGCCTTCGTAAGGAGCGAGCAGTGAGCCACACGGTTCTCGTCTGTGACGACGCCATCTTCATGCGCACGATGATCACCGACATCCTGGCGCAAGCCGGATTCGAGGTCGTCGGCGAGGCGGAGACCGGCACGCAGGCCGTCGAGAAGTATCGGCAGCTCAAGCCGGACCTGGTCACCATGGATATCGTGATGCCCGACATGGGAGGCATCGACGCCGTTCGCGAGATCGTCAAGCAGGACCCCGATGCCAAGATCCTGATGTGTAGCGCCATGGGCCAGCAGGCGCTCGTCGTCGAGGCCATCCAGGCGGGCGCGAAGGACTTCGTGGTGAAGCCGTTCCAACCGTCGCGCGTGCTCGAAGCCGTCCAGCGCGTGCTCGGGTAGCGATGGATCTGTCGCAGTACGCCGAGCTGTTCCTGGCCGAGAGCCGGGAGCACTTGAGCGCCTGCAATCAGCTGCTGCTCGAGTGGGAGCGGAATCCCGCTTCGCCCGAGCCGGTCGGCGGCCTGTTCCGGGCGGTCCACACGATCAAGGGCATGGCCGCGACGATGGGGTACGGCCGCGTCGCCGATCTCTCGCACCGCATGGAGAATCTGCTCGACCATCTGCGCCGCAGCGGCCGGGCGCCAGCCGACGAAATCATTCAGTTGCTGTTTCGCGCCACCGACGCGCTCGAGAAAGCGGTCGGGCTCGCCGTGGCGGGGCGCGAGCGCGAAGCCGACCTCGCGGTGCTCGCCGAAATCGATCGAGCGGCGCTGCAGGCGAAACCCGCCCCGCAACCCAGCGGTCTCGCGCGGCACTTCGTTGAGGCCCCTGAGCCCCCTGATTCCCACAGCCTACCTGCTGCGTCTGGTGCGTCTGCTGCGCCTCCGGGATCCGTCCGCCTCGTGGAAGTCGTGATACGGCCCGAGGCGCCTCTGAAAGGCGGCCGCGCGATGCTCGTCGTTCGCAAACTGCAGACGCTGGGCACGGTGCACCGCGTGCAGCCGGCGGCCGCGGCGTTCGAGTCGGATGATTTCGACGGCCGGTTCGTGTGCGAGCTCGAGACCGCCCGTCCGGCCGCCGACATCGAGGCCGCCGTCCGATCGGTGGGCGACGTCGAGGGCGTGACGTTCGGCGGCGGCACGGATGAGAGCCAGGTCGGTCCCGCCGAAAGTGCGGGGGGGGGACGCACCCGCCACATCCGCGTCGACCTGCGCCGCCTCGACACGCTCATGGATCTGATCGGCGAGCTCGTGACCGAGCGCGGCCGGTTGAACGACGTCGCGGCGCGCTGGGTGGGACAGGATCCGGAGATCGACGAGGTCGCGATCCAGATCTCGCGCCTGTCCGCCGATCTGCAGAACGAAATCATCCTGGCGCGGATGACGCCGGTGTGGCAGGTCTTCGACCGCTTCCCGCGGCTGGTGCGCGACGTCGCACGACAGCTCGACAAACAAGTGTCCTTCCGGGTCGAGGGGAAAGAAATCGAGCTCGATCGCGAAATCCTCGACGCGCTCGGCGATCCCCTCGTGCATCTGCTGCGCAACGCGGTCGATCACGGCATCGAGCCTCCCGCCGAGCGCAAGCGCCACAAGAAGGACCCGGAAGGTGAGATCGTCCTGGCGGCGGTGCGCGAGCGTTCCAGCGTCGCGATCAGCATCTCGGACGATGGCCGCGGGATCGATCGCACGAAAATCCTCGAGAAGGCGAAGCGCGAAGGCGTCGTCGGCCCACACGTCGAGTCGCTCTCGGACGATCAGCTGCTGCGCGTGCTGGCGCGGCCCGGGTTCTCGACGGCGGAGTCGGTGACGAGCGTGTCGGGTCGGGGCGTCGGCATCGACGTCGCCATGACGCGCATTCGCGCGCTCGGCGGCTCGATCGAGATCCGCACCGAGCCGGGGAAGGGGACCGCGTTCGTGCTGCGGCTGCCGGTGACCCTGGCGATCGTGCGCGCGCTGATCGCCGCCGTCGGGCAGGAGCGCTACGCGCTGCCCCTCACATACGTCGCCGAGACCGTCGAGTTCGGCACGGTGCCGTTGACGACGATGGAAGGCCGCGATGCGATTGTGTTGCGCGACCGGGTCGTGCCACTCGTGGACCTCAGAAAACTCCTCGGCACGAATGGCGGCGCCCCGGCGCCGCCTCCGCGCCGCCCCGTGATTGTTCTGGAAATGGGAGAGCGGCGCGCCGGGATTGTGGTGGACGGAATGCTGAGCCAGCAGGAGATCGTCGTGAAGGGATTCGACGCGCCGCAGGGCACGCTGCCGGTGTTCAGCGGCGCCACCATTATGGGCGATGGCGTACCCGCACTGATCCTCGACTCCGCCGGACTGGTCTAGGGAGAGGGCATGGAAGACGTCCGTGATCTGAAAGCGCTGCAGCTCGACGCGCTGCGAGAGGTTGCGAACATCGGGGCGGGTCACGCCGCCACCGCGTTATCGCAGCTCACGCACCGGCGCATCATGATCTCGGTGCCCGAGATCAACATCGCGCGGCTGGAAGAGGTGCCGGGGTTGATCGGCGACCCGCAGGAGGTCGTCGCCGCCGTCCTCATGCACATGCTCGGCGATCTCACCGGCCGCACCCTGCTGATGTTTCCCGAGCCCGTCGGCCGGCAGCTGTGCGACATGCTGCTCAAGCGCCCGCTCGGCACGACCAAGGCGTTCGAGACCATCGAGCAATCGTGCATCAAGGAGGCCGGCAACATCCTGTCGGGCGCCTACATGAACGCGCTGTCGGAGTTCATGGGCATGCTGCTGCTGCCCTCTGTTCCCAGCCTCGTCGTAGACCTCTCGGCCGCCGTGCTCACGACGACATACCTGAACTTCGGGCACGACCGCGATTTTGTGTTCTGCGTCGAGACGGAGTTCAACATCGATGCGCAGGAAGGGCTGCGCGGCCACTTTCTGCTCCTGCCTGATCTGGCGTCTCTCAAAGCGATCTTCGACGCCATTCGCCTGACATAATCCGTGACGTCCCCGGCGGTCTCGGAGCGCGATCTCGCCGTCCTTCGCTCTTTCGCCCGCCGGATCGATCCGTCGGACGCGGGAGCGCACAACAATCTCGGCGTCCTCTACTATCAGAAAGGCCTCGTCCCCGAGGCCATCGAGCAGTTCACGCGCGCGCTCGAGCTCGACCCCAAGATGCAGGTGGCGCAGCGCAACCTCGAAATCGCCTACCACAACACCGGCTTTTACGACCGGCGCGTGGCCGAGCTGCAGGAGCGGCTGCGCCAGGCGCCCGACGAGCGGGACGCCCGCTGGGAGCTGGGCCGCACGTACGCAATCCTCGGCGCCTTCGACGAAGCAGTCGCGGAATTCGAGGAGCTGCTCGCCCACCGATCCAAGGATGTGGCGGCGATGATCCAGCTCGGCCTTGCGGAGAAGAGCCGGGGGCGGCTCGAGCTGGCCACCGACTGGTTCCTGCGCGCCGTGGAGGAGGAGCCCGATTCGAGCGTCGTACATTTTTACCTGGGCGAGGTCTACTACAATCGCGGCCTGAACGAGCCGGCGCTGACCGCGCTGGAGCGGGCGGTGACGCTCAATCCGGACAACGCCAACGCGCATTATCTGATGGCGTTCGTGATGGGGGACATGGGCCGTCACCAGGACGCGCGCGCCGCCTCCAAGCGGGCGATCCAGCTGAACCCGCCGCTCGCGCGCGCGCAGACCAACCTGTCGCTGGAGCGCTACCGCGCCGAGCGCCAGTCGGCCGAACACCGGCTGCGCGAGCAGCCGGTGCCCGAAGTGGCGGAAGGCAGCGAGCTCGCGCATTACAATCTCGGGCTCGCGTTCCGGCAAAAGGGCTACTACGCGGAGGCGCTGCGCGAGTATCGTCTCGCGATCGAGCGCGGTGAAGACCGGCGGCTCGTGCGCCAGGCGATGGCGGAAGTCCATCTGCTCAAACACGACTTCCCGGACGCGCTCGAGCTGTACGAGTCACTCATCCATGAGGTCCCCGATTCACCCAAGCTGTGGAACGAGCGCGGCGTCGTGTTGCACCAGGCGGGCCGCACCGCGGACGCGCTGACCTCATATCGCCAGGCGACCGAGGTTGATCCGCGCTACGCGCTCGCGTGGAACAACGTCGGCGTCGTGCTCGCGCATCAGGCCGACGCCGAGGATGCGATCGACGGGTTTCGGAAGGCGCTGCAGCTCTCGTCGCAGTTCGTGGGCGCGCGGCTCAACCTCGCGCTGCTGTTGACCCATCTGCGTCGCTTCCAGCTCGCGCTCGAAGCGTATCGTCAGGTGCTTGCCGGCCAGCCCGCGTCGGCGCCGGCCTGGAACGGCGTCGGGCTGGTGCTGGTGGAGCTGAAACGCTTTCCCGATGCGCGCAATGCGTTCGTGCGCGCCGTCGAGGCGGATCCGCAGAACGCCGGCGCCCATTACAACCTGAGCTTCACGCTCTCGAACCTGGGCGACTACGACGGCGCGCTGCGGGCCACGAAACGCGCGCTCGAGCTCGATCCCTACTACGTGTCGCAGAAGTTCGCGCTCGCGATCGATTTGCAGTACGAGACCGTGTCGATCGGCATCGTGCCCGAGATTTCGGCTGACGTCGCCGCCGAAAACCTCGGCGGCGAGTTTGCGTTCGATCAGCGCCTGCTCGACAACATCTTCCAGGAGCTGGAGCCGCCCGCGCCTCAGCCGACGCCCGCGGGCCTCGCGAAAAAAGCCGACGATCCGCTCGCCCTGGCGCGCGACTACGTGAGCAAGGGGATGAACGACCTTGCGGTCGCAGAAGCCACGCGGGCGCTGCAGCGCGGTGCCGATCCCGGCCAGGGGGCCACGCTCCTGGGCGACATCTATGCGCGCCGCGGCCTGCACGGCGAGGCGCTCGAGCGCTATCGCGAGGCGCGGACGCTCGATGCGGCGAATTCCGCCGCCGCGCTGGGCGAAGTGAAGAGCCTGCTCGCGATACACCGCTCGGCGGAAGCATTGCCACTCGCTGAAGCGCTTGTCGCGAGAGCGCCCGAAGATGTCGAGATCCTGGTCGCCACGGCGAAAGCGCGCGCGGCGACGGGCGATGCGGCGGGATCGCTGACGGCGCTGCGGCAGGCCCAGACCCGGGCGCCGGCACGCGCCGATCTCCACAAGCTGCAAGGCGACATCGCACTCAAAGTCGGGGACCGGCAGGGGGCGCGCTCGGCCTATCGGTCGGCACTCGACCTCGACGGAGGATTCGTGCAGGTCTGGCTCGACCTTGGACGCCTGCACGAGCAAGACCAAGAGTGGACGGACGCGCAGCGCGCCTATGAGGCGGCGCTCGAGGCGTTGCCCACGTTCCACGAGGCATCACTCGCGCTCGCCGACCTGCTGCGGCGCTCCGGCGGTGTGCGCGCCGCCGTCGTGCGGCTCGCCGACATGCTGGAACAGGATCCGTACGACATGGACGCCCTCCTGCTGCTCGGCCGCGCGCTGCTCGACGACAAGCGCGACGCCGAAGCGCTGGAGGCGTTCCGGCGCGCGCTCAAATTCGATCCCCAGCACACCGGCGCCCTGTTCTACCTCGGCGCGACCATGGCACGGCTGCAGCGCTACAGCGAGGCGGTGGACGCGTGGGAACGCGTGACGCGCATCGATCCCGGCGGGCCCTTCGCGCAGCGCGCGCGCATGCACGCGCGCACGGCGGTAGACCTGCAACACATCTTTTCCACCTCGGACGCGGCGTAAGGGAGGGCGGGCAGGCGCATGCCGATCGAGGGACCGCTACGCGAGCTTGGCATCCACGACGTCTTCCAGCTCCTCGACTTGAGCCGGAAGACGGGCGCGCTGCGCGTTACCTCGGAGCTGCGGCACAACGAAGGCAAGATTTACTTCGACAACGGCGTCGTCGTATCGGCCGAGATCCGCAGCAATCCCCATCCGCTCGGTGCACTGCTGCTGCGCACCGGCAAGATTACGGAAGCCGATCTCGAGCGCGCGCGCGACATGCAGACGCGGCAGGGGGACAAGCGCCGGCTCGGCGAGATCCTCGTGTCGCTCGGCGTGATCACGCAGCGCGAGGTCGAGCGGCAGATCCGCTTCCAGATCGAGGAAGTCGTCTTCGAGGTCATGAGCTGGAACGAAGGCTACTTCTCGTTCACCGAAGAAACCGAGAGCAAAGTCCCGACCGAGGTGACCGTCCGGATCCCGGTGGAGGCGCTCTTGATGGAAGGCGCGCGCCGCATCGATGAGTGGTCGCGCATCGAAAACCGGATCCCCCACGTCGGCGTCGTGCCGTCGCTCGCGCCGCCACCCGAAGGAGGCGGCGGTGAGCTCGACCTCCTGCCGCCGGAATGGGAAGTCCTGGCGCTGATCGACGGCCAACGATCCATCCGTGGGCTGGCGACGGAGCTCGGACGTTCGGACTTCGAGGTGGCCAAGACGTTGTTCGGTCTCGAGAGTGCCGGCGTGATCGTGCTCATGGATCCCGGGACGGCAAAGCGTGGTCGCCCCAGTGCCGCGAGTGACACGCCCGAGATGGTCGCGAAGGCGGAACGGGCGCTCGAGGCCAAGGATCTCGATGCCGCTCGCGCCGCAGCCGAGCAGGCGGGCAGCATGCAGCCGCACGACCCGACCATTCACCTCTTGCTCGGACGCATTCACCTCGCGCAGGGGCACGCCTCCGCCGCCGCCGAGGAGTTGCGGCGCGCGCTGCGGCTCGATCCCAACCTCGCCGCGGCGCATCGCCAGCTGGGCTTTGCGCTCGTGGCGATGGGTCGGTTCGCTGAAGCGGTCGCCAGCTGGGACGACTGGGAGCGCCTCGCGCGCAGCCCCGAGGAAGAGGCGCAGCGGGCGGACGTGCAACGCGCGCGCGAGGCCGCCCGGGTGTTCAGCCATGGCTGACGACATCCGCGCGCTCTCCGCGCAGCTCGCGCAGGATCCGCAGAGCCTCGTGTTCCTGCGGCTCGGCGAAGCGTTGCGCCGCAAGGGCCAGCTCGATGCGGCCATGCGCGTCGCGACGAACGGACTCGAACGGCATCCGCATCTCGCCGATGCCCACGACCTGTATGCGCGCATCCTGACCGACAAGCACGACTACGAGCGCGCGTTCGACGAATGGGACATGGCCGTGCGGATCGCACCGCACCATACGGGTGCGCTCAAGGGACTCGCTTTCCTCTATTTCAAAGTGGGCGACCTGGCGCAGGCCGAGGCACATCTCGAGCAGGCGCGCAAAGTCGAGCCCGACGACCCGAGCATCGATCAGGCGATCGCGATGATGCGGAAGGGCACGGCTCCCCCGGCACCGACCGCCGCGACCGCCGAATCAGCTCCGGCGCTGGCCTCAGCACCGTCGGCGCCCGCCACGACCGCCGCCTTTGATGAGGCTCGCGTGTTCGCGGGACTCGAAGGTGCCCATGAAGGGTTGTTGCTCATCGACGGCGCTGGACGGGTGCTCGGTGGAGCGTTGAAGAATGGAGCCGGGGCAGATGTCACCGACACCGTCGCCGCCTACCTCGCCGGCGTGTCGCAGGAGGCGGCGCGGACCGCGAAACTGCTCGGCCTCGGCGCGTGGATGGGGCTGTCGGCAGAAGGGCAGCACGGCAACGTCCACCTCGCGCATCCCACGCCGCAGGCGCTGCTGCTCGTCGTGCGCGAGCGCGGTATGCCGCTCGGCCGGTTGGCGATCCTGGCGCAGCGCGCGACGGCGATGGCGCGCCGCTGGCTGGAGAAACAGTGAGTAAGGCGCTCGATCTCATCACGCGCGTGCGCGGCGTGCGCGGGGCGATGCTCGTCTCCGGGGACGACGGGATCGTCAGGCACGGGAACGAGCGTCTTCTGGCATCTTCAGGCGGAGCAGGGGGCGATACTGGTGGTGCCCGGCGGCACCGGCGGCATTCTCGTCGTGGCGGTCGCGGAACCGGACGTGAATATCGGTCTCGTCCGGCTCGAGCTGCTGCGCGCCGCGGAGGCCGCGATATGAGTCCCCAAACCCGCGCCGTCGAGAGCTGGACGCTCCAGCCCCTGACCGACTTCGTGCGCGAAGCGTCGGTGCGGCTGGTCCTGGTGCTCACGCCGGCCGGCCAAGTCCTGGCGCAGTCGGGGTTCTCGCGCGCCGTGGATGTCATGTCGGCGTCGGCGCTCGCCGCCGCGATCGTGGCGTCTACCGCCGAGCTGGCGCGCCAGCTGCGGCAGCAGCCGTTCGCGGCGCTCAGTCACCAGGGCCCCAAGACCGGCTTCTTTCTCGCGACGTTCGTGACGGATCGCGGGACGCTGGTCGTCCTCGCCGTCTACGATCTCGATGTTTCATCGCTCGGCTTGGTTCAGTTATTCTATGAGCAACTTGCGGCGGACTTGAAAGCGGCGACGCCCAAGGGCACGGTACCGAAGCAGGTGTTGGCCGCAGACTTCGAGCGCGAGCTGACGGACAGCCTCAACACGCTGTTTGGGAGATAGGCCGTGTCCCTGGTCAACTTCACGAGCCGCGAGATCACGTGCAAAATCGTCTACTACGGACCGGGACGGTCCGGGAAGACGACGAATCTCCATTACATCTATGGACGGGTCCCGGAAACGCGGCGCGGCCGGATGGTGTCGCTCGCGACGCAAACCGATCGCACTCTCTTCTTCGATTTCCTGCCGATCGACCTGGGCCAGATCTCGGGCTTCTCCACCCGGTTCCAGCTCTACACCGTGCCGGGCCAGGTCTACTACAACGCGACGCGACGGCTCGTGTTGCAGGGTGCGGATGGCGTGGTGTTCGTGGGTGACAGCCAGGCCCGCCAGCTCGATGAGAACATCGAGAGTCTGCAGAACCTCCAAAGCAACCTGCTCGAGCACGGCGTCGATGTGCGCACGATGCCGCTCATCATGCAGTACAACAAGCAGGACCTGCCGCCGGAGCTCATCCTCACCCATGCCGAGCTGGACGACGCGCTCAACTTCCGCAGCGTCCCGAGCTTCCCGGCCGACGCGCTGCACGGCAAAGGCGTGTTCGAGACATTGAAAGCAGTCTCGGAATTAGTCCTCAAGAAGCTCGCGACGGGGAGCCCGGCGACATGACGAGCGCCCTCAATCCGCGATTCTCGTTCGAGACGTTCGTCGTGGGGTCCGCCAACCGTCTGGCGGTCACCGCCGGCCGCACCGTCGCGGAGAATCCGGGCTCGGCCTACAACCCGCTCTTCATTTATAGTGGCTCGGGGCTGGGGAAGACCCACGTGCTGATGGCCATCGGCCATGCGGCGAAAACGATCGCTGCGCAGCTCAACATCGAGTACCTGACGCTCGACGAATACGTCGAAGCGTTCCACGCGGCGATCGCCGCGGGGCAGGGAGACGCGTTCCGCCGCCGTTTCCAGAACGTCGACGTTCTCCTGGTGGACGACGTGCAGTTCCTCACCAATCGCAAGGAGATGCAGACCGAGCTGCTCCGCCTGACCGAGGCGCTGCAGCAGTCCGGGCATCAGATCGTGCTCGCCAGCGATCGCCCTCCTGCCGAAATCGCCGATCTGGACGAGCGCCTGATCTCCCGATTCTCTGGTGGGCTAGTCGTGGACATGGGCGTTCCCGATTACGAAACCCGCGTCGCCATCCTGCGCCGCAAGGCGGAGGAGCGGGGAAGCAAGTTCCAGCCCGGCGTGCTGGAAACCGTCGCCAAAGTCGAGTATCCCAACGTGCGGGAGCTGATGGGCGCGCTCAATCGCCTGGTTGCCTTCCAGGCGGTCAACGACACGCCGATGAATGCGGAGGCTGCCAGCAAAGTCCTTGGCATTCCGACCGCCGCTTCATCTGCCGCCGCCTCACCCGCCGCCGCTTCATCAGCCGCCGCTTCACAGGATGAGTTCTCCCAGTTTCTGACTGACGTCACCGTAACCGTCGGGAAGGCCGTCGAGGCGTGGCGCGCACGTGTGACGGAGGCCGTGATGCGCTGGGAAGGCGAAGGCTACCGCACCGGACGGCTGGAGAAGCTCCTCGAGCAGGAAACGCCGGCGGCGGTGGACGAAGCCATCGCGGCGTACGTGCAGGATGTGGAGCGCCTCAAGGCGCTCGAAACGGAAGTCGCGGTGCTCGACCCGCAGGCCGCGGGCGCAAAGGTGTTCCGCGATCCCGACCATATGGACCAGGCGGAGGCGGCCGCCGCGAAGATACACGGCGGCGCGGCCCCGCCGCCGGCTCCGTCGGCAGCCTTCCCGTTCGAGAGTTACGTCGCGGGTCCCTCCAATGACGTGGCGCTGAAGGCCGTGCGTGACGTCGTCGCCAAGCCGGGCAAGAAATACAACCCGCTCGTCATCGTGGGCAAAAGCGGCCTGGGGAAGACACACCTGCTCAATGCCGTCGGTCTCGAGCTGGCGAAGAAGAAGAACGCGGTCGTCGCGTGTCTCTCGACGCAGGGCTTCGTCGATGAGCTGATCGCGGCGATCGACGGCAACCGCGTGGACTGGTGGCGCGCGCGCTACCGCCGCGCGACGGCACTGCTCCTGGACGACATCCATCTGCTCGCCGGCAAGGAGCGCACCCAGGAAGAGCTGTTCAATCTCTTCAATCAGTTTCTCGACGCCGACCGGCAGCTCGTGTTCACGGCGCCCGCGCATCCCAACACGCTCCATGGACTCGAGGAGCGCATCGTCTCCCGGCTCGAGGGTGGACTGGTGGCGGAAATCGCGGAGCCCGACAAGGAGCTGCGCCGCAGCGTGCTCGAGCGCCTGCTGACGCAGCAGCACGTGTCGCTGGAGCCGGCGCTGCTCGATTATCTCGCCGACCGGCCCATCGACTCGGTGCGCAGTCTGACCGGCGTGGTGCAGCGCGTGGTGGAGGCGGCGGCGGCGCAGGACGCGCCCGTGACGGCCGGTCTGGCGCGTGAGGTGCTGGAGGGAGCGCCCCCACCGCGGCGCACGACCGGGCTCCGCACCAGCGGCATCGTCGTGTCGAGCGCCGGCGGGGTACGCAGCCGCGAGAAGATGGTGTGGGACTGGCCCGCCGCCGGGGACCGCGTGATCGAGGACCTGCGCTAAATGGCGATCAAAGGCTCGCTCAAGGAAGCGTCGCTGCCCGACGTCCTGCAGCTGCTGGCGTTGGGGCAGAAGACCGGCTGCCTTTCCATCGCCGACCGTTCGAACTTCGGCTACATCTACTTCGACAAGGGCCGCATCGCCTACGCATCCATCGTGAACCGCCGGGACCGTCTGGGCGACATCCTCGTCAAACACGAGAAGATCACCCAGGAGCAGCTCGACGCCGCGATCCACCGCCAGTCGACGGCGCGCGACAAGAAGCTGGGAGAGATCCTCGTCATCCAGAACGTGCTCACCCAGCAGGAGCTCGAGCGCTACATGCGGATGCAGATCGAGGAGTCGGTCTACTACCTGTTCACCTGGACGCAGGGGACGTTCAACTTCGAAGCCGACGTCCG
>WNFW01002891.1_pt1 | contig 11866 bp, 9 predicted proteins | sample 5400131 | NCBI WGS metagenome assembly WNFW01 (sample SAMN13153362, study PRJNA577476) | soil metagenome | isolation source: 20 cm soil or saprolite under grassland replicate 1 | place: USA:California | collected 2016-06-15
GAATCTGGGGCGCGCGCCGCTGCCGGAAAGCGTGATGGAAGAATTCCGCCGCAGTGCGACGCAGTATTCGAATCTGGAATACGACCTGGAAGCAGGGGCACGGGGAAAACGCGACGTGCACACCGCGGAATTATTGACGCGACTGACGGGTGCGGAAGCGGCGATTGTGGTGAACAATTGCGCCGCGGCCGTGCTGGTCACACTCGCGGCGTTCGCTCGCGACGGAGAAGTGATTGTTTCGCGAGGGGAATTGATTGAAATTGGCGACGGCTTTCGCATTCCGGAAATCATGGAGCAGAGCGGAGCGCTGCTGCGCGAAGTAGGAACGACAAACCGCACACGGCTCGCGGATTACGAAAACGCAATCAACGAAAAAACGAAATTGCTGCTGCGCGTGCATCCCTCGAATTTTAAGGTGAGCGGATTCACCGACAAACCCTCCCTTGAAGAACTTGTGGCGCTGAGCCAGCGCAGCGGAATCCCGCTGGTGGAAGATCTGGGCTCCGGCTGCCTCGTGGATTTGACCGAGCACGGCATCGGCGAGCCCACGGTGCGCCAGAGCGTCGAAGCCGGCGTTGGTTTCGTGACGTTCAGCGGAGACAAACTTCTCGGCGGGCCGCAGGCGGGAATCATCGCCGGGAGAAAAGACTTGATCGCACGCGTGCGGCGGCATCCGCTATTTCGTGCGCTGCGCGTGGACAAACTCACGATTGCGGCGCTGGAAGCCACGCTCGGCGCGTACCTGCGCGCGGCGTGGGAAGAAATCCCGGTGATGCGCATGATTCGAATGACGCCCCAGGAACTGAAGCGCCGCGCGGAGAATTTCATAGGTAAGTTGCGGCCAGAATTGCCGCTGGACGAAGTAGAGGTCGAAATTGTAGATGGAGCTTCGCTGGCGGGAGGCGGCTCGACGCCCACGCAATCGCTGCCCAGCAAGGTGATTCGCATTGCGAGCGTGCGTTATTCCGCGGCGAAGCTGGAACAGCGGCTGCGGCGCGCGCCCGCTGGAATTTCGGTCATCGCCCGTGTGGAAGAAGACCGCCTGGTTCTTGACTTGCGAACGGTTTTCCCCGAGCAGGAACCGCTGCTGGTCAAGAAACTCGCCGCCGCGTTGCATTAGTTGAATAGGCTCGTGAGCTAAAGTATTTCTAGCGGGGAGGAGCAGTCCCATAGAGCGCTTGCTGCAAGACATCCGTTACTCGGCGCGCACGCTGTTGAAGCATCCGGGCTTCGCGGCGGTCGCTGTGTTGACTCTGGCGCTGGGCATCGGAGCCAACACGGCGATATTCAGCGTGGTCGAGAACGTGTTGCTCCGTCCGCTGCCTTATCCTCAGCCGGGAAACATAGTTCAAATCTGGAATACCTATCCGCCGCAGGTTCCGCGCGGCGCCTTGTCTCCGGGCGACTACGCGGATTGGCGTCGGCAAAATGCCAGTTTTTCGGAGATGGGGGGATACGCGCAAATCTCCCAGGGATTCAACTTGACGGGCGAAGGCGAGCCGCAGCGCGTGCTCGGGAGCTACGCCAGCGCAGGATTGTTCCCCATGCTAGGAATACGTCTCGCAGCGGGCCGCTACTTCCTTCCGGAGGAGGACCGGGCGGGCAGTTCTCCGGTAGTGATGCTCAGTCACCGCCTGTGGCAAAGCCGATTTGGCGGCGATCCCCGCGTCGTGGGACGAACAATCACGCTCGACAACCAAGGCTATGCGGTGGCGGGCGTGTTGCCAGCCGATTTTCGTCTTCTGCGTTGGCCGGATCTGTGGATGCCCGTCGGCGAGTTTGGCGACGACCTGACCGAGCACATCCATCACGCATTCAACGCCGTTGCGCGACTCAAACCGGGCGTCACCATGGCGCAAGCTCAAGACGAAATGAAAAGACTGAACGAACAGGAAACCATCAAGTACCCGGATTCGCACAAATTCTTTGGCGTGCTGGTCGAGCCGATGGAAGACTCGTCGGTGGCGAAGCTGCGAAGCATCCTGCTGGTTCTTTCCGGGGCTGTGGGGCTGGTGCTGCTGATAGCCTGCGCGAATATCGTGAACCTGCTGCTCGTCCGCAATTCGGGGAGGGAACGGGAAGTGGCGCTGCGAACCGCATTGGGCGCCAGTTCCTGGCAGTTGTCGCGCCAGTTGCTCACGGAGAGCATGCTGTTGTCGCTGGCGGGCGGAGCGCTCGGATTGTTCCTGGCGGTTGCCGGTTTGCGTGCCTTGATGGCATTTGTGCCGGCGGATCTAGGGGTGCTGCGGGAGAGCGGCCTGAATGGCAAGGTACTGGCGTTCACCGCCGCGGTTTGCCTGGCCACTGGGATGATTTGCGGGCTGCTTCCGGCGCTGCGCACGCTTCGGGCGAATCTCGCGGGGACTCTCAAGCAAGGAAGCAAAGGGACGAGCGGGCCGAGACGGCACAGGACACACAACGCCCTGGTGATCTCGGAGATTGCCATGGCGCTCGTGCCGCTGATTGGGGCGGGCCTGCTGCTGCGGAGTTTTCAACATTTATTGCAAGTGGACCCCGGTTTCCGCGTGGACCATATCCTGACGATGGACGTGGAACAAGCGGCGCTGCCCTTTACGCAGGCGAGCAAGTTTTCGCAGGAAGACTGGATCCACCTTCAACAGAAGCAGTCGCTGCAATTCGAGCAAATCACAGAACAGATTCGCGCGCTTCCGGGCGTGCGCGATGCCGGAGGCATCGACGATCTGCCCTTAAGCAACGAATTTCGCCAGGCGTCGCGATTCGTGATCGAGGGACAGCCCGTCCCGAATGCGGGAGCGCGGCCGATTGTGCAATTCCGGACCGTGAGCCTCAGCTATTTCTCTACCGTGGGGATTCCTCTGCGCGAGGGCCGGTTCTTTACCGAGGACGACTGGAAAATTCCGAGAGCGGTGATTAACGAAACCATGGCGCGGCGTTTCTGGCCCAAGGGCGACGCACTGGGGAAGCGCATCAACCTGTGCTCGCTCGATCCCAAACCGTGCTGGAGCACGATCATTGGCGTCGCGGGTAACGTGCATCAGTTTGGGCTGGATGGCGAACCAACCTTTGACGTTTACTTCGCGGGGGGATGGACTCCGCATGTGGTGGTGCGGACGGCAACCGATCCAGTGGCGCTTGCGACCGCGGTCACAGGCGTGATTCATAGAGTGGATCCAAATCTGCCGGTCACACACGTGACGACCATGGATGAACTGCTCACGGATTCCATCTCTCCCCGGCGATTCTCAGCGATGCTGGTTGGAATTTTCGCCATGCTTGCGGTAGTGCTTGCAGCCGTGGGCATTTATGGAGTGATGAGCTACACAGTGAGCCAGAGAACGCAGGAAATTGGCGTGCGCCTGGCGCTGGGGGCGCAGACCGCTGATGTCCGCGGAATGATCCTCGCGCAAACCATTAAGTTGACGGTCCTTGGTGTAGCGATTGGACTGGCCGGAGCGTTCGCGGTGGCACGATTCTTGACCAGCTTGCTTTTTGGCGTGGGGACGCACGATCCAGTTACGTTTTTTGGCGTTGCCCTCTTGCTGATTCTCGTGGCGGTGGTGGCTGCGTACGTCCCAGCCCGGCGGGCCATGCGCGTGGACCCGATCGTGGCCCTGCGGTACGAGTAAGCCGCCGAGAGTTGGATCAGGTCTCCCCAACCTGAATGTGAAACTCGACAAACCGTTCATCCGTCCAATCAGAGGTTTCGCAGAGTGGGCGGAACCTTTGGTGCATCTGCCGAATTCCTGGTGGCCCGAGAATTTTTCTGATTGCAAATGGAGAGGTGAGAAATGAGAAGAGACGCGTGCGTCCTCGTTGGAATCTGTATGCTGATCGCTGCGCCGGTAGCGGTGGGCCAAAGCGATCCACAGCGGCCCGGAGAATCGCCAACGCAGCAACTAACCGTTCCACCGGCGCAACAACCACCCCAGCAGCGCCAGCGCACGCAGCGCCCGCCGGAGCAGTCAGCCGCACAACCCGAAGGCGTCCAAGGGAAGCAGACGCAGCGCCCGCCGGTACCCGAAGAAAAATCTTCGGTGACGCACCATTCGGCACGCATCGGCGGGCAAGAGATTAAGTACACGGCGACCGCCGCGACCTACAACATCAAAGCCGATGACGGCACGCCCAAGGCCACGATGTTTTACGTGGCGTACACGAAAGACGGCGTGTCTGACATGGCCAAACGGCCCATCAGCTTTGTTTACAACGGCGGACCGGGGTCGGCTTCGCTGTTCACGCACATGGGCATGGGACCAAAGAGAGTAGTCTTGACGCCGGATGGCCACGGCATGCCCGCTCCGTACACGGTCGTGGATAATGAAGATTCCTTCCTCGATGCGACGGATCTGGTTTTCATTGACGCCATCTCGACGGGCTTCAGCCGCCCGGCGCCTGGGGAAGCGCCCAATCAATTTCACGGGATCATCGCGGACGCGAATTGGTTCGCCGATTTCATCTACCAGTACATCACGCGCAACGAGCGCTGGGCCTCGCCCAAATTCCTGATTGGCGAGAGCTATGGCACGACGCGGTCGGCGGAGCTGGCCGGCGTTCTCCAGGAGCGCCATCAAATCTATTTGAGCGGCATCGCGCTACTCTCCTCGGTGGCATTCTCGAACTGGGGCGCGGACAACCGCTCGGAGTTCTTCCTGCCAACCTATGTGGCGACCGCCTGGTATCACCATCTGTTGCCGCCGGACTTGCAGAACCTCACCATCGAGCAAGTAGCACAACAAGCGCGCGAATTCGCACACGGTGAATATGCCACAGCGCTCGAGAAAGGTGACGCTCTTTCCGCGGCGGAGCATCAAAAAGTGGTTGCGGACCTGGCACGATTCACCGGGCTGACTGCGAAATACATCGAGCAGACCAATCTGCGCATCAGCCCATTCCGGTGGTTTAAGGAACTGGAGCGCGACAAGCGGCGCACGATCGGGCGGCTCGATTCGCGCTTCGAGGGCATGGACGTAGACGCCGCCGGTGAGCGCGTGGAGTACGATCCGAGCGAAGCGTCGTATGAGGGCGCCTTCGTGGCCACATTTCACGACTACGTGCGGCGCGAATTGAAGTGGGACAGCGACGCGTACTACACGGTAAGCGCCAATGTGCGGCCGTGGGACCAGACCGGCAATACCGAAGTGGCCGAGGTTTTGCGCGCGGCAATGACGCAGCAGAGTTACCTGAAAGTGTTAGTGCTGTGCGGCTACTATGACGTGGCCACGCCGTTCAACGGCATCGAGAACACGTTTGCGCACATGAACCTGGAGCCGCCAGTGCGAAAAAATGTAAGCTTCGCTTACTACGAAGCCGGCCACATGATGTACATTGACGAGAAAGAGCATCACAAGCTGCACAAAGACGTGGATGAGTTCATCAATGCAGGGTTTACGCGCTAGGCCAATGAGGAGTCCGAGTTTGCGGGCTATGATGATGAACTGAAGTAAGGATCAGAAGGCCGCCATTGCTCGCATTCCAGGTTCATAAAGGAAAGCTTGTTTCTGTTGCGAAGGCGCTGCCCCGCCTACGGCCCGGGTGGGCGCTGGTGCGCGTGTGTGTGGCGGGGATTTGCAACACGGATGTGGAGATTTTGCGCGGTTATCACGATTTTCGCGGGACGCCGGGGCATGAGTTTGTGGGCCAGGTGGCAGAGGTTAAGGGTGTATCGGCGGGAGCGCGGAAGATATGGATGGGGCGGCGGGTTTGCGGGGCGATTAATGTTGCGTGCTCGGCGTATGGATTTAAGCCGGTATGCGAATTTTGCCGGCGCGGATTGAAGACGCACTGCGCGCGACGGACGGTGCTGGGGATTGTGGCACACGATGGAGCGTTTGCGGAGTACTTGGCGCTGCCGCTGGAAAACTTGCATGGCGTGCCGGATGACGTTGTGGATGAGCAAGCCGTGTTTGTGGAGCCGCTCGCGGCAGCTTGCGAGATTTTGGAGCAAGTGGATGTGAAAGAATTTCGCTCGGCGGCGGTGCTGGGCGACGGAAAGCTCGCGCAATTGATTGTGCGCGTGCTGCGGACGGCGATTCCACGCGTGGTGATGTATGGGAAGCACGAAAAGAAGCTGGCGCTGGCGAGGCGGGCGGGGATTCGGACGAAGAAAGTGCGTGGGGATGCGGGCGACCTAAGGCGAGTTAAAGAGAGTTATGCGCTGCTGGTGGAAGCGACAGGTTCGCCAAAGGGATTGGCTCTGGCGCAGCAGATGACGGAGCCGCGCGGGATGCTGGTGCTGAAATCCACGTTTCACGGAGCTGCGCCAGTGGAGACTTGGCCGATTGTGGTGAAAGAGATCAACGTGGTGGGGTCGCGCTGCGGGCCGTTTGAGAAAGCGATGGCGCTGCTGCGTTCCGGTAAAGTGGAACCGCGGCTGCTCATTACGCGCACGTTTCCGCTGGGGGGTGCGGCAAAAGCAATTCGGTTCGCGCAACAGGCAGGAGTTATGAAAGTTTTGCTAAAAGCGTGAAGAAAAACATTACCCAGAGGCCGCAGAGGCACAGAGGACACAGAGAAGAGAAACAAAAAGCAGATCCCTCGCTGCGCTCGGGATGACAGCATTTTGTTTCCATGTGGTGCGAAGAATCCACACCTCAGATTCGGTTGATGCAGGAGGCGACGCAGGCGGCGCCGAAGCCGTTGTCGATGTTGACGACGGTGACGTTGGAGGCGCAGGAATTGAGCATGCCAAGAAGCGCCGCGATGCCGCCAAAGCTGGCGCCGTAGCCGACGCTCGTGGGGACGGCAATGACCGGCGCGGCCACCAGGCCGCCAACAACACTGGGCAGCGCGCCTTCCATTCCCGCAACGCAAATGATGACGCGAGCTTGGATTAGCTTACTTTCGCGATGCTCGAGCAGACGATGAATGCCGGCGACGCCGACGTCGTAGAGAGGTTCGGCGCGATTGCCCATCATGCGCGCGGTGAGCAGAGCTTCTTCGGCGACAGGAATATCGCTGGTTCCAGCGGAGACGACGAGGATCAAGCCCTTCCCGGAGATTTCTTGGCTGCGTTTGATGGTGATGACACCAGAGAGCGCATGAAACTTCCCGGCGTGCGCTGTTTTGCCATTGGCTTTTTTGACGGCGGCGAAAACCTTGGGGTCCGCGCGGGTGACAAGAATGTTCTGGCGCGAGTCCTTTTTTTGCAGCATGGCGCGAACGATCTCGGCAACTTGTTGCGGCGTTTTCCCTTTGGCAAAGACGACTTCGGCAAACCCCTGGCGGAGGGCGCGGTGATGGTCGACTTTGGCGAAGCCGAGGTCCTCGAACGGCAGATGTTTCAGACGCTCGGTGGCCGCAGCCGGAGAGACTTTTCCGCTTTGCACGGATTCCAGAATTTTCAGCAGTTCCGCTTGGTTCATGAAGTTCGGCCGCTCGAAATTCTATCATTGGCGCGCGCGAATGCCGCGGCTTGACTTGACGCAGAGCGGCTGGGAGACTCAATTTAGCCGCGAAGAACATCGAAGCAAAGAAAAGAATTAACGCCGAGGCCGCCGAGGACACAGAGTGCACGGAGAAATAAACAGAAGCCGCCTACGCACGGTGCTGGAGATGATCAAGTTCGAGCACTCCGTGTTTGCGCTCCCGTTTGCGCTGACGGGGGCGTTGCTGGCGGCGCGGGCGACCCGGCATGGTTGGCCGACGCTGCGGCAGGTGCTGTGGATCGTGGTGGCGATGGTGGCGGCGCGGTCGGCGGCGATGACCATGAACCGCATCGTAGACCTTCGCTTTGACCGAGAGAATCCGCGGACGAAGCAGCGAGCACTGGTGACCGGGGCGCTGTCACTCGAATTTGCGTGGTTTTTCACGCTGCTGGCGGTGGTGTGTTTTTTGTGGCGGCGTGGCAACTGAATCCGCTGGCGCTGAAACTTGCGCCGGTGGCTATCGCGATTCTGTTTTTCTATTCCTTTACCAAGCTGTTCACGAACTGGTCACATCTTTTTCTGGGCTTTGCCCTGGGAATTTCACCCGCGGCGGCGTGGATCGCGATTACCGGCGGGCTCGACTGGCGCATGCTGATTCTTTGCGGGGCGGTTACGCTGTGGGTGGGCGGGTTTGATGTGTTGTATGCGTGCCAGGACATTGATTACGACAAAGAGGCGGGATTGTTTTCGATTCCGCAGAGATTCGGGATCGCGAAGGCACTGGTTGTTGCACGCATGATGCACGTGGGCGTGATTGTTTTTTTCGTGTGGCTGGCGTTGAGCTTCGGATTACCGTGGCCGGCATGGGCCGGAATTGCAGTGGTCGCGGTGCTGCTTGGGTACGAGCATTCGCTGGTGCGCGCGGATGATTTGAGCAAGCTGGACGCTGCGTTTTTCACGGTGAACGGCTATATTAGTATGTTGTTCCTGTTGTTCTGGGGCGCGGCGGCTGCGGTTTGGCGGGTGTGAAACTTTCAACGGATTTCAAATGAGCGAACTGACGATCACGGATCAACGGCTGAAGCCGATTGCCGAAAAAGTGCTGGCGGGCGAGCGGCTGAGCTTCGACGACGGCATCAGTTTGTACCGTTCGCCGGATTTGCTGGCGGTGGGGTGGCTGGCGAATCGCGTGCGCGAGAAGAAGCACGGCAACGTGACCTATTACAACGTCAATCGGCACATCAACCCGACGAATATTTGCGTGGCACACTGCAAACTGTGCGCGTTTGGGCGCGATCCGGAGGCGCCAGGGGCGTACAACTTCGCGCTGGAGGAGATTTATGCTCGAGCTGAACAGGGCATGCGCGAGGGGGCGCTGGAATTTCACATTGTGGGCGGGCTGCATCCCGACCTGTCGTTCGAATATTTTCTGGACATGATGCGCGGATTGAAAAAGCGCTGCCCGGGCGTGCACTTGAAAGCGTTCACGATGGTGGAAGTGGGCTACTTCGCGCGGATTTCAAAACTGAGCGTGAAGAAAGTGCTGGTGAAATTGAAGGAAGCCGGCGTGGATTCGCTGCCGGGCGGCGGTGCGGAGATTTTTCATCCGCGGGTGCGCAAGATTATTTGCGACCACAAAGTAAGCGGGCAGATGTGGCTGAGCATCGCGCGGCAGGCGCATGAAATCGGGCTGCGTTCAAACGCGACGATGCTTTATGGGCACGTGGAGACGGAAGAAGAGCGTGTGGATCACCTGGTGAGGCTGCGCGAATTGCAGGACGAGACGCATGGTTTTGTGGCGTTCATCCCGCTGGCGTTTCATCCGGACAATACCGCGCTTTCGCACGTGCCGAAACCGACGGGCTACGCGGATTTGCGGAACATCGCAGTGTCGCGGCTGCTGCTGGACAATTTCGAGCACATCAAGGCGTACTGGATCATGCTGACGCCGAGCATCGCGCAGATTGCGTTGCGTTTTGGGGCGAACGACCTGGACGGAACCGTGGTGGAAGAAAAGATTTACCACGATGCGGGCGCGAAGACGTCGGAGTTCACGCCGCGCAATGAGCTGGAACGCCTGATTCGCGCGGCGGGCCGCGTCCCCGTGGAGCGCGATACGCTCTATCATCCCGTGGACCGCTCGAAAATGCCGCCGCTCCCTCCGCCGACGCGGCCGGACCTAGTTTCGCTCACGCTAAACGTCTGAAAGTTATGCGTCAGATCATTGTATATCCCGGCGATTCAGGCTTTTGGGTCGCTGAATGCCCCGGCCTCCTCGGGTGTGTCAGCCCAGGAAAGACAAAGGAAGAAGCAACCCCAAATGTTCGTGAGGCCATAAGGGTTACATTCTGGCACTCCGCGATGACTATCTAGCAGTACCTCCTGAAGAGTGACTGGTTTCACCGGACGGTGGCGGCTTTGGCGGCGACCTTAGCGAGGACGTCGGCGGGCAAGGTTGCGTAGCCCTGGTCCTTGGCAATGCTCTGGCCGCTGGTGTAAACCCACTTCAGGTAGGCGGCGAGGGCGTGGCCCCGCTGGGGGTCCGGAGCAACGGCGGGCACGTACAGCCAGGTGAAGCTGGAGATGGGATAGCTCTCTTTTCCCGGAGCATTGGTGAGCGAAACACGAAAGTTTTCGGTTGTTTTGCTGCCCACGGCAGAGGCCGCAGCGGCAATCGATTTCGAAGATGGTTTGATGAATTCGCCGGCGGCATTTTTGATGCTGGCCATACGCGCTCCGGAGCTGACAGCAAGATTCAATTCCGTATAGCCAATGGCTCCGGGAGTGGAATGCAACTGGTTCACAAGCTCCTGGGTGCGCTGAAAGCTCTGCCCCACCGGCCACTTGGGCGATTCGCCGCGGCCCGCAACAGCCAGGAATTCGGGGCTGACTTTGCAAAGATAGTCGGAAAGAATGTAGTTCGAACCTTTGCCATCGTTGCGATGAAAGACGTGGATGGGCAAGGCGGGCAAGCTCATGTCCGGGTTCAGGCGAGTAATAGCGGGATCGTTCCAAACCTTGATTTTTCCGAGAAAGATGCCGGCGAGTACATGGCCGGTGAGCTTGAGCTCGCCTTTCACCCCGGGCAATTCGTAGATAGCGACGATACCGATTAAGACGGCGGGCAACTCGAGCATGGACTTGCTCGCGGCGTGGAGCTGAGCTTCGGGGATGGGCGCATCACCGCCACCGAAGTCGCCTGAACCGGCCAGGATATTGCGGGCGCTTTCCGCGGAGCCCACCGGCATGTAGCGGATTTCAGTCGAGGCAGTTTCTTTGTGATAGGCATCGATCCAGCTTTTATAGAGCGGTTCCGGCATGCTGGAACCGGTCTGGACGAGGACCATGTTCTCCTGACCGTAGACGGCAGCCGGCAACGAAAAAATCAAAGCCAGAAAAGCCGCGAGAAATCGATGCAGTCTGAAACGCACACGCCTCCTTCAAAGTCGGAAAAATCCGAATTCCCTGGACGATGAAGCCCCACAGTGGGCGATCTAATTCTCTAAACTAATGGAAGCGCCGAAAGAAACAAAGTGGGCTTGAAGTACAGATGTGTGGAATGCGTAACAGGCGATTCGGTAGAAACGCAACCTGCGGGAGCCCGTTTCCGTCGTAAGTCTTGTATCTAATTCCGTGTTTTCTACAACATGCGAGGCAAGGAGAGCCCGAAACGAATGCGAACGATTCTGTTGCTAACCATTTCAAACATTTTCATGACGGTTGCAAGGTACGGGCGCCTGAAATTCCGCAGCGAGGCGCTGTCGAAGGTCATTTTGGCGAGCTGGGGCATCGCCTTTTTCGAATATTGCTTCCAGGTGCCGGCCAACCGCATCGGGTCGTATCAATTCACGCCCGCGCAATTGAAGACGATTCAGGAGATTATTACGCTGTCGATTTTTCCTGTTTCTTCGATTTTCTATCTGGGGGACCGTTTCAAGTGGAACTATGGGGTGGGCTGCGCGCTGATTGTGACCGCGGCGTTCTTTATTTTCCACAAATGGTAGACTGAACCGCTCCGTCCGCCCGGCTGAGGAAAAGGAGGGTGAGATGCGATTGCCAGGTTTCACAATGCTTGGAGAGCGAATGGCACTGCTGGGCTGCATGGTGTTGGCGGGCTGCATGCCAATGGCGGCCCAAAGCGTTACGGCCACTCCGGAGACGGGAGTGACGCCGAACACGCTCCTGCTGTACCGCGCCGACTTGATCCCCGGGAAAGAGACCGCTTACGAGCAGCTGGAAGAGGAAATCGTGCAAGGTTACGCGAGCGCGAAAATTCCGATTTACTGGACTGCGCTGCAATCGGTCACCAGTACATCACACGTGCTGTATTTCGACGGATTCGACAATTTTGCGGACATCGAGCGATCCGGAGCGGATCTGGCGCAGGGACTGGATGCGCACCCGGAAATCGGAACGCTGCAGCAGAAATTGGCGGATCTAGTCGCCACGACGCGAACCGTGCTGGCATTCCGGCGCGACGACCTCGGCTACCGCCTGAACAAGATTGACCTGGCCAAAGC
>WNFW01005723.1_pt1 | contig 11864 bp, 10 predicted proteins | sample 5400131 | NCBI WGS metagenome assembly WNFW01 (sample SAMN13153362, study PRJNA577476) | soil metagenome | isolation source: 20 cm soil or saprolite under grassland replicate 1 | place: USA:California | collected 2016-06-15
GCGGCCAGCAGGACGACGCCGACGACTCGCCCGCTTCCCTCGGAACATCCGATGTGGAACGAGAGGAACGGCGGGCGACTTCGGAAGTGAATCTGGACACCAGCGGAACGCCGGCGTACCTTGACGCGCGCTATAAACAGATGATGACTTGCCTATCGTCTTTGGTTGCTGAAAGGGAGAATGGGACGCCGCAACTGGAAACCGGTGCTCTCGAAGCAGCATCGGAGCGCGAATTCTCACGCAACGAGAAGATCGCGCGAGAAGGCTACTCCGGTTTTCTCCACGAGTGGGAGCCTCGTAGCGGAATCGATGCCGACAGAATGAGGATCGTTTCTCTCAAAGAGGGTCCTTCTATGGAGGGATGGATCGTCTAGATGCCGTCCAACGGCACCTCGTAATCGATCCCGCGAAGGAACGACGAGCGAGCGAGGATGTAGACGGAGAGGAGCGAGTAGAGGATCAGGCCGAACCATCCGTAGCTCACGAACAGGATCGCCGTCGTGTTGGCGATATAGTACGTTGTCAGGAACGCGTCGGATCCCGGGAGCAGGATCGCTCCGATCGCGACGTAGAGACACGCGACGATGGACGGACCGACCAAGGGGACGATGGACAGAGGCGCGGAGCTCCCTGATTCTCCTTCTGCGGGAGGAAGACCGACGTTCGCGAGGGACGTCCCGATCGTTTCGCGCGCCCTCGCGACCCGATCGATCGCGGCGGAATAGTTGCCGGTGTCGAGCAGGGCGACGCCTTCGGCCGCGGTCAGTTCGGCGGCGTGCACCTGTTGCGTTGCAACCTTCGTGTGCTCGATGTCGACGAGGACGCTTTGCAAGTCCTGCGCGATGTGTTCGACGAGCGAGGACTCGAGTGTGTCCTTCAGCTGTTCGACGACCCGGACCCGATACGTGAGGTCTCCCTCCCGGCCCGCGGTCGCGTCGGCGACGACCCGCCGGATCTCGGGGACGTTGAGTCCGGCCTTCTTCGCCGCGACGAGCAGCGGCTTGATCTCATCGACGAGTCGAAGCAAGACCTGGGTCATCTCCCGGTCCTCGGGCAGCAGCCCGCCCTTCCGCGCGCGGATCCCCGCGAGCCGATCCATCATCTTTCCTGGAGAGGTCGCATCGGTCGTCGGGAGCAACCGCGACAGCGCCGCGGACACCGCGGCGGCATCGCGTTTTCGGCGCAGGTCCATGTACGGCGATGGATCCTCCCCGGATTCCTCCAGGAGTCCATCGACGGCCCACTGCGAATCCGGGTTCCGCGGGATCCGCGAGGGCGGTGGGAACGCGCTCAAGGTCAGAGTCTCAGGGGAACGCCCGCGGCCTCCGATCGAGCTCGTCGAACCTCTCGGCCCCCATGCGCGCGCGAGGTGGGGCAGGATCGAGGCCGTGAGGAACAGCCCGATAAGGACCACCAGGCCTCCGAGCATCGTCGTTTGGTAGACGGCCCGCGAGATCTCGGGCGAGTACGCGCCTTGGCTCGCCCGGTGGGCGAACGAATACGCGAGGTACCCGACGGACGCGAAGAACCCGAAGAATGCTATTGCTAGAAAGCGAGGACGAACAAGTCCCAATCCCTCACCCGCAAGGAAGGTATTGCAGGATAGTGGGATAAGAACGTTCCGTTTGCGCGGTCGCGACCTGTTTGCGCCGCCCACTCGGCGGTCTAGCTTTGGGCCGGGCCGACCCACCGGGCCTCGGGGGCCGACTCGTCCTGCGGCGCCGCCAACGGCGCGCGCAGCCGCTTCTTCAGGAGGGCGAGTGCGATCCGGATGCCTTCTCTCAGGTGGAGTTTCGGCTCGCCGAGGCGCTGATGGTACTCGATCGGCACTTGAACGATCGGGATTTTCCGCAGGGCGCACTCCGCGAAGATGTCCGCCTCGAGGTCGAACCCGTCCGCGGTCAGGCCGAGGGACTTGAGCCGCTCCGAAACGAAGGCCCACATCCCGCTGCAGAGGTCGGAGATGGGCGTGGCGTACAGGAAGGACGCGAACCAGCTGAGCAGGCGGTTCCCGAGGTAGTTCGTGGCCGTCATGGCCCCCTCATCGATCTTGCCGAGGAACCGGGATCCGAGGACGACCGGAGAATCCGCCCCGAGGAACCCGACGAGGTCCGGGATCGCTTCGGGAGGGTAGGTGCCGTCCGGGTCCATGAACAAGGCAAAGTCCTCCTGAATCCTCGGCACGAACTCCCGGAACGCGGCGCCCTTGCCGCGGCCGCTCTGGACGAACACCTCGGCGCCGAACCGCGTCGCGACGGCCCGTGTCTGGTCGGTGGAGTGCCCATCCAACAGGTAGACGCTGTAGGCGAGGCCGCGCTGGTGGAGCGTCGCCTGCGGGATCCTCTTGAGGACCTCCGCGAGGCCGAGTTCCTCGTTCAGGGCGGGAAGGAGGATGGAGAGGCTTGGCAGGATCGGATTCTCGACCGCCCCCAACGGAAGAGGATCGATCGGGTCTTCGACCCCACGACTCAATGGAAAGGAGGGGATCGGGCCGGTCGGTGGCTCTGGCCCGTGCTGAGAGCCCCCCGACGGTGCCCACTCTCCCTTGTTAGGGTCCATTCGAACTCGCACCTCCTCTCCACGTATTTTCTATGGCGGTCTCGTGTCAACTCGATCTAAACGAGTTCGGTTGAACACGGCCTTTTGTCTCGGACGGCAAACATTTCGTCGGTCGGTCATTTTGTTTCTGGCACACGTTTTGCCGACGGCATCAGAATTGATACGAACGGAACGGGGAAACGATGGAGGCCTCGTCGGACTCGTTCTCACACACGAAAATGTCGATGCCGGTCGCACGACGCGAAAGGGCGGTCCGTTTTTGTCGGACACGCTCACCGTCGCGGGCGACCGGGCCTAGCTTTTTGAGGGGGCAAAAGAATGCATACATCCTCCTGTGGGTGTGGAGGCGGATCGGATGGGGCGCGAGTCGTCAACGAATCTGGAGCAGGCCGCCCTATCCTTCCTTTCGGCGATCGATCCGGAACGGGGGATCGACGCGGCCTTGTTCCTCCGGCGGACCGGATTGGTCCTGGCCTCGTGGACGCGGGAAGGCATCCGACTCGACGTCGTGAGCGTCATGGCGGCCACGATGCTCGCCTCGATCGACACGATCCTCGAGGCCCTCGGAGGATCTGCGTCGGAGTCCGTGGCGGTCGAGGGCGGCGACCACCAGATGGTCGCCACGAAGATCGGATCGAAGGCGTTCCTCGTCGTCATCGCGAGAAAATCCGTGGCGCGAAGCGCCGTGCGAAAGACGGTGCGCGAACTCGTGACGCAGCTCTCGAAAATCGCGAGCGAGATGGGCTCTCCCCTCGAAGGAACGACGGCCCATCCTAGAGTTAAAGTACGTCCTCCCCGATGAGTGAAAGGGTTGGGGGTTTTCGTGATGCAGGACACGAGCCCGAGCGCCTACGGATTCCTCGGGACCGTGGAGGCCATCGACTACGTCCTCCGCATGTTCTCCCGGACGAGCGGGGCGATCTCGATCCAAGCGACATCCTTCCCCGGTCCGTCGCGCGCTCGCTGGACATCGCGATCGGCACGGCGCGCTATCACCTTGCCGCGCTCGTGCGAGAAGGGCTCGTCTACAAGGAGGATACGAACGGACGCGCACGGTACTACGTGAAGGCGGGCGCGGCCGACGTGAACCGCCTGTACGCCCAGCATTGGGAGTTCCGCGACGTCCGCCTCCGGATTGTCGCAGTGCTGCGGCGCCTCGATCGGGCGCAGCCCGCGACGATCTCGAAGGTCCTCGGCATCAGCCGCCAGCTCGTGTCGTACCATCTCGTGCGCCTCGAGAAGGCGGGACGGGTTCGGCGCGAAGGGTCCTTGTATCGTCTCGCTTCGCCGGGGTCCGTCCGGGGCGCGCACGATGGCAAGGTCCGCCTCGGGACGAAGCCTTAATCAAGGACCCCGCGATGAGTTGCATCGTTGCCCGAGCGCGTCCGGGGGCCCGCGTTCCTCGACATCGTGACCCTCGCCCTCTCCCTGACCGGGATCATCGGACTGACCTCCGTCTTCCTCGAGTTCAAAAGCGGAATCATTCGGGTCCCGCGACTCCTGTTCCTGGCCTACATGGCGATGATGTGCGCGCCGTACTTCGTGGCCCTCGTCCGGACGCCGAAGCTCCCGTTCCTCATCCCGCCGATCGTCATCCTGTTCGTCATCTATCCTCTCGCCGCGCCGCACGGCATCATCTATTCGACGGACCCGATCTTCAACTACTCCTTCACCGCCGACGTGGTGAACAGCGGCTTCTGGGCCCCCGGGGCCGGGAACGGCTTTGCGCGGACGTATTCGTTCTACCCGCTCGGCAACGTCTTTATGGGCTACGTCATCCTGACGTCGGGCTTGCCCGGCGCTGCGGTCTACGCGTGGATTGAGGCCCTCCTCCGACTCGCGGCCGTCCCGGCGACCGTCTTCGCGATCGGGCGGCGCCTGTTCAGCACGCGGATCGCGGCGCTCGGCGTCTTCTTCTACCTGGGGACCGCCTCGATCCTGTTCAACGTCCCGGTGCAGCAGGGAGTGGGCATCATCTTCGTCGGCCTCTCGCTCCTCGCCCTCGTCATGCTGACGCGGAGCCCGGACCAAAGCTCGCAGCGCCGGGCCCAGGTCCTGTTCGTCTTCGTCGCGGGCGGGATCGTGATGACGCACCACCTGTCCTCGTATATTTTCGCGGGCTGGCTCGGCGCGCTCGTGGTCCTCATGTCGCGTTCGAGATTCCGGCCGCTCGTCGGGACCTTCCGCTTCGGGACCCTCTTCATCTATTTCATCGCCATCTTGGCCCTCTACATCACCTTCTTCACGTACGCGATCTTCCAAGGGCATGAGCAGAACCTGACCACGGTCATCGGCCGCTTCACCACGCCGGAGAACTTTCCGCCTGCGGGCCCCAGCGCCGGTCTCGGGCGGACGTTCGCGACGGAAGAGATCGCCTGGCTGGCCGCCTCTGTGCTCACCGTCCTACTGCTCGGCCTCGCCAGCCTGTACCGGTTCCGCGATTCCCGGGAGCACTCGTTCGCCGTAGCCAACGGCCTCGTCGCCGCGACGATCGTCGTCGTCACGCTTCCGTTGGTCTCCACAGGCTTCAGCTTCGTCACGCTCCGGATCGGAGAGTACACGAATCTAATCATGGGGCCCTTCGCCGCCGCCACCCTGATTCGGATGGCGGGGGCGTCCACGGGCCGCTGGTCCCGCCTCGTGAGGAGCGTGAGCCGGAACCGCGATTGGCTTCCCCGTCTGGCCGTCTGCCTCCTGGCCGCGGCCGTGTTCATGGGAGGCAACCTCGCCGGGTCCGCCGTCCGACCGTACTTCGAGGAGCCGTCCCAGCGCACGACCGACTCTCCGCTCTTCTTCAGCCAGGACGACCTCCGCGCCGCGGATTGGGCCCTCCAAGCGTACGGACATCACCGCATCTGGGGCGACCAGCTGGCGATCGATGCGTTCGCGGGCTTCGCGAACATGGAGATCGACTACGGTGGATCCGCGATTTTCACGGCGTCGACGATGGACACGGCCGTCTGGTCGAAGCTCGCCGTGGGAGACTACATCGCCGTCAACACGTTGATGTTGAAGATGCGGCCGAACTTCTACCTCCAGCCCGCGTTGCCGGGCCCCCTCAACCTCACGCAGGTCAACAAGTTCGCCAACAATCGGCAGCTCGCGGTCGTGTTCGAAGATGGGACCTTCATCATCTACCGCGTGATGGCACTCCCGCCTCCGTGATCCGGCCTCACGTCATGTCGACCGGCAGGGAGACATCGCGGACCAGTTTTGGATTGTTTGGGGCGACCAGGCTAAACGTCAGGAAGAAGGTGCCGCTCGCCGCGTCCACGAGGATCGAATAGGTCTGCGTCCAGGTACCTTCCAAGGGGAGGAAGATCGACTCCGTGTACTCGCCGTAGGCCGCCGATCCGTTGCCCAGGACCGTCGCGTCGAAGTGCAACACCGGGCCGGCCGGGACACGAACGTAGGTGTCGTTGGCCCTCACGTTCGTTGGGACGAGACGGATCCGGAGCGTGAAGGTCCCAGACGTTGCGTTCCCCAGGGCGGTGACGGTGAGGTTCTTCGGCTCGCGGCTCGCGAACGACCGCGGCGGCGGGAGGGAATTCGCCGTGCCATCGGGACCGGTGATCCCGAAGGCGATCTGGTGCTCGACGGGAAATTGGAGGGCGGCCGTGGACAGCAGGAAGGCCGTGGCGCCGACAACCGCGATGAAGAGGGCGGCGACGACGCCCTTCTCGCCCGGCGAATAGTCCGAGAAGTCGAAGAGCCCTTTGGCGTAGGCGACGGCCGAGGCCCAGGGCCGGCCGCCGGGCCGCCGCACGAGGAACGCGACGACGGCGATGGGCAGCCCGATCGTGACGACCGCGAACTCGGTGATCGGGATGTGGGCGATCGAGACCGCGAGCGCCGACACGGACGTGAGGATGATCGTCAGCCCCACGGTGAAGGCCAGGATTTCCGCCGGTGACATGGGGAGGCGGTTCCCCGCGATCAGGGCCAGGGCGCAATAGCCCATCGCGAAGAAGGCGGCGATTGCCACGACGGACCGGATCGCGCTCGGGGGCGAGACCACGGCGAGGATCGCGTACAGTGCGAGGACCGCGACCGCCAGGCCGATGTAGGGGAAGGACGCCCCGCTCGTGCGAGGCTTTTCGGCAGGCAACATCGCGGACGGCCCGGCATTGAAACCGGGGGCCACTCAAAAACCCTCGCCCGGACGTCCTAGCGTTTCACGAACGAGACATACGTTTTCGCAATCGAGGGCCAATCGGGAGTCTCCCGCATCCAGGCCTCGTTCTTCCGTCCGAGATCCTGTCGTCGGCCGTCCTCGAGCGCCCCTCGGATGGCCCCGGCGATGTCCGCGGGATCTCGCGGCCTCGCGAACGCGAGGCCCGTCCGCCCTTCCAACTCGCGGATCGGATGGACTCGTGTGGTCACGACCGGCAACCCGGCGGCCACCGCTTCGAGGAGGACGAGGGGGAGTCCCGTGCGGACGAATCGATATGGGAACACGGCGGCGTGCGACCGTTGGTAAATGGCTCGCAGCTCATCTTTCGTCACCAGCCCGCGAATCTGGAGGACTTCGTGAACTCCGATGCGGTGCCGGGTCGCCGCGAGCCCAGGGACGGTTCCGTCGCGGAGAAGGAGGAGGACTTGGGTCGGACGATCCGGTGGCAGGACGCGGGCCAGGCGGACCACATCGCCCACGCCGCGGGTCGGTTCGGGAGGTCCCGTGAAGACCACCCGCTGGGACCCCGGCGGCAGGACGAGCGAAAGGCGCTCCCCGAGCGGAGTCGGCGTCCGGTCCCGGAAGGACGGATCGAACGGATGGCGGACGACATGGGAGGAGCCGGCCGCGAGGCCTGCCCACACCGCGGACGTGCGATCGCTTTCCCAGAGGAACACGAACTCGTCGACGTAGTGGGACGCCTCACGCCAGGTGCCGAGTTTCCGCGACGCGTAGAGGCCCGCGTGATGCATGTCCAAAAGGATCTCAGGGGCGAGGTCCGGGTCAAGGAATCGTCGAGCGAGGTCGGTCCCCCGGTGGAGCGGGCGCAGGAACACGCCGATCAAAGAGCCTCGAGAGTCCGCCGGAGGTGTCGGTTGGCGCATGGAAAAGAACAGGCTGGCCGTCATCCGCACTACGCCGCCGTTGGCGTTGTGGTTCTCCATGAGTCTGCGGAGGCCGCGGGCTGTCCGGAAATCGCCTCGCTCCGGATGGCGCACGACCGGCACACCGTTCCACGAAGGCAAGCCCTCCTCCGTGGTCAGGGCGAACGCCTCGTGGCCCTCCTGCTGGAGAGACCGGGCCAGTCGACCCAGGTATCGCCACGGTTGCAGGTTCAACTGAGCCGGCGGGAGGGTCTCCGTGATGATCGCGATGCGCAGGGTTTCCATGGTCCGCCTCGTGCGCGGCCGTTCGTTCCCGCCGAGGTCGCTGAGAGATTCGGTCGGGGGCCATCAACTATCGCGTGGCTCTCGTCCCGGAGCCGGGATGGACTTGCAAGGGGAGGCGAATTTAAAATATGCCATGGACCTATTGTCTGACCGGGCGGTGAAAGGTCCCTGCGGATCCTCATAGTAGGTTCACGAATCTTGCCGTTCCGTCACGCCGGGGACAAGAACTTCTGGCTGGACATCTTCCGCGGCCTCAAGCGTCTCGGCCATGAGCTTCGGATCGTGTCCGTGATGGTCGAGGACGTCCCGGACGATGGATTGCCGATCCACCGAGTCCCGCCCATTCCAATCCACTTCCGCCCGGACCAACGGATGAACGTGAAGCACAATCACCTCGCCGGCACGAACAACTACGTGAGCAAGACGATCAGCCTCCCGCGGCTCATCCGCGCGGTGCGGCGGGTGCGTTCGGAGTTCCGTCCCGACGTGATCCACTTCGTCGAAAACTACGGGCCCGCGATGGTGGCCCTCCGGGCGGCGTTCCCGCGGATCCCCATGAGCATCTCCGCGCCCACGTACCAGCCGAACCGCCCCCTGTACGATCTGTTCCTCGAAGCGAGCTTCGCCAGTTTCGACACGATCGTCCCGTTCTCGGATGCCTACCAGCGGCGCTTGATGGAGCTCCGATACCGACCGGATCGGGTCCGGATGATCCGATGGGGGATCGACACCGAACGCTTCTCCCCGCCGACCGGGGTCCAGCGAGAAGCGGCGAGGAAGGAGCTCGGACTTTCGGCGGACGCCCTCGTCAGCTTCTGGACGGGCTTCATCCAACAGACGACCGAGGACGATTTCCACGCGGCCGTGAAGACCGCGAACCTGGTCCTGGATCGAGGCGGCTCGAAGTTCGCATTCCTCTTCTGCCTGAAACCGGAACACTTCAAGGAGTCCTTCCGGGCCTCCGAGCGGCCGGGCCTTCGAGTGTTCGGATCCGCGGAGGCCTTCCATGCCGCCCGCTTGGCGGCCGACGTCTTCCTGTCCCCCATTCAGGACGCGCGGTCCACCGCGGCACCGCCGCTCGCGTGGCTCGAGGCCCTGGCGATGGGCATCCCGATCCTGACGACCAACATCCCCGGATCCGAGGAGGCCGTCGTCGACGGGGTCAGCGGATTGCGGGTCCGTTCGCCCGAGGCCGCGAGCGAGCGGCTGCTCGAATTGGCCTCCAACGGTGGCCAACTCCAGCGGCTGCGGGAAGGGGCGCGACAGGTCGCCGTGGACCGATATTCCGTCGACCGCTCGTTGGGCGAGTACCTCGAGTTGTGGTCCAGCCTGGCGAACGGACCGAGAGGCCGCGCGCACCCGCGAAAGTCCGTGAACCCCTCCGACGCCCCGGACGCCCAGTGAGCGTTTTGGCCCGGTGCATGTGGCCGAATCGAACGAACGAGGCCGACGCCTTCTGTTTCTACGATGCCGCGAGCACCTGCTCGAAGTATCGCAGCGTCTCGTTGGACATCCGATCGAGGGAAAATCGATCCCGGGCCTGTTGCGCGGCCGCCGCCCCGAGTCGACGAGCGAGCGTTTCGTCGGAGAGAATCCGTTGCAATGCGCCGGCGAGCGCGTGGGGATCTCCGGGAGGGACCAGCAACGCCGACACGCCGTCCGAGACCATGTCCGTGACGCCGGGCACGTTGCTCGCGACGATCGGCTTGCCGAGGGCCATCGCTTCGATCAGGGAGTAGGGGCAACTTTCCATGAAGCTCGGGACGACGACCACGGACGCACACCGGAGGCGGGCGAGCAACTCCGTCCGAGGGATCACTCCGAGGAGCCGGACACGGTCCGGTCCCAAGCCGAGCGATTGCGCATGCCGCTGCCAGGTCTCGACCGCGCCGCTGCCCGTCACGTCCAGCCGCTGTCCGCCGCGGAGTTCCGTCAGGGCGCGGAACAGGACCGAGAGCCCCTTCCACCCGAGAAGCCTTCCCGTGAACAGGATCGGCGCGGCGTCCGACGGTTCGTCGCCGATCGGCGGAAGGTCGTCGAGGGAGAGTCCGTTCAGGACCGTCGCGGCGGTCCGCAGACGCGGCTCGTAGGCGCCCATCACTTCGTTCCGGACAGCGTTGGACACGAACAAGGCGTGGCGGACGCGCTTCCAATAGTAGACTTCCGCAGGGAGCAACGCCGGGAGGACGGTCAACGTGGTCTTCTCCGATTCGTCCAGCGGGCTGCCCCGACGCCGGGCCTGCTGGATGCCGCGGGACTGACCTAAGATGGTCGTGTGCGTCGTCACGACGATCGGGCAATCGACCCCCGAGGTCAGAAGGTCCGGCATCTGCGCATGGTGAACGATGAAAAGATCCGGCCGGTACTCGCGGATCAAATCCGGGAGCCGACGTCGGAGGGCGAGTTGGAATTTCAGATAGTTCGTCATCACGCTTCCGCCGTTCGTCATTGGGACGGTCGTGACGTTCGGGATCGACGACCGCGCCTCTTTCCCTCCGAGGATCGTCACTTCGTGGCGGGGGCCGAGGCCGTGGAGCAGCTGGCTCACGTAGGTCCCAATCCCGCCCCAGATGCGACCGTATTCCGGAGCCGCTACCGCGATCTTCGTGGACTTCGTTCTCCTGATTTTTTCGAATCGCGAGACCCTCGGCGAACCTCGAGCGCCAGAACCCAATGGTAATTACGAGGTCCGCGGGCGCGAGGGAGCCGTTCCTCCGTCTCGCTGAAACGTCAGCCGTTCGCCGCTATTTGAGGGTTCCCCGAACTCCCGACCATCGTCTCTCATTCCGAACCGAGGGAACGATACAACTCGAGGTGGGCCTCGGCGCAGGCTTCGGCGGAGAATCGTTCGAAGACGAAAGCCCGCGCTCGAGAGCCGATCTCCCGCTGCAGCCTGGCGTCGCCCGCGACCGCCTCGATCTGTCGGGCCATCGACGCCGGGCTCTCGGCGAGGAACCCGGTCCGTCCGTGCTCGATGATCTCGCGGTGGGCGTCGATGTCGGAGACCACCGACGGAAGGCCGGCGGCCATCGCCTCGATGACGGCGTTGGGAGAGCCTTCCCAGGGGGACGGGTAGACGAAGACGTCGGACGCGGCCAGATACGATGGCACGTGGTCCCAAGGCACCTCGCCGATGAAGTGGGCTCGCGGGGCGACGTCGGCGAAGGTCGCGAGGAGTTCCCGATAATACCGGTCTCCGTAGTGCTCCTCCGTGTACCCGCCGACGATGACGGCCTCCGTGCGGGGCAGGAGCCGCAGGACCTCGAGGATCCACTCGAGACGTTTTTCGGGAATCACTTTCCCGACGTAGGTGAGGAGCGTCCGATCCGTCGGAAGACCGCGTAGACGTCGCGCCTCTTCCTTCGTCGGGAGGCGCTCGAACTTTCGAAGGTCCAGTCCGTTCCAGATCACCCGCGGACGGTAGGCGCGGAATCGATCGGCCAAGGCCTTCGAGTTCGTCACGACCACGCTCTGTGACAGGAAGGGGACCATCCCCGCTCTCGTCAGACCCCCGGCCAGCGGGCCGTACCGCATCGCGATTTCGAGTCCGGGATCCGTCCCCAGGCTCACGATCCTCGGAAAGACCCGCGCGAGATAGGTCGCGGGAAACGCGTAATACGGGTCCAACGCATGGAACACATCCCCGCGGCGCCGCGTCGATCGGAGCGCCTCGCTCAAGGTCCGGATGCCTTTCGGGAACACGAGGGGCCCGGCCACGACGACGCCCGGCTCCTGCGTGAGATTGCGATGAGGACCCGGGGCGTCGAGGCACACCATCTCGACGTCGATCGTCCGGCGGAGGTTCTGGAACAGCTGGAACGCTTGCAGGGCGACGCCCCCGCCCTTGCCCAGGTGCGCGATGGCTAACACGACCCGGATGTCCGATCCCCTCCGAATGTTTCGACGCGATCCTCATTTCACGCGCTTTGAGTCGCCGATCGCCGAGGCGTTTCCTCCGTCCG
>WNFW01002893.1_pt1 | contig 11862 bp, 14 predicted proteins | sample 5400131 | NCBI WGS metagenome assembly WNFW01 (sample SAMN13153362, study PRJNA577476) | soil metagenome | isolation source: 20 cm soil or saprolite under grassland replicate 1 | place: USA:California | collected 2016-06-15
TACGAATATCTGCCGAACATAACCGACCCGTGGAGATACAACCACATGGGCATTATTCTCGGCACCGGGGAATGGGACAATACCCGCCACGAATCGTATCGGCTCTCGGAGATTTTGAATTCAAAAGGCATCAAACACTGGCTCGATGACGGAAAATGGCGCGGCCACGAATGGAGTTACTGGCGCGACATGCTGCCGTACTATTTATCGACCTTGTGATTCTGGTGCGGCCCTGCGTAAGCGTTCTTGTCATGTCGAGCGGAGTCGAGACATCTCTCACTGTTAACCTGGGCCATGTCACGTGATTACAACTTTTGGATTTATGTCGTGACCAATCGCAACGAGTCGGTTCTTTACATCGGCGTAACAAACAGTCTCTCACGGCGAACTTGGGAACACCGCGAGGGAACTCGGACTGGGTTCGCATCTGACTATCGGTGCAAAAAGCTAATTTATTACGAGCATTATCGTGACATTCGCGACGCACTTGCGCGCGAGAGCCAACTGAAGAAATGGTCCCGGGCAAAGAAAGTCGCACTAATCAATCGGTTGAATCCAAGTTGGCTCGATTTGGGCATGGACGTTCTGCAGGACAGATAACAACAAGAGATTTCTCGACTTCGCTCGAAATGACAAGAAGCTGGTTATTTTATCCATATCAATCTGCGTAATCCGCGGCTGGCTGCTCATGAAAAAAATCGGGAATCCAAGCTGGCTCGATTTGGGTATGGACGTCCTGCAGGACAGATAACAGTAAGAGATTTCTCGACTTCGCCTTCCGCTTCGCTCGAAATAACAGGGAGACAGTTATGAAAAAAATCGGAATCCTTTTTGGTCAGGAGCATAGTTTTCCGCCGGTGTTTGTTGAGCGGGTGAATCAAAAAACGGGCGGCAAAGATATCCGCGCGGAATTCGTCAAGATCGACAAGGTCGTCCAGGGCGAGCCGTGCGGGTACGACGTGGTGATCGATCGCATCTCGCAGGACGTGCCCTTCTATCGCGCTTGGCTGAAAAACGAGGCGCTCACCGGATGCGCGGTAGTGAATAATCCGTTCTGGTGGAGCGCCGACGAGAAATTTTTCAACAATGCGCTCGCGACGAAGATCGGGGTCGCGGTTCCGCGCACTGTATTGCTGCCCTCGAATCAGCCGCCGCCGGACACGAACGACAAATCATTTCGCAATCTCGGTTATCCGCTCGATTGGGAAGGAATTTTCAATTACATCGGCTGGCCGGCGTTTTTCAAGCCGTTCGCGGGCGGTGGATGGAAAAATGTTTATCGATTGCATAATCCGGACGAATTTTTTCGAGCCTACAACGAGACTGGCCAGCTGGTGATGATGTTGCAGGAAGAAGTGAAATTCGACATGTATTTCCGCTGCTACTCAATTGATCAACGGCACGTCCGCATCATGCCGTACGAGCCGCGCCATCCGTATCACTTACGATATCAAACCGAATGGCAGGCGCCGAAAGACATTCTGCAAAAGGTCGAGGACGGCGTCCTGAGATTAAATGAATATCTTGGCTATGACCTGAACACAGTTGAATTCGCAATCCGTGACGCAGTGCCGGTCGCGATCGACTTTTGCAATCCCGCGCCCGATGCAGAAGCGGCAAACATAGGTCAGGCAAATTTCGAATGGGTAGTCGAAGCGGTCTCCGAAATGGCAATCCGCAAAGCGCGCGAACACAAACCCGGGCGTGATAATTTGAGCTGGGGCAAATACCTGCAGGCGGCAGTGCAAAGACGCGAGCTGCGCGACCTCGCATAAGAAATAACGCGAAAGCGAAGGTGGATCGACCGCTCCGCGGGCGATGCCAAACAAATGCCGCTTCGCCGCCTGATTTTACCATCGAGCTCGCCGCGGGACGAGTCCGTCCGACTGGCGGACAAGGGACTGCTCGATCCACCATGACAGCGAGCCGTTTTTGACGGAAGCTTGCTACCCCTGATGAGCGCAAAGCAGCATACTTTCACCCTCGGCATCGAAGAAGAATTCGCGATCGTCGATCCGGAGACACGCGAGCTGCGGTCGCACATCCAGGAAATTCTCGAGGGCGGGAAAGTTACGCTCAAAGAGCAAATCAAGCCGGAGATGCACCAATCGGTTGTTGAGCTCGGCACTGAAATTTGCCAGTCGGTTGTCGATGCGCGTGCGCACGTTATCGAACTGCGCAGTAGACTCGCGGAACTCGCGGGTCGCAGCGGACTACAGATTGCTTCGGTGGGCACACATCCGTTTTCGCACTGGCGCGATCAACTCATTACTCAAGGCGAGCGATATCAGGAGATCGTCAAGGACATGCAGCAGCTCGCGCGCGCCAATCTGATTTTCGGATTGCATGTGCATGTCGGCATTCCGAACCGTGAGTTGGCGATTCACGTGATGAATCAGGCGCGATATTTTCTGCCGCACATTTACGCGCTCTCGGTCAACTCGCCATTCTGGGTTGGCCAGGATACCGGATTAAAGGGTTATCGGCTAAAGGTGTTCGAGCGCTTCCCGCGCACCGGGATTCCCGACGCGTTCGAGAGCCTTTCCGAGTACGAAGACTACTGCAAATTACTCGTCAAAACCGGCTGCGTCGATAACGCGAAGAAAATCTGGTGGGACATTCGGCTCCATCCGTTTTTCGATACACTCGAGGTCCGGGTGTGCGATGCGCAATCGCGCGTGGACGACACGCTCGCCATCGCCGCTTTGATTCAGGCAGTGGTCGCGAAACTGCACAAGCTGCTCCACCAAAATATTACCTTCCGCGTTTATCGTCGGCGTCTTCTTGACGAAAACCGGTGGCGCGCGTCGCGCTACGGCATCGACGGCAAACTGATCGACTTCGGCCGCGAAGCCGAAGTCGAAACGCGCAGTTTACTAAACGAACTGCTCGAGTTCGTCTTGACCGAGGTAAATGAGCTCGGCACTGAGAGAGAGATGGCACACATCGAGCGGATCCTGCGCGAAGGCACCGGCGCCGACCGACAACTGGCCGTCTGGGAACGCACGCAGGATATGAAAACGGTGGTCGATCATATCGTTGCGGAAACATATGAAGGACTGAACGTGGCGCGGGCAAACGTTGCTTAGCTTCCGGTGGCTATTAGCGAGATCGAGACTGCTCACGGCTTACCGAGTTGGTGCACGCTTAATAATTTCTGGCGCGCTGCTTGCAATCTCCGCAGCATCACTGCGCTCATTCGCTTAAACAATTCGAAACCGAGGGAGTGATCCTTCTCAGAGTACTCTCGCAGCACCGTTCCATAAAAGAAGATCGCCATGGTGCGCTCTAAAGCCCGCGCAGTGAAATGCCAGGCGTAAGGCGGAAAAAGCCATGACCAGCCCAACAAGTCGCCGTCGCCTATTTCTTCAATTCTGACAGGTTCACCGAGCGTCGATGATTCAAGCGCTACTTTGCCGCGCTCGATCAGATAAAAGCGATTGGCCGTTTCCCCCTCGCGGAAGATGATGTGTCCGGCCTCGAAATGTGAGCGCATTGCGCAATCCGCGAGCAAGTGAATGTGATGCGCGCTCATTCCAATGAGAAAAGGATGTGCAGCGACGTCGGCCTCGAGCTTGGCGCGGTCCGGCGCGACGGTATCGTCTTTGCTCATGCCGGATTTCCTCTTCTTGGATGAATTGGCACGACGAGCACAGGACAATAGGCGTAGCGAACAACGTGCTCCGCGGTGCTACCAATCACCACATGCCCGAGGCCAGTGCTGCCGTGCGTTGAAGTAATGATAAGATCAACGCCTTGCTCGCGAGCGTGGTCGCAAATTTCTTCGGCGGCGCTGCCCAATTCAACGGCCGCCTCGACCTTGATCCCGCGCGTGCGCAGTTTTGAAATCAGGTCTTCCATTTCTTGTTTGGCGGCATCTTGCGCGTAGCCGGTGATGTCGGGCAGTTCCCGTCCACCGTAATCTCCGTATGGTACAAACGCGCGGATAGGCACGGCATTGAAGAGCACAAGCTGCGCATCCCAACGGCTCGCGAAGCGGATAGCGAATTCCAGCCCGGCGATGGAGCAAGCGGAGAAATCCAGCGGCACCAAGATTTTTTCAACTGGAGACCATGGTTCGATTTCGCATCGCCTCTGAGGAAATCTCTTTCGTGTTCTCGCACGACCAAGACCGGACACGGCGCGTGTTGCACGACGCGATTGCCTTGAGTGAAGCGCGGGAAAAATCCAGAGGCACGAGCACATTGTCGATCTTGAATTTGCCACGCGTCTTCATGACTCAAGTGTTGCAGGACCTTTTGCTCTTAGTCCGCCGCGGTTCACAAATGGGTAATATCGAAATGCCAATCGGTTCCATCCGTAACAACAATGTCGCCGTTAGGCCGATGCGTGTAAGTGATTTGGTCAATTTTCACGTGCGCCGGCAGAACATTTACGATTACTGCGTCGTTCAGCGAAACTATGCGGGTGCGGATCTCTTCTCGTCTGACAAATAGACTGTGCGTCGTATCCATTGCGAAAAGGTAGCCTTTCACTCGGACTAGCGACCCCTCATGACTTTCCACCGTCCCGACGAAGTGGCGCTGGGCGTCTCCCGGAAAAAGTTGGCGATGAATAATGTGAATGTATTCGCCTGTGTTAAGAATCATAAACTAATATGTAGGTCGCGACTGCAGATGTGCGCGGGTTAATGGTGGGTGCAGCTCAATATCTCATTGGAAACAACGAGGTATAACTCGAAAGGCTATGGACATATTGAGCCCGCTCGAAGGCGCTTGGGTCTGGGCAATTCTGCTGACTCATAATGCCTTTAACTTCGCTCAACGAACTGTACTTATGGTCCTCCAGCCAGGCCGCGACCTCCATCTCGATCCGTTGAATATGCTGGATCCCGTGACGCATGAGAGCGCTGCAGAGCATCGTTACGTCAGCGCCGGCCATGACTAACTTGATTACGTCTTTACCCTGATAAACTCCGCTGGTGGCGGCGAGATTGAGGCGAATTTTCCCGAAAAGGATTCCGATCCAGTGCAACGGCAATCGCATGTCCACCGGCGAACTGAGCACAAGGTTTGGCGTCACTTCCATTTTTTCGAGATCAATGTCGGGCTGGTAAAACCGATTGAAGAGCACGAGCGCGTCCACCCCGACCGCGTCAAAAGCTGCTGCCATATTTGCGAAGTTACTGAAATACGGACTGAGTTTGACGGCGAGTGGGATTGCCGTCGCGATCCGCGCCGTTCGAACGACGTCGATGTAGCCCTTTTCGATAGTGGAACCAGTGACCTTCGTTTGTGTCGGTATCTTATAGATGTTCAGCTCTAATGCGTCGGCGCCTGCTTCTGTAATCCAACGCGCATAACTAATCCAGCCGCCGAGTGTGGTGCAGTTCAGACTCGCGATGATCGGGATTTTGACGCAGCGTTTAGCCTCAGCGATATGCTTCAAGTAAGCGTCCGATCCGACCCAAAGTTCCGCCTTGGGCACGCCGGGACTTGTTTCCGTCTGTTCTTCGAACAATGAATGGAGAACGACCGCGGCCGCGCCGGCTTCCTCCATCCGCTTAATGTTGTCAATCTCATCGGAAAGCGGCGAAGCCGACACCACCAGCGGGGTGCGCAACTTGGTCCCAAGATAAGTGGTTGTCAGATCCACCTTAACTTAATCAAACACCAGCAACGTGAACGTGACCACTACCTTCGAAAAACGCATTTCTGCGCGGGTCATCGCTTGCGCTAGAAATTTTTGCATGAACTAGTTTGCGCAGATGGTATCGCAGAAGGCGCAATCGATTGACTACGCATTTTTACGGAAAATGTGCCGCGGCTTTTTCACCGACCGATGTACGCGTCTGTATATGACAGTCAGAAAAACTGTACCCGGTCGGGAATAATGAACTCAGCTACCCGATTTAAGGAATTCGAGAATCTTTTTGTGCTCCTCGGGCGTCAGATTAGCGCGGACGCGCATATGCATCATGACTACTTCCCATTGTGCCGGGCTGTAGTTGCTCGGCGATCTAATGTTATGACAACGGATGCAGTTTTCGGCCCAAAGTTCCGCTCCGCCTTTCCCAGTTGCTCCCGCTGCGACTTCTCCCGACTGCTTATTGGCAGCGCAACCGATTAGCCATGTCAGCGCGACGCAGGAAATAATTATCACGGCTCCGGGCAAGCCAATCCATTTACAGATTCTCGAAACAATTTCCTTCATGGTTAAAAACCGACTGCTACCTGCGCCATGAAGGCATCCTGGTCTCGGGCGCCTCCGTTCTTGTCATCGAATTCGTAAGCCGCCTTGATCACTGCGCTCGGCGTAAGCCAGTAGTTTAGCCCTAGGGTCCATCGTTGTTCGTCAAAGCCGACCGGCGTGTGCAGTTGATTGAGTCGATCGTAACGGAACACACCCTCGACGTTCTTGATAATGTCGTTGTCGATGTGGGTTGGCCGGTAAGCCAGTTGCACATAACCGCCGTTGCGATTGTTGTTGAATTCGAATGGGCCGAAACCTTGTTGCCCGTCAGGGTCGTAAACGAAATCCCCGACATGCGACCAAACCCATTGCGCGCGGAAGTTAATCAAACCTTTCAGCAAGGGTGAGTCCTGCACATAATTAAAATCTGCTGACTGTAGAATTGCTTCCACGGCCTGATCGCGCGGCCCGACTTTTGATCGTTGAATTCCGTAGCCGATTTCAAGTTGCGGAATTGGAATGAAACCAACGTGGCCCCCAATGGCGACATGTCCGCCGACATTGGCGTCGTTATCGAAATCGAGCGTACCCAGTTCAGAGAAGTCGTCCGGAGCGGTGATAAGACCTGGAGCATTTGCGACGAAGCCAACGTACTCCAGTTTTGTCGGGCCCATCGGGATGACACCGCGCAATTGCGCACCCAATTCCGATTCGGGCAGTAAACCATCGTAAACGGCCAATGGCTTGTCGGGAAGTTTATTCACCCAGTTCATGTGCTGGCGCTCGACGAAATAATCCGTTGGATTCAGGAACCGACCGACTCCGATTGTCATGTAGTCATTCAAAAGATAAGAGGCTTGCGCTATCTCCAGATTGATCGTTGTCTCCTCGTCCTCAAATTCGAGCTCCAGCTCTCCTTCAAAAAAAAGCCGATCCGTTAGCTTCCAAAGGAAAATGGCATTGAATGCAGCATCGAAAAACGGATCCTCACCGCTACGGGCCGTGAACCCGGCAGTGCCGTATCCAGCGAGCAAAAACTTTGTCGATCCGGGAAATGTTTCTTTCACTTGGGTCTTGAGTATTTCCACTTCCTGCCGCAGTTCATTGGTGGCGGCTTGCGATGGCATTTCAGTAACGACTTGCTTACCCTCGGCAGGCGTTGCCGCAGGGCCTTTTGCAAGCTGCCCGATCTGTGCTTTCAACGCCTCCAGCTCTTGCTTCATCGCTTCATGCTCTGCCTTGAGCTTGTCGTACTCGGCGCGCGAGACGTAATCGGAGGATGGCGGGGACGAAGCGACCTCTTGCGCCGTCGCCGCGAACGGAATGAATAACCAGATCAGAGCTACAAAACCGCTTGTGATCGTCCGGCTCACGATGATCGGAATTGCGCGGATCATTTATTTCCCAGCAAAAGTTTTGATGTAATTCACAAGCTCCCAGCGTTGTGCCTCCGACAAAGATCCCCTCCACGAGACCATCGGCGATCGACCTTCCGAGATTTTCCAGAATAGTTCGCCATCGGTTTCTCCTGATCGGATGCGCGCACCCAAGTCTGCCGGCTTTTTCTCTAATGCGGCTCCACCCGGGCCATCGCCTTTTCCAGATGACCCGTGGCAGGTCATGCAGTTTGCAATGTAGAGCTTTTGCCCGAGCGCGGTCGCGTTGGCGTTTCCGGCAACTGGATTTGGCCGGTTGACAGCGGTGGGCGGAGCTTTCCAATCTGAGCTGCTTTGCGCCAGCAGCGGTCCGCTAATCGAGAAAACTGCTAGTACGATCAGTGCTCCTGAACAACTGGCAGCGGAATTTCGTGATTTCCTCACCCGAGTGATTGGCCGTCTGATTTTGTTCGCTTCAAATTAAGACACTCCCAAGTTTGGATCAGGTGGACGCGGCGCTGCTTCTGCCTTTGCGCCATAGCGCGTCGATGCTCCAACGCCCCGGGCCGTAAAAGATAATGAAAAAGAAAACCCAGCAATTGATCAGGGCGAGTTCGCCTCCATTCATGATTGGGAAAAACTTCGCCTCCAGTGTGGGCACAACTCCCACGTAGAACATGAAGTAGGCGACCGCCATCTCGCCGCTCGCGAAAAACGCCGCGATCCGCGTGAACAATCCAAATGCGATCAGAAATCCGCAGACGAGTTCGATAACGCCCGCGACAAATGCGAGCCCTGACATACCGTGCCCGCCACCGGGATACGCGAAGAGCTTTTGCCCCCCATGACACGCATACGTCAAGCCAACAACCAGTCGCACGATGCAGTAAACTGGGTCTGCAAATCGATTCAGAGAGGTCATGCGACAAGATCGATATCGATCTTTCGCGTTAGCCGACGGCGCGACTACGCATTTTTACGGAAAATCGTCTTCGGCTTCTTTTAGGAGTAATCAGTGATTCGTCGTGGGCTTTTTATGAGTCATCCGAGATTGGCTCGGCGATTGCCGTGTGACCTTCTTGAAAACGCGATTGAACTGCGACAACGATTGAAACCCGACGGCGAACGCGATCTCGCTAATCCGCAGATTTGAATTCTCCAAGAGCTCGCGCGCCTTCTCGGTCCGGGTGCGGGCGATGTAATCGACAAAGTTTACACCGGTCACTTCTTTGAACCTTTCGCTCAAGTAATTGGGGCTGATGTGAACGGACTTCGCGACTTGCGTTAGCGAAAGCCCTTCATCGGAATGTTCGTGAATGAATTGCCGCGCTCTCCAGATTTCTACCGGCTCAGCACGATTCCCGTTTCGCAGCGAGACCTGCGTGAACTGAGTTGCACGTGGTGGCATCATTATCATGCCTAACCAAACCGCGACTGAGATGGCGGTGCTCTCCGTCCCTTGACAATTACTAGACTGATTTTGCTCGGCAGCGGCCACTGACCCAATCGACCGGATTCTTGCCGCAGCAATTTCTGCAAAGCAAAAGCCAAGCGGCGTGGAGCGTGGCGTCGGCGGCGAGCCTAATCTGGATCGCGAAAGGAACGATTATGAAAACAGATCTTGTTCTGACGACGGATGAATATTTTGATCAGTGTTGTATCGCCACGAAACACGTGAGCCCACCGGCTCCCGATGCCCGTCATATTTTAATCACGGCTGGGGATAATCTGGATTCGAGCGCGGGAGTCCACGGTTGTCGATGCGACCGATGGGGTCATCCCTGTTCCGGTTGTCTGGAGCCCAAGCTACAAACACGCACTGCGGCTTCCGATTTTTCATCAGCAAACAAATGAGGTAAACAAAATGGAATACTTAATTGCATTCAGCGTGGTCGCGATCATGGCGCTCTATGTGGTAATCATCGCGCGATGCCTGAGAGAACCTGAGTGGCAGTAACCTTTCGACTTCGAGTCGCGCATGGAATATGATTGCGGCTCGTGAAGCTTGGTAACAAGCAACTCGTCGAAAAACTTACCCGGTCAGCGATTTATCGCGATTACGTGCGCGCGTTTTCTACCACGACCGGAATGCCGCTCGCGCTGCGGCCGGTCGAACATTGGCAGCCGGCTTTGCGTGGCGCGCCGAACGAAAACCCCTTTTGCGAATTGATGGCGCGCTCGAACCGCGTTTGCGCCGCGTGTTTGGAAGTACAACGCAAGCTCACACAAAAAATCGGCGATCGATCGCGCACGGTCACCTGTTTTGCCGGCCTGTCCGACAGCGCGGTGCCAATTCGCGTGGGCGATCAACTCATCGGCTTCTTGCAAACCGGCCAGGTCCTACTTAAGCAACCGAGCAAATTCCGTTTCGATCACGCGGCGAAAAAACTCGTTGATTGGGGCGTACATGTCGATCTTGCCAAAGCGCGCGAAGCTTATTTTCACACCAAGGTGCTGACGAAAAAGCAGTACCGGGCAATGCTGCGGCTGCTAGAAATTTTCGGGCGGCACTTGTCGATCTTGAGCAACCAGGTCGCGGTCGAAAATTCCGCGGCAGAACCGGCCGCGGTTACGCGCGCCAAACAGTTCATTAATCAGAACCAGGACGGAGCTATTTGTCTTGCGAGCGTTGCGAAAGCGGTAAACACGAGCACGTTTTATTTTTGCAAACTCTTTAAACGCGCAACGGGTTTAACGTTCACTGATTATCTTGCGCGGGTTCGGATTGAGAAAGCGAAGACGCTGCTACTCAATCCTAATCGCCGCGTTAGCGAAGTCGCCTACGACGTTGGCTTCCAATCGCTCACGCATTTCAATCGCGTTTTCAGGAAGATCGTTGGCGCATCGCCCAGCAGCTATCGCCAATCAGTTTCCAAGCTCGCATAGTCGTAGTTTCGGAAGAGCGATGAGCGCAAAGGACCACGTCTTCACGCTCGGTATCGAAGAGGAATTCCAGATCGTCGATCCTGAGACGCGCGAGCTGCGTTCGCACATCCAGCAGATTCTGGCCGGCGGCAAAATGATTTTGAAGGAGCACGTCAAGCCAGAAATGCATCAATCGGTGGTCGAACTCGGCACGGAAATTTGCAGCGATGCGCGTTGCGCGCGGCAGCAAGTTGTCGATCTTCGCAGCGAGCTGGCGACGCTCGCGGCGCGCGATGGATTGAAAATCGCGTCGGCCGGCACCCATCCGTTCTCGCATTGGATGGATCAACTCATCACCCTGGATGAGCGCTACGCCACCATCGTCAAAGACATGCAGCAGATCGCGCGGGCAAACTTGATCTTCGGACTGCACGTGCACGTGGGAATTCCGGACCGCGAAGAAGCGATCGACGTTATGAATCAGGCGCGCTATTTCCTGCCGCACATTTACGCGCTCTCGGTCAATTCGCCGTTTTGGTTAGGCCAGGACACTGGGCTAAAGGCGTATCGGCAGATGATCTTCGAGCGTTTCCCGCGCACCGGAATTCCGGACGCATTCGAAAGTCTTTCCGAGTACGACGACTATTTGAAGCTGCTCGTCTGCACTAATTGCATCGACAATGCAAAAAAAATCTGGTGGGACATCCGGTTGCATCCGTTTTTCGACACAATCGAATTTCGCATCTGCGATGCGCAATCGCGTGTGGACGACACGATCGCGCTCGCGGCGCTGATGCAAGCGATCGTGGTGAAGTTACACAAGCTGCGCCGCCAGAACGTAACTTTTCGCAGTTACCCGCGCCGATTAATTGACGAAAATCGATGGCGTGCCTCGCGTTACGGGCTCGATGGCAAACTTATCGACTTCGGCCGCAAATGCGAAATGGATGAGCGCGAATTGTTGCACGAGATGCTCGAGTTCATTGCCACGGAAGTGGATGAACTCGGCAATCATGCGGAGCTGGCGCACATCGAGCGAATTATGCGCGAGGGCACCGGCGCGGATCGACAATTAACTGTCTGGGAACGCACCCACGACATGAAAGCGGTGGTCGATCATATTGTCGCCGAAACCTACCGAGGTTTGAATGTAAAAGCCGAGCAGCCCGCCTGATTTGGATTTTTGGAAATTAGTGAGCTTTGGCTAAAGCTGCGAGGAGCTAATCGTCTTTTTTTCCCCTTGCTTCACTCCTCGCCTGTAATGCGAAATGATTATTGGCCGCTGCCGCTGATCTGTTCAAGACGGAGCGCGCGTACGCGCCGTTTTCGACGTAACGTTCATAATCGCCGGCAACTGGACCGCAGTAGAGGTGTCCTAAATGCCGCCAGCACTCCAACATGATCCCGCGCTGGAATGGCTGTCCTTTGGCGGTGACCACGATACAATTGTTCTCACGCCATGTGCCCG
>WNFW01002897.1_pt1 | contig 11859 bp, 8 predicted proteins | sample 5400131 | NCBI WGS metagenome assembly WNFW01 (sample SAMN13153362, study PRJNA577476) | soil metagenome | isolation source: 20 cm soil or saprolite under grassland replicate 1 | place: USA:California | collected 2016-06-15
TGAGAATGAAACGCTGCCAATTGATCGCTGCCTTGGTTGCCTTGGCGTTGTTCGTGACGTCATCCGTTGTCGCACAGGAGGACACCCCCGTGTTCGGCAAAGTGACGACGATTAAGAAAACCGCCGTCAAGGCCGCGCCGAACGCGCACGCGGCCGCGGCAACGATGGTGGACGCCAACACGGATTTGCGCTGGGTGATGGGCGATCGCAAAGGAAAGTATGTGCGCGTCATGATTCCGAAGGGCCCGAGCGGATGGGTTTTGGAAGCGGACGTCAATAAGGTTGCCGAAGCGGATCTGGCCAGCATTGCGCTCGAGGGTCAGGCTCAGCCGTGCGTGAGTCCGGAGACCTTGAACTCCTGCACCACGACAAAGCCTAACGGCTGTTCGCCGGCCGGCAGCGCTCACGGCTTGGTCAACCAATTGAAAAGGACCGTTCCACCACAGGGAACGCCAACCACGCTGACGTTCGACACCTTCTCTCAGTTGCAGAGCACGGCTGTGGAGTTGGTAGACCAGGGCGTCGAGATCCCGCCCGCCGAGCGGGACAAGATCAAGAGCATCGAGACAGCCGAGGGCACAGTGGGTGAGGGATCGCGAGTGCGCCTGGTCGCGTTTCTGTCGGAGGGCAAACCGCACGCCAACTCCGGCGAATCGGTGAACTGCAACCTCAAGAGCGAGGCCAACAATGACATTCACGTATCCGTGACAGAAACAAAAAACGGCAGCGAGTTTGAAGGAATCGTTGTCGAGATGATCCCGCAGGATCGGCCCCCGAACTGGACATCAAGCAAAGTCGGCACGCTGCGCGGGAAAGTGCTCCTGATCGAAGGCGGTCTGTTTTACGACAATCTTCACTTCGCTAACGGAGACGCGAGTAATCCAATGCAGGGCCAGCCCAAGCGCTTCTCGCTATGGGAAATTCATCCGATCACTTCGGTGAAGGTGTGCAAGAAGAAGACGGTCAGCCAGTGTGATCCAGACCGAGACTCCGATTGGAAAGCTTTTTAAGCTTTGACCAACGACGTTCACAATCGACCGCCGCCCCTTGAGAACTAACAATCCTTTGTTGAGCGATGCGGCGATCTGCGCCGCGTTGGAAACATAAAAAAGAGCGCTCGTGCGCGTGCTCGCGTAGCGAGCCCCTGCATCAGGTGATCGCGCCGCTGCCGCGAAGCGCGGTGCGGTGCGATCTAAGCGGCAGCGTTTGTCGAACTCCTGCCTTGTCATCCGTGCATTCGTGCCTTGCACCACCGATACTTGCAGTTGCTGACTTTTTCAATCAAACTTTCAACCGAGGGCGATCGTTTGCTTTCCAGGGGAGGAGCCATTGGCACGAACTCCGCGCGACCACCGCGCAACCGGCGACGGCAGGGCGGTTGCGGCGCGGGCGTACACCTCGCCCACGCTTGTCCTGCTGGCGATGGATTGGCCCGCCGGCAAACGATTTGCCGACTTCCTGGGATTCGCCATCCTTCGCAGCCCGGGATTCAATCCCCGAGAGAAGGACGGCTATCTGTTCAACAAGATCGGGTTTAACCCGCCGGGACCGAACTCACAGCCGCTCCCCAGCAATGTCGCACCGTTGCAAAAATTTCTGTGGTGGGATGGCGGGATCAACGACGCCGATCGCGGCAAGACCTTCAAATACACGATCACGCCGGTGCGCGGTACCGGGCCCAAGGATCTCGTTCTGCAGCACGACGCGGAAACGACGATTTCCGTGACCCTCCCGCGCGTGGAGGAAGACGGAATCGCGACCTGGTTCAACCGCGCCGTCGTCAGTTCGCAGGCGTTCTCGCGGCAGTTTCCCGATCCGCAATCAAAAATCCCGGAAGTGATGGACTGGTTGGCCAATGGCCTGGAGGATTCCTTCGCCCGCATCTTGTCCGGCGCCAAGAAGATCGACGGCGCCATCTACCATCTGACCGACAAGCGCTGGGTCGTTCCCGCGCTCAAGGGCTTCAAGGGGAATTTGTCCTTGGTCTTCGAAGACAGCAGCAACGACACCACCGACCGCCCGGCAATCAAGCTCATCAAGTCCAAGCGCTTCGAGGGCAAGCCTCGTACGAAAACCAACATCATGCACGACAAGTTCTTGGTCGACGTGAAGGGGGGGCGGGTGCTGCTGGGCTCGGCCAACTTCACGCCGGAAGGACTGACCAGCCAAGCCAACCTGGTTCACATTTTCAATTCGCCGCAGCTTGCAAAATTGTACGTCGAGAGGCAGCAGCTGATCGCGGACGATCCGACTGTCGGCGAAACCGCCAAAGGCGCGGGCTGGTCTCGACCGATCAGAGTCGGAAGGACGACGGTGCGGGTGTTCTTTTCGCCGGAGCCGAAGGACGAGCGGGTGTCGATCGACACCGTGATCGCTTCCGTCAAGCGCGCAAAGAGCTCGGTGATTTTCTGCATGTTCGATCCGACCGACCCGCAACTCATCACGTCGCTGCTCGCCACCAGCGATCGAAAGAAGCTCCTCTACGGATTGCTCAACAAGATCTCGGACCCGACCACGAAAAAAAACGATCGTTCCGATTCGGGCGAACCTCCGCGCCAGCCGAGCGCGGCCACGCAGATCAAGGTGACGCTGTTCAATCGCTCGAGGAAGGATAAGAAGGTGTTGGCGTATTCGTTCTTCCGTCCCGGCGCGACGCCCGCCGAATTCCTGCCGGAGCTGAGCTCGGTCGATCTGAGCAGCATGAGCACGCTGCCGCCGCCGAAGCCGGGGCAGAAGAAAGGCGGCCCTCCGGCGGTGCACATCCATCACAAGTTCATAGTCATCGACGGCAATACCGACAATCCTACGATCTATACCGGCTCCGCAAACCTCAGCAACAACTCGACGCATCGCAACGATGAGAACTTGCTCGAGATCAAGGGCAACCCGGACTTGGCGCGGATTTATCTCGCGGAATTCATGCGTCTCTACGAGCACTATCGGGCGCGAGCGCTCTGGAACTTGGCGCATGGCGGACGAAAAAAGTAGGATCGCGCTGCAGAGGCATTTACCCTCAAACGAAGCAGAGATGCGTGGGTGAAGGGCGCCTACACTCCCGGCACGGCGGAGTTCAGAGCGCGCACCGAGCTCGCGGGCGGATGAGCCGGGCCGGCGGGCGACGGATTCGCGAACGGCAGCGCCCTGCGCCAAACGTCTCGGTTTGCGTTCCGCGGCGATCAGTCGAACGAGGAGGCATGCCATGAGCGACCGTGATCAGATCAATCGGCGCGACTTCATCGTCACAACCGCAGGCGTCGCCGGCAGCGCAAGCGCGCTGGCAGGAGCCACGCTCACAACCGCCGAGGCGCAGACGTCGCCGCCTGCGGGCTTCGATGCCCAGGAGCCGTTCGCCAAAAATTGGGCAAAGCCGCTGCGCGAGGTGGTGCAGGTGGACCCCATCGTAGCCGCGCCCGAATTGGCAAACGAGGCGGTGAAGGAGCGGCATCGCATCTACTGCCACCTGCTCATGAAATTGATGGTCCGCTTCTGGAACGGCAACAAGCGCGGACCGCTCGGATCCTACCCGCGGCGCGTCAAGCAGATGGAGGCGGTGCAGCCGGTGCAGCCGACGCAACGCTACCGTGGCGACATGATCGAGAATCCGGATCGGCTGCGGATCAACTGGGACCGATACGTCGGCCACAACATCGCCTGCGTCGCCGTCGACGGCAACGGCGAGATCATCGACTTCGATTTCAATCACAACGATTTCTTTCGAAGCTCGGCGGAGCATGCGGAATCGCGCATGGTCCGGCGTCTGTTCAGTCTCACCGACATCTTCGACAGCTGGAAAACCGGCGACCGAATCGGCGACAGGTCGCGCGCCTTCTCGCTGCAGAACGTGACGCTGTACACGTCGTTGGAATCCTGCGCCCAATGCTCCGGCGTGATGTCCTTGGGCGGGGTCAAGCAGGTCGTCTATCTGCAGAACGATTTCACCGCCTACATGATCGGCAACATCATGTTCAATCTGGCCAACCCGGTCTCGGGATTGCCGGGCGCGCCCAAGCCGATTCCGGCGTCTGCGGTCGGCCTGCAACAGTTCCAAGCACTCAACGACGCGAATCTGGCTTTCGTGAAAGATCTTCAGGATGCGAAGGCGCGCAATGATTCGACCCGCGCGTTCTTCATCTCACCGGACAAGACCGTCGTCGACTTTGATCCCTCGATCACCTCATTTCTGTGCACCGACGCGGCCCGCGACATTTTCGAGGCAGGCGGCAAGCAGCTCGAAGCCATGGCGCTTAAATTTCCCAACGAGAAGCATCCGGACGGACGCGACGTGTTGACCAACCAGGAATGTCTCGAAGAGGCGCGCAGCTTCTTCAAATACGCCGATCTCGAGGGCTATCGCGGCTCCCCGCACAAGCAGTAGAGCGTGACCGTTTGTACCGAGGCATAATGAGGCCGCGGACTCGGTGCGGTCCCCTCCCCCGCTTGCGGGGGAGGGATAGGGAGGGGGCACGCAAAAGATTGATGTGTGCAAGCTCACCCCCTCCCCCACAAGCGGGGGAGGGGGCAGACCGAGTTCGCCGCTCGCGCTGATTGCAGGCATGCGCACATCCTACACGCGCCTTCGCTGGCTTGGCTCCGGCGCTAACATGAGCGGAGGCTTCCGTTTTCACGGAATGAAGTAAAACGGATTCGGCACCTTGAACGTGCATTCGGCGAAACCGCCGTCGAGGTCGCTCTGCTGGTCTCCGATGCTCGCAATGATCGTGTATCCCCCCTGCGCGATTTTGCGGCGTTCCTCGGTCTTGAAGGCTTGCACCGTCGCGTGCGAGTCTTCGTCAGGACGAGTCACGAGCTTGGCCCATCCTTCGTAGCCGGCGCGGTCGAGATTCCACAGCGTGGCCTGCCGCTCGCTGTCGCGGCGCCCGGTGATGAAGAACACCGCCACGCCTTTGGCTTTTGCGGCGTTGAACAGGTCGAGCGCTGGCATCATCACCGGTGCCACAGCTTGCAGGATCCAGGCTTTGAACCCGCACGGGCCGCTCGGCAGCCGATCGCAGGCGCCGTCGCGAATGAACCCGAAATTGTTGGCCTTGATATTCGCCCAGTTCGACAGCGACGTTTCGTCGATATCGAGAACGAGCGCGGGCTTGCTGACCTCACCGCCGCGCCGCTCGACATAGGGACGCGCGGCGGCGAAGACCGCGGCGACATCGCCGTCGTAGTCTTTGGCCTGGTAGGCGAGCAGCGCCTCTTTGACTTTGTCGATATTCAGCGGCGGCGCCGGCGCCTGTGGAACGCGCACCTGCGTCTCGGCCGGGCAATCCGCCGCGCCGGTGATATCCGGCGTGCCGGCAAGCGCGACGGCGCCGAGCGCGACAGCGAGCGTGTGCTTGAGCCCTGCCGCGAAGCGTTGCCGATCTTTTTGCTGCAGCGCTGGGGCGATCCGAACGGCGAACATTCTCAGCCTCCCCGTCGGCGCGTCATCTGAGGTCTTCTCGCAGGATCTTGTTCGCGGTCCGCAGCGACAACGCCGCGATGGTCAGCGTCGGGTTGGCGGTCGCGCCAGTCGGAAACGTGCTACTTCCGACCACATACAAATTGTCATGATCCCACGACCGTTGGTCGGAATTTACAACGGAACTGTCCTTGTTGCTGCCCATTCGGCAGGTTCCCATAATATGTCCGGCGCCGACATAGCTCAGACTCACGATTTTGTCGTCGATGAGCACATCGAACCGCGTAGGCTCGTCTTTTGGCACCGTCTCGGTGAAGTCGTTGACTCCCATTTTCTTGAACAGGAGAGTCTTCATCCGGTGTGCGGCAACAATTCCCTGTCTGGTATAGTCCGAGAGATCGTAGGAAATTTCCGGCCGTGGCAGGCCCAAACCGTCCCTAAACGATTCCGATAACGTAACCCGGTTGTCGAGATCCGGGGTTTGTTCGACGAGGAAACCGACGCGAAACTGATGCGTGAATTTGTCGCTTAGCGTCTCGACCAGCTTTTTCCCGAACAGAGCTTCGTTTCCGACATTAACTTTGCTCTTGTTCAAACCGTTGACCAAATCAAGCGTCGTCACGTTGGGATCGCCGCCGACCACGAAATTCCAACCTTCATTGCCGATATCGATACGGAATGCGCCCCGTTTGGCGCGGAACGGTCCATCGCATAAATCCCCGATGCCCGACGTGATCAGTGGGCCGCGATATGGATATACCGGCTTCGGCGTCAAACCCCAGGCAACGTAATAGGGGTGATCCATCAGGTTGCGCCCCACCATGTCGCTGCTGTTCGCGACGCCATTGGCGGTCCGGCCGCCGTTTTTCGACATCAACAGCAGCCGTGGAGTTTCGATACCGTTTGCCGCGATGACGTAGATTTTGGCTTTCACGCATCCGCTCGTCCTCGGTCCTGCGTGCCGTATAAAATTGATCTGGCTGATGCGTCCATTTTCCCCAACGACGATATCGCTGGCGACTGTTCGGTCCATAATCTGCACAAATCCGGTATTTGTCGCGTCATTCAACGTCATGGTGGGATCGTATTTCGCCTGGATCGGACAGATCGGAATGCAATTCGTGTTGCCGGCGCAGGCGCGACGGTTCTTATAAGGTTGAGAATTGCGCGCGGCCGGAAGATTCCTGACTCGAATCTCGGTTGGCGGCCTTTCCATTTCCAAGAACTTGGTCTCATCCTCGCTCAATGACTTTAGCGCGTCAGCAACAGCAAGATCGACCAGCGAGCTCGGGATCTTGGGCATCGGATACTTGTAGTTGGCCGGGAATTGGATGCCGAGATACTTTTGCTCCTCCAGATCCGCCGACACCCCCAGTTCCGCTTCGGCCTTGCCATACCAATCATTCAAATCGTCGTAACCGATCGGCCAATCCACGAACTGCGGGACGGATGGGTAGTTCGTTTTCATCCTGAAATCGGCCGGCACGAACCTCAGGCAGGTGCCCAGCCAATGCGCCGTTCCCCCGGCGAGGCGATCATAGGTGCTAGCGAATGGCCGCGGGCCTTTCTGGATGAGATAGCTTTGCTTCGGATCGGTCCAATCGCCGAACCCTCCCTTGCGGAGAAGACTGAGCACCGTCGGCCGCCCGGCATTCATTTTGCTCGGATCGCTTAGGTTGCCGGCTGCGTCGAAAATCTCGGGCGTGTAAGGACTCTCCGGCACCTTTGCGGAGGCCATGTAGAACCGTCGCATGAAGTCGTTGATGTTGGGCGGAACCGGGTCGCCAGCCTCAAGGATAACAACTTTTTTGCGGGCTTTGCCCAATTCATTTGCAATCAACGCGCCGGCAAAGCCGGCACCGACGATCGCGACATCGCATTCGATGCAAGATTCAGCGGCCATTGGCGGCTCCTCTGGACCTAATTGCCTATGAAATCAGTGCGAGGGCTCGGTGGACGCGCCCAATAGCCGAACTGCATTTCGCTGAATCCCATTGGGTGCGCCTGGGCCACGCGTAGCGCCCATCCCTGCGTGTATGCTTTCGGTGAAATGACTTCGAAGCTGGAGGCCTTCGCCGGCGGGTTCGGGAGTTCCGCGAGTGCCCGCAAATTATCCGGGTCGTACCAAGCGCCCAAATACCACATCAAAACAATGCTGCGCGCCAGATACTTGGTATCCGGCGTTGCCTGCACCTTGTCGATAATAGCTTGGGAGCGATCGGATGATTTCGGACTGTCCTTGGTAATTTGCAATAAGCGCCTGAGCGTGGCCTGGCGTTTCTTATTCACCCAATTGAAGTACTCTTGTTTGATATCAACCGGATCGGACCCAGGCTCCGATTTCTCCAGGTCAATGTCGGTGAGCGACGGCACGGCGCGGAATCCCGGCGCCAATTTCGCTTCAGCGATGCCGGTAAGCGCTCCCGACAGCAACACAAACAGGATCATGTCTTGGCGAGTCTGCGCGCTCGCTGGGCTGTCAACGGCGCCGACAGACATTGCAGCAGTGGCAGCGGCCGCGCCAGCGAGGACCGTGCGGCGGGTGAAGGCGCCCACCATTTCATCTTCTTTCTTACCTTGCGCGATCGATTTTGGTCTCGGATACGGCAAATGGCTCATGATTGGCTTCCTGCGCTCGAACCGGCCTTTTCACGTTTCAATGCGTTCGCAACTCAGCGCGCTTTTTCCAGGATGAACGTGAAGTCTGACTGGTTGAAAAATTTGGCGTTGGGATTGGCGTCGGGAGGGGGCAGCTGATAACTCGTCGCGTTACCGTGACAGGCCATGCAGCTGGACGAAGCAAGGGGGACAGACCCCTGACTGTAGGTTTCAAGCGTGGAATTCGCGAGAAAGGTCGGAGCCGGCGCGCAGTTCATGTCCGGCTCTTTCTCAGCGTCAGTGTTGGGATCGAGCTCTGGCTTGGCATCAGACGCCACTTTCCTTGCGCAATTGAAATCGCTCGGCCACTGCGTACTCAGCAGCATGTAGTTTTCCCACACGGTACCCTTGAGGATGCCCTGAAATTGCTTGTTCATTTTCTTTGTGTCGTCCGTCAACGAAGTCGTGCGAACGATCTGGCTCTTGAATGGGCTGTGGAATTTTAATCCGAGCGATGGCGTCGGATCCCACGGCCGCGGCGGGGTCTGGTTCACCGGACATGTCGTGGTATTGCATCGAGGATTATAAAAACTATAGGACGGTTTCAGTTTCCGGCTTTTGACCTCCTGTTCCTCGGGCACATTGTCGACGTGTTCGAACGACGTCCATATCCACGGCAACCCGCTCTTCGTCTTATGCATCACATGGAAGCCTATTAAGCCGAGCGTCTTGCGCAAACACGGCGGGTCTGTCGTTGCATCGTGACGCGGCAGGGATACGAGCGCATCCACAGTGTGGAATTTTCGCTTCTCTTGATCCGAATCCAGGATTTTCCACGACACTTTAATAATGATGCCACCCGGATCGCCGCCCTCGACCTGACCGTCGGGGGGATTTGCCCCTGCGGGAAAATCGATCGTCAGGTTGGAATTGGCGGCGCTCAATTGTTCTCTCTTGCTGTAGAGCTTGTGCTTCTTGATGTAGTCGAACATTTGTCGGTTCATCAGAATATCGAACAGCGCGTAATTTCCCTGCTGATCGATCAACGCACCGGTCTTGAACGGCTGGTTGAAAGTCTCCTCTATCATGTCGATGACCATCAGGTCGGGATTGGCGTCGAATTGACTTTTGCATCCCGGGGGAGGAGGGATTTTATCCGTCCATTCCGATGCGGCTCCTCCCGGCAACATCACGTCGAGAAGTTGCTTGATATTTGCCTTGTCCTCCCATTTCGTTTTCGTGTTCGGCGTGGCTTGATCGATCGGACGCCCGTCGGCGGGAGAATTCAACGCGATAAACGTCAGCCAGGAATAGAAATCGAATCCGCGCTGTAGATTTTCTAGCGGAGTTTTCGCCTTGTCAGGGCCCTGGGGGCTTACGTTCTCCTCGCATGGGAGACCGGAATTCAAAATCGTGTTCTTAGTTGTCGCGTCGACGCGTGTCAGTGTGAGCTTCGACGGATCCGTCGGAGGCTTCGGACTTGGCGGATTAGCTGGTACCAAATCGCTTAGCAAATTGCACGGCTGGCCCAACGGTTTTGGAGCTTGTGCGCTCGGTGTTACCTGCGCCTGTACTGGCGATGAAGGAAAAGAACTAAGAACTCCGACAAGACCGAGAACTGCCACGGTGGCAGAGCTGTTATTGCGCATGACCGTAATTCCCCCATGAACTCCGCGTGCGCGGACACTCAGCGACGGCGAGGACGCCGTCCTGCTGGGACGGCGCTCGATCTCGATGTTTGGTGCGATAGCCGGCTCGGCGATTGAGCGTTTCCAACCGCGGTGAACGGCCGCGCGAGCGAGTGCTCACCGGCACCGATCTGCATTTCAGGCGATACGGGATTCACGAGCCGAGGCAGACAAGCTACCCTTTGCGCGCCACCATGACTTTGCGCCGATGACGTCGCCGACACGGGTGGCCTCCCTCTCAACCGATCGAAAGCCAAAGTCGGTCTGCGCGTCAAAGTTGATTACTGCAACCACTGCTTGTCAAGTAAATTCGACTGCGAGCCATCGTCGCGTCACGCATGTGTCACTCGCCAATCACCGCGATGGCGTTGATCTCGATCAGATACTCGGGCGAGGTCATCTTGCAGATCTCGACCATGGTCGAGGCCGGCGCGGGCGGCCGGAAATATTCGCGCCGCACTTTGTGGATCTGCTCGAAGTGCTCCATATTGCGGACGTAGACGTCGACGCGGCAGATGTCGTCCATGCTGCCGCCCGTCTCCTCCACCGCGGCCTTCAAGTTTTCGCACACCTGACGGGTCTGCGCTTCGATATCGCCGATGCCGGCGATCGTTCCGTCCGCGCGGCGCGAGGTCATGCCGGAAATAAAGACGATGCGGCCGCGCGCCTCGACCATGGTCGCGTGCGAAAAATGGCCGGACGGCTGACGGATCTTTGCCGACGTGATCTGCTGCTTGGGCATGCGCTTGCTCCTGGATGCGAGAGTGGATGTCAACTTGCGGGTCGATTGGCTTGCAGCGCGTCACCGTGCGCGCCCGCTTTGATCTCGACGAGCACGTTGCGGTACTGCCAATCGCTGCAGTTGAGAAGCTCGTGCGGAATGCCGGGCTCGCGCCAGATCACCTCCCCCGGCTTTTCCTGCGTTTGGCGGACGCGGCCGTCGTCGAACGTCATCTCGTTCCTGCCTTCCGTCAGCGGCACGATGAGGTACGGCAGCAGATGCTGGTGCCATGGCTGACGCTGGCCAGGATCCAGCGTCACGCTCCACACCCGCACGAATTCGTTCTCGAACAGGATTTTGTCGCCGATTGGTCCCAGCGCACGCATCGTTGTAGTCTCCTTGACGTGATCTCTCATCGGCTGACGCCGACGTTTGTCTGACCAACTATCCGCCGGTAAAGGTCCTGCGCCCGTGCGGCACGCAGGGAGGCGATCGCAGCAATGTGGTCGTCCGGACGGACCAGGACCAGCGTATCGCTCGGACAGCCAACGAGTTGGCGAAAGCGGTCGCCGACATCGAACAGCGAACGATCGCGCAGCCCGCCATCGAGCGGAGCATCCCGGTGCGACACGACGAGGTGCTTCAGGCCGGGAGCATTGGCGGGGATCTGCGGCCGGCGCCGCACATCGGTGAAATAGAGTGCCACGAAGCTGTCATCGACAAGATCGTGCAGCCGGACCGGGCGGCCCTCGGCCCCGTGCAGCAATGCGTCCGGGATACGATCGCCGACGCGGAACGGCTCGCGGTCGGTCTTGACCATGGACCAGTCGCCCGCTTCGTCGACGCCGAGCCTCACCCCCAGCATGGTTCGCGTTGCGGCGTTGGCCCACGCCGTTCCCGACATCGCCTTCACGCCCGCGGCCTGTCCGGCCATATATCTGTGCGCTGCTCGCGCCATCTCGCCGGAGCCTTCGGCGGCAACCGGGCGCTGCTCGCGCGCATAGCCGTCGAGCAGCGCGTCGCTTGCCCATCCGCGCGTCACCCAGGCCAGTCGCCACGGCAGACTGATCGCATCGAGAATTCCCGTATTGAGGCCGAGCGCCCACATGGGCGTGATCAGATGCGCGGCATCGCCCATGAGGAACACGCGATCGCAGCGCCACTGCGTCGCCACGCGATGATGGATGCGGTAGACAATGGTGTTGAGGATTTCCATCTCGTCGACGGGACCGATGAAGCGAATAACCTTGGCGAGGAATTCGGCGGCGGTGGGCTCGGGGACGCCGGCAGCGAGCGGATAGAGGAAACGCCAGCAGTGCGGCTGGCGCACCAGGATCATCCACTCAAGGGGATCGGCGAAATAGGCGAGATATGGGTAATCGCGGGGATTGACGACATCGAGATCGACTTTGACATCGATCAGCAGACATCGCTCGTCGGAG
>WNFW01010700.1_pt1 | contig 11856 bp, 10 predicted proteins | sample 5400131 | NCBI WGS metagenome assembly WNFW01 (sample SAMN13153362, study PRJNA577476) | soil metagenome | isolation source: 20 cm soil or saprolite under grassland replicate 1 | place: USA:California | collected 2016-06-15
CAGGAGATCTCGCCGCACTTCGACTCGCTCTTGTTGAAGCTCATCGTCTGGGCAGAAGACCGCGAGTCGGCGATCGGTCGCGGGCGGCGTGCCCTGCAGGAGTTCGTTCTCACCGGGCCGAAGACCACCATCCCCTTCCATCGTGCGCTCCTCGAAGAGCCGGACTTCCACGCCGGCCGGATTTCCACCAGCTTCATCCAGGACCATCCGAGCCTGCTCGAAAGGACCCGCGAGTTCGAAGCGCAGCACTCCCCTTTTGAATCGCTCTATGGCGCGGGCGAAGTGGCGGCGGCGATTGCTGCCGGCGTGGTCCTGACTGGAGAGGGTTAGCGGCTGATCACCAGCGAGGCGTGGTACTCGTCGGCCATGGTGACGCCGTTGATGTCCGTCACCCCGGTCGTCACCACCAACTCGTAGGTACCGGGACGCAAGCTCACGGCCAGGGTTGCAAGGTGGTTGTCAGCATCGAACGTGATCCGCGTGGTGATCGGCCGGCCATCGACGCCCCTGACCTGGATGGTGTCGGTCGTCACCGTCTCGGGCCGTAGGTCAGCGTCAAACCGGACTCGAACCTGACTCCCCGGACCCGTAGGGACGATCTCGACCGAAACGACCGTCGGGCCGTGGCCGAGCGCCACAGCGGGCGTCGAGGTGACGGCGTCGACCAGGTAGCGCTGATCCTTGAGGATCAGGGTGAGCTGCTCTTCGAAGAAGCTCCGCTGCACTCCGGAGCGTGAGACGAAGATCCGGACGCCGACGAGGAACTTGTTGGGATTGGAGCCGGTCAGCTGGACGGTGACCGGATAGTACCGGTCGTACTTGCTGCCGGCAGGGCTGAGCAACGAGGAGGCGCCGCCCTGGTACGCGCTCAGTCCGTTGGCATCGAGGCTCTCTCGCGCCGTCGTGCTATCGCCCTGCAGCCGTGCTTGCATGAACCTTTCGACTTCAGCCATCGCCTGCTTCTGCGCGGCGTCGGATTCCGAGGGCGCGGTGCTCGCGGTCCAGAACGCCCGGCCCCCGGCTTCATCCTGCCGCGTGAACAACACCAGGTCGCCACGGGGTGACCACTGGGGGCTCGAATACTCCTGCGGGGAGCCAACGTCTCGCAGCCCGCTGCCATCGGCATTGATCAGCATCAGTCGCGAGGCGGAACTGCTCGCCCCCACCGGTTTGCCGGCGAGCATCAGCGAGGCGCCGTCCGGAGCCCAGTTCAAATCCGACCAGGTCTGGCCGCTTGGACTGGTCGCGATCCGCTGCGCGTTCTTTCCGCCGGTTGCGACATAGAGGTAGCTGCCCGACGGTTGCGGTACGGCAAAGGCCAGATCGCTCTTGGGGGACCAGGCAAAACCGGTCGCGCCCGCCGGCAACGGGCTCAGCGATCCCGACGCCAGATCCATCACGGTCGACCCATCGAGCGATTCGACCGCCAGCAGTGAGCTCACACTTGACCCGGCCAAGCTGCCGCGCTGCATCCGGACGGCGCGCCCGTTGACGTGCCCGCCGTGGACGTCAACGATGACAAGCTGGCCCTGGTTGATGTAGGCGATTCGATCGCTCCCGATCCAGACCGGCGCGCGATCGGGGACACTGTCGAGGGTCGCGATCGTTCCCTGCGAGTTCCCTTGCAGGTCCCAGATCCCCAGGTTGGCTTTGTTGGCGGAGGTCACCTGCCAGGCGGCAAACACGCCGCCCGACGGCGCCGCCGCCGGGAAGCTACCGCCGGGAACGACGAGACGGATGGGCGCGCTGGGGGTGCTCATCAGCCAGATGTCGGTGGTCGCCGGCGCCACGGCGCCCGACGCCGTGGCGGTTGCGGATGGGCTTGGCGATGACCCAGGGCCGGGCTGACCCGTCGGCCGGGTGACGAGCAGCTGGCCGTTTGGCGTCCAGGCGCCGTTGAACACGGTGCCGGCGTCAGCCAGCCGGCTCTCCTGGCCAAAGCTGACGTTGGCGCTCAGGTAGGAGGGCGGGATGACCGGTGCGACGGGCGCTTTGACCGTCGTGAAGTGGACCACCACCGGCGTGGGTGCCGGCGCCGGCCGGGGCGTGCTGGTCGGATTAGCCGGGTTGGGGGTGGGCGGGACCGCCCGCGGCTTCAGGCTCACGGTGTAGGTCGTGTTCGCGGCCAGCGGGTGATCGGGGATGATCACCAGGTTCTGGCCCACCCACTGCTTCGTCACCGAGGTGGCCGGTTCAATGACTACCGTGTCAGCGATGGCGTTCTTGTCGATCGGACCGCTGAATGGGATCACGATCGGCTCGGCGGTTGCCACGTTTGTCTTGTTCTGGATGCCCCTCAGGTCGGCCGCGACCATGCCCGACGTCGACTGGTTCTGGAGATAGATCTGGATACCGAGCACCACGAGGAAGCCGGCCGCCACCGCGGCCATGGCCGGCGCCAGCGTCTTGGGGCTGAGGTTGAAGGGGAACCCGCGCCGGGCCGCCCGCGGCTCGAGCGTGCGACGGGCTTCCGTCATCAGCCTGGTCCGCAGGTAGGTGCGGAAGTTCGGATCCAGCGGCGGTGCGGCCGGCCGGGACATCTTCAGCAGGTCCACGACCTCGCGGTGCGCCGGGTCCTGGAAGAGCTCCTCGAGCTCGGGATCGTTCATCATGTCAGTCCAGCCTCGAATTCGGGCGGCAGCTCGCGGCGAAGGCGTTCGACGGCGCGATGCAGGAGGAGCTTGACCGCCCCCGCGCTCTTGCCCATGATCTGGGCGATCTCTTCGATCTTCTTGTCCTCGCCGAACTTGAGCACCATCGCCGCCCGCTGGTGGCGGGGCAGCTGATCGATCGCCGACCAGACGCGGCGGCTGCGATCGCGGCGCACGACCTCGTCGTCGACGTTTGGCGCGCCGCTGGGCAGGCTGGCGCCTTCCTCGAGCTCCACTTCGCCGTGCCGGCCGCGGTAATGGTCGGCGATCGCGTTGAGCGTGATCTGGTAGAGCCAGGAGGAGAAGGGATGGCCCGAGTAGGTGTACCGCTTGATATTCCGCAGCGCCTTGAAAAACACCTCCGACGTCACATCCTCTGCCAGGGACTGGTCTCGAACTCTGGAATACGCAAAGCGATAAATCTGCGGGAAGTAGCGATCGTAAAGAGCCCCGAAGGCATCGGGGTCTTCTTTCGCCCGCTCAACGAGTTCCCGCTCTTCAAAGTCCGGCATCAGGGCACCCCACAGGGCGCCCGCTGGAGATTGAACGGGAGGCCGCCCCTCTTGGTTACGTGTTGGGCCAATTTACCAGCAACTCCCCGTTAGATCAAAAGTCGCCAGCGGTGAGGAAGGTTACGGAAACCGAGCCCGCCGGCCCACGCGAGCGGCGCAAGCCGTAGGTCGTTGGTGGCCGGCTACGGCCGTTATAATCAGGCCGTCACCGACGGCCCGCCACCCCAAAGGAGACCAGCCGCCGATTGATCCCTCGATACGCTCACCCGGAGATGAGCGAGATCTTCTCTCCAAAGCAGCGGTACGAGCTGTGGCTGCGAATCGAGCTCACCGTCTGCGAGGGTTGGGCCGACCTGGGCGAGATCCCGAGGTCGGTGCTGGAGCGGCTTCGCCAGGCGCGTGTCGATCCCGACCACATCGCGCGACTCGAGGAGCGGGTTGGGCACGACGTGGTCGCCTTCCTCGATTCCCTCGCCGACTCGATTGGCGGCGAGGACGCCCGTTACCTTCATCGGGGCCTGACCTCATCGGACATTCTCGACACGGCGCTGGCGCTGCAGCTGGTGCAGGCCGCGGACATCCTATTAAAGGATGTCGACCGGCTGTCATCGGTCATCCGTCGCCGGGCGGTCGAGGAACGGAACACCCTGATGGCAGGCCGCACCCACGGCATTCATGCCGAGCCGGTGAGCTTCGGCTTCGTCCTTGCTGGTTGGCTGGATGAGCTCGACCGCGACCGGCAGCGGCTGGTCACCGCCCGCGAGGACATCAGGGTGGGCAAGCTCTCCGGTGCGGTCGGCACGCACGCCACCATCGAGCCGCGTGTCGAGGAGTCGGCGTTGAAGAAGCTGGATCTGCGCGTGGCGCCGGTCACCACCCAGGTGATCGCCCGCGACCGCCACGCGGCCTACCTGGCGACGCTGGCGGTGCTGGCCGGCGGCCTGGAAAAATTCGCCACCGACATCCGGCACCTGCAGCGGAGTGAGGTGGCGGAAGTCCGCGAGCCCTTCGGGGCCGAGCAGAAGGGGTCCTCGGCGATGCCCCACAAGCGAAACCCCGTGCTCAGTGAGCGGATCTGCGGCCTCGCGCGCGTCGTGCGGGGCTATACGCAGACGGCGCTGGAAAACCAGGCACTCTGGCACGAGCGCGATATCAGCCATTCCTCGGCCGAGCGGATCATCTTCCCGGACGCCTGCACGTTGCTTGATTACATGCTGCAGCTGATGGCGGAGATCCTCGAGGGACTGACCATCGACCGCGAGCGCATGCGCGCCAACCTTTATCGCAGTGGCGGCGTGGTGTTCTCGCAGCGCGTGCTGCTGGCGCTGGTGCAGAAGGGAATGTCGCGGCAGGACGCCTACCGCGTGGTGCAACGGGCGGCGCTCAGCGCCCTCGACGGCGGACAGGACTTCAAGGCCGTCGTCGGGCAAAGCCCGGAGGTACGTGAGCGGCTCACCGCAGCCGAGCTGGCCGAGCTCTTCGATCCCGCGTTCTACCTGCGTCATCTCGACGTGACGTTCGATCGGCTCGGCATCGAACCAGTCGCCGCATCTCCCTCCCCAGCTCGCGGGGGAGGGCAGGTTGGGGGCTCATGACGCCCATCCTGACGACCTCGCTGCCGCTCCCACTGCACTCACGAGGCAAGGTGCGCGATACCTACCGTCTCAGCGATCGCGAGCTTCTGATGGTGTCCACCGATCGGATCTCCGCCTTCGATGTGGTGTTGCCCACACCGATTCCCGAGAAGGGACGGGTCCTCAACTGGCTCACGCACGGCTGGCTGTCGGAGACGACCCACCTGATCCGAAACCACATGGCGGGGGACCAGTCGATCCCCCAGGAACTCCTCGACGCCGAGCCTGACCTCCGGGAACGGGCGATGCGCGTGGTGATGGCAGAGCCGATCATGTTCGAGTGCGTGGTTCGCGGCTACATCTCAGGATCGGGCTGGAAAGACTACCAGCGCACTGGCTCGATCGCGGGTGACCGGCTGCCGGCCGGCCTGAAGGAGAGCGACCGCCTTCCCCAACCGATCTTCACCCCGGCCACAAAAGCCCTCACCGGGCATGACGAAAACATCTCGCGTGCTGAACTGGCCAGGCGGACCGGTGCGGCGCTCGCCGAGACCCTCGAGCAGGCAAGCCTCGCCCTCTATCAGTTCGGCGTTGCGCGCGCCCTCGAGCGAAGTTCGAATTCGGCTTTCACGACGGCGAGGTCATCCTGATCGATGAGGTGATGACCCCGGATTCCTCGCGCTTTTGGGATCTCGAGCGTTATGAACCGGGCGGGCCGCAGGCGTCCTTCGACAAGCAGTACCTGCGCGATTATCTCGAGGACCTGGGCTGGAACAAACAGCCGCCCGCTCCGCCACTCCCCCACGAGGTCGTCCAGGGGACCAGCGGACGCTACCTGGAGGCGATGCGACGGCTCGCTTTCCGCTACGCGGCGGCGCGGCCATGAGATACCGGGCCGAGGTCTTTGTCACGCTCAAGCCCGTCGTCAATGACCCGGCCGGCCTCACGATCAGGGGCGGACTGTACACGCTCGGCTTCGACTCGGTGACCGAGGTTCGCGCCGGCAAGTATCTCGTGCTGACGCTCGACGAAACCGATGCCACCCAAGCCCACGCGCGTGTCGACGCCATGGCGAAGCAGCTCCTCGCCAACGCCGTCATCGAGGATTACCGGATCGAGCTCGAGCCGGTTGGTGAGCCGGTTGACGAGCCGGTCGCCACTGGGGACGCTTCCGCTTGAGGACCGGGGTCGTGGTGTTCCCCGGCACCTGGAGTGACCGGGATTGCGCCCATGCGGTTCTCGACGTGCTCCAGGAACCGGTGCGCTACATCGATCATCGTGAGCACAGTGTCGACGGCCTGGAGCTCGTGATCCTTCCGGGGGGCTTCTCCTACGGAGACTACCTGCGTTGCGGAGCCATCGCTCGCTTCGCTCCGGTCATGGAGGCGGTCGCGGACTTCGCGAATCGCGGCGGCCTGGTGCTGGGCATCTGCAATGGCTTTCAGATCCTGCAAGAGGCCCGCCTGTTGCCCGGCGCGCTCCTGAGGAACGCGTCATGCGAGTTTCGCTGTGAATGGGTGCACCTGCGGGTGGAGCAGAGCAATTCCGCCTTCAGCCTCGACAGCCGTCCTGGACAGGTGCTCCGGATTCCGATTTCACACGGCGAGGGCAACTTCTTCGCCGACCCGGATACGCTCGCAGCGATCGAACGCAATGGCCAGGTGGTCTTTCGTTACTGCGGCCCCGACGGCCGGGTCACGGCCGACGCCAATCCGAATGGGTCACTCCACAACATCGCCGGGATCGCTAACGCTGGGGGCAACGTCGTCGGCATGATGCCGCATCCAGAACGGGCCTGCGAGTTGCTACTGGGGAGCGATGATGGGCTGGCCATCTTTCGCTCGGCGATCCATGCCCTGGCCAGGGTGCCGGCCTGATGGCCGTCGCGATCAAGCCGGAGCAGCTGCGGGCGGTGGCGCTCAATGCGCAGGAATACGGCGCAATCGCCCAGGCGCTCGGGCGCGACCCCAACGACCTCGAGCTTGGAATATTTGGCGCTCTCTGGAGTGAGCACTGCGCCTACAAGACGTCGAAGGCGTTGCTGCGCCAGCTTCCGACCGAGGGGCCGAACGTTCTCCAGGGACCGGGCGAGAATGCCGGCGCCGTCGACATCGGCGATGGGCTGGCGGTCGTCTTCAAGATCGAATCACACAATCATCCCTCGGCCATCGAGCCCTACCAGGGGGCGGCAACCGGCGTTGGGGGAATCCTTCGCGACATCTTCGCCATGGGAGCACGGCCGATCGCGATCCTCGATGCGCTCCGTTTCGGTCCGCTCGATTCGGGACGCGGCCGCCACCTGTTTCACGGAGTCGTCGCCGGCATCGGGGGCTACGGCAACTGCTTCGGCTGTCCAACGGTTGGCGGCGAGGTGTACTTCGATGAGGGGTACGCCGAAAATCCGATCGTCAATGCCATGTGTGTTGGCCTGGTTCGCCACGAGCGGTTGCGCCGCGCCAGCGCCGACCGAGCCGGTGACGTGGTCCTCCTCGTTGGTGCCGACACCGGGCGTGATGGGATTCACGGCGCGACCTTTGCCTCGGTGGAGATGGACGAGCGGTCGGCGGAGCGCCGTCCGGCCGTCCAGGTCGGCAACCCATTTCTCGAGAAACTGCTCTGCGAAGCGTGCCTGCAGCTCAATGAGCTGGATGGCGTCACCGCCATCCAGGACCTGGGTGCGGCCGGCTTGACGAGTGCGGCCGGGGAGCTGGCTCACCGCGGCCGGCGCGGGATCGATATCGACGTCGACCGGGTGAGCCGCCGCGAGCAGGGCATGTCCGCCTACGATCTCATGCTGTCCGAGTCACAGGAACGGATGCTGGTCCTCGTGCGGCCCGACGCGGAGGCAGCGGCGCGCGAGGTCTTCGATCACTTCGAGCTGCACGCGGATCGAATCGGCACGATCACCGGCACCGCACGGATGCGCGTGCGCGAACACGGCATCGTAGTCGCGGATGTGCCCTTGAAGGCCCTGATCGACGGCGTTCCCCTCCGCTCCCCGGCGGCTGCCTTCGCGGAGAAGCGCCCGGCGCCGGTGATGCCGCTGGTCGAGGAACCGGAAGCCATCCTGCTGGACTTGATCGGCAGCCCGAACCTGCGAAGCCGCCGCCCCATCTACCGCACCTACGATCACCAGGTGCAGGACAACACGGTGATCGGCCCAGGTTTTGACGCCGCTCTGCTCCGCGTGCCCGCCACCAACAAGGGCCTGGCACTGACCACCGACGGCAATTCGCGCTACGTCGCGCTGGACCCCTACGAGGGCACCAAAGCCGCGGTTGTAGAGGCGGCCCGCAATCTGGTCTGCACCGGGGCCCGCCCCATCGCGGTCACGAACTGCTTGAACTTCGGCAATCCGGAACGGCCGCGGATCTTCGGCCAGCTGCAGGAGAGTGTCCGAGGCCTGGCCGACGCCTGCCGCGCCCTGGAGCTGCCCGTCGTGAGCGGCAACGTCAGCCTCTACAACGAGACCAGCGAACGCAACATCCCCCCGACGCCGGTGATCGGCATGGTCGGCCTGCTCGATGACCTGTCTCTTCGATGCCCGGCCGGGTTCCAAGACGATGGCGATATCGTCTTCCTCCTGGGCGAGACGCGCGAGGAGCTCGCCGGAAGTGAATATTTGCGACACCTGGGCGCGCCTCTCGAAGGCCGGCCACCAATAGTGAGTCTCGAGGCGGAGCGTCGCCTGCAAGCGGCGATGCTCGATTCCATCGGCAGAGGGGTGCTACGCTGCGCCCACGATGTTTCCGATGGAGGATTGCTGATCGCGCTGGCGGAAAGCGCCCTCTTCGGTGGCCGCGGGCTCCGTTGCCCCGGTCTCGCGGGGCCGGTCAGCCGCGAGGCCGCCTATTTCGGTGAGTCGCAGGGTCGAATCGTCGTCAGTGTCGCGCCGCGCCGCGTCCCCGAGCTGCAGAAACTGATGACCAAGCATCACGTGCCACTGCACGCGATCGGCGTCGTTGGTGGCGAGGATTTCCAGGTGGGATCCGACATCCGCATCTCGTTGGACACGCTCCGGCAAGCCTGGGAGACGCCATTTTGATGCGCCATGTGATGGCCGACGAACGGATGCACGAAGCATGCGGCCTGTTTGGTATCGACGCGCCGGGCGAGGACGTCGCCAATCTGACCTATTTCGGCCTTTATGCCCTGCAGCACCGCGGGCAGGAGAGCGCCGGCATCGCGACCAGCGACGGCCAGGCTCTCCGGATGCACAAGGACATGGGCCTGGTGGCACAGGCGTTCGATGCCGACGCACTCGAGCGTCTGACCGGGCACCTCGCGCTCGGCCATACGCGCTACTCGACGACTGGATCGAACCGGCTCGAGAACGCCCAGCCCATCGTGGTCGAACATCCGCAGCTCGGCAGCATCGCCATCGCCCACAATGGCAACCTCACGAACACGCAACTGCTGCGTGACGACCTCGAGCATCAGGGCGTTCGCTTCAAGACCTCGAGCGACACCGAGGTCCTCGCCGAGTTGGTCGCGCACACCAGCGGAACCGACATCGTGTCCGTCTTGCGCCGCGCACTGCCGCGGTTGCAGGGTGCCTATTGCCTCCTGTTCCTGACCAAAGACGCGCTGGTGGGCGTTCGTGACCCGCTCGGGATCCGCCCGCTGTGCCTGGGACGCCTGCCCGACGGCGGCGCCATCATCACGTCGGAGACCTGCGCGCTCGACACCGTGGGCGCCGAGTTCGTGCGCGAGATCGAGCCGGGCGAGGCGGTCGTGCTCGGGCACGGCATTCCGGTGGCACAGCAGCTGATGCCGTCCCCGCGCAAGGCGATGTGCATGTTCGAGTTCATCTATTTCGCGCGGCCGGACTCGCACCTGCAGGGGCAGTCGCTCTACGAAGCTCGTCGCAACATGGGCCGCGAGCTGGCGCGCGAGGCCCCAGCGGACGCCGACATCGTCATCTCGCTTCCCGACTCGGGCACGCCGGCCGCCGTCGGCTTTGCCGAGGCGAGCGGCATTCCCTACAGCGAGGGGTTGATCAAGAGCCGCTACATCACCCGTACGTTTATCCAGCCCAACGAGCGGCTGCGCAACGTCGGCATCAAGTTGAAATTCAACCCGCTTCGCGAGATCCTCGCGGGAAAACGCGTCGTGCTGGTCGACGATTCCATCGTGCGCGGCACGACCAGCCGCAAGATCGTGGAAGAATTACGCCGCGCCGGTACGAAGACGGTCCATTTCCGCGTGAGCAGCCCTCCGATCCAGTGGCCCTGTTTCATGGGTATCGACATCGCCAGCCGTTCAGAGTTGATCGCCTCCGGACGCAGCGTCGAGGAGGTGGAGCACCTGATCGGCGCCGACTCGTTGAAGTACTTGAGCAAGGCCGGGCTGTTCCGGGCGGTGAAGAATGTCAGCGGCTTCTGCATGGCCTGCTTCGACGGCGACTATCCGGTCCCGGTGCCGGTGCAGCTCGAGATGGACAAGTTGGCGTTGGAGACGGTGGCACGATGACGACCTACCGCGATTCGGGCGTCGACATCGACGCCGGCACCCGGGCAGTCGAACTGATCAGGCCGCTGGCGGCCTCAACCCAGGGTCCCGAGGTGCTCGCGGGCGTGGGCCCGTTCAGCGGCCTCTTCGCGCTCGACACCCATCGCTACCGGCAGCCCGTCCTGGTGGCGAGCACCGACGGTGTCGGCACCAAGGTCTTGCTGGCGGCCGGCGCGGGCCGCCACGGGCAGATTGGCGCGGATCTGGTCAACCATTGCGTGAACGACGTGCTGACGGCGGGCGCTGAGCCGCTTTTCTTCCTGGATTACGTGGCGACCGGCGTCCTCGACCCGCCTGTGGTGGCCGAGGTCGTCGGCGGGATGGCCGATGCCTGCCGGCGGGTCAATTGCGCGTTGCTCGGCGGCGAGACGGCGGAGATGCCGGGCCTTTATCAGCCGGCCACCTATGACATCGCCGGCTTCATGGTCGGCGTCTGCGAGCGCGACGCGGTCATCGACGGCACCTCGATCCGCGAAGGCGACGCCCTCCTCGCCCTCCCCTCGACCGGTCTGCACACCAACGGCTACAGCCTGGCTCGCCGCGTCATCCCGCGGCAGGCCTTGACGCAAACGATTGCGGGCACGGGAGAGACGGTGCTGGAGGCGCTGCTCGCCCCTCACCGCGCCTATCTCGATCCCGTTCGCCGCCTGCGGGAGGCGGTCAACATCAAGGGACTCGCGCACATTACCGGCGGCGGCATCATTGGCAACCTGCCGCGGATCCTGCCGGTTGGCCTGGGAGCCCGCCTCCAGCGCGGCGCCTGGCCGGAGCCGGCCATCTTCTCGTACCTGGCGCCCTTCACCCCGGACGAGGAGATGTGGCGAACCTTCAATATGGGAATCGGGATGATCGTCGTGGTCGACGAGGAGAGCGCCTCCACCGCGCTCAGGATCCTCGACGGCGAGGTTTTCGTGGTCGGCGACATCGTGGCCTCCGCGCAGCGGCGTGTCCAAATCCTAGAGTGAGCCGGCTCCGGGTTGGCGTCCTGGTCTCGGGCCGGGGCAGCAACCTGCAGGCCCTGATCGAGGCCGCAAAAGATCCGCTCTATCCCGCCCGTGTCGTGATGGTGTGCGCCAACCGTGACTGCCTGGCGCTCGAGATCGCGAAGAAGGCCGGCATCTCGCGCCAGGTGTTTCGCCTGGCGGGCTTTCCCGATCGCAAGGCGCGTGACGGGGAAATGGTGCGGGTGCTCCGCCAGCACGGTGTTGAGCTGGTCGTCTGCGCCGGGTATGACGCAATCCTGGAACGGGCCTTTACCCGCGAATTCGCCGGGCGCATCATCAACATTCACCCTTCACTGCTCCCGGAGTTCGCCGGCACCATGGACGCCGTCCGGATGGCGCTCAACGCGGGCGTCGCCGAAACCGGCTGCACGATCCACGTGGTGACCAAGGATGTCGACCAGGGGCCGATCCTCGCCCAGCGGCGCGTCGAGGTACGGGCGGACGACACGGTGGAAAGCCTGCGTGAGCGCATCCAGGCGGAGGAGCACGGCTTACTCGCCGAGGTCGTGCGGCGGCTCGCGGTACAGCCCCTTCCGTTGCCGTTGTGAACGCGCTCCTCAGCGTCTCGGATAAGAGCGGCCTCGTCGAGTTCGCGCGCGGGCTC
>WNFW01011007.1_pt1 | contig 11855 bp, 12 predicted proteins | sample 5400131 | NCBI WGS metagenome assembly WNFW01 (sample SAMN13153362, study PRJNA577476) | soil metagenome | isolation source: 20 cm soil or saprolite under grassland replicate 1 | place: USA:California | collected 2016-06-15
CAGCGCGCGCGTCCACTCGCTCGACGGGTAATCCGGAGCACCGATCAGGAAGACGGGCACGACGAACACGGCGGCGAGGCCCGCGAAGCCGACAGCCAGCTGCTGCGGGCTGCCGTAGAGGGCGAGCCAGAAGATCGGCAGCATCAGGAGCGCGCCGTAGGACGAGGAGCCTCCGCCGTCGGCCTCGCGCAGGAGGGCGATGACGACGAGGTACGCGAGCGGCGGCAGGACCGCGGCCATCGGCCCGAGTCGGCGCCAAGGGACGATCAGCACGGCCAGGAGGATGATGACGTTCAGTGCGACGGCCGGGACGAACGTGTCCGAGTCCCCACCATGCGGCGGTAGCGGGTAGATGACGAGCGCGAGCCACATCGCACCGATGAACGGTGCTGCCCGGCGCAGCAGGCCGTTCCGGTCGAAGGGCTGGAGTGTCGAATCGTCGCCCATGGTGTCGAAGGCCGCTTGCTATGTGGTGTCGGCAGCGAAGGGCAGGAACTAGAGAGCCCAGAGCAGGTACTCGCCCGCATCGCGTGATCGCGCCTTGCCCTCGGCGGCGAGCCGGTCGAGAGCCGCCGCGGCCTGCTTGCGGGTGCCTCCGATGACCGCCGCAACGTCCGCGGCCGAGACTTCGCCCGCAGAACGCAGGACGGTCCCGGCAAGGATCGAGCGCGCGGCATCGGCATCAGGCAGCGCCTCGAGCCGCTTTGCGTAGCGCCGCGGGAGGATGTCGAAGACGACCGAGGGCCAGCCCTGATCGTGCTCCTGCCGTCCCGCAGACGTGACGACGAGACGCCGCTGCAGCCGGACGGCCGCCGCGCTCACCCGCTTCCGCTCGTGCCCGGCGAGACTCGGCAGCTCCGCGCTGCTCACTGGGCCGGACTCGAGCAACGCCTCGGCGACGTCCCGCTCGACTGGCGAGAGCTCTTCGTCTCGGAAGTCGGCCGGCTGCCCGCTCCGACCGGTGAGCGCATAGAGGACCGGCAGCAACTCGAGCGAGACGAGTGACGCGCGTCCGCCGAGGTGCTTCCCCGCGCAGACGAGCTTCCGGCCCGGCAGCTCGTCCTTCCAGCCCCAGACGAGCGCGACGTCAGGGGCGAAGTCGCGGTCGACCACTGGCTTGCCCGTGACCGCCTCCCAGAGCGACGGCAGCACGAGGTCGTCCGTCGGGAAGAGCGCCGCGAGCCCGACCCGGTCGACCCACGAGGTCGCGCCGCGGATGGACGCGATCCGCCTACCCGGCGAAGACGTGCTTCTCGGCGTGGTCGATCACCTCACGAGGCTCGGGCGGCGTCAGCATCATCTCGACGATCTGCTCGACGTTCGGCTGCCCGCTCGCCCGGAAGCGCTCGACGGTCGCCTCGACGTCGTACTCGGTACGGCGCAGCTCCACGTCCGGCCCGACGAGCGCCCAGTACGCACCCGCCCTGCCCTCGTATGGGAGCCCGACGCTGCCCGCGTTCACGCTGCGGATCCCGGCCGCTTCGCGGTCGAATTGGATGTGGACGTGCGCGCTCACGATCACGCGCTCGTCGACCCCGGCGCTGAGCTCTCGGACGCGCTCCTCGGGCGTCTCGGGCGTGACGCATTCCTCGTCACTGCGCGGCGAGCCGTGACAGAAGCGCACCGCTCCGAGCCCGTCGACCTCGACGACGACGTTCTCGTCGAAGGTGCCGAGGAACTCCCGCATCGCGTCCGTGTGGTGGGCCTGCATCCACTGCTCGCGCTCGGTCTCGGAGACGCCTTCGAGGACAGCTCGGTCCGCGTTCCCGCGCACGAACCGCGCGTTCAGGCCGCGTGCCAGCTCGTACGTGTCCTCGGGCAGCGGGCCCCAGGTCAGGTCGCCGCAGGAGACGATCAGGTCAGGTTGCTCGCGCTCGATCTCATCGAGCACGGCGGCGAGCGCGGGCGCGTTCCCGTGGACGTCCGCGATGACCGCGACCTTCCTCAACAGAGGTCAGTTTGTCACGCTCGCCCTCGTTCCCTCGGTTTCCTGACGCCCCGCTGGGGCCGCGTATGCCGGCGGGACAGTGTTAGTCACACGGACCGTTGGCAGGAGCGGGTCCAGCGGGGCGAGGCGGCAGCGGAGCCCGGCTCTGCCGGGCGGGAGCGGCCGCCGGTCAGGGAAGCGAGGTGTCAGGGCTGGCCGACCGGGAGGCCCTCCGCGCGGATCTGCGCGTTCGCTGCGAGCACCTGCTGCTGGAGGTCGTTCAGGTCGGCCGGATCGGCGGGGTCCCCGGTCGGCCTCGCCATCAGCCGGTCGCGAAACACCTCGGCGCGCCACGAAGTGAGGCGGTCGACGGCGTCGCGGTACGCCTCTGCCGGCGTTGGCGGCCTCGGCTGGGCCAATGTGAGCGTGTCACCGAGGTGGTTCGCGTTCGCCACGCGTGCGCCCATGTTCGGGATCTGACCGTTCTTCTGGCAGAAGCGGAGCAGGATCGTCTTGATGACCGACGTGTGGTCGTAGACGGTGTTCGAGACGCTCCCGCGCGGCGTGAACGGCGAGACGACGAACGCGGGCACGCGGACGCCGTACGTCCTGAATGCTGGCCGGTCGTCGTGCGCGGCGGGCGGCAGCACGTGGTCGAAGAACCCGCCGTGCTCGTCGTAGGTGACCACGAGCATGGTCTTCTTCCAGTTCGGGCTGTTGACGAGGGCCGTGTACGTCTTGAGGACGAGCTCCTGGCCGGCCTTGATGTCCGAGGGCGGATGGTCGTCGTTGGATCCCGCCGGCCCGACGAACGAGACGTCGACGAAGTTCGGGTCGATCCACGACACGGCGGGCAGCTTCCCGTCCTTCGCGTCGTCCATGAAGTTGCGCGGCGCGAGGATGCTGCGGCGGTCGAAGTAGGCGAACCTGTCGAGGTAGCCGACCCGGAACTTGCTGTCGGTGAACCGGAGCGTCCCGACGTCGTGCGTGTACCAGCGCCACGAGACCTTGCTCGTCTCGAGGTGGCGCACGAACGAGGGTACGTCGTAGACCGGCACCTTCTTCGGGTCCTTGCTGCCGGCCGCCTGGCCGCAGAGCGCGTAGAGCCGGTTCGGCCAGGTCGCGCCGGGGACCGAGCAGTACCAGCGGTCGCAGACCGCAAACTCGCGCGCGAGATGGTCGTACGTGGGCAGGTCGCTGCCGGTGTAGTAGCCCATGACCACGTCGACGAGCTTCGCCTTCTTGCGCTGCTTTGCGAAGTTCGCGACGAACCCGCCCATGTTCCCGCTCACCTGCTCGGCGATGCACGCGCCGCCGTGGCAGGGATCCTCGTCCTTCGTGAGCGCTGTCCGCTGGAGGTGCCGGACCTTGTGCTTCTTGCTCCGGTACATGTTCGACATGCTCGCCTTCAGGCCGTCGACGTCGGTCCGCCCTGCCTCGAGCGTCAGGTACCCGAGCATGTGGTCGAACGACCGGTTCTCGAGCATGAGCACGACGATGTGGTCGATCTTGCGGAGGTTGGCGAGCGTCGGATCGGCCGCGACCGGAGTTGCTGCGCGTCGCGCCCTAGCCATGATCAGAAGAGGTCGGGTACATGGTCGGCTACCTCCTTCGGAAGGTTCTTCTCTGCGGCGAGGGTTTCCACGAAGTGGTCGTCGTCGAACACTGTCAGGGGGTCGAGAGTCAACGGGACGAGCAGGTCGGACAGCGGCGTGGCCGCGGCGAAGCCGTCCATCATCGCCGTCAGGTCACCGCCCGGACCGGGGAGATGCGGCCTCTGATCGACGCCGTCTTCCTCCTCGTGGTCGAGCACGATGAACGTGTCCTCCGGGCTCACCTTCTGCTTGTCCACGTCCTTGGCGAGCTCGGGGAGCCGGTGCAGCCCGTCCGCGAGCAGGTCGGTCGCCTCTTTCAGGCTCACTTTCCCGGTGACCGGGTCGCCGGTCGCCTGGACCAGGAAGAGGAGGCGGGCTCTGCCCCCCGGCCGAGCCCGCCTCCGCCTGAGCCGCAGACTCTCCCAGCAGCTTTCGCATCACCGTGCTCGCGCCATAGCGGGGGACGCCGTTGACAACGACGAGCTCCACGTCGTGCTCGCTGCGGGTGAAGAGGTGTGCGTGCGCGTCGCCGGCTGCTCCGGAGACGACGAGCAGGTCTGCGCGCTTGCCGGCCTCGATCGAGCCGACGTGCTCGTCCCAGCGCAGGATCTTGGCCGGGTTGCGCGTCGCGAGCGCGATCACGTCGACGTCGGACAGGCCGCCGCCGTTCAGGCTGTCGACGAGCCTGGCCACCTTCAGCTCGCCGAGCAGGTTCTTGCTCCCGCTGGGCGACCAGTCCGGGCCGAGCGCGGTCAGGACTCCGGCGTCCTGCGCCTCGCTCACGTCGGCCGTCTTGCCGTAGAGGAGCATGTTGCTGAGCGGCGACCAGACCATCGACGCCCCGGCCTTTGCGAGCACGTCGAAATCCTTCTTCTCGAGCGCGACGCAGTGGATCCCGGCCAGCGAGCTCGTGATCGCCCAATCCCCGTTCGGCTCCTGGAGCGCGAGGAAATGCTCGCGAGCCTTCTCGTCCGTGCCCTCGCTCAGGTGCAGGAGCACGCAGTCGAGGCTCTCGAGGCGCTTCAGGAACTTCGCCCGGTCCTTCGCCTCGACGTCGGCGATGTGCGTCGCCGCCTCGGGTAGCTCGTCCTCGTCCGTCTGCTCGGCGTTGCGGACGATCCCCTTGTAGAAGCGCTGGATGCCCGAGTAGCTGGAGAGAGCGATCCCCTGGGACGTCGTCGTCCCCGCGACGAGGCACTTGGCCTCGACGTAGCGGACGATCGCCGGCACGTATTCCGGCGTGTGGGCGAGCACCTTCATCGGGCCGGTGACGAGCTTCCGGTACGTGTCGCCCTTGGCCCACTGGTCGCGGTTCGTGTACAGCTTGGGCACGTCCCAGAGCTGAAGCGCGTTGTAGCTCAGGTGGTCGTGGAGGTCGATCAGGCCCGGGTAGATCGTGCCCTTGGTCTCGAGAACCTTGACGCCCTCGAACTCGGGCGGTGGATCCACGTTCGCCTTCTGCACCGCGGCGATCGAGCCCTCGCGCACGTAGACGACTCCGTCCTCGACGACCGAGTCGTGGGCGTCCATCGTCACGACGCGGCCGCCGAGCGCGAACGCGGGGCCGTCGAGCGGATCGACCGGGGTGCCGAGGAACTCGCTCAATCGTCCGGCGCGTTCCAGATCAGCGTATGGCCGTCGTCGGGAGTCGGACGCGACACCGAGTTGTTGTGCCGCGGATGGCCCTGCCTGCCGGCTGCGTCGTCGCCGAGGAAGTCGGGCACGCCGAACGGCAGGTCGCGCTTCGGGATCGCCGCGTAGTCGGCTTCCTTGAACGAGGAGCCGTAGTTCGGCCCGTCCGCGTGCCCGTCGGAATCGGGCGTCACCTCGCCGCGAAGCCGCTGGATCGCGCCGTGCCACGCCTGGACGAGCGCTCCCGCGTCCCGGCTGCTGGGGTGCGGGACACGCTCGACGGGAACGTTCGGCTTCCCGTCCCAGAGGTCGAGCGCCTGCTGCGCATTCGTCCCGAACGCGACGACCGCCTGACATGCCCCAGCTCGGGTGGAGCGCATACGGGAACGCGTTCACGCAGAGGTACGACTTGGTGAGGCCGAGCTTCGCGAGGAAGCCCTGGACGCGCTGGCCCGCGTCGCCGACGAGGGTGCGGTGCGCGATCCGCTCGGTCGGCCCGGGGTCGGACGCCATGCACAGGAGCCGCGCCGACCCGTCGAGCCGGCCGCGGTAGAAGATCGGCCCCCACGCGGTCCAGAACGCCTGTGGCTTGCCAGGTTGGGGGCAGCGCAGGCAGATCGAGGCGATCGCCTGCGACGGCCCCCGGTCGAATTCCGCCGCCACGTCAGCGCTTGGCCGCGGTGCGCTTCCTCGTCGTCGTCCTCTTCCTGGCCGTCGTCCGCCGCCGCCTCGTCTTCGTCCCGGTCGCGTCCGGCTCGACCGTGTAGATCGCCCAGAAGTCGCGTGCCAGCTGCGGGTCGGTCAGGTAGCCGTAGGGCATCGTGCAGTAGCCCTTCTTGCCCCAGCTCTTGCCCCACGAGTTGCGGACGATGAAGCGCTGGATCTTGTCGTCGTAGCCGACCGCCACTACCGCGTGGCCTCCGATCATCTGCTCGTTCCGCGGCGGAAGCGGCACCTCGCCGGTCTTCGCCACATCGGCGCTCATGAAGCTCTCGTAGACCGAGAAGCCGAAGACGATCGGGTAACCCGCCGCGAGTGCGCCCTGGAGCTGGTGCAGGATCGGAATCAACCGCTTGTACAGGAGCGCCTGGTGCTTCTTCGCCTCGGTGTAGGCCTTGGTCGGCGGTTTCTCCGTGAACTTCGAGATGTCGTACGCCCAGGTGTCCTCGGCGCAGACTCCGACCTTGGCGACGCTTTTCATCCCGTCGCGGATCATCGCGCCGCTGTCGGTGTCGATCGTCCCCTCCATCGCGCGCTCGTTGTAGTAGATGAAGAGACGCGAGGGCATGAAGTCCTTGTAGCCCTCCTTGACCTGGTCGAACTCGAACGCAGCGCCGATCGCGTTCGCCGTACAGCTGCCGAGCTGCCCCTGGTCGTAGACCGGCGGCATCTTCGAGGTCAGGTCGACCTTCGTCGGCATCTTCGTCAGGATCGCTTCGGGTGCCGAGAACATGAAGTCCCGAGCGTCCGGCAAATCGGGAACCCAGCCGAATCGCTCGATTGGTCGGGTGCGAAGGCCCCCGTTGACTCTGTTGCTCACTGCGTACCTCCTGATTTGGTCGCCTGCGCAGCAGCGACGTTGACCGTCAGGGCGTGAGCCGCGATCGGCGCGACGCCCTCCTCCCAGGTCCGCCGCTGAACGAGGCGGACAGCTGTTCTCCCCTCTGCGCGACCCCGCAGGGTCAGCAGTTCGTTCTCGCCAAATTTCGGTCGCGCGACGCCTTTCGCTCCGGCGTCTTCGAACTTCGTCGAGGCCTCGACCACGGCCTCGTCGTCGACCGCCGCCTCCCAGATGTACCCGGCGCCGGCGCTGCTCGGCAAGAGCAGCGTCTGCTCGCCACCGAGTGCGAGCGTGATCTCATCCGGAAGGCCTGTCTGGTCGGGCACGACGCTCTCGGGCGCGGCGGTTTCCACCGCCACGCTCAAGCGGGCCCTCCAGCTGTCTGCCCGTTGTGGGCCTTCCGCCGGCCGGTCGGCTGCGGTTCCGCGGGAGCGTCTTCGCCACTCCCGCCCCCTAGCATCCTCTCGGCTCCGCCAAGGAGAATCCTCGCCCGTCGCTCGCTGAACCCGGCGATGAAGGCGATCGTGGCGTAGAAGTAGTCCGTCTGCCCGCTCGATGTCTTCAACGTGATCAGGTCGCTCTTGAGGGCGAAATAGACGACGACCCCGAACACGGCTCCGATGATCGGCCGGAAGCTTCCGATGCGCCGAAGGGAGGGTCGCCCTACTTCGTAGTCGACGAACCCGGCGCCGGTTTTCGACGCCATCCGCATCATCACGCTGACGATCGCGCCGACCGCGCCCATCGCGTAGCAGATGAAGAACGTCCTCGCGCTGTCCGCGCTGTAGTTGCCGAACAGCCTGTAGGTCAGCACACCGGGGACGGCGAGGACGGCAAGGGCGACGACTCCGATCAGCATCCCCCAGAAGTAGACGAGCCGGCCGGTCTTCTCTCCAGCCCGGTCGTAGTAGTGCTCGACCTGCGCCAGCTCGGCACGTGCCCGGTTCGACGCCTTGACGAGCTCGTGACGGTTCGTCTTTTTCTCGCGATCGTCGACGACACTCAGCAGGTAGCCGGCGATCGAAAGCAGCCACTGCATCGCGATCCGTTCGCTCGTACAGGAGAGGACCTCGCTGACGCGGATCGCGAGGGTCTCGCACGTGTGCAGGGCGTGGTTGATCTCGGGGGCGTCTCGGGTCGCCCAGTCGGTCGCCGCGTGGAGGCGGATGTTCGGCCGTTGGCGCCAGAGGAACCCGAGCACACGTCCGCCCGGCTTCTCGGTGAGCGCGACGGCGGAGGCCTCACCGGTGCACCAGTAGGCGTTGACGATTGGCCCGTTCTCCGCCGCGAACCGCCCGAGTTGGCTACGGAACTCCTCTTCGGCCGGGCCGTGCAGCTCACCCTCGTCGTGGAGCGCGCGCTGATACAGGTAGTGCGCCCACACGAGCTCCGGGAAGGAGACGGATTCAGACGTCGTGACAGCATCGCGCTCATACGCTTGCGGTCGAAGTGCGATTGACGGTGCCGCAGGAGTCGCGCCCGAACTGGCCATGGACTCCTCCTCGCGGGCATCCGCGGCGGCCGCAGACAACGGGTTGCCCTGTTTCAGTTGTCTCGGTCACAGCTTGCGCGTTCGCTCCGCGAAATGTCAAGCCGGACCGCGGCGACGAATAGGGACCGCCTGCTCACCGGCCGATCTTGAAGTTCGGCCAGTAATGTCTCGGGACGTGGCGGCCGAGGAGGCGAACGTCGAGAGGACAGAGCACGGGCTCGCCGCGGCCGATGCCGGCTGGTTCGTGCTCAATGTCGCGGATGCACGCTGGATGCGCAGCGAGATCGCCGGCCAGTGGACGGACTTCGAGCCGCCCGAGGGCTTCGAGCACTACGGGATCGGCGTCCACGTGCTCCAGCCCGGCCAGCCGAACGGGAAGTACCACGCCGAGAACGTCCAGGAGGACTTCCTCGTCCTGGCCGGCGAATGCATCCTGATCGTCGAGGACGAGGAGCGGCGCCTGAAGGCATGGGACTTCTTCCACTGCGCGCCCGGGACGCACCACATCATCGTCGGCGCGGGCGACGGGCCGTGCGCGATCCTGATGGCCGGCCTGCGCGGCGAGGGCAAGGAGCTGCACTATCCGGTCAGCGAGGTCGCCGGGCGCTACGGCGCGTCGACGCCCGAGGAGACCGATGCGCCGCGCGTGGCGTACAGCGACTGGCCGGGCGAATACGAGCCCGCGCGAGCGACCTGGCCGCTGTGACGGTCAACGAGCGGCCGCACCACGACGGTCCGATCGTGCTCGAGGACTACGACGACGCCTGGCCTGTGCGCTTCGAGCGCGAGGCGCGGCACATTCGCACGGCTCTCGGTGCGCGTGCGCTGATGCTCGAGCACGCCGGCTCGACGTCGGTCCCCGGCCTCGTCGCCAAGCCGATCATCGACATCGTTCTCGCCGTGCCCGACTCGTCGAATGAAGACGACTACGTGCCCGCGCTCGAGGCCGAGGGCTACGCCCTGCGCATCCGCGAGCCCGACTGGTACGAGCACCGCGTGCTCAAGAAGACCGACCCGAGCGTCAACCTCCATGTCTTCTCCGCCGACTGCCCGGAGATCGATCGGATGGTCGCGTTCCGGGACCATCTCCGAGCGAACCAGGCCGACCGCGAGCTGTACGAGCGCACGAAGCGCGAGCTCGCCTCGCAGCACTGGGAGTACGTGCAGGACTACGCGGACGCGAAGACTGAGGTCGTCGAGGAAATCATCGCGCGCGCCGGCGCCTGAGCTTCTCTCCACATCTTTCGAGGTTCCTCACCTTCCCGTGACCCACGCGAGTCGAGCACGGGCTCTAGCCTCGCCGCTCAGCCGAACCTGCAGGCTTACACGCCCTAAACGTCCTTCCCTGAACACCGGCTGCCCTCGATTCCGCGGGGGCAGCCGGGCTTCAGGGACCTGGCTACACTTAGCCCTTCGCGGGGCTATAGCTCAGCTGGGAGAGCGCCTGGATCGCACCCAGGAGGTCGCCGGTTCGAGCCCGGCTAGCTCCATAGAGGAAACCCCCGCATAGATGGGGGTTTCGTTTTCAGGCGTGACGACGGTCGGGGACGTGGTCATCAGTTTGGTCATCAGTTCGCGGTGTGCGATCGCGACCGAGGACATATGTCCGTGTCTGACGGGATCGAACGTCTCGACGTTCGCAGATGGGAGCAGCTCGGGCGAACTCCGGGCCGCGGGCCGAAAGCTCGTAATGAAGGGGTCCCCGGTTCGAGTCCGGGCGTCGGCTCCCACGGAGCAAGCCAAAAGCCCCGCGCTTGCCTTGTAAAGCTGAGGAGCCCGGAGGATAATCGCTGCATCAGGGGGCAACTGAGCGAAGGGAGACTGTTGTGAAGCGGCTTGCGGTTCTTCTCAGCCTTGTCTTTGGGCTCGTCGTGTCGGCGGTCGCGCTGGCCCCGGGAACTGGCGCAGACACAGGTGTGACGGGGATTTGCTCGTTCCCGATCAGCTTCGAGCAGACACGGGCGCACGGTGATAGGGGCCACTTTCCAACGGGCGGCCCGTATACCGAGGGGTTCTTCACCGGTCAGTTCTTCTTGACGATCACGAACGATCTGAACGGCAACTCGATCGAAGTCAATGCTTCCGGGCCTGGGTTCAACTTGGTCGACGGCACCTTCCGGCTCTCGGGCACGTCGATCTTCTTCCTGGGCCCGTTCGCCACCGGGGACATCACTGGCCCGGGGATATTCGTCTCGCATGGGCCGGTCGACGCGACTTTCACCGGCGGTCACCTCAACACGGAGGTTATCGGCGGAACAGTGGGCGGAAACCTCTGCCTACGGCTCGCCTAGACCGGAACGCGTAGGAGGGGCGGTTCCCACCGACCGCCCCTCCTAGCAGGCCGCGCGGACGCGCTTGAAGTGGGAGGTCCATCGGTCTACTGTCCGATCCCTGCGTCCGCGAGTTGCCGGAGGACGAGTGCGTTTCGTTCCTCCGCTTCGCGCCAATCCGCCGCGTACAGACGTCGGGTCGTCCCGGCCGCTTCGCGGCCATGATGACTTCCGATGGTTTCGTCTTCTCTGCCCGGCGGCATCGCCCCGGCCGAGCCGAGCTAACGTAGCCAGATCGACGTCTACCTTCTCGAGAGCGTGCTGGCCGACCTGGGAGAGCCGGGCTATCGCGCACGGCAGGTCTGGGAGTGGACCTCCCGCGGGACGGGCTCCTACGACGCTATGACGACGCTTTCAAAGCCGCTTCGGGCCATGCTCGAGGAGACCGTGCCCTTCTCGACGCTCGAGCTCGTTACCGAACAGGAGTCACGTGACGGCACCGTGAAAGCTCTGTTCAGAACGGCCGACGGCCACCCGGTCGAGTCCGTCCTCATGCGGTACCGCGACGGGCGGCGGTCGCTGTGCCTCTCCTCGCAGTCGGGATGTCCCTTGACCTGCAACTTCTGCGCAACCGGCGCGATGCGCTTCGGGCGCAACCTGACCGAGTCGGAGATCCTCGACCAGGCACTGCACTTCCGGCGCCGCGCGCCCGTCAACCACGCCGTGTACATGGGCATGGGCGAGCCGTTTCTGAACTTCGACGCCGTCCTCGCCTCGGCGCGCCGGCTGCCCGACCTCGGAATCACGCATCGCCGAACGACCATCTCGACGGTCGGCTGGATGCCCGGCCTCCGCCGCTTCGTCGACGAGGTCGAGGAGCCGATCAGGCTCGCTCTGTCGATCCACGCCGCCGATCCGGCGAAGCGATCGCAGCTGATGCCCGTGAACGACCGGTACCCACTCGCGGAGGTGCTCGCCGAGTGCCGCCGGTATGCGGGGCTGCGCCGACGGAGGGTCTTCGTCGAGTACGTGCTCCTGGCCGGGGTGAACGACTCGCCCGCGGACGCTCGACGGCTTGCCGAGCTGCTGGGCCGAGAGACCTACAAGGTCAATCTCATCCCCTACAACCCCACCGGCCGCTACGACGGATCACCTCGGCCGGTGATCGCGGCGTTCAAGGGCGAGCTCGACCGCGCGCGCGTCCCGGCGACCGTGCGGCTCACGCGAGGGCGCGACATCGACGCGGCGTGCGGCCAGCTTGCCGTCTCCGGCCGTTAGAAGACTCTCGTACGACTTGAAAGAAGGGAACTAGAGGCACGCCGCCAACCTCTGCCAGGTGAGCCGTCTGCTGCTCACCTTCGCGGCCGCTCTGGCCGCC
>WNFW01003723.1_pt1 | contig 11854 bp, 14 predicted proteins | sample 5400131 | NCBI WGS metagenome assembly WNFW01 (sample SAMN13153362, study PRJNA577476) | soil metagenome | isolation source: 20 cm soil or saprolite under grassland replicate 1 | place: USA:California | collected 2016-06-15
ACTGAACCGTGTCCTCGCCGTGTCGAGCGTGATCCATTGCGCCGACACTCTGTCGAGTCGGAAGGCGAATTCAGATTGATCTGGCTCCGCAGAGCGTCGCCCTACCAGGAAGATTTTCGCGAAGACGTATTGGTAGGGCAAGACTCCGTCGAGCCGCGGAGTGAGCGAATAGATCGACGGTTAAGTCGGATTTTTGGGACAACACGGCGCGTAGGATACGGCCAGCGCGGCGGCATCAGATGGGATTGAGAAACACTTGTGGCGCCAGATCTATTTCATCGCATCAGCCATCGCGTGGTGCCGATGAAGCGACGGACGGATTCGAAGAAAAACTTCCAGGCCGTAGCCAATTTCATCGCCATAATACCGATCCAATTCATCCGGCCGATGATCGATGGTGAATTGCGCGCCGAGTCCGACGTCAATGCCATTGCCATGCGTGAAATCGTGCACGTAGCCGAATGACGCAGCGTAGATCGGGAAGATTTTTTCCAGGTCGCTGCCGCTAAGCACGAGCTCGTGTCCCGATTTTTCCACCCGCTCGAGCCGGGTATAAAAGGTGTCACGCCCGTGCTGAAGATCGGATTCGAGGAGGAAGGATTGCGTTTTGCCTTCGCGGGTGTCGTTGTTCTGTCCCCAGACGAAGGTCGTGGCCCAATTCGCGTCGTGGCCCAGCACCTTATTATATATGATCGAAGCGGTGGTACGATGACGGTTCAACAGGGGCTCGATCGCTTCCGGGCTCTTCAAGTAGCCATGCGAAAACTGCAGGGCAAGGTCCGGCGTCGGATTCCAGGAAATGCGTCCGCTGGCGGAATCGAATCGCGGCCGATCAAAATCGTAGCGGTCTTCGTCCGGCTCGCGTCCGGTGAAAACGCTGCCCTCGATTTTCACGGCGCGCCAGACTAGCCCGGCAGTGGCAACACCAAAGGTGACGTGCGACGAATCCTGCCAGTGATGGCCAAGGGGTGCATCGGGATCATCCATTGCCGAAATGCGATGCATGAATGTGGGAGGCCCCAGGGCAGGCTCGCCGGGATAACCGAAATAAATGTAGCCCGAAAAATCGGACGTAAATTTTTGCGAATAGCTCAACGATAATTCGCTGAACAAATCGTGCGGATGTTGCCGGTCGTGCAGCGGTTGATCGTGCCAAGATTCGCCCGATTGAAAAAGCAGCGGATAACCGCGGCCTCCTTCGGTCAGCGGATCGAGACTCATCATCAGGCGTACGCCTAACTGCGCGCTGTCGCCGAGGGGATGCGAGAACATTCCCATCAGCCAGTTCGGCGCGCCGATGCGATCGTCGCCGCGCTGGGTGCTAACATTGGTGTAACGCGGAAAGATCGCGCCGTGGAGCATGAGCATGTCGTTTCCAAGCATGAACATGCGTCCGTACATCGGCGAGGAATCGGGCAGCCAGCTTGTGCCCGACCCTTCCCGCGTCATCGGGTCGGCAAGGTTCACCGAGGATTGCATTTTCATTTCATGCATCGTGTGATCATGGACGGCGTGCCCTTCGGCCATGCCTGAAATCGGACGAGCGGAAGCTCGTCCCTCCGCTCCGTTGTGAACCGTTCGGTGAACCGCCCCTGCGTGGGTCTCGTGTGCATCGCTCGGCTTCTTCATCGGCACCAATTCCATCCCGCATTTGGGACATTTACCGGGATGATCTTGCACTACTTCGGGATGCATTACGCAGGTGTATTGCGTGGCTTCCGGTGTCGGAGGTTGCGCCAGGAGCGCGGATGTGATCGTCGCGATTAAAATAAAAGTTAAGAAAAATTTGAGCATTGCTGGAGATGCGGAATACCTCCGCCGATTTTTCACCGGCGGAGGCTTCCGATAACTTTCCCTGCGCTTATCTTGCGCAGCAGTGACCGCCGGAGCAGCACCTGCCGCCACCGCAGCAATCAGCGCTCCGCGAAGTCGCGGTCGCTGTGCCGATCATGGCCAGGGTGGTAATAATCATCAAAAGGTACTTCATTGAGTCCCTCCTGTTGAATTGAATTGCTTCTCGCTCACGCGTGAGCGAGCCGACGCGAACAAACCAGTCAGGCGCGCGGCGGTGGAACGGGTGGACGGTCGGACCGTGATGATGAGGCGGCGATGTCGTCGATGAGTCTTTTGCCGCCTTCTGGTGAAAAAATAAAAGCCGCGGTTGAGGTTAAAAACAACGAAAGGCCAACGGCGCAGCCCGGGCAGCATTGGCGGTCTTGCGATTTGACGGGTTCGCTGCCCCTGCAATGGCCGCGCTTGCCCGCCATATGTGCGCAGCAGCTCATCCGATGCTGCCGCGGCTGGGGCACTTCAGCGCGGACTGGCAGAGTCACTGCAAAAATCGACAAAGCAACAATCAAGGCAAAGCAGCGCGACAACGCCATGATCACGATGTCGATGTTAACACGCGTATGATGCGAATCAACGCGGACGCGAGCAACGGCGCGATGAGACGTTTATCCGCTAAACACGCCAAAGAACAGCAAAACTGACAATGGTGTGTTGAGCTTCTGTAGCGCGGTCTACGACCGCCGGACCGGCCGGGGCTTGGAAATGCTTCAGTCGGTGGACTCACGCATTCGCCGTCGCCTGAGGTAGGCGGCATTTTGGAGTGCGGTGGGAAGCGCAGCGCCACATCGCTTTGCTTGCAGCGCGAATCACTTGGCGTGCTCTGTGCGCTCGAGGTTCACATCGACGGTGGAAAAAGCGCCATCGCCGCTTCGCTTTGCCGGCGCCGTCCAAAATGCTGGCCTTAATGACTCGCGAGCCCAATTGGTCTCGCCATCACCATGTCATCGCATTTGAGTGACGCTTTCGGTGAAAATGAATTCGTGCGAAAGTCAGGCGGATGAAATTGTTCCTCGCTTTACTGGTGTTAGCAGTTCCCGGCGCGTACGGACAAAGCGTCGAAATCGTTAGCCCGAATAAGGCGTACACGTTCGCTTATGGCGACGCGATTTCTCATCAGATCGAACGCAACCATTTTACTAACCAGATGATCGCACGCGTAACATTCAGCAATTATCCCTACGCCGGCGATCGCGAGCCCCGGCGCGACGAGACATTCGACTTTGTCTTTCCGGGTCTGCGTTTCGACGCGGCCCGAAATGAATTTGTCGCGCGCACGCGCCATCAGGTACGGATCCCGATTGCCGCGTTACACCCGAATTTTCCATATGCCGGTTACAAACTCGGGCCGAACGCGCAAATCTTTCTGGTTAAACGCAGCGGTCACGTCACGGCGGTATTGAATGCCACGACGCAACCGCAGGGCGGCGAACGCTGGGTGCAAGTCGACGACAATTGGTCTTTGCAGAATTTGCTCGCGCTCGGTTTCGAAAGACTGACGCGTTAAGATGTGTGTAGCGTCGGTCGCCGCGAGCGCCCCTCTGGCATCGGGCGCCAGCTCTTTTCTCATTAAACCGGCCTTCAGGCCGGGTGTACATCCCGACTCAGCACAGTTAGCCGTTTCAACGGCTTTTTCATGGTGACGACGCAAGCCGCAGCGCTGAATGCATCTCGGCCTCGGTAGGCCGTTAAAAACGGCTCGTTTCCATTTCAGGCGGACAACCACCGGCCTGAAGGCCGGTGTTAATGGAAGATTCCTCAACTGGATCCTCTCCCTATAAACAAGAGAGAGGCGAAATCATCCCGCAGCCGGCCCTAGGCAGATACCGTTAGACGTCGTCCCGCCTCAAGGCATCGGGGAGCGGCGCGACATTTCCGGAAGTGACACCTTCGGGCGGCACGACATCAGGAATGCGATCTGGAGGCGGAGATTTTGCGGCAGAAAAGTCCGGTTGTCTGATCCCCGTTGCCATTAGCATTGCGGTGAAGAGAAGTGCGGCTGCCAAATAATATCCCGCGGCGGGGACGTGGAAGGAATGTCTCGGGTCGATAAACCAGGCGAAGGTCCACGAAAACAAAAATGGGCCGATGACGAAAGCGATGGACCGCAAGCTGCTGATCGCGCCCTGCAATTCGCCTTGTTCTTGTTCGCTCACATGGTGCGTCATGATTCCTTGCGCGGCTGGAAAGGAAATATTCCACATCGAAATCACGGGAATTGACGCAATGTACATCGCGCCATTGCGCGCGAGTCCCGCGATCAACATTCCAACCGCACCGAAAAACTGGCCGATGTAAAGGGTTCGACGCTCGCCGAGCCAGGTGACGATTCGTCCGGTCAGACCAGCAGAAATCACTGCCGTGCACACACCGACAACGAAAAGTGAATTACCAATGCTCCGCGGATCCCAGGCAAAGCGATAGATCGCGTAGAGTGCCCAGATCGCGAAAATTTCGTGCGAGACGTAGGCGAGAAACTGAATCGTCGCCAGTTTCCACAAGTCCGGATGGGAGCGCAGCAAAACGAGGGAGCCGACCGGATTGGCCCGGCGCCAGGAAAATTCTTTGCGTTTATCTTTGGGTAAAGATTCCGGGACGAAGAAAAACCCGTAGAGCCAGTTCGCGAGGCTGAAAGCGGAGGCGACCCAGAATGCCATGCGCGGGTTAGTGTTGCCGACCAATCCGCCGACGACTGGGCCGAAGGTGAACCCGATGCCAAAGGCAGCGCCGATCAATCCGAAAGCTCCGGCGCGTTTTTCCCGCGGGGTTACATCGGCGATGTAGGCCATCGCGGTGGGAATACTCGAAGCGGTGATTCCGGAAATGATGCGGCCGAGAAAAAGCCAGCCAATGGTAGGCGCAAGCGCCATCACGACGTAATCGAGACCGAGTCCAAGGCTCGAGAGGAGGAGGACCGGGCGCCGACCGATCCGGTCAGACAAAACGCCGATCACGGGCGAGAAGAAAAACTGCATCGCCGCGAAAACCGTCAGAAAAATGCCGTTCCAGTTAGCGGCGCGTCTCATGTCGTTGTTTAAGAAAGTCAGCACCAATTTCGGCAGCACCGGTGCGATCAGGCCAATCGCAAGCATGTCGAGAACGACGGTGATGAAGATGAAAATGACGGCGGCTTGACGCGATTTCACCAGGCAGCCTATCTAACTCGGCGGAGATGAAGCGCAAACATCCTGCCGTCATCCCGAGCGACAGTCGAGGGATGACGTGATTTATTACGGCGCTGCGGCAGCTCGGGCTTCGATTTGGGACAGCGATGGATTCGCGTTCTCGATCCAGCTTCTGGTTTCCTCGATCTCCTCTTCGCTCACTGGTAATGCGCGGGGGACAGTTTGCTCGTCGCGCGCGCTCGCGATGGCAACCCCGCGCGGGTATTTCCAGTGTCTGCCGTGCCGATATAACGCGTAATACATTGTCTTCGCCTCAGTCGGGCTCACGCCGCTGCAGCGCATCGCGTTGTAAAACATGCGATCGGCTTCTTTCCAGGGCCGCGTCTTTTGGTCATAAGCGACATCGTGCAGGACGGAGGCGTTGCGATATTTTCCGTCGAAGGGCCCGCCCATGAATGACCAGAGCACGCGCGGGATTGAGGCGCCATCGACAACCGAGCCCGCCGGCGCGATCCAGACAACGCCATCGGGGTCGATGTAACGCAGTTCGCTCAGGAGTGTCATGTGCCGGCCATCGTTTTCCCAGCGCGCTTCGACCTGCCCGCTATAATAACCCCACGGATGGTTCGGTCTTACTGCCACAGCATCCCAAGCCGGCGGTTGATGCCGGCCGCACGCGGTAAAAGCGAGTGCGAGAAAGAAGGAAATTTTTCTCATCTGGCGCGAAAACGTAGCCGATTTTCTGGTGGGGAAAATAGCTTAAGAGCATGCCGAGCGACTCTGGGGAGCGCACGCGCCTCGCGTGCTGGCGATGGCGTCCCCGCCATCGCGAACTTTTCTCTTCCTAGAGCATTGCAGCGAGGCGCCGCAATGAGCACGCGAGGGCGCGTGCGCTCCCCAGATGGAAATCGCCACGCCCACTTTGCGTCGAACTTCCGGATGAAATGACGCGCCGCTAGGAGACCGCAACTTGACGCGCTTCCGGAGCCGGAGAAGGCGAAACAATCGGTTTGGTTTTCGCGGTAGCGTACTGCCGCCGAAATTTTTTCACATAAAACAACAGGAACACGCCGGTCACAATCAGGAGCGAACCGATCCATTTCAAGAGCCAGCCGGGGTCGCGCAAAATTTGAATCGTGCTTTGCCCGAGATTCTCCGGATTCCACGACGCCTGTGACATCTTGAAGGTTTGGCCGCTCCAGGTTCGCCACCAACTGCCCGGAAAACTGAAGGGATGATTCATCCAGCATTGGCCGCTGGCGCTATCGCCCTCGGCGGTCGAGACCCGGAGCGTGCTTTTGAATCCAGCGGGCGCATCGCTGCCTTCATTGCGCGCGACCTCGAAATCCATCAGCTCGAGCGCGATTGGCAACGGCGTCGAGCGCCAACCGTAGGAAATGCCAATTGGATTTGGGGACGTCGGAACGGTGATTTGCCAACCCCCCGAAATCCATTGCTCGAAAGCTTTGCCATTTTGTTCCACTCGAACGCGGACGCCGTCGGGCAATTCATTTGCGCTATCACCTTTCGCGGGCATGAAATCCATCCATTGCTCCGCGTGCGGCAAAATGCGATCGACCACCAGTTGCCAGTCGGCCCAGCCCGTGACGAGCGGTTTATTTAATTCCAGCGGGCCCGAGGAATGGCCGAGTTTTCGCGAATCCAACTCGTAGGAAATCGCGCCGTCGTCAGCAACGAAAAACGTGAGATGATTTTCTGCAGCGTTCGCTTCGTTCATTGCCGGAGCAATGTTCGGAATGGTTGAAGGCCCGCCATTGGTTGAAACGGCCTGTCCGTTTCCATGCGTATTTGGCGCCGCCGTTGCAATTGGAACTCCGCGGCCGCGAATGGTGACGACGACCGCAGGATTATTCGGCGAATCGCTGAGCGAGACCGGTTTTCCATCCTGCATTCGGAGATCGGCCCAATAGTTTTCAATTCGCACAGTGAATGGCGTTCCCGCAATCTCGATCTCCCTTTTGAGATTTTGCGCGACATCGAGAGTCTGCGCTTTTCCCGCGAGTGAAATGGTGAGCTGACCTTTGTCGCCATCTTGCGGCGGTGAGAACGAAATTTTTGCTCCGGTCCCGCCGCCTTTGGCGACGTGACTGATCTGCTCGGGCATTTTGGCAAAGACGAAGATGGATTCTTCCAACTCGGTCATCCCGAGCGAAGTCGAGGGATCCCGTTGCGTAAGCTGTGAGGTAACTTCCCCGGGGTCCCCCGACGTCGCGTCGCTCTGCCCGGGATGACCAGGTTTAACGATCTCGGCCTTCCCGCGTTTCAATTCGATGTTGGCCAGGCCCATGGCGAATTTTCCATTTTGGGCGTCACCGGCGAGCAACCAACTTTCCAGTTGTTGCCCCATCATCGCAGTTTTGATCGTGAAATGGAGCGCGGCCGTTCCGCCCGAATCCAACGGCCGCGGATTCAGTTTGGCGTCAATTGCCTCGGCATAATCAATCACGCTGAGCCGCGCACCGCTGGCTAGTTTTCCCAAATCTCGCGGATGCTTCGGTGTTGGCGGGCGATGCAAAAATTCCGCGCGATAACCTTTCAACACGCCATCGGAATCATGAACACGCAGTTGATGTTCATCGATGAGGAGACGGTTGCTCGGCGGATCGCCTTTGAACAAGGTCATCGTCCCTTCGATTCCAAAAATGCGACCGATGAGCGAGCCGGTCAGGAGGGTAATGATGCCAAGATGAGTAACGAGAAAGGCAACGTGATGTTTCCGCCACGGCCAGCGCGACAGAGCGGAGACGATGAGATTAGCGCCAAGTAAGATGAGCCAGAGATTGAACCAGGGCGCGCGATAAACGTAAGCACGCGCGACTTTGGCATCGAAGCTCGATTCCCAAATCGTTCCGGCAATGGCCGCAACGATCAGGACTGCGAGCAAAACGACCGCCAGCTTGAGCGACGCGAAAAATTTGAAGACCCGGCCGCGCTGCCAGGAGGCACGCGCTGAAGAAATGGTCGCCATGATCGCGCGACCAGTTTCCGCAAGATCGGGCGCGGTTCAACTCGTCTGCTCGTCATCCCGAGCGAAAGCCGAGGGATCCCGTCGCGAAAAGCTTTGAGGTCACTTCATCGGGATCCCTCGATTCCGCTCGGGATGACGGCAAAGACTCGGCGGTCATAGGCCGCCGCTACAGAAGAAAATTTACTTCGTCCAGGCCTTCCAGCGTTTGCGGATCGGTTTGGTATAATGTGAAACCTTCACGTTCTTCAAGCGATCAACGCCTTCCTTGAGCGCATCTGCCGAATCTTCGGCCTTGGCTTTGACCGATTTCAGCATCGGCCACAGAAACGGCAGCGAGAGGAAACCTAGTGCGCCGTCGCCTATTTTTTCCTCCGGCTCGATCTTCCTTTCGGCCGTGCTCGAGGCGTAGCGAATCGCCAGTCCGATCGCGATGCCAATGCCGAGCGCGCTAAGCAGGATCGGGATCGGATTGCTGCGCACAAAAATCTCGGTGCGCTCTCGCGCCGCGCCCGCTTTCTCCTTGGTTTGTTCCCACGCGTTGCTCGCAGTGCCGGACATACCACGGTTGCTTGTCTGGAAAGCACCCACGTCGGCCGATGCGCTAGTGGGAACCTCCTCATTAAATTCGTCGCCAGTTGGATTGATCATACAATGAGATTTCGTTTTTCGTGGCCAGTTCGCGCGGCCAGCCCGATTGCTGAAAACTTACGCGTCTTATCTTGGCAAGGTGAAACTTAACCTCGATTGCTGGATTTTCTACCAGGAAGGTTATGTCAATATCGACCGCAATGAGGTGCGAGCCGATCGTTACGAAGACATTTCCACTCTGCCAGCTTCGAAGCCAACTGCGCCGATGAGATTTACGCCGGACACGTGGCTGAGCATGTGGACGACGTCATAACGAGCTTCGGGCGTTGGTTTGAGGTGTTGAAACCGGGGGGCCGCATCACCATAACAGTGCCGGATTGTCGCGGCGCAAATCGAATGTGGTTGGAACGAAAACGTTTTCCCGCCTTGGAGTTAGGGCCCGACGAAGGAATCATCGCTATCACCACGGGAGTGAAAGCCGACGATCTCGGCGACCAAAAAAAGGAGGAGGTCCTGCACAATCGAGTCTTCGACGAATCGACGTTGCGAATATGCATGGAATCGGTGGGATTTATCAACATCGCACCGGTCGATAACCACGAAGCGATGGTCGCGCCCTCCTCGGCGCTTGGCTGGCAACTCGCGCTCGAAGGTTACAAACCGATGCGCGGCTAAGGACTGAGGGCCGAGTGCGACGACAGCGCAGTCAGGACGTAGGTAACACACTGCGCGCAGGGTGTAGCCGCGTCTCGATGAGACGCGTGCGCACGGCTCACAGAGCCGTGGCTACACGGTGTTACCTATCAGCGGATCGGAGGGAACGGCTCCTACGGCGCCAGCCGCTCGATCCGCCACGATTCGCCTTGGCGCGTATAGCGAAAGCGATCATGCAGGCGGTTGGGACGGCCCTGCCAGAATTCGATTCGCTCCGGTTTCACCCGATAACCGCCCCAGTAGGGCGGACAGGGAATTTCCTGGCCGGCAAATCGCTCTTCTAGTTCCGAGAGCCGTGCTTCCAAGATTCGGCGTGCGTCGATCACATCGCTCTGGTGCGAAACCCACGCCCCGAGCTGGCTGCCGAGCGGGCGCGAATGGAAATAGCGGGCCGATTCTTCGCGCGAAACTTTTTCGGCGATGCCGTCGATCCGGATTTGTCGCTCCAGTTCCTTCCAGTGAATGACCAAAGCCGCCCGCGGATTTTTTTCCAGGTGCCGGCCCTTTTCGCTTAGATAATTCGTGTAGAAAACAAACCCGTCGTGGTCGTAGCCCTTCAGCAAAACCATGCGCGTGGTCGGCTGGCCGTTCTCCGCCACTGTTGCCAGCGCCATTGCATTCATCTCACTGATCCCAACCTCCACTGCCGCGGTAAACCAAATTCCGAATTCCTTGATCGGATCGGGATCGAGATCAATGCGCCGCAAACCCTTGGTGAAATATTCTTCGCGCAAGGCGATGAGATCGAAAGGTAAATTCACGACAGCGAAAATTAGCCGACCCGGTGTCCGGCTGAAAGCTGAAATCGCGCTCCCTGGTACCACGAGCAAATGGGTGGAGCGTTCGTCCTGCAGACTCCAGGACAACTCGCGCCGAGGGGAGCGTTTTTGTCATTCCGAGCGAAAACGCCAGTCCGGCTCGGACCGAGGAATCTCTAACTTTATCTTGGAATAGTTTGAGATATCTCGGCTTCGCTCGACATGACAGAAGACGCCTCCGGAGAGATCGGGCATGTTGCCCGCAATCCGCCTGTCCGTCTCAGACCGTACGTGCTGTGCGTGGCAGGTTACTTTTGCCTTTCTCTTTCCCAAAGATCACTCGGCAGTCGTAGCGCAGGCATCTTGCCGGTGGCGCCACCGGACATCTTGTCCGGTGTTTCAGACGCCGCAGGCGACATGCCCCTTGCTGAAGATTCAGCGGGTGAGACGCCCGCTGTCCCCACAGACAAGATGTCGGGGCTACCACTACAATTGCGAGCGGAAGGGGTAAGCCAGCCATTCCACAGTTCGCTCCCACAGCGAGCGACGCCGGAATTGCTCAAGGGTGTACTCGCGGCTTTGGCTGAGATCGCGGGTAATGGATCATCGTCGGCTCGTATTCAAAAATCTTCACGCCGCCTTCGAGCAACTTTCCATACGCTCCGCGGCCAGCGGACTTGGTTAACGGTTGATCGTTATTTTGCCCCGGGACGAGAATCCGGACATCGACGCCGCGCCTGGCCGCCTTGGTCAACAGTTCCACTTGATCGGACGTTGGGGTGCAATAGGCGTTGGTGATCCAGATCCGTTTGTTGGCGGCGGCAAAAGCGACCGCTTGCACCAGCGGGATCGGCGCGATGGAAAACGAGTGCGAGCTCACGATCTGCGCTTTGATATTTCCTGCGGCGGTGAGCCTAGGGAATTGATCGGCGCCGCTCAATTCCTCTCCGCTGGTTTTCGCCCAGTGTTCCTGGAAAGCTGATTGCAATTTCGCGACCAACGGCCCGCGGACGCGCAACTGTACATCGCGCCAGTGCTGCGTATCCTGAGCATGCCCGCTCCAATGTTTGGCAAAACCAACCCCGCCGGTGAATCCGATTCGTCCGTCCACCAACAAGACGCGCCGGTGACTGCGCCGATTGGTCCGGTCCACTCGCCACGAATGCGTCGGATGATAATAGGTGAACTTGCAACCGGCGCGTTTCATCATCCGCACATCAGAATTATCGAGGCTCCAGCCCGAGCCGACACCGTCGAGCAACACCCGCACTTCTACACCTGCCCGCGCACGTTCCGAGAGCGCCTCGCAAAAGGCGCGGCCGACTTCATCCGAATAAACGATGTAAGCCTCGAAGTTGATGGTCTTTTTCGCGGTGCGAATGGCCTCGAGCATGGCCGGGAAATATTCGTCGCCATTTTGCAGGACTTCGATGGCATTGCTTTCGACCGGTACTGGATCGGACAGGGCGAGCGCCGAGCCGAAGAATTCCGGATCGCTTATGGCAAAAGTGTGCTCGAGATGATATTCCAGCGTGTGCCTGCGGATGAAGAGAATGCAGAGCAACGAAACGATTGCGCCGAGTGCCAGGATTAGGCCGATCCATTCGCCAATCGGGAGTTTCCACAGCTGGGTATTAAGCCAGTGATCGTTTCGTTTTCGCCGCGTCATTTCTTGAAATGAATCGAACGAAATGCGCGGGACGTTTGCCTTACAGGCGCCAGAGCATTGTCATTGTCACCAGTAAATCTATCGCCAGAATCCAGACCAGGATGACCTGTCAGAGCCGCAGATTACGGGGCGCCGTAATGATCGCCGGTGACGTTAGGGTCGC
>WNFW01002900.1_pt1 | contig 11850 bp, 9 predicted proteins | sample 5400131 | NCBI WGS metagenome assembly WNFW01 (sample SAMN13153362, study PRJNA577476) | soil metagenome | isolation source: 20 cm soil or saprolite under grassland replicate 1 | place: USA:California | collected 2016-06-15
CGCTGAAGACCGCGAAATCGTAGCGTGCCTCCAGGCGGGCCCGGAGTGGTCCCTCTTCCAGCAGTTCGGTCTGGAGATTGCGGACCGGATCGGCCGGCTGTACGTTATCAGCGGGCGGCGAGAAGTTGTACTCATCGCCGGCGTCCCCTTCGTCGACCAGCCGGTGCAGCCCCTGGTAGCGCACTCCGGTTCGCCGGTCGAGAATCGCGAGGGTGCCGTCGGCACCGAGATCGCACACGAGGTGGACGTTCTCGAGCCGCGTTCCGCGCGCGGTAACGCGCGAGGCGGGGGTCGCGGTCGCCAACGAAACCACGGAGCCTCCGGGGATGAGCGGGGTGAGAACCAGCGCGCCCTCGGCCTCGACCAGACCCTGCCGCGGAAATGGGCTCGGGTTCCAGACCTGACCCGCGCCGGCCAGGCGCGGGAGAGCCTGATCGATGATTCGCTCGGCGATCTCGATCACCTCGGTACTGCGTCGTCTCGACGCCTCGGCCACGGCGTCGATGCCGGAGCCGCAGGCGGTGTCGTGCGCGGCGTTTTGCAGGACCAGCGTCCAGGCCCGGTCGAGAGCTTCCGCTCCATCGATGCCGGTGATCGCCGCCAGTGGCTCCGCCATGCGCTCGAGGACGAGGGTGGCCTCGAAGTAGCGCTGCTTGTCGGGCGCGCGAACCGAGAGCGTCCCCATCAGGACGTTGGCGCGTGCCGACGAGCGCAATTCGCCGCGCCAGCGTGGCCAGCCGAGCTCGGGCAGGCGGGCGAGGTAGTCGTCGAGGCGAGCGAGCCGGATCAGGGTGCCGTCCAGCCGTCCGGTTGCCTCTCGCACCGCTGCGCTCAGTGCCGCTTGCGGGAGGACGTGGTCGTTGCCATTCATCAACAGGACATCGGCGGTCGGGTGGAAGGGGGCGATCGCTTGCAGCGCGCTCGCGATGCGCGCCGCGAGCGCCTCGCCCTCGGTCGGCAGATCGACCCCCTGCGAGTAGGAATTGCCCATGTAGGCGGTGAGAATCCGGCTGCCGTCCGGTGCTTCCCAGTCGAAGGCGACACGGTCGATTGCGAGCGGTACGCCTCGCCAGACGGCGGCATGCTGAAAGCCCATCTGGCGGTAGATCTGCGGCATCTGGGCGGCGTGGCCAAACGAGTCCGGTAAGTAGCCGGCCCGCATCGAGCCGCCGTGGAGGTCCGCCGACGCGAGCCCGCGTTGCAGGTCACGGACCAACGTCTCACCGCTGACGAGGAACTCGTCGGGGAGCGTGTACCAGGGGCCGACCTGGATCTGTCCGCTGCGAACGGCGCGCTCAAGCCGTCCTCGGGCCTCGGGCCGGACCTCCAGGTAATCGTCGATCACGACCGTCTGTCCATCCATCAGGAAGCGGAAGTCGGGATCGGCCTCGGTCAGGGTGAGGAGCTGGTCCCACAGCTCGACAAGCTGCGCGCGGAACGTCTCAAACGTCGCATACCACTCCCGATCCCAGTGGGTATGGGGAACGATGTAAACAGTTGTCGCCGGTGCGGCGTCAGCCACGCGTTGATTGTGCGGGCCCGCCGGCCCACGCGAGCGGCGTTTTAGTGCCGGGCGAGCGTTTGAGGCGTTCGTCTCTTCAAGTTCAGCCGACGCCGTGCCACTTTTGGGAACCGATGATGTGGACCCAGGTCAGACCGTTGTCCAGGTCGATGGGGTTCCCATTGCCATCGAGGTAGACCGCCGGAACGTTCGGATCCGGATGATGCCAGGTGGCGTGGATCACGACACCGTCAACAAAGATGTCGGCCTTGCCGTCACCGGTGAGCTCGTAGGCCTCGGTGAAGTAGCCGTGGAAACTGTTCGCGGGATTGGTGTCCAGGAACGAGTTGACGTACTCCACGATGACGGTCTTGGCGTGGACGCGGCCGGTCCCGACGTTCGTGAACTGCCTGCCGTCCTGCGACTTGAAATACTGCTTCGAGCCCGGATCGTACTGCCAGGTTGCTCCGTGATCGGGGACATTTATCTGGGGCGCGGCGTCTCCGCTGAACGTCGCGTCCGGGTGCTTGTCGGCAATGTCATAAGGGGGCGCGTTGAACTTCTGCTGCGCCGTGTAGGTGGTGACATTGTTGCCGTGCATCATCACGTTGTGCGGCGCGTAACGGGTGTTGTTGTCGCGGTAGAAGACGTTGCCCGCGCCCCGGCTGTAGTCATTGACGAGGTTGGGGAATTTCCAGACCATGCCGAGGACGTAGTCGTTGGCGCCCGAGCAGTAGATCATCCCGTGGTACATCAGCTCGAGGCGGATCGTGATCAGCCGGCAGCTGCGCACTGGCCCAACCAGGTCGGGCAGCGGGTGCCAGTAGACGGCGGTAAGCCGCGGGATGGACCCCTCACTGATGTATTCGTAGACCATGTCGGCTTGCTGCATGCCGGCTTGTGGACGGGCGTCAATGCTGTTCTCGATCTGGACAATGACCGGAGCGCCGGCTCCGATGCGGTTGGGATCGCCCTGCGACGGCACCTCAATCAGTGTGGTGAACGTGAGCTTCCAATCCGCTGCCAGTGCATCCTGCTTGCGGTTGACCGCGGTCTGCGGAATAGACAGCCGGTACTGGCGGCTGTGCCCCAGCTTGAGGTCGAGCGTCGCGCTCTTGCCGTCGCTTGCCCAGCTGATCTTCTTGCTGTCGAACGGCTTGTCGTTGACCGCGATCGGCGTCTTACCGCTGTCCATGGGCTGGGAGAAATCGAGCTTGACGGCGCCTGTCGGTTTCAGGGATTGCTGACCGTCGACGACGGCTTTGTTGTCGACCATAACGGCCGCCACGGTCGGCGCCGGCTCGGTTTTGAAGCTGAGCCCGCTGCTGACGCCGCGGCCCGAGGTGTTCTGCGCGTCCTTGAGGCTCACGTGATAGGCCGTGCTCGGTTTCATCGTCGGCCGAAACTGGAATTCCTTGGGGCTGACCGCTTTGAAGGCGAACGGCACCGAGGGCGTGATGTTGAAAGCGTGCTGGACGGAGGCGACCTTCATCTCCTGGTTGAAGCGAAGATCGATGGTCGCGGTGCGCGGCACCGCCTGGTCACCGTCGTTGACGTTCGCGCTCACCTCGAGCGGGGTGGTGATGATGCGAATCACGATGGCAGCCGCGACCACCAGGATGGCGATCGGTAGCAGCCACCAGCGCTGTCGAAGTGTTTGCGTCCAGGTCATTGATCACTCCCTATTACGTGAACCCAGGTCAGACCGGTGTTGAATTCCACCGGATTGCCGCTGGCATCGTAGTAGACAACCGGTAAGTCGCGATTGGGATGTTTCCAGGTCGCGTGGATCATCCCGCCGTCGGTATAGATGTCGGCCGTTCCTTCGCCGGCCAGCTCGTAGTACTCGGTGTTGTAGGTGCGGTGCACGCCGGTGTTGCCCGGGCTGGTGTCGAGGCGCGACTGGACGCGCTCGATGATCAGGTTCTTGGCGTGGACCTGACCCGTGCCGACGTTGGTGAAGGGCGCTCCGTCCTGCCACTTGAGATACTCATGCGAGTTGGCATCATACCGCCAGACGACGCCGTGCTGCGGGATCGACACGCTGGTCCCCGGGACGGCGCCCACGAGCGGCACGTCCGGGTGCGCCGGGGCGATGTCATAGTTGAGGGCTGGCAGCGGCGTCTGCGCCGTGTGCGACGTGATCCGGTCGGGCCGGGCTATGACGTTGTGCGGGGCGTAGCGATCCGAGGCCCGGTACATGTAGTCGTACATGTAGGCGTAGTCATAGACCACGTTGGGCCACTTCCAGACCTGGCCGAGGACGTAATCATTGGCACCGGAGCAATAGATCATGCCGCGGTACATCTGCTCCAGCTGCACCGTGATCAGGCGGCAGCTTCGTACCGGCCCGATCAGGCTGGATGGGGGATGCCAGTAGACGGCGCTCAGCCGCGGGATGCCGAATTCGCTGATGTACTCGTAGATCATGTCGGCCTGCTGCATGCCGGTCTGCGGCCGGACCGTCGGCTGCGAGCTGTTCTCGATCTGGATGATGATCGGCGCCCCTGAGGCGCCGATCCGTGCCGTCGATCCGGCCGACGGCACCTGGACCACGGTCGTGAAGCCGAGGGTCCAGTCGGCGACGGCGCGATCCTGCTTTCGGTTCGTCGCCGTCTTTGCGACCAGCAGCGTATGGGTACGACTATGGCTGAGCGTCAACGCCACCGTCGCGATCTGTCCGGTCGCGTCCCAGGTGATGCTCCGGGTATCCAGGGCGGCTCCGTCCAGGAGGACCGGCGTCCGCGCCGAGTCCATCGGCTGGGAAAAGGTGACTTTGAGGTTGCCCCGCAAGGCGACGGCTAGCTGGCCGTCGGCGAGGGGCGCGTCGTTGAAGGTCGCGCCCGCGACCTTGGGCGCGGGTTCCGTGCGAAACGCGACCGAATAATTCTCGCTCCCGAAGCCAACCCCCTTGCGGGCGCCGATCACCTGTACTTTGTATGCCGTGTCGGGCTCGAGTTGCGGACGGAATTCGAAGGCCCGCGGGCTTTTCACGACCATCGTGTACGGCACGGACGGAATGATGCGAAAGCCCTTGGTCACCGACGCCACGTCCATGTCCTGGTTGAAGGTGAGAGCGACCGACGAGCTCCGAACCACGGCATGGTCGCCGTCGGTGACGCTGGCGCTGACGGCCAGCGGGGCCGAGAGTGCGCGGAGCACCAGCGCAGCCGCCACCAGCGTCAGGACGATGGGGAAAATCCACCAGCGGCGCTTTAGCGTCGCGGTCAACCCGCGCTTGCGGGCCATGGTCTGGCGCATCAAGGGATCCTCAGCAGGGTACTCCGACCGGCCGCACAGGCTATTTCACGCACAAACCGGAGTCAACTGCAACGGCTATCCGGCTTGTTGAGCGTGCAGGCTGACGGTTTTCTTGGCGGAGACCCCCCTTACGCCAGGACTACGCGACCATCATCCGCGGCAACAGCAGTTGCTGGCAATCGAAGAGCACGTCCAGGACGCGCACCGGGTCACGCGTGACGTTGCGATTGAGTGCGCGCAGCAGCTTGCGGCTTAGCGGTCGCACGAAGCGGGTGATGTCGTCCATCAGGGGTGCCGGGACCGCACCTCGGCGGTTCTCGATGATCTCCTCAATTGACAGGAGAAAGTCATCGACACGGCGCACGTCGGCGCGCCGCTTCAGCTCGTGGCTCCGCCGATCGGCCGCCGCCTCGAATTCGCGGTGTATTTCCTCGATCGCATCGCTCAACATCTAAATCGCTCCCTTCACTGACCCACGAATACACTGATTCATTTACGTATGAAAGATGATACGCGTACTGTTACATAGTTGGGGAGGGCTGTCAAGGATTTGCGCAAATAGCCGCCCCCGGGGCGGAAAGGACGGCGGACAGTGCTGAAATCAGGCGCTGAGGCCGTTTCCCGACACTTCCTGTAGCGTGTCGAGTTCGCGGACCTGGTTCAAGTCGAGACCCTGATTGCCCAGCGACTGAAGCAGACGGAGCACGTACTTGACCCCCGCCAGGTTGACGCCTTTTTGACGGGTGAGAAACTGGATCACGCGGACCCGTCGGATGTCGTCCTCCGAATAGCGCCTCCGGTTGGTGGCGGTCCGCTGCGGTTTGATGAGATTCTCGCTCTCGTAGATCATCAACGTGCGTGGATGGAGATTCAGGATCTCGCTCGCGATGCTCGGCGTGAAGACCGCCCGCCCCGGAGCGATCGCCGGCGTCCGCTTCCGTTTTCCCACGCTTTAACCCCTTGGGCCCCCGCGCGCCACGAATGCCTGGCCCCTAACTTTATATTCACGATATCACATATTCACGAGGCGTGCAAGCGGCATGCCCCTCCAGGGACCGATTTGAAGGTGGCCGCGTAGAGTTAGACACGAGCGATGCTGGCGATCGAGCAATACACCCGGCGCCTTCTGAAGGACTTCCACCCGATCGTGGCCGCCAACCGGCCGCCCGTCGACCTGGCGCCGGATTCGGACGACCGCGAACGGTTCGTACGCGGCTCGGGCGGGCTCGTCACCGGGCTCTCCGGACTGGCTCAGGCCACGGGGGCGGTCTGGGTCGCCTCCGTCCGCGACGGCTTCGAGCGCGAGCTCGAGCTGGGGAACGGCGGCGAGCCGATGATGGTGGAGACCACTGACGGCTCGAGATTCCAGGTGAGCTGGGTCAATCCGCCGCGGCTGGTCTACGACCTCTACTACAACACGATCGCCAACCCGCTGCTCTGGTTCGTGCAGCACTACCTGTGGAACCTGGCGGAAGCGCCGGTGCTGGACGATAGCACGCACCGTGCCTGGACCGAGGGCTACCGCCTTGTCAACCAGCTGTTCGCCCAGCAGATCGTCCGCGAAGCGCGACGCGGCCGGAAGCGGCCGCTCGTTCTTTCCCACGACTATCACCTCTACCTGGTGCCGCGGCTGGTTCGACGCGAGCTGCCGGACGCGGTCATCCAGCATTTCGTCCACATCCCGTGGCCGACGCCGCAGTACTGGAAGGTTCTGCCGCACTACATGCGCGATGAGATCATGGACGGCTTGCTGGCGGCGGACATCATCGGCCTGCAGACCCACTCGGACGTCCGCAACTTCCTGCTGACGTGCGAGGAAAATATGGGGTTGCCGGTGGATCTCCGCCAGCAGACCGCGTTCTATCGAGGCCGCACCGTCTGGGTGCGCCGCTATCCGATCTCGATCGACGTTCGCGAGTTCGAGCGCAGCGCTGCCAGCCCGGCGGTCGAGCGGGCCGAGCGCGAGGTGCTTCGCTGGCGTCCCGAGCAACTCGTTTACCGGGTCGATCGCATCGACCTCTCCAAGAACATCGTCCGCGGGTTCATCGCCTACGAACGCCTCCTGCAGGCCCATCCGGAGTGGCACCGCCGCGTCATTTTCTGGGCGATGCTGCAAAAAACGCGCCAGGACGTACCGGAGTATCGCGAGTACGCCCGCCAGGTGGTGCAGACCGCGCGGCTCATCAACGGCCGTTTCAGCGCCGGTGACTGGCAGCCGATCCGCCTCGAGCTCCGCGACGATATGAACCGGGCGGTGGCGGGCTACAAGCAGTTCGACGTGTTGCTGGTCAATCCCATTTACGACGGCATGAACCTGGTCGCGAAGGAAGGGATCACAGTCAACCGCCGCGGCGGTGCGCTGGTCCTCTCGGAGAATGCCGGCACGCACGAAGAGCTTGGCGAATGGGCGATCACGATCAATCCCTTCGACGTCGATGCCACGGCGCAGGCCCTGCACCGAGCGCTGCTGATGGATCCGGTCGAACGGCACGCGCGCGCTGAGAAGATGCGGGCCGTGGTGCAGCAAAACGACGTCGCGCGCTGGATCTCGGCGCAGTTGCAGGACATCCGCGACCTGGTCGAGCCGCTGGCGGCGCGGCAGCCCGAGGTGGCCAGAGAGGACCCCGTCGCTGTCGGGCGCGAGGGCTCGATCTAGTCCGAACCGGTCGGGTCCCGCAGCTCGCGGAGAAGCTGGATCAGGCCCAGAGATGACGGGCGCCGGCGAGCTCCGGAAACTCGGTCTCGGGGATCAGGAGCCGGCTCTGCACCGCCGCTTCCATCAAGGAGAAGATGACCTTGACCCCGGCGAGGTTGATGCCATGGACGGTGGTGAGCTCACGGATCAGCCGGATGCGTTCGATGTCGCGGCGCGAATAGCGGCGACGCTGGGTGGGGGTGCGTTCGGGCGCGATCAGGTTCTCGCTCTCGTAGACGAAGAGCGTGCGCGGCTCGATGTCGAACATGTCGGAGACTTCGCTGGACTTATGCGGCAAGGACAAGTGGGTCCCTCCAGAACACAGTATTGTAAACCATTATACCCAAAATATCAACATTAGTGATAAACAGCCAACGGCGACGACGTTTGGACGGATTGTGGCGGGACGCCGGAGCAGCGTGACGAAGCGGTAAAGGTCACCCAATGGCTGTGCGGGGGCATATCACCTTAGCCGTGGTACCCCGCGCTTGAACGCGCCGGAACTTGTCGATAGTCTCACGCCCGAACGGCGCAGGAGCCGTTTCCTCGAGCATGTCGGGCATCTTACGTCAAGTCACGGCGTTTGGAGGCAAGGTTGTGCTGGGCGTGATGCTTCTCGCGCTCCTCACACCCCCGTTTGGCCTGCGGGCCTACCTGGATGCGCGCGCGCAGGAGCAAGCCCAGGCCACCCAGGTGATCCACAGTTTCGGCCGCCCGGTCGCCGCGGTAGTCAAGACCCCTGTCACCGCCCGGCCGTTTGCGCAGACGCCTCGCTCGCCGCTCGACGGCGTCAAGGGCAAAGGTGCCTGGCTGATGATCTTCGACGGAGATTGGAATGATCCCGATGCCGACCGCGCCGCGTCGATCGTCGATGCCGCGGTCCGCGCCGACCTCAGCCATCTGTACATCCGGATTGCCGACTCGCGACACCACTTCTACGGCGCGTCGGCGCTGATGGACCTGCTGCCAATTGCGCACGCGCACGGCCTGAGTATTCTCGGCTGGATCGAGCCGATGCTCGACGACCCGACATCCGACACCGCCGATGCGCTGGCGGCAGCTCAGTTCGAAGAGCAGGGCCAGCGCCTGGACGGGCTGGCGCTAACCATCGAGGGGGATAGCACGTCGGATCCAAACGTTGGCCAGTACCTGTCGGGCATTCGCGGTGGGATTCCCGGCATGAATGGGCTCGGCGAGCGCTACCTGTTGATTGCCAGCACGCTGCCCACCCCCTACGACCATCCCGGCTACGCCTACGCCACGATGTCCCGCTACTGCCAGGTCTTCGCGCCGATGGTGTACTGGCGCGCGACCGGGCTGCCGCAGTACAGCGGCGCCGATGGGACACGGGCGTACGTCGCCCAGGTCTTCCAGCAGTTCCACGACCCGGGCGTCAACCCCTACCAGCGTCCGTTGACGATCACCGCGCAGGCCTACGATGCTGCCCCCGAGTACGGCACGCCGGGGGCGCCACCGGGCGATGAGATCGTGACCTCCATGAATGAGACCCGCGCCCAGGGCGGCATCAGTTGGTCGTATTACCGGCTGGCCAACGCGGATAACGGGGTCACGGACGAAGAGCAGCAAGCGATCACCGCCTTCCCGTTCTGGCAGCGCTACAGCCCGGGAGGCATCGCCGCGAAGGCGTTGATCGCGCTACCCGACCAGCCGGTCGCGTACTAAGGAGAAGGGTGAGGAACCAATGAAAACTTTCTTTCGCCGTCTCACACTCCCGGCGGGCCTCCGCCGCAAGTGGGTGGTCATGCCCGCGCTCGGGGTCCTGGTGCTCGCCATCCTCGGCGGGCTCTGGTTCCTCGGGCACTCGGGCGCCAACACCGTCTGGAACCAGCCGAGCGTGCCGATCAGCGACGTCCTCGATCGTGTCGATCGCGGCGAGATCGCCACGGCCAGTATCAGCGGGCAGCGCATCTTGCTGATGGACACCGCAGGCCGGCAGTCGTGGACGATCGAGAAGGAATCGTCGATGGGCTCGACCGAGCAGTACCTGCGCAGTCACCACGTGAAGGTCGCGGTTCAGTCCACCGACGAGACCTCAGTCGCGACGGTGCTCCCCAACTTGCTGGGCCTGCTCGTCCTCCTCGCGCTCCTGTTCATGCTGCTCCGGCGCTCGAACCTTCTCGGAAATCCGATGGGGGCGATGACCAAGCATCTGGCGGAGTCCCGCGCCGGTGACGGCGAGCCTGTCACGTTTGCCCAGGTGGTCGGCGTCGACGAGGCGAAGCACGAGCTCGAGGAAGTCGTCGAGTTCCTCAAGGCGCCCGGCACTTTCGGTCAACTGGGGGCACGCATGCCGCGCGGCATCCTGCTCGTGGGCCCACCAGGTACCGGCAAGACGCTTCTCTCACGCGCCGTGGCGGGCGAGGCCAAGGTTCCCTACTACTCGCTGAGTGGCTCGGACTTCGTCGAGATGTTCGTCGGCGTCGGCGCGGCGCGCGTACGTGATCTCTTCAAGCACGCCAAGAAGAATGCGCCCTGCATCGTCTTCCTCGATGAGATCGACGCGCTCGGCCGCAGGCGCGGCGGCGCGCAGATCCGGACCAACGAAGAACGCGAACAGACCCTCAACCAGCTGCTGGTCGAGATGGACGGCTTCAATACCGATTGCGCCGTGATCGTGATCGCCGCGACCAACCGCCCCGACGTACTCGACCCGGCGCTGCTGCGCTCCGGCCGCTTCGACCGGCGGGTCGCGATCGACGCGCCCGACCTCAACGGCCGACGCGCCATCTTGAGCCTCTACGCCGCGCACAAGCCGCTCGCCGAGGACATCGACCTCGACGTGGTCGCGCGCCAGACGCCCGGCTTCACCGGCGCCGACCTGGCCAATCTCCTGAACGAGGCCGCTATCCTGGCGGCGCGCAACAAGAAAGCGGCGATCGGCAGCCTCGAGCTGGAGGAGGCCAGCCTTCGCGTCATGGCGGGCCCGGAAAAGCGTAGCCGGATGATCACACCGGAAGAGAAGGCGATCATCGCCTACCACGAGGTCGGCCACGCCCTGGTCATGAAGTCGATCGCCAAGAGCGATCCCGTGCACAAAGTGTCGGTGGTCTCCCGCGGGCAGGCCCTGGGCGTCACGATCCAGCTGCCGCTCAAGGACCGCTATCTGACGTCGAAGTCCGAGCTCAACGCGCGCATGGCCGCGGCCATGGGCGGGCGTGCCGCCGAGGAGATCATTTTCGGTGACGTCACCACCGGCGCCAAGCAGGATATCGAACAAGCCACGAGCATCGCGCGCCAGATGGTGTGCGAGTTCGGGATGAGCGAGCGACTCGGCCTGGTCACGCTACACCGGAAAAGCGATGGCGACAGCCAGTTCTTCTCCGAGCTGACGGCGGCCGATGTCGATGCCGAAGTGAAGGCCTTGACCGATGCCGCCTACCAGCAGGCGTACGACATCTGCCAGACCCGCCGCGCCACCCTGGTGCGGATCGCCGAACACCTGCAGATCGTGGAGACGATCGACGGCCCGGAGCTCGACCGCTTGCTCCGGGGGGAGGCCGGCCCACCGACGGTCCTGGTGTCGCCCGAGGTCAAGTCGGCGGTCGCAGCGCGGATCGCCGCGGCGCAAGCCGATGAGTGGGAGGAAACGTCGAGCGGCGCGTCTCAGGAGCGCGAGGGGCTGCCGCCGATCGCCGCCAGTTAGATAATTTCCTCGTAGAGGTCGTAGACCTGCTTGAGGTCGTCCGGCGGCTTCACGCCGCCAGTCTTGAGCGACTCGAGCAGCATCAGAATGTACTTGACCCCGGCGAGGTTGACGCCTTTCTCCCGCGTCAGTTGCTGGATCACCTGCAGCTTTCGCACGTTACGTTGCGAGTAGCGCCGGCGGTTGGTGGCGGTGCGGTAGGGCTCGATCAGGCCGAGGTCCTCGTACATCATCAGGGTTCGGGGATGCGTCTCCAGGATCTCGGACGCCACGCTGATGGTGTAAAGGGGCTTGTCCAGGTCGAAAGCTCCGCCGATCCGGGCGTCGCGATTGGGGACCAATCGATCTATTCCTTGACCCAATCCTGAACGCCGCGACTTAGACTGGCGGGTGTCGTCTCCGACTTGATCAGGTAATCGAGCGCACCGAGCTTCAGGCCGCGGTCGACCAGCTCTTTTTCGCCGTAGTTCGAAAGGATGATGACCGGGATGTTCCGGGTCACCCCGTCGGAGCGGAGGTTCTCGAGCACGGCGAAGCCGTCCATCTTGGGGAGCCGGATGTCGAGGAAGACGATGTCGGGCACCTGGCTCTTGGCGTGATCGAGGCCCTCCTCGCCGGATTTCGCTACGGTGACCCGGTAGCCGTCCAGCTCCAACTTGAGCTTGTACATCTCGGCCACCGCCGGATCATCTTCGATGAACAGGACGTTTACGTCCTCGTCGATTACCT
>WNFW01002901.1_pt1 | contig 11849 bp, 13 predicted proteins | sample 5400131 | NCBI WGS metagenome assembly WNFW01 (sample SAMN13153362, study PRJNA577476) | soil metagenome | isolation source: 20 cm soil or saprolite under grassland replicate 1 | place: USA:California | collected 2016-06-15
AAGCCGGTCAATGTGCTCACGCATTGCAATGCGGGATGGCTCGCGTTTGTTGACTATGGTTCCGCCACCTCGCCAATCTATGCTGCGCACGACAGCGGGTTGCCGGTTCATGTGTGGGTTGCTGAGACGAGACCCAGAAATCAGGGTTCCAAACTTACAGCGTGGGAGCTGAGCGAGCACGGCGTGCCGCACACGGTGATCGCCGACAGCGCGGCAGGACACTTGATGCAACGCGGCGAAGTGGATTTGGTGATCATTGGAACCGATCGCACGACTTACACGGGAGACGTCGCGAACAAGATCGGGACGTATCTGAAGGCGCTGGCCGCGAAAGACAATAACGTTCCTTTCTACGTAGCACTACCTTCGTCTTCGTTCGACTGGAGCATGCGGGACGGATTGAAAGAAATTCCGATCGAAGAGCGCAGCGCGGAAGAGATAAAACACGCTGACGGGTGGTGGGATGGGCAACAGGTCGAAGTGCGCATTGCGCCGGAGGGAAGTCTCGCCGCAAACTATGGGTTTGACGTTACGCCGAGACACCTAGTCACCGGGCTGATAACTGAGCGCGGCGTGTGCGAAGCAAACGAGAAAAGCATTTTCTCCCTTTTTCCTGAGCACGGGCCGTGAGTGAATACGTAAAGTTCACGAGTGAACGCGTAAGCTCGGAGCTTACTCCGTTCAGTGGGTTTGCTGAATTGAATGCATATAGGCGGAAGCTTCTTAAGCTGCGACTGATCGGCGCGGACTCAAAGGGCGTCGGGTTTGGCAACCTGAGCATAAGAGACGGCGCGACCAAGAATTTTTTTATCACGGGATCCGCGACCGGCGGAACACCAGAACTGACCCTGTCGAATTGCGCGAAAGTGGTGGCTTACGATTTTGAAAAGAACTGGCTCCGATACGAGGGGTCAACGATTCCTTCATCAGAATCGTTGACGCATGCTGCGATTTACGAATCCGATGCAAAGGCCGGCGCGGTTATTCATTGCCACGACTCAAAATTGTGGACGGCTATTCTCAACCAAGTTCCCACGAGCTCGAAGGTTATCAATTACGGCACGCCAGAGATGGCGTACGAAGTAATGGGTCTCTTCAGGGTTACCGACGTACACAGCAGAAGGATTCTTGCGATGGCCGGGCACAAGGGAGGTATTGTCACTGTCGGCAGAGATCTCGAAGAGGCATTTGCCGTACTAATGCACAACCGAAAGGAATCATTTCCTTGCGTTGATAGCGCTTTCCATAAACGTACTCCTGCATGATGACAGATGAATTTCCTCAACCGAACCAAGGGCCGGGCGTTACCCGACGAAGATTTCTGCGGACGAGTCTCGCAGGCGGAGCCGCGCTTTTGGCGGGGAAATCCGATGTAATCTTCGGAGCTCAGTCCTCAACCACACCGAAAATGGCCACGAATACGACTTTGAAATTGGGTGGCGACCTGACAGTGAACCGACTCGGGTTTGGGGCGATGCGTATCACCGGGCAAGGCATTTGGGGTTGGCCGCCTGATCGGGAGAACGCAGTCAAGATTCTCAGACGCACAATCGAGCTGGGCGTGAATTTGATAGACACAGCGGACGCGTACGGTCCGGAAACGAGCGAACTGTTGATCGCACAGGCGCTCCATCCATATCCCGGAGGACTCGTCATCGCGACAAAAGGCGGTCTGACTCGTCCCGGCCTCGGCCAGTGGGTGCCAAACGGGAGACCTGAACATCTCAAGCAGGCTGTCGAAGCCAGTCTGAAACGGCTACGCCTCAAGCGAATCGATTTGTATCAATTGCACACGGTTGATCCCAAAGTTCCGCTTGAGGAATCGCTCGGCGCTCTCAAGCAAATGCAGGATGCCGGGAAGATTCGGCACGTCGGACTTTCCAACGTGGATCCGGACGAAATCGCGCGGGCGCGGAAGATTGTTCCGATCGTGAGTGTGCAGAACCGGTACAACATCGAGGACCGCAAATCGGAAAATGTTCTGGTCTATTGCGAGAAAGAGAATCTTGGCTTTCTGCCATGGTTCCCAATCGGAGGAGGCGGAGGTTTGAAACCTGAGAACCCGCTGAATGCGGCGGCAAAAGCTCACAGTGTCAGTGTTGTCCAAGCGGCGCTGGCTTGGCTATTGGAACGATCGCCTGCAATGCTGCCAATCCCTGGGACTTCATCTTTGGCGCATTTGGAAGAAAACGTCGCTGCCGCCAGGCTCAAGTTAAGTCCGGAAGAATGGAAAGCGATTGACGCCATTGCTGGCTAGTCAGGACCAGGGTCAGAAGTCAGGCGCCGGACACTTAGGGATCAACCTGCCGGAGGACGGCGTCGCGACCGGTCTGGAGGGCAGGGAGCTACAACTCGCCTCGTCTAGGGAGTTGCTGTTGGTGTTGGTATAGGAAAGATACTCGGTGTGGCGGTAGCACCGGGTGTAGGACTGGCGGATACAATATTGGAGCCACCTCCGCCTCCGCCTTCGTTGGATTCTTTTCTATAGGAGATGAAGAGCGTTGCACCTGTCACTGGCGCGACAGTCACTTGAGCCGGACCCGCTATTATGACGCGATTACTAATTTCCGGAGGATTTTGCGAATTGGCGCCAGTACTGAGATCAATCCGTGTCGCGGTGAGAACATTGGCCGTTCCACCACCTTCGTCGGTGAACGTGACCGCAACGACGCCGCGATCAGTTCCTCCTTCCTGAGAAAAATTGGTGATCTTAAGAAAGTGATCATCAGGAACTGTGATTGCCAGAGCCGAATTCGTGCCTGTGATAATCCTGCTCTTGAAAGGATTGGCAAACGCAAAGTTTGCCGCAGCCAAGATAACGAGGGCAATCAAACATCGAGCGGCGAAGATCTTCATGCTTCAAGACATACACGCGGTTTCGGCCTCCGCCAACTAGAATCATTTTTGGTCGGCTACGAGGTCACTGGACAGTGAGCGGTCCGTCAAAGATCGTGAGGCTGATCACTTCTGTGCGCGCGATGTGCGGACCGTGACGCGTGCCTTTCGGAGCAAAGAACAGCGCGCCAGCCGTGAAAATCGTACCGGATTCCTCCCACTCGCCTTCCAGCACATAAGCCCATTCATTTGCCTTCGGATGCGCGTGCGCCGGGATTGTGTGGCCGGCCTTGAATTTACGGAGGACGACGAGTCCGCCCGTGGTCTCGTGTTTGTGCAGAATCATCAGCTCGACACCTTCGTAAGGGCCGGGCTGCCAGGCTTTGTCTTTTACTAGCGCAACATACGGAAACATAACTCCACCGAAGCCGACCGCGCTCCGATTGCAAGCATGGCCGAGTAATTCATGCGAGGCGCGACGCAGAGCGAATTCATGCTACAATAAGCCTATGACCAGCTTGACTAATTACATCAGCAGACTCCTTCTCATCCTTCTCGTCTCTGCGGTCTCAATTGGCAGCACTGTCGCTCAACCCGCCGGGCGTCTAATTGTTTTGAGAACGCCGAACTACGGATGGAACATTGCTGTCCATCTCCAGATCGATGGCAGAGACGTGGCGAACATCGTGCAAGGGCGCCGGTACAGCGGTTTTTTGCCTGCGGGGCGCCATGTTTTGACCGTGTGGCCGGTGCCGAACACCGATCTTCGCATCCCCACCTCGACAATTTTGGATGTGCGGCCCGGCGGCCTGTACGTACTTACCGCTACCTGGGACTCCAGTCTCGTTCTTTTCCAGCCACCATATTTGACCCCTGGGTACGTGTGGCAACAAAGAGGATTGGTATATTGAAAGCTTGCAAGACTTCGTCGCGGAGTTTTGTGCGATTAAACCGAGGAGCCAGCGATAGCGGCCCGGCTACCTGTACGTATTTACCGCCCCTGGGACTCCGGTCTCGTTCTTTTCCACCCACCATACTTCTCCCCCGGATACCTGTGGCAACTTAGACCTTAACAACAGCTATTTAATTTCCGCCAGGATTTGTTCCATCTCGTTCCGGCGGAAAGCGCGCAGCGTCTGGCCTTTGACGTTGCCGAGTGCGCCGATTTTGAGCATGAACGCGCTCATGGTCTCGTCATCTGGCGCCTCGACCACTACCACAGCGTCGTAAGCGCCCATCGTCCAGAATTCATCCACGATCTTCATACCCATTTTCTCCGCCTCCGCCGCCGCGGCGTCGCCTCGTTTCACTGTGTCCTTGATGTTGCGAATACCTTGGTCTGTAAACTGAATCAAACAGATATAATTCGCCATAATTTGTTAGTCCTTTCTGTAGTTGTTGGCTGAAAGATTATTGCAAATTCTCGCCCGCGCAAAAAGACAGAAGACTCATTGCATGCAGGTTGCTACAGACCAAGAATAACACGCTCGTGGGAGACCCATTGAACTGATCTAACGATGGAACCTGGCGAAGCTCTTGGTATTGCCGCGCAGATCGCGGTCGCGTTGGCTGGTTTTGCCGGCGTGGTCGTCGTTTTTTGACGCGAATCCGTGCACGAATGGTCGTCAGCCGACAAACTCCGGCTTCGGCTTTTGCTCGCCAATTCAATCCTGCCACTGGGCCTTTGCATGATTGGACTGCTGTTGCTCACGATTAAACCGATGCCGCCAGGAATCTGGAGATGGTGCAGCGGGTTCGCATTCGTGGTTTCTTTGCTGTTCGCTATTACGATGACGAAGACCTTTCGTCGTTTGGATCTGCGACAGATACAACGTGAGCGCGCCACCCGGTTCGTTTTTTATCTGTTCGGAATCTTCGGGATAGCAGCAAACCTCTTGCAACTGTACAACACTGCGTTCCTCGGCGCATTTTGGCCATTCTTCACTGGGATTGTCTTCCAACTTGTCACCGCCGTGTTCCAGTTTGCGCGCATGATTCTCCTGCCACCTGAATAGAGCGGCAACGCTCTGAACTCGAATCTGGCGTAACGGCGAAGATTACGAGACCGGCTCGGTGTCGTGAAGGCGGCCGTAGTCTACGGTGAGCCGACCGCCGCCGTGCTCAGTATAGATTTCGACAAAGCGCTGGCCGAATTGAATATCGCGCCACGTGTAATCCTTTTGTGTTTGAACTGAGGCTGCGATCACCGGATCGATTCCAACCACTGATACTATAAACAGCGCACGGCTGGCTTCGAGAGACTCAAAGGTTGCGCCAAAAAGCGGACTCTTCTCGTCGATTGTATGCCGCAGAGTCAGCGCCGCGGGAAAAAGCGTCAGCCGATCGAAATGGAGTTTGAGAACATAAAAGTAGCGGAAATCTCCGCCTTCGACCAACGGTTCATCGCGCGAGAACATGATCCGGAACTCGGCCTCGACCATGCTGTGCTGATTTTCGTTGCCGATTCGCACCATCAACGTCGGCTTCCCATTCAACGGCGCAACGACCAGGGAATTGCTGAATATAACGCGCGCGATTGGGCGCGAAAAGCGCACGAAAATGAGGCCGGTCATCGCCGCAAGTAAAAATATCCCGGTCATCATTTCCACAGTGCTGATCACGTGACCGTAAAGCGTTTGCGGATACATGTGGCCATAGCCAACCGTGGCCAGCGTTTGCACACTGAAAAAGAAGCAATCAAAAAACCAATGCCCACCGGTGCTGCCGGCGATACTGTTTTGCTGGAGACTGTAAAGCGTGGCGAAAAAAAGGTTTAGCCCGACGTAAAGACTCGCCACAAACGCGGCGAACTGTGGCCATCTTAAACCGAGGAGCCAGCGATAGACATCACGCCACCGCCAGGCGTCTGTTCCGACTTTGACGAATTCAACCTGACCGGAGCGGATTGAAACGTAACTGGGCTTCCGCTTTCGCTTGTTTGCCCTCTTGCTCCTCATCTCCATCTAATCTGCGGGCATGGGCAATTCGTCAACAAACCCAGCGATGGCTTTGAGGATCTCTTGATCGATATCTTCCTGCGTTTTGCTTGCTCTCTGAAGCTCGCGTTTGGGCATGCGCAAGGAATGGTCGCCGCCGTCAACGATGTGCAAAAAGTTCGGTGCCTTCATTTCTGCGCGCACCTGCTCAAGTAGATCCAAGGGACAAAGCGGATCGCGTGTGCCTTGCACAAACAGGATTGGCGTCTTGAGAGCTCGCAAGACTTCGTCCCGGAGTTTTGCGCGGTCACCCATCGCGCACAGCGGATATCCGAGACAAACAAGACCGTCCACTTTTTCTTCGAGCGACACATGACAGCCAACGCGGCCGCCCATGCTCTTGCCAATCAAAATTGTCGCTCCAGCCGGATGTCGTTCTCGCGCCCGGTTTAATGCTTCCCGATGTGCCGCGATCAGTTTTGGCAGAGGATCGGGCCGTTTCCGGCCCTCGCGCATGTAGTCGTAATCGAAAGTCTCAACGTCGCCGATCTCGGATAAACGAGCTTTCCAATTTTGCATCCAGGGATGCGACGAGGGTGCGCCTGCTCCGGGCGCGAACAAGATTAAAGGTTTCATATGTTGCCGGCGGCGGCCTGCCAACCTTGTAATCTGCCGCGGTCAGGAAAAAAGTCTTGGTACAACGTTGGCAACAAAGTCCACCAAGCCGTGGCCGATCATGTTCGCCACCAGATCGCGGCGCCACAAATAGAATCCCGTCAGGATTATGCCCGCCGCGAACGCGATCAGAATATTTGCAGCGCCTCCGGACCAATGGCCAAGTGAAAAAATAACCAGCGGAATTGTGACGGACCGGAAGGATCCGAGACCAATCATCCGGAGGCGTTCGATAGCGTAACCGCGATAGAATAATTCTTCTACCACTCCGGCCCGGAAAACGATGAGCGTAATTAGCCAGAGCGGCAGCTTCTCGAATGCGGCGGACCCCGGACCGTGGCCGTACCCGATGAGATAAGCCAGGCTTCCGACGACTACGGCCGATACGATCGCGATCACCAATCCCCAGGCAATCGATTTCCACCAGCGACATGTGCCAAGGCCGATCGACCTAAACGATAGCCGTTCGCCGCGACGGATAATAACAAGGAGAGCGGCTGCGCTCGCCCAGATCAGCGTTTCTTTCAGAATTGCCGAGGCAAACGTGATCTCGGATACAAAAAACGCAAACGCATGGCGAATCACGACCATCGCGAACAACGAGAGGAAAAGGCCAATCCAGGTGGCGGGCGAAACGTTCGTCGCCATCGCACGCTCGTTCGTCATGATAAGGGATGCCGCTCGAATATCGTTAGTTTCCATAGGATTCCATTGAGATGCGGCTCGAGACAGTTTGGATTCACGAAATCACAGGCGCCTTTTCCGCGGTGTCGGATTCCCGTTGGGCAATCGCCTGTCGGCTTATTGCACGGTCACAAGCGTGCCGACCGGAAGTTCAGAGAAAAATCTGCGAGCAGCTTCCTCCGGTAACCGAATGCAGCCGTGTGATGCCGGATAATTCGGCACGTACCCCGCGTGCATTCCAAAATCAAAACAGCTCAGTCGCATGAAATACGGCATGTCCACATGGTAGATGGTGGAGCGATGGTATCGTTCCTTATTGGTGATCACAAATTCGCCTCTTTTCGTCGAATAACCTGGTCGGCCAGTCGAACATTGCGTGCGATACACCGGCACGCCGTTCTTAACGAGGGCGACCCGTTGCAACCCGAGAGAAATTTCGAGGCGTAGCCGATCCGGCGATGGTCCGCCGCCGAGAAGAATTTGTGCGGCGCGCCAGTGGCCTGTCTCTGCGGCAATATCCAATGCAGACATCTTGTCGCGGCTCGTCAGTCGGTTTCGGTTGGCACCTGCATCGAGCAAAACGCGCAGGTAGTCCTCCTGTCCAAGCCCAGCGGCAAGCATCACCACGGTGAGGTTCCTGTCTTCTTCCACGTAGCCGCGAAGCGACTTCGATGAAAGCAGCGCCAGAAAATCCTTATCGCATTGGGAGGGAAGAACAGTGTTAGGGTCGGCTCCACAAGCAAGGAGCGTGCTGAAAAGAGAGGAGTTATTTCCCGCAATAGAATAGGCAAGAAACGGCACCTTCTTGCCCTCAGGCGTCGGAGGCGCTGTATGTTTGCTTAATAGCAAACGGATTTGCTCTTTTTTTTGTGCAAGCAGGGTCGCGCTAAGCGCGCGCCGCGTGCTCGTTGTCCACTTAGATGCTTGCGGTAAGCGCTCGATCACGGTGTTGATGATCTCCGGATTCCCGCCGTCGAGCGCCAGTCCCAGAAGGTCCCGCCCATCAGTGCACGTGGCTTCAGGATGAAAATTCGTCGAGCGCGCCAGGAGCAACTGCAACATTTCCAGATTACCATGCATGGCGGCCGCCATGAACGGCGTAAAACCGTTCTTATCGGCAAGGTCAACCAGTGCACCGGCATCAACCAGCCGGCGCGCAGTTTTCCAATCCTGTTGGGATGCTGCGATTAGCAACGGCGTGCGTCCTTGCGCATCGCGCCCGTTAGGATCGACGTGTTCGATTAAGCACAGGTCGATAAGCGAATCGCGCTGAATCGTGACCGCGCCAACCAGTTCCTCGGGCGAGATGGAGATGCGTGCAGGCGGCTCAGGGCCAACCGCTATGGCCCAAAACACGATCAAAAGCAAAACGCCTGCCGCAAAGACGAATCGCCTCTTGAATGCGCGCATAAACAGGGTTGGGCCAAAGATTATACGCGCTTCGTCAAGGAATGCACTACCGCTGCGAGGAAGGGGCGAAGTCGTTTTTGAGTAAGCCGGGATTGGACGTATCCAGTTGAACGTTGCATGTTCAGTGCTGTCCAAATTCAAACCCATGCGCTTAGCCATTTTGTCCCTGTGCGCTGCACTCAGTACATCGTTTGCGGCGCAACCCGAGGCCGTCCCAACTTCCAGTGTTCCTGCTGCTGCGGCGGAGGCAGGCAAGGACGTGGTCCATCAGTTGAACAATGCTTTTGCGAAAGTGTTCGAAACCGTGGCGCCGAGCGTTGTCATTATTGAGATTTCCAAGAAGAACGAAATCAGCGAAAGCTCCCCGCTCGACGACCTGTTCTTTCAAGGACCGCCCGATGAAAACAATCCGCGGCGAAATCCGGGCGGGCCGCGTCAGGTCCAAAGCGAAGGCTCTGGTTTTATTGCGCGCCCCGACGGCTATATCTTCACGAACTTTCACGTAGTTGAAGGCGCGGACAAAATCGACGTGAAGTTGAGAGACGGACGAAATTTCCCGGCAAGTGTCGTCGGCACCGACGAGAAAACCGATATCGCTGTCATTAAGGTCGACGCCAAAGATTTGCCAGTCGTCCAGCTTGGTGACAGCGATGCTGTGCGAGTTGGGCAGTTTGCGTTTGCGATCGGCGCGCCGTTCAAGCTCGATTACACATTCACCTATGGCGTGATTAGTGGCAAAGGTCGAAGCAAGTTGTTTCAGACAGGCGGCTACTCCATCTCCGATTATTTGCAGACTGATGCCTCAATTAATCCAGGTAACAGCGGCGGCCCGCTTTGCGACATCGACGGCAAAGTGATTGGGATGAACACGCTGATTAACGGCATGAACCGCGGGCTGGGCTTTGCGATTCCAATCAACATGGCAAAGGAAATCGGCGCCGAGCTGGTTGCCGGCCACAAAATCATGCGGCCGTGGCTGGGCATTCGGATCGAAACGCTCGGTGACGATCCGACAATTCGGGATTTGTTCAAAGGCGCCGACAAAGGCGTTGTGGTGCGCACGATTGAGGCTGATGCGCCCGCCTCCAAAAGCGATTTGCGCCCGTTCGACGTAATTACCCAGGTGGATGGAACGCCCATCGAAACAGACTCGCAACTTCAGCACGAGATTCTGAAAAAGAAGATCGGCCAAAATGTCCAGCTCACCGTGTGGCGCAAAGGCCAGACCATAAAAGTTCCCATCAAGACCGGTGAATTACCTAACGAGATCGCGCGAGCGTCAAATGAACCGCCCCGGCCCGCACAGCCAGAGCGGCAGGAAGTCGGCAAATTTGGATTGCAGGTGCAGGAATTGACTAAAGATGTTGCCGAACGTCTTCATCTCCCCGTCGAAAAAGGTGTGGTTGTCACCGATGTAGAGGACAACAGCATTGCTGCGGCTCAGGACATTCAGCGCGAAGACGTCATTACCGAAGTGGACGGCAAACCAGTGGCAAACGTGCAATCATTCCGCGAAGCGCTGAACAAAGCCGACCCGAAACGCGGCGTCCTCCTGTACCTCGACCGCAAAGGCAGCAAGACTTTCGCTGTGCTAAAAGCCGGCGGCTAGGTTTTTCGGCTGCCGAAGATTACAAGGACGATTCCGCCGACCAAACAGATACCGCTCGCGATCGGCGGAAAAGCGATCCCATGACTCTCCTTGTGAGTGATTTCAAGTGGGCCTAACTGGGCGTCTTTCTTTTGTGTGGTCCAACCCAAACCGCCCCAGGCAAAGCCGATCACGCCGACAATGATCAGAACGATGCCGATGATTACGGCTGGTTTCACGATGCCGAGCTTACAATGGCCGGCGGCCTGAGATTAACTGAATGATCAGCACCACAATCGCAATCACGAGCAGGATGTGAATGAATCCGCCCAGCGTGTAGGAGCTGACCAGTCCAAGCAGCCAGAGCACCAGCAAGATCACAAATATTGTCCAGAGCATAGAGGTTTCCTTTCGGTTAAGTCATACCTACCTTCGCGCGAGGCAGTTCTGCTGCGCTTATCGAAAGCGTAAATTTTCTACAACAGTTTGGCGCTTATGGTTTGATTCGACGACTAGTTCTTGTCGATCTCGCCAATGCTATCACGCAGATTCCACCCGCTCGCTTCGAGCTTTTCGCGTGCGGAGTCGTAATCGCACTGGGCCAACTCAGCAACGACTCGGACGGCGCGATCGCGCAATTTGGTGCTTGTGGTATGCAGATCGATCATCAAATTGCCGCGGATTTTGCCGAGCGCGACCATGGCGCCGGTGCTGATGATATTCAGTGCAATCTTGGTCACGGTGCCTGCTTTCAAGCGTGTAGATCCGGCTACAATTTCGGGTCCAACCGAGAGAGTGATCACCAGATCGAAGTCGCTGTAGCCACGGCCCTGTGGGCCGTCGCGTGGACCGGCCACAGGCCGGTGGCTACAATGCGGATTGCAGGTGAGCAGAATCGTCTTTGCGCTTAACTGCTTTGCGCAGGCGAGCGCGCCAAGTACAAATGGCGTCCTGCCGCTAGCCGAAATTCCGATCACAACATCGCGATCTTTTATTCGTCGCTCGTGCATAGCCAATGCGCCGGCAGTTTCGTCGTCTTCCGCGCCCTCCGCGCTGCGATACAGCGCAGTTACGCCGCCCGCGATTACTCCCTGCACAAGTTCGCGCGGCGCGCCAAAAGTCGGTGGGATTTCGCTCGCATCGAGCACGCCAATGCGTCCGCTGCTCCCCGCGCCGACATAAAACAACCGGCCACCATTTCGCAGCGATTCAGCCACAATTTCAATCGCTCTGCTTAGCTCAAAAACCGCGGCGCGCAACGCCTCTTGAACGCACTTTTCTTCCTCCACAAAAACTTCGACTAATTCTCGTCCGCTCATTTTTTCCAGATTCTCCGAGCGCGGATTGCGCTGTTCGGTCAGCGCCGCCGCCAGACTGTCAATTTCGGTCTGGGAGGGCTTTGCCTGGAAACCAACGTGATCGGACAGCTCGGCTGCGAGCCACGCCGCACCAAGCTCTGGCACGCGTTCCGCGATTGCCACGCGAGCATCAGGCAAATTCTTTTTCAATCTGCGCCGAAACGCGTGGGTGTAGATCGAGTCACGGTAGAACAGGCCGCCAATCAGCACGACTTTTGGCGCAAGCAGATGCAGAGCGGACGCGACGGCCTCGGTGTATTCGCAGAGGACACGCGCACCTTCTTCGATGATCTCCATCATGCGCGCATCACCCTCAGTTGCAGCTTCAAAAACCACCGGCGCCAGCTTCGCGATTTCCATCTT
>WNFW01002902.1_pt1 | contig 11843 bp, 8 predicted proteins | sample 5400131 | NCBI WGS metagenome assembly WNFW01 (sample SAMN13153362, study PRJNA577476) | soil metagenome | isolation source: 20 cm soil or saprolite under grassland replicate 1 | place: USA:California | collected 2016-06-15
GTGTGTTTTATAATCTTGACGCTCATAGCTCAATGGTAGTATCTTTCAAGTCACTTTGGCGATTGGTCATGACCAGTGAAACACGAAAGAGGAGGATTTTATGTTCAACCCGAATAAGTTTATGACTGGCGCGTTGGCTGCCGCATTGCTTGTCGCTGTGGTCGTTCCCGCGATTGCTGCTGACGCCGCTCAGAAGGCAAAGGAAGAAGCGCTGAAAAACGAAATCAAAGGCGATCGCCAAGAGATCAAGGGTGACCGGAAGGAGATCCAGGGCGATAGGAAAGAGTTACGGTCTGACCGTAAAGAGCTGAGACAGGACCGACAAGCGCTTGAGAAGGCGAGAAGAAAGGGTGCCAGCAAAGAGGAACGCGCCAAGATGCGCGGTGAGATCAAAGGAGATAGAAAGGAAATCGCTCAGGACAGAGGCGAAATAAAAAGTGATCGAAAGGAGCTCAAGTCCGATCGCAAAGAGCTCACAAAGGATAGAAAGGAGCTTAACAAAACGAAGTAAGGTCTGGCCACGCTTCTTAGTTGCGTCCTGCGGCCTAACCGAATACAAAAAGCCCGGCTGGAAAAGACCAGTCCGGGCTTTTTTATGCTGGAAAACATTTGCCCTTTGGCGGTGAGCCTCTGCCGCAAGGACCCATTATGGGAAATCTTGCCAAAAGTGTTTTTAGCTCAGCTGTGATTTTTCTGACGCTGGCGGTATGCGCAAGCGCGGAAGAAAGAATCAAAGTAGCCGTTTCCAACTTTTCCCCGTCTTATATGCCCATGTTTATGGCGAGCAAGCGCGGCTATTACGCGGAAGAGGGACTGGCTGTGGACATTATCTTGATCGCCGGCTTATTGGGAACCAAAGCCGTCATGAGCAACAGCGTCGAGTTTGGCTCCGCCAGCAATCCCACGGCCGCCGTCCAGGGGGCAAAGCTCAAGATGCTGATGGTTTTCAATGACAAACCACCCGGGATCTTGGCCGCGCAGCCTGGGATTAAGAGCGTGAACGAGTTGCGCGGCAAGAAAGTCGGCGGCTCCACGGTGGGCAGCTTGGACTACGGCTGGCTTAAAGAGTTATTCCCCAAGTTTGGCCTCCAACTCGAACGAGACGTGATCTTTTTGCCTATCGGCTCGACGAGCACGCGCTATTCCGCGCTGAGGATGGGCACCATCGACGCATCGCCGCTCAGTCCGCCTTCGAGCTTTATGGCGCAAGACGCCGGCTACCCGGCTCTGCTTCGCTTCTCGGACGAGATAGAAGATATCCAGGCTTCCATCGTTACCACCGACGATCGCCTGGCGCGCCAAGGTGAGCTGGTGCGGCGCTTCATGAGAGCCACGGTCAAAGGGCACCGCGTTTATCTGTCGAACCGCCAGGAAGCGATTTCGGCCATTATGGAATTCACCCGGCAGAAGAACCTCGAATTAATAGCGCGCGCCTATGAAGATCACATGAAGACCATCGCTCGTGATGGAACGATTCCAGAACGGCTGCAGCGCATCGTCATAGACCGGAGCAAACGCTTAGTCGGGGTGACGCGGGACGTTCGTCCCGAAGAGATCTTCGATTTCTCATTTCTGCGCCGCGCGCAAACCGAAGTCGCCCAAAGCGGTTGGACGCCATAGCCAAGTAAATTTTCGTGATCATATAGCCGCCGCGCTTGAGCCGTCTGTCAGTTTTCTCTTTGAATTGCGCCTATTCGCCCAACAGTTTCTTCATCCTCGCAATGGTGTCGGGAGGCTGCGTCATCACTTCTTTGACAATCTTCTCGAGTTCATCTCCCGGTACCGGATCGAGATCGAACTGCCGCTTATCAAGCTCGGCGAGAAATTCTGCGTCTTTCATGGTCGCGTTGAAGGCAGCGCGCAGAATTTTAACCCGCTCCGGCGGAATGCCCGGCGTGCCGAGCATCGGCCGACCCAGCGCGCCCGATGCAAGAACCACCGTCGCGAGCCGCCGGCTGGTCTCGGGAGTCTTGTAGCGGTCCATGAGTTCCCAGATCGTCGGGGTTTCAGGCAACTTCGGATCCCTCTTTTTCCCCGTCTGAATGATGTTGCGCACGAACCCTTTCTTGCGCCACGTGTGGTAAGGCTCCCGCGACAGGAACGCCTCGATGGTAAAGGCGCGACAGTGGATCTCCCCGCGCTCCACAGCGAGATCGATCTCCGGTCCCCCCGGATAGCCCTGCACGAGATTGAATTTTGCTCCGAGCGCTTCCTCAAAAAGCTTCGGTAGATAATAGGCCGAATCGGATGTCCCCTGAGCTCCGCAGCGCGGCGGCTCCTTGGCATTGCGCACATCGTCTATGGTTTTGTACGGCGTGTCGGCGCGCATGTACATCTGGGATTCACCCTGCACGGGAGAACCGATCCAGACAAATTTGCTCCAATCGTATTGGACCTCTTTTCGCCCGATCAATTGATCGAAGTACAGAGACGGCACGATCGAGCCGATAAGACTCAAGCCGTCCGGCTTAGTCTTGGCATAGACGTAGTTCGCCGCGATCTTATGTCCGGCACCGGGCATGTTCTGAACGATCATGTCAGGCTTCCCCGGAATATGCTTGCCCATGTGCATCGCGAGAATACGCGACCACTGATCGTACAGGGCCCCTGGCGTCGTGCCAGCATAAACTGTAATCGTCTTACCCTTGTAGAAATCAGCCTGGGCCGAAGCAGAAGCGATCCAGCCTAAACTGAGAATCACCAAGCCAATAACGGACGACAAAACGGAATTCCTAATCTTAATTTTCATAAGGCCTCCCCAAAATGGTTCCTTCGGTGGTTCGTACGTTAGCATGGACAAGCTGTCAGTCAAGGCTTCCTTCGTATACAAGAGCGAAGCCGCTCGCATCGGTTACGCCTCTCTTGACGCGGCTCCCATCGGTGTACTAATCGTTCAGTGAGATTAAACAACGGGCGTTCTTCCTCCACGAGTAAGTAATCAACGTTTAGCCCTGACAAGACATTCGACTCTCTTCTAGGGAACTGCGATCGCCACAAAAATAGTAAAGGACGTAAGGCTATGCAAATTATCGACGCTGACGGACACATCAACGACCACGCTTGCGGCGAGGAAATCGCCCAGTACATGCCCAAAGGAAATCAGATGGCGCAACTCTTTCCAGAGCTCGACCATTTGCACTTCCGCTATCTCAAACAGAACCGCCGCAGCACGGGTAACCCGACACCGGACGATTGGATAAAATTCCTGGACAAAACCGGCATCAGTTGGACGGTGCTCTACCCTACTGCCGGCTTGGCGGTCGGCCGCATTATGGCCGAGGATTGGGCGGTGATCGCGTGCCGGGCCTACAACAACTGGCTTTACGAACGATTTCTAAACAGGAGTCCAAGACTCAAAGGCGTTGCCTTGATTCCGTTCCAGAATGTCGACCTCGGCATTGCGGAGCTCCGCCGCGCGGTTGGCGAGCTTGGGATGCTCGGCGGAATGCTGCCGTCGAACGGCGAAGCGATACAAGGCCATCTAGGAAACGAGATCTATTGGCCGCTTTACGAGGAGGCGGAAAAACTCGGCTGCTCTCTGGCCGTACACGTGGGCTGTCTTCATCACATGGGACTCGATTCCTTCAGCACCTACTACCCCGCTCACGCCCTGGGCCATCCCTTCAGTTTGATGATCCAGGCGGCGGGCATATTGGCACATGGGGTATTCGAACGCTTTCCGAAACTTCGTGTCGCTTTCCTCGAAGGTGGCGCAACCTGGATTCCTTTCATGATGGACCGGCTCGATCGCTCCTATCACGACGGCCACATTCAGTTGGACCTTGAAGGCAATCTTCTCGGCGGGCCAAAACCGGGCGAGAAGGCCAGCGACTATTTCAAGCAGCATCTGCGTGAGGGAAGAATCTTTGTCGGATTCGACTGCGACGATGACGGTCTCGGTACCGCGGTAAAAAAAGGCGGTCGTGAACCCTTTCTCTTCGGCAGCGATTTTCCCCATGAAGTCTTCGATGCCGAGAAGTGCCGCCATGAAATCGATGAGCTGCTCGGCCGCGAAGACTTATCGGATGACGACAAGACGGCGGCTTTGGGTGGAAACGCCCTCAGGTTTTACCGACCGCCGTTTTAGATTGTTCCCATCCGAGACGCAACTCGATTGACCGGTTCACGGCAGCGTTGTTTTTACTTTTGACGATCCTATTAAAGTTCGACTATATAGGGCGCCGCTCTTCAGGCGGTTATCGATGACTCTTTGCGTCCAGCCGGAAATCAGCCGCGCCTCAACACCCTTCCACGAGAAAGTTGAGATCTAGAAAAATGTGAAATTGGGACGCGGACTCACCCCCTGATACACTAATTTGACACCTTAAAAATATCCGGTATACGATCCCGCTGAGTTTCTCGGCGAGACACAGGTGAATTAAGATCCTCAATCCCATATGCCTAATCGCCATCCCGCTCAATCCTGGAGGAACCATGGCTAAAATCTACGATCTAAGCGTTTCTCTGAGACCGGATCATTTGGAGAACAGCGAGCTAAAACTCAACTCTATCTCACATCAAGAGGCAGCCAGAATATTTGCCAAGCGCTACCAGGTGAAGGTTTCTGATCTCCCTGATGGCGCTTTTTTCTCTACGGAACGGATCGAGCTGCGCAGCCACTTAGGCACTCATCTGGATGCGCCGTATCACTTCTATCCAACCTCAGAGGGCCGCCCGGCAAAGTTTATTGAAGAGGTGCCGTTGGAGTGGTGCATGAGCGACGGCGTCGTGCTTGACTTCCGACACAAAAAGCCGACGGAACCGATCAGTGAATACGATATTGCCGCGGCATTAGAGAAGATCAACCACACACCGAAACAAGGCGACATTGTCGCTTTATGGACCGGCGGCACCGACCGCTACGACGACGACCCGGGCTTTGCCGAGTCGGCCGCGGGCCTGATTGGCGGCGCGCTGAATTACGTTTTTCGCTTTGGGGTTAGGGTTATGGCGACAGATTCCGCTACCATCGATATGCCGATTGCGTTGATGACGGAACGCTTCGTCAAAGGCGACAAGGCGGCCTACTTCCCCATACACCGCGCGGGACGCCTCACGGAGTGGACGCACGCGGAGAAGCTCACGAATCTTGGCAGTCTGCCTGGTCCGTTCGGCTATAAATTCATGTTCTTTCCAGTGAAGATCTTCCGCGGCACCGGCGCGTGGATCCGCGCCGTCGCCATCGAAGACGAGTGGTTGAATACGCATCGGATTCAAATCGTTGATCTCAGCTTGCCGATCATGAACCATAGCTTTGAGCCGGAAGAAAGCCGGATCATTACCATCGATCACGATCAAAACCAAAGGGCGAAAGCGAAGCGCCTGCGCATGCCCGTCTCCGAGATAGTCCATTTGGGCGCCATGGATATCGTGGAAACCTACACGCACGCCGGCACTCATGTCGACGCGCCTTCTCACTTCGGCCCAAGCGTCGACGGAGGAAAGGCACGAACGGTGGATGAACTGCCGCTCGAGTGGTTTTACGGCGATGGCGTGTTGCTGGATTTCAGCGCGGCGAAACGGCCGGGAGAAGCGATATCGGCTGCCGACCTCATGGGAAAATTGGAGCGCATCGGATACAGACTCAAGAACCAAGACATCCTGCTCATTCGAACGGGAGCCGCTGAGCACTTTACTGACGATCCAAATTTCTCTGATCTCTCGATCCGATTGGAACGAAATGCTCTTCTCTGGCTCTTAGACCAGGGAATTCGCGTGATAGGTTGCGACTGTGAATCACTCGATGGTCCCGTTACTCCGATGGTCGACGCACTGCGCGCAGGTAAGAAGGATCAGTTTTTCCCGATTCACTATACTGGCCGGGACCGAGAGTTCTGTCTGATTCACAAAATGGATCTGAGTTCACTCCCATGCACCCACGGTTTTAAAGTTGTAGCGTTCCCAATCAAGCTTGAGCGCTGCAGCGCAGGGTGGACACGCGCAGTCGCTCTTGTGCCCAGGTAAGCTTAACCGGAATGAAGACGGCAGAGCGTAGCCAGCCCTCGCAAGCGTCGCAGATACTCCGGTATGCACTGTCTATAGCGCTCTTCGAACCGCTTCGACGCTCTGCGGATTCTCCAGCGCCGACAGATCTCCGGGATCTTGATTCAAATAAGCGGCGCGAATGATGCGCCGCATGATCTTCGCGTTGCGCGTCTTCGGGAGATCTTCGAGAAATTTCAAAATTTCGGGTTTGAGAGGCTTACCCATCTGCTCGGCCACCATGCCACGTAATTCTTCACGCAGTTTTTCGCTCCCGTAGCTTTCCGGCTTGAGAACGCAGAAGCAAACCAGCGCTTCGCCCTTGATCGGGTCGGGAACACCGATCGCAGCCGCCTCGCTCACCGAGGGATGGCCGACGAGCACGGACTCGACTTCGGCGGGACCGAGCCGCTTTCCGGCGATCTTGATCGTGTCGTCGGAGCGACCGAGAATGTACCAGAGACCATCCTCATCCACTGCAGCCCAATCCCCGTGGACCCAGACGTCGGGGAATCGGCTCCAGTAGGTTTGAAAATAACGGTCGGGATCTTTCCAGAAACCGCGCGTCATGCCGATCCAGGGCTTGCGGACGACAAGCTCGCCCACCTGTCCACGAATCGACGTTCCTTTTTCATCTACGACATCGGCGGCGATGCCCGGCACGGCTCCGGAGAAAGAGCAGGGCTTAAGCGGCGTCAGAACATTCCCCGTAACGAGGCCGCCCGAAGTCTCGGTGCCTCCAGAATAATTGATAATCGGCAGGCGGCCCCTTCCGGCGGTGTGAAAAAACCAGAGCCACGGATCAGGATTCCAGGGCTCTCCCGTGGAGCCGAGAATGCGCAGGGTCGAAAGGTCATGCTGCTCTGCGGGGGCGCTGCCGTGACGCATGAGACCGCGAATCAAAGTCGGCGAGACGCCGAGAACGCTCACCCGATGGCGCTCGATGAGCGACCACAGACGATCCGGCCCCGGAAAATCCAAAGCTCCTTCGTAAAGAACCATCGTCGCGCCGAGAAGGGTTGCACCAAGAACTTCCCACGGCCCCATCATCCATCCCATGTCCGTCACCCAGTAAAGCACGTCCTCTTCTCTGATATCGAAGCCAAGCAACATGTCCTGAGCGGCTTTGATCGGAAAACCGCAGTGCGTGTGAAGCGCCCCTTTAGGCCGTCCGGTCGTTCCCGACGTGTAAATGATCATCATGGGATCTTCAGCGTCGGTCCGTTCCGTTTCCGCCTCATCGCCCTGTTGCCCGACCTCTTCATGCCACCACCGGTCGCGACCCGGAGTCCAGGGAATCGAAATCCCAAGCCGCCTAAAAACAAGCACGTGCTCGACGGATGAAGAAGAGCTCAAAGCCTCATCAGCGCCTGGTTTCAGAAGGACACTTTGTCCACGACGATAAAAGCCATCTGCGGTCAAAAGAAACTTCGCCTCGCTGTCACGCAGGCGTCCGGCTACCGCTGCGGCGCCATAACCGGAAAACAAAGGAAGAATTATCCCGCCGAGCTTGATCACGGCAAAAAACGCCGCAACCGTCTCCGGCATCATGGGCATGAACAGCGCAGCCACGTCGCCCTTTTTCATGCCGAGCGCGCGAAGCGCATTCGCTAACCGGCAGACGTCGCGATGCAGTTCTTCATACGTGAGAACACGGACGGCGCCTTCTTCTCCTTCCCAACGAAGCGCCTCGCGGCGCCCGACTGGTGTGCCGCGCCATTTGTCCAGGCAGTTGTGGACGATGTTCATTACCCCGCCACAACACCACCGGGGCCATGCGATGCCCCGCGACGTATCGACAATTCGCTCGTACGGCACGTAGAATTCGATTCCGAGTTCTTCGAGCACCGCGCTCCAGAACCATTCGATCTCCTCCGTGGAGCGGCGCTGCAGCTCTTCGAGTCTGCCGATGCCATGGCGATCCATGAATTGTTTCAGCCGGCTCTGGGCGATGATTTCAGCGCTTGGCCGCCAAACGATATCGCCGCCAAATTGAAACTCAGACATCGTTTTCTTCCCGTTGTTAATTGAAAGTCGAATTACTTAGCCAGAAAACCAACCCACTCGAATGAATCTCGCGTCGAGATGATGCTACCATTGACAGGATTGAGTGAGCAAGCTAATCCTGCGCTTACATCCCCCATAAAAGCCACAGGAGGTGGGTCATGGCTAACGAATTCTCGGCAATGTCTCGGCGGGATTTTTTGTGCTTCGCGGGAAAAACCGCTGCCGTTTCGACGGGAATCTTGTTATCGGGTTGCGCGCAAACAGCAACGCAGGCGACGGGAGACCCGGCCGCTGGTTTGGCGCGTGCCATTGACATTCACCATCACTATTTCCCTCCGGAGCTAATCAACGAGATTAAACAGCACGCGAACGCGCTGGGGATCGAATATTTTGCGCCGAAGGATGGCGGAGAGAGCCCGCTCTCCATAAAGTTTCCGGGAGGCAACCGTCTCAATTTAGACCGTCGCCTGGCAGAGGTGGAAAACCGGTTACAAGTCATGAGCCAGGGAAAGATCGCAATCGCAACGGTCGAAGTGCAAACCAGCGCAGTTGGTTACGAACTCGACGGCCACCGCGGCGAATCATGGTCGAAACTCTATAACGAAGCGATTCAAGCTCTAGTGAAGCGTCACCCGAATCGCTTCGTCGGCATCGCCACGGTGCCGCTCCAAGATCCGCCACGCGCCGCTCGCATCCTGGAGCACGCCATCCGCGACCTCAAACTCTCCGGCGTGACGATCGCCTCCAACGTCGTCGGCAAATATTACGACAGCAAAGATTTCGATCCTTTCTGGAAAAAGGCGGAGGAGCTGGATGTGCTAATGATCATGCACCCGGAATGGGTCGCGGGCAGTGATAAGATGGGTGGTTATGGGCTGCGCACCGTCTGCGGTAATCCGGCCGACACAACCTTGTCTGTCGGTTACATGATCTATAGCGGCGTGTTCGATCGCTTTCCAAAGCTCAAGCTCGCGCTGCTCCACGGCGGCGGGTTTTTTCCCTATCATCTGGGTCGCTTTGATCGCGGCTTGACCAGCGGCACCGGAGCCGGACCTTCTCGCATCCCCGCTTCACAGCCTCCAAGCAAGTACTTAAAGAACCTTTACTTCGACAACCTCGTTTATCGCGTCGAAACTGTCGAATATCTGAAGCGCATGGTCGGAACAGAGCATGTCATGGTCGGAACCGATTATCCCTACGAGCTGGGCGACTGGATGGCGGCCGAAAAAATCGAACAGATGAATGCCACAGAGGCTGAGCGGGAAGCGATGCTGTATGGGAATGCGAAGGCTCTGTTGAAGATCCCGGCAAGCCAACGAGCATGATCTCCGGACGGCTAACCTCGTCTCAACTGGTTGGAAATTAGGCGGACACGCATATCCGAAGCCAGCTTTTGATATTTACGTGTAGTAACATCATCTGAGGTTGCTTATGGCACGCCCAAATATAGCTCCCTACGGCTCCTGGAAATCGCCGGTTACGGCTGAGGTTGTCGCTGGTGGTGAGGTCGGACTCGAACAGGTGAGGCTCGACGGCGACGATGTCTATTGGATCGAGCGGCGATCCCAAGAAAGCGGGAGAAAGGTCATTGTTCGCCGTTCGCCAGACGGACGAGCGACGGACGTTACGCCCGCGTCACTCAACGCGCGCACCCGCGTGCACGAATATGGCGGCGGCGACTATGCGGTTTCGGACGGCACAATTGTCTTCGCGAATTTTACTGACCAGCGCCTCTATGCCCAAAGAGTTGGCTCGCCTCCGCGGCCTTTGACCCCGGCTGCGAGCCTGCGTTACGCCGATGGAGTCATCGACCGCCGGAGAAATCTTCTTTTTTGTGTATGCGAGGACCATACCGGTCACGGGGAGGCGATCAACACCCTGGTGAGCATAGATCTCCAGGGTGGCGGTGCGGGAAACGTGCTGCTGTCAGGAAATGATTTTTACTCCTCACCACGCCTCAGTCCGGACGGCTCGCAACTGGCCTGGCTGACATGGAATCACCCTAACATGCCGTGGGATGGTACTGAGCTTTGGGTGGGCAAATTGAACGAAGACGGATCAATGAGCGAAACGATGCGCGCCGCCGGTGGTGCCAACGAGTCTATTTGCCAGCCGGAGTGGTCACCTGACGGGACACTTTATTTTATTTCCGACCGTACCGGCTGGTGGAATCTCTACAGTTGGCAGGAAAACAAAGTCGAGCCGCTCTGCCCGATGGAAGCAGAGTTTGGCCAGCCTCAGTGGGTTTTCGGTACTAGCCTTTATGGCCTTGCATCCGAAAGACGAATCGTCTGCAGCTACGCCAAGAACGGCCGTGATTACCTTGGCACCCTGGACACCGTGACGAGAGCGCTGGACATGATCGAACTTCCGTTCACCACGATTTCCCAAGTTCAAGCCGCCGGCGACCGCGTCGTTTTCATTGGTGCTTCTTCGACTGAGCCTACCTCCATCGTCTCATTGAATTTGACTACGAAGGAGCTGGAGGTGTTACGAAGGTCCCGAGAAATAGAGGTTGACGCAGGATATCTCGCCAATCCCCGAGCCATTGAGTTTCCCACCGAGGGCGGGCTTACCGCTCATGGCTATTTCTATCCGCCGCAGAATCGAGATTACGTTGGGCCGGCAGATGAAAAGCCGCCACTTTTAGTCATGAGTCATGGCGGGCCAACTTCGGCTACTTCCACGTCGCTGCGGTACACGACTCAATATTGGACCAGCCGCGGCATCGCGGTTCTCGATGTCAACTATGGCGGAAGTTCGGGCTATGGCCGAGAGTACAGAGAACGGCTCAAGGGCCAGTGGGGAATTGTCGATGTAGATGATTGCGTCAATGGCGCCCGGTATCTTGTGGAAGCCGGAGCAGTCGATGGCAACCGACTCGCCATTAGAGGGGGAAGCGCCGGAGGATATACGACCCTCTGCGCGTTGACGTTCCGCGACGCTTTCAAAGCCGGCGCAAGCCACTACGGCATCAGCGATTTAGAGGCGCTGGCCAAGGACACGCATAAATTCGAGTCGCGCTATCTTGACGGACTGATCGGCCCGTATCCGGAACGACGTGATCTCTATGTGGAACGATCGCCGATTCATTTCACCGACCGGCTGGCTTGTCCGATGATTCTCTTCCAGGGCTTGGAGGATAAGGTGGTTCCGCCCAAGCAAGCGGAGGAGATGTTTGAAGCAGTGCGCGCCAAGGGGCTACCAGTGGCATATCTTACTTTTGAAGGCGAGCAGCACGGTTTTAGAAAAGCTGAGAATATCAAGCGCGTGCTGGAGGCGGAGTTGTACTTCTATTCCAAAGTGTTCAAGTTCGAACTGGCCGATCCTGTGGAGCCGGTAAAAATCGAGAACCTTTGAGCCGAATCTTCCACGTCCGAGAGCCCAACGGTTATGATGAAATACGGTTGGTCTCTGAATCTCTATGAGAAAGAAATCTGATCACAGCAAACGAGATCGTCTCGCTCGTCGCAACACGATGAACGACCTCGATCGCGCACGCGCATACTACGCCGAAGAGCTGCGCGCAGTGGCCAATCTTCAATCGGAGGTTCTCGTGAAGGCCTTTGCCAAGGTTCCACGCGAGCATTTTCTCGGGCCTGGACCCTGGCAGGTATTCAGTCCCGGATCGGAGATTAATTGGACAACCAAGGATGCTGATCCGAAACATCTGTACCACAACGTTCTTGTGGCGATCGATGCGGAGCGGAAACTCAACAACGGGTACCCTAGCTTTCTTGCCTTTTTAATCGAGCAACTGGAACTGCAGGCGGGAGACCATGTGGTCCATGTTGGTTGTGGGACGGGATACTACACAGCCGTCATGGCCGAGGTCGTAGGATCTATCGGCAACG
>WNFW01003370.1_pt1 | contig 11840 bp, 6 predicted proteins | sample 5400131 | NCBI WGS metagenome assembly WNFW01 (sample SAMN13153362, study PRJNA577476) | soil metagenome | isolation source: 20 cm soil or saprolite under grassland replicate 1 | place: USA:California | collected 2016-06-15
CGTTCATCCACACGCATTCACGCCTTTGGAGGACGATTCCATGACTCATCGTGTGAGACAGGCCTTCGGTCGTCTCCTCGGGTCGGGGCTCGCGGCTGCGGTGGCGCTGCTCGTAGCGGCGTCGTCGCTCGCGGCGCAGCAAGCGACCGGGAAGCTCGAAGGCTCGGTGACCGACCAGCAGGGCGCGCCCATCGCCAACGCGCAGGTGACCATCGTTGGGACGGCGTTCGGCGCCCTGACTGACGCGAAGGGTTATTACTTCATGAACAACGTGCCGGTCGGGACGTACACGGTGCGGGCCCGCTTCATCGGGTATACGCCGGCGGAAGTGCCAAGCGTTCGTATGCTGGGCGGCTTCACCATAACCACGAATATCAAGCTGACGCCTTCAGCGGTGGCAATCGGACCGGTCACTGTTGAAGCGGCAGCGAACCCGATTGTGCCGCGCGATCAAGTGACGTCGAAGCAGACGATCGGTCAGTCGCAAATCCACAACCTCCCCGTCGAAGACTTGCGCAGCGTCCTGAATCTCCAGCCCGGCGTGGTGGAGAGCGGCAAGCAGAAGGGTGTCTCGATCCGTGGCGGTCGGCCGGGCGAGGCGGCCGTCTTCGTCGACGGTGTGCTGGTGCGCAACACGCAGCGTGGGTTTACGCCGCTCGAAGTCGGCACCAACGCAGTGGAAGAGGCGTCTGTGACGACCGGCGCCATCGGCGCCGAGTTTGGCGACGCCCAGTCGGGGGTGCTGTCCTACGTGACTCGCGCCGGCGGCCAGCGCTACACGGGCGCCCTCTCCTATCAAAGCGATGACATCGGGAGCCTGTGGAGGAACGTCGGATACAACCGGATCGAGGGGAGCATCGGCGGGCCAATCAAGGGGAACCTGACCTTCTTTGTCGCCGGTACGCTCACCGGTCAGAAGTCGCTCGAGTCCGAGGCCAGCCGGGACTTGGATCGGCCGATCTTTGTGGCGAGCGGCGTCGACACGATCGTGCACCAGCCTTCGACGGTCGGCGACGACCCGACCGACTCGGTGAACGTTGCTGTGCCGAGGTTCGTCCAGTACAGCGGTTGGTGCGGGAACTACGGTTCAGCGGCGCCGGCCCAGTCATCCCTGGCCGCCTCGATGCGGAACAATTTCGGCGTCGACTGTCAAGGTCTCCGGCAGCCGTTCTCCGCCAACGGCACCAACACCGCCAACGCAAAGCTGCAATACACGTACGGGACGGGCTCCCGCGTCGCGCTGTCGGGTTTGTACAGCCTGAACGATATCAGAAACTTGAACCTCAGCGATCTTTACAACCCGACCAACTACACCGGGACCACCAACACGAGTTACGCCGGCATCCTGAACTGGACGCAGAACCTGTCCCGCTCGGCCGAGCGCGCGATGGCGCTGGACGTGAACGTGTCGTATCAGCTCGATAAGAGCATTACCGCGCCGCTCACGCGCCAGTCGGAGCTCAATGGCCGCGATCCGTTCGGGGGCTTCTTCCTGAAGCCATTCGATTACGTCGTGGACTTCAACAGCAAACACTCGGTGAAGATCGGGGACTCGACCTACCAAAACGTTGGATACCTCGACGACAAGCAGGTCCAGTGTGTCCTCGCGGGCGAGGGATTCTGCCAGAACGACGTGCCCCTCCTCAACGACAACGATCTCAACTCCGTGATGCCGTACCGGATGAACCCATACGGCGTCGAGCAGAGCAACCGCTTCTCGATGTGGACGGCGGGACAGGATCAGGGCATCAACCTTTCGCAGGAGCGCCGCCTCCAGGCGCGGGCCAACTTCGACTGGCAGGCCGATCGGTTCAACCGGATCAAGCTGGGCGGTGAGATTCACTCGTTCGACACGCGGCGCTATGCGGACGGTTCCGGGATGAACTCGTCATTCGGTCTGAACGCCTACCACGAGAAGCCGATCCGCTGGGGCGGCTATGTCGAAGATCGCCTCGACTTGGGCGACGTCGTCATTGTGGGTGGGCTGCGGTACGACTGGTACGACTCCCGCGCGATGTTCCCCCTTACACCGGGGCGGGTGTCGTCGCTCCCGGTGCTCCCGTCAGACACGCTGTGCGGGGTGAATGGGATTTGTGGAGTGGTCCCTGGCGGGACGACTGCATTCGATCCGTACGACCCCACCGCGAAGTTCATCCGGGCGCCCAGCCACCGGGCCTGGAGCCCACGGGTGCAGGTGTCGTTTCCGGTCACCGAGAATACGAACTTCCGCCTGTCCTACGCTCATCAGGTCCAGACCCCGGACTATGACTTGCTGTTCCGAGGCAAGGGAACGGACCTCAACGTCACCAACCAGAACCAGGTCTACGGACGCGATCTCGATTTTGGGAAGACGATCATCTTCGAGTTCGGGATCCGGCACGCGTTCAGTCAGGATATGGTGCTGGACGTCTCCGCGTACAACAAAGACAAACTGTCGGACGTTTCGGGGCGCCTGCTCCAGCTCCCCGATCCCACCAAGCTAGCGAGCCCGGGTCTCTACAACACCACCGACTTTCGGGTCCTTACGACTTCCGACTTCGGGAACGTGCGCGGCATCGATATCCGGCTGGACCGGCGGTTTTCCAACCTGTTCTCCGGCGCTATCTCGTACACGCTGCAGGATGCGAAGAACACGGGCTCGGATCCGTTCACGTTCACGAGCCTGCTCGGGCGTCAGATCTCGAGTCTCACCGGCCAGACCAGCCCTCCGCCCCAGGCGATTCTCCCGACCGACGACAACCGGACTCACAACATTGTGGGCTCGGCGGCCCTCAGCTTCCCCAACGACTGGCGCAAGGGAACGACGCTGGGTGAGGTGCTCCGGAACGTCGGCGCATTCGTGACATTCCGGTTCGCGAGCGGCCTGCCGTACTCACCGATCAAGCCGGCAGAGGATGGGCTCACGCCGGGGAGCTGTGGTCTGGAGTGCACCTTGAGCGGCCCGCCGAACAGCCAGACAATGCCCTGGTTCAAGAACATTGATGTACGAGTCACGAAGGGGCTCCGCCTGGGCCGGCTGGATTGGACGCTGTTCGCCGAAGGGAAGAACATCTTCGACTTCAAGAACATCATCAGCCTGTTCACCGAAGTCGGAGACGTCACGTACTCGGCCTACAAGCAGAAGTTCCTGGGTGAGCAGGAAGGGCTGCTGCAGGCTGAGGCGGGGACTGCAGGCATCCTCGGCGCGGACGGTTCGGTCGATTTCAATGCGCTGGGCGGCTGTCAGAATTGGCAGGGGCGCAACTCCGGCGGGTTCTCGAGCGGCCCTGTGGATTGCGTGCTGCTGACGCGAGCCGAGGCGCGCTTTGGCAACGGTGACGGCGTGTTCACGCCGGCCGAGTACGACGCGGCCTTCGGCGCATGGTACAACTTGGCGAATGCGCCGAGCCGGTTTTACGGCGCCGGGCGGCGGATTCGCCTGGGGGCGGAGATTCAGTTCTAAGAGGCGGTCAGCGATACAGCGGGGCGCCGCACGCGCGCGGACGGGCGCTTCGAGGGCCTTTTTTTCACACAGGAGCAGGCAATGTCCAACGCTTCGTTTAGGCAAGGACTTCGACTTGTGTCGGTCGTCGCGGCGGCTGTCGCGCTGGTGTCGAGCAGCGCTGTGGCCGGTCCGCGACCGGGCGCACGCCGGGCCATGAATCTCTTCTCTGGTTTCCTGGGGCGGCAGAACGCTAATCGCTGGGACTGCGGGCTCGACGCCAACGGCCACGTGTGCGTGGACCCGAACGGCTCGACCACGGTCGGCGGCGGGTTCTGGCCCAAGGGCACGCCTGACCAATACGTCTTCGGATCCGGTCTTCAGGTCTCCGGCATCATCGGGGGCACGAAGACCGCGCAGTTCTCCTGGCCGGGCGACACCACCGCGGCATTCTTCGAGGACCCGAGCGGGACGCACGAGAACGGCCAGAGCCTGACGGGCATCTGGAACTCAGGAAACGCGACCGATTTGGCAAACTGGCCGCGCGATGCGTATGTGCGCGACCCGGCGCTGTACGCTCCGGGGTTGATCGGGCTCAAGGCCGCGTCGCAGATGGACACGTGGGTGCGGTATTGGGACGGCAGCCCTAGCAAGAACGCGGGCCGGCCGCACCCGCTCGGGATCCTGGTGGACGAGCGCGGCCTCTCCTGGAACTTCCCGTCCGGCAACCAGGACGTCGTCTACTTCATCTACACGTTCACCAACGTCACGGCGAAGGACCCCGCCGTCTACGCCGGGCGCCCGGACCAGGATTCACTCGTCGCGTGGGGGTCGCGGTTCCAGGCGGCGAACGAGGATGCGTTCGGCGTACAGATTCCGGACACAGGCTATGAGATCGACAACGCGTTCGCCGCGTTCGCGATGGACGCCGACGTAAGCGACCAGGCGAAGCAGAACTTCACGACCGCTTTCCTGCCGTTCAACATGGGGATCGCGTTCAAGAGCAACTGGTTCGCGCCCCGGTTCATCTATCCCAGCACGATCTTCGCGCCGCCCTTTGCGCCGACCGTTGGTGAAGTGGGCGTGAAATACCTGAAGAGCCCCCTCGTGGATCCAGCGGATCCCTCAAAGGGTGAGATTGGTCTGGTGCTGTACAGCGGAACCGTGAACAGCGGCGCTTTTGGCGACGCGGCGAACGCCGCCCAGGTGTACCGCTACATGAATGGCGATCTGCGTGCGAGCGGCGGTGACGCGGCGTGCAACTACCCGCGGGCCGCCGCGCAAAAACCGGGCGACGTACACATCTGTTACATCCCGACGACGCCCGACGACATCCGGTTCTTCCAGTCGTCCGGTCCGTTCACGCTCAAGCCCGGGAAGACCCAGACAATCGTCGTGGCATACATCGCCGCGGCACCAGTTGACAACCCCGTTTTGAGGAACCGCTCGGACTCCTACATCTTCCCGGTGGGCGGTCCGTTCCCAGCGCAGGCGGAATCGCTCGCGGCGGGTAGTGACACCCTGCGCACGGTGGACCGGATCTTCGGGGCCACAGGATTGCTGGGCGACCTCAACGGCAACGGCCGCATCGACCAGACGGAAGTGCAAACCGTTGACCGCTCGTTGCTCGGCAAGGGGCTGGTTGCACAGGCGGTGTTCGACAACCTGTTTCTGCTGCCCTTCCCGCCGGATGCGCCGGATTTCTTCCTCGTGCCCGGCGACAACCAGGTCACGGTCGTATGGCGCGCCAGCACGTCGGAGACCGTGCCCGATCCCTACTTTGCCGTGGCCTCGAATCCGGCCAGCGGAAAGCTCTTCAACCGGAACTATCGCAACCTCGACGTCGAAGGATACCGGATCTACCGCGGCCGCACCTCGGGCGACCTGCAGGTCATCGCTCAGTTCGACAAGGCGGGTACGGAGTTCATCGACTACACGGGTGAGCTGAACTACGGCAACTGCGCTCCCGAGTTGGGCGTGACGACGGACTGCCCGGCGGACCTCGCGACTGGCCATCACGCCGACATTGCGAGCCCCTTCGTTCAGATCCCGCCGGGCGGTCGCGTGCAGCTCGCCTCCGGGAACATCTTGATCATTCAAGCGGACACGGCGGTGAGCGGGGGGGGGAGCGATAACACCTGCGCCAAGCGGTCGTCGGTCGGCACACCGTGCCCACCCCTGGGCGATACCGGCATCCCGTTCGCGTTTATCGACAACGGCGTCCGCAACGGCTTCACATACTTCTACACGGTGGCTGCATTCGACGTGAACTCGGTCAAATCGACCGGCCTCAACTTCACGGCGCTCGAGGGCAGCAACCCGCCGAAGACCGTCGTGCCCAGGAGGGCGGGGACGAACGTCAGCCAGGCCAGTGTGACGGCGGTCGCCCTCGGCGACGACGGCACCGTGCTCGACCCGACGACGCCGTATCCGAGCATCGACGGGGACAAGGGCACGTTCAGCGGCAACATGCCGCCCGTGAACGGTTTCAGCTTCGTGCCGGCAGCCGTATCAGAGCTAGTGCGGACCGGTATCGATGCCAAACTGGTTGTCGATTCCGTCACCGGCGGAGCCGCGGGCGGTATCGCGGGAGGACCTACCGCGTACGTGCGGTTCATCGGCGCGCGCGGGGATACACTCAAAGTCACAATACCCGTGGCGGAACCAGACTTTACCGCTTCGCCCGGTACCACCACAAGCTTCAGCGCCGCTGCGTCCGTCGCACCCTACGACACTACCTTGGGCAAGCGGCTCTTCGGCATCGCCGGCGCGTTCGCGGATTCGACTCGCATCCCAGTTGCCTTCACGGGATTGGCGGTGCCGATCTCGCAGACCTCGAGCGCGATCGCGATGACGACCGGACGCTTCGACGTGGGCAACGAGGGGAGTCGCTACCTCGCTCACTCTCGATGGTTCGACGACGGTGGGCAGGAGCCCGCCGATCCGACGATCATGGGTTACCCGGACACCTCGCATAACTCCGGTCACCTGACGGGCGTCGGTCGCATCTGGTCGCCACAGGCCTACCGTGATCGTCTGTCTCGGCCCGGCAGTAACGCGGATCCTGCGGGACCGTTTGGTGCGGTGAACAACTTCCTCCGCGGCTACTCGTACGTCCAGGTCAGTTGGTATCCCGCAGATTTCGTCATCACGTGGAATGCAGACTCGAGCATCAGCGTGCGCGACGTGACCCACCATGTCAACCTGCCCACCGCACCTCACGGCGGGGCTGGCTGGGGGTTCATCAACGTCCGCGCGTATGCGCCCGCCGGGATCGCCGCGGGCGATCTGGATGATGGGACGGGAGCCACGAACTTGAATGCGCTGAGCTACCACCACCTCTACGGTACCCCGATGTTGTGCTCGGCCTATTGGGGGATCAACTGTATCACGTTCGAGTCAAAAGCCGAGCTGGACACGCTCGACCTCAACTACAACGGCGTCCCGGACTCGGTCGCTGGGAGGCCCGTGACGGGGATCGGGCTGATGATCAATGGAGAGGCGTTCTTGATGGAGTTGAACGCCATTCCGGCGGCCGGAACGAAGTGGCACCTGCGGGCCGTGACCGGCACGGAGAGCGCGACGTGCACACCATCGCTCGGCCCAGTCATGACTGACTGCAGCGGCTACAAGTTCACAGGCTTCGCGACCCGACAGCCCCTGGTGCCGAACCTGATCCTCGCATATCAGGTGCAACAGCAGTACACGAACGACACGACCAAGGGCGGCAACCTCGCCAAGGTTCATACCGTGCCGGATCCGTACTATGTCACGAACGCCTTCGAGCAGACGACGACCAGCAAAGTGCTGCGGTTCGTCAACCTGCCGAGCCGGTGCATCGTCCGCATCTACTCGCTGAGCGGGGTCTTGGTCCAGGTGATTCCCTTCAACGATCAGAGCGGCGGCGGAGAGACGCAGTGGAACCTGCGAAGCCGCAACAACCAAGTGGTGGCATCCGGCGTCTACTTCTACCACGTCGAGACCCCCGACGGCAAGACGAAGATCGGGCGGTTCACCATCGTCAACTTCGCGCAATAGCGCCTGGGGGGACCGACCATGATTCGCATTTCTCGAACCTTCTCGTGGGCCGTCGCGGCGCTCGCGCTGGTGCCTTGGCCGGTCGCCGGACAAATCACCATACCCACGGACAACACGGCGTATGGTACCACGGCAGCGGAGTTCCTACTGCTCGGGGCGAGCGCTCGCGGACTGGCGTTGAGTGATGCCTACGCGGCGCTCGCCACCGACGTGAGTGCACTCTACTATAATCCGGCGGGCATCGCGCAGCTCGATCGCCCGGGCGCTCTGTTCACCACGTACAGTTACGTCGCGGATACGCGGTACAACTGGGTCGGTGCGGCCTTCCCCTTCGGCGGGGGTGCCCGCGCATTTGGCCTGCAGGTGGGCAACTTCGGGTTCAGCGATCAACCCGTTTACACGGTAGAACAGCCCGACGGAACCGGTGGGACGTACAGCGTTTCGGAGACGTTCCTCGGTGCCACCCTCGCGCAGAGCTTCAGCGACCGGTTCTCAGCGGGGATCACCGGCAAGTTCATCTCCGACAAGCTCGGTCAGGTCACTGGGCGGGCCTTCGCCGTGGACTTCGGTACGAGCTTCCACGCGACCACGGCCGGGCGGCCGATCCGCGCGTCGTTCGTGATCCAGAACCTCGGGTCGACGCTATCGCACACCGGCATTCCGCTCGACGTCACGGTCACAAGGCCGCCGGTGCCGGGCCAGGTGGACGTGCCGCAAGAGGGGCAGCCGGCGACGCTCAACAGCAAGGGCTGGGGTCTCCCCGTCCTGTTCCGCGTGGGCGTCGCGCTCGACGCGGTCTCGAGCGGTCAGAATCGTGTGACGCTCCTGTCGGAGTTCAATCAGCCGAATAACAACCGGGCCGGCTTCTCCTTCGGAGCCGAGTTATCGATCTCCGACATCGCGAAGACCGGGTTCTACTTCCAAGGTCGAGGGAGCTGGCAGTACGCAGCGGCCAACGACCTCGACCCCGGGACCGCAGCGGGCTTCTCGACCGGGCTAAGCGGGAAGGCGAACAAACAGGGACTGGCCGCGGGCTTCGGCGTCGGTTACAAGCGCAATCGGTTCGGTCTAGGGACGGATTACGCGTATCGTAGCATGGGACTGCTGGGTGGCACCAACGTTCTGACGTTCACGGTCAACTGGTGATGTCTCACCCCCGCGCGACTGCGGGTGAGCGCACGAGAGGGTCGTCTTTGTTGTGGGGATTAGTGGTCCTGGGCGTGGGAATTCCAATGGCCACGTGGCAAACGCCCAGCCCTGCCGGTCCGGACCAGAGCGTCGGCGTCGCGGTCGCACGTTTTTACCGGGGTGACCGCACACTCGTCAATGGATTCGTGCGCGTGCCGCACCGGATGTTGGAGGGGGTGAGGCTTGGTCCCGGGGGCTTCGCAGCATACACGGCCATGCTCACCGTCACAGACTCGTCCGGCGCGGTGCTGACGCGGGAGCAATGGACGCGACGGGTGGACTGGCGCTCGGTGCAAGTGGCCGGCGCGGCCACGGTTGAACCCCTAACTCTCGCACTCGCTCCCGGTGTCTACCGGGTCGAGGTCGTAGTGAAGGACTCCGCGACCGGGCGCCAAGAGACAGCTCAAGTGCAAGTGGCGGCGTACGCGACGCGACCGGCCGCCTCGGACTTGTTGCTGGCGTACTCCATCCGGCGGCGCGCTTTCGCAGCGGACACCGAACCGGAATCAGGGGAAGTCCGGAAGGGGGACTTCTTCATCGCCACGACGCCGGACGTGGCGTTGACGCCGTCGCGAGCCACGCTGTCGTACTACGAAGAGGTGTACCGCGATGGCAGTGTCGCCGTCCCTTGGCGCTTGCGGGTCGTCGGTGCGAACGACCGGATCATCGTGTCGACGCAAGCTACGGAGGCGGCGCTCGCGTCGGGCGGCGGAGCGATCGCGGGATCGATTGATCTCGGCGGGTTACCGCCCGGCTCGTACCGGCTCGTCCTAGTGGCAGGAGGTGGAGCGGACACGGTCGCGAGGACGGCCCCGTTCCAGATGGCCGGTTTCGAGGCGGAGCGCGAGGTCGCCGCGGCGCAGCAGGCGACGGAGCCGGAACCTACGGACCGGTTTGCCTCGGCTCCCGAGGCGGAGCTCGACTCGCTCTTCGGGCCACTCATATATCTCGGTACGTCGAGCGAACTGAGCGTGTACAAAGGCCTCACGCTCGATGGTAAGCGGCGGTTTCTACGAGAGTTCTGGCGGAAACACAATCTCACGCCGGCGACAACAGAGGATGACGCGCTCGACGCATTCTACAAGCGTATCGCCGAGGCGAACGTGCGGTTTCGAGAGGGCGGCGCGGGGGGAGTGGCCGGCTGGCGAACCGATCGCGGCCGCGTCTTCATCCGCTACGGTGAACCCGACGAAACGATGAAGCGACCGTCTTCGGGGCCGGATCGGCCGTGGGAGGCGTGGAAATACACTAAAGCGAGACAGCTCAAGTTTGTGTTTCTCGACCTCACACGACTCGGAAACTACTCATTGATCTACACTAACGACCGGCTGGAGCGAAATCCGCCGGATTGGACGAAGTTGTTGAGTGCCGAAGCCGTGAACGACATTGCGAGCTTTTAAACGATCATTTTCTCTCCCGGAGACTGTGTCATGAGGCGATGCTACATCGGAACGATTCTCGCGGGGTTGGCAGTTGCGGCGTGGGCGTGCAGGGGTGATCCAACTGCAGAGCTGCGAAGCGGGCCGGCGACGCTCAACCTCAGCATCAACTTCGGAGCCCTGGAGGTGGGTAAGGAAGGTCCCGTCCTCGTCGTGGCACGGGACGCGCAGCTCAACCCGATCCCGCTCGATCCCATCAACGCGACCTCGGCGCAGCCGACCGTCGCTACCGTGGCGCCTGACACGTCACGCCACTTTCCCGACGGCGCCATTCATCCGTTCCTGGTAACGGGTGTTGCCGCGGGCACCACGACCGTTACCTTCACAGGCGGCGGATTGAAGGACTCGGTTGTTGTGACCGTCCAGTGAGGTCGAGCCAGGGCTAAGCCGCCGTGGACCGGACCGAGCCCCGGGGGGGGAACCACCCCCGGGGCTCGGTGTTTGTACACGGGCCATGGTGCGGCATGCGTCGTACGTAGTGCTGGTACTGTTGAGCGCAAGTCCGGAGGCGTGGGCTCAGTTGCCGGCGGACTCGAGCACGGTCCGCGACCGCTTCGCGTCCGCGACCACCGTGCAGCTCGACAGCCTGTACGGGCCGCTGCTCTTCCTCATGCAGCCGGACGAGCGCGGCATCTATCCGACGCTCACTCCCTCGGGCAAACGCGACTACCTGCGCCGCTTCTGGAGCCGGCGCGACCCGACCCCCGGCACGGCCGAGAACGAGCTGGAGGACGATTTCTACGCGCGGATCGCCGAGGCCAACCGCCGCTTCCGTGAGGGCGGCGCGGCGCAGATTCCGGGGTGGCGCACCGACCGCGGCCGCATCTTCATCCGGCTCGGGCCCCCCGACGAAGTGCTCAGCCGGCCGCAGCCGCCGGGATCGCTGCCCTACGAAGTGTGGAAGTACACCCGCCACCGGCAGCTCAAGTATTGCTTCGTCGACCTCACCCGCTTCGGCAACTACGTGCTCCTCTGGACCAACGACCGGCGCCGGTGAAAGGCCGGGGAAGGGGGAAGGGGGAAGGGGTCGCTATGACGATCCACGCCCACACTCCCGCGCCTAGGGCGACGTGAATGGCTTGGAGCGACCGCGGCAGACCGAGCAGGACCATCGCGGCGGCGACCGCGACTTGCAGCGTGACCAGCGCCACCACGCCCCACGCCGCGGGCGCCCGCGTGCGCCACGCCCACCACACCGAGTATCCAAACAGCGTGTACGCGAGCAGCCGGTGAGTCCACTGGATGTGCTGCAGGTAATTCCCGTCGGGCACGAGCTGCCCATTGCACAGTGGGAAGCCGAGGCACGCGGACGCAGCGCCCAGGTTCGCGGTGAGCGCGCCGAGCAATACCGTCACGAATCCGAGCGTGAGAACCCATAGCCCCGCCCGTGAGGGCGGGGCCACCGGAGGGCCGAGTGCCGCTACGATCAGCGTCGCGAGCAGCAGCATCGCGGTGCCGAGATGCAGGATGACGGTCCACGGCGGCAGGGCGAGCTTGACCGTCACCGCGCCGAGCAGGACTTGCACGATCAGCAAGCCGAGCGCGATGTAGGCCGTCCTGCTCGGAACGTACCGCTCCCCGCTCCCTGCTCCTCGTCCGAGCCACCAGGCATACGCGGCGAGGCCCAACACCAGGACGCTCACGAGCGCGGCGGCCAGCCGGTGCCCGTATTCGATCAGCGTGGGGAGATCGAGCGGCGGGAGCAACCGGCCATTGCACAGCGGCCAGTGCTCCCCGCATCCCATCCCGGAGCC
>WNFW01012330.1_pt1 | contig 11833 bp, 10 predicted proteins | sample 5400131 | NCBI WGS metagenome assembly WNFW01 (sample SAMN13153362, study PRJNA577476) | soil metagenome | isolation source: 20 cm soil or saprolite under grassland replicate 1 | place: USA:California | collected 2016-06-15
CAGACAGGCGGCTCCGTTCACCTGCTGGATCCGTGGACCGGCGGACAAGCTGGCCGAGCGGGCCAGTCCGCTCGATTCGATCGCCGTGCAAATCGGCGGGGGCACGATGAGACTGTGCTACAGCCGGCCGTCGGCGCGCGGCCGCAAGGTCATCGGCGGCCTGGTCCCGTTCGACCAGCCGTGGCGGCTCGGCGCGAACGAGGCCACGAGCATCCAGGTCGCCTTCGCCGCCGAAATCGCCGGGGTGCGGGTGGAGCCGGGGACGTACACCCTGTATGCGATTCCGGGTGCATCGAAATGGCAGATCGTCGTCAACCGCGGCGTTCAGCGCTGGGGCGTTCCGATCGACAACGACGTACGCGCGAAGGATGTCGGCGCCGGCACGGTGACCACCGAGTCCCTCGGCGCGCCCGTCGAGACGCTCACGCTCAAGTTCGCGCCGGCCGCGGGCAACACGACCGAACTGGTCCTCGAGTGGGAGAAGACCCGCGTCCGGATTCCGATTCGCCGGGCATCATAGGGGATATGACGGTGGCCACGGACCTGGTCTCGGAAATCCAGGCGCTCAAGGCGAAGCGGCACGCGGCGATCCTGGCGCACAACTACCAGATTCCCCCGATCCAGGATCTGGCCGACGTCGTGGCCGATTCGCTCCAGATGGCGCGCCGGGCGACCGAGCTCGACGCGCCCCTGCTGGTGATCTGTGGCGTGCAGTTCATGGCCGAGACGGCCGCCATCGCCAATCCCGATAAGCGGGTCCTCATCCCCGATCCCGAGGCCGGCTGCTCGCTCGCCGCCACCATCCAGCCGGAGGACGTGCTGGCGTGGCGGGCCGAGCACTCCGACGGTCTCGTGGTGGCGTACGTGAACTGCAGCGCGGCCGTCAAGGCCGAGGCGGACTACTGCTGCACCTCGGGGAACGCCGTCGCCGTGGTTCGCGCTCTCCCGCCCGACGTGCCGGTGCTGTTCGTCCCGGACTTCTTCCTCGGCAGCTATCTGCGGCGGGTGACCGGGCGCAACCTGGACGTGTGGATGGGCGAGTGTCACGTGCACGCCGCGCTGACGCCGGACGTGCTCGCGGCGCAGCGACAGCGGCACCCCGATGCTGAATTCCTCGTCCACCCGGAGTGCGGCTGCGTGACGAGCGCCATGTACTACGCCGAGTCCGACGGCGACGTCGCGGCAGGGCGGACGACGATCGTCTCAACCGAGCAGATGATGCGCCGTGCGCGCTACTCGGACGCCCGGAAGTTCGTGGTCGCTACCGAGACGGGCGTGCTGCATCGGCTACGCCGGGCGAACCCGGAAAAGCAGTTCCTGGCGGCGGCCGAGTCGGCGGAGTGTCGCTACATGAAGATGATCACCCTCGAGAAGCTGCGCGACTCGCTCCGCGACGAGAAATACGAAGTCACCGTGCCCGAGGGAATCGCAGTCCGGGCCCGGCGGGCCATCGAACGGATGCTGGCTATTGGCTGACGCCCTGGGCCTGGAGGAGGTGCGCCGGGCGCTGGCCGAGGATCACGCCGGTGAAGACGTGACCACCAGGCTGCTCGGTCCCGCCGCGCACGCCCCGGCCACTGCCCGCTTCGTCGCAGAAGATCGCTTCGTGGTCGCCGGGCTCCCGATCGCCAAGCTGATCTTCCACGAGCTTGACCCACAGGCGTGCTTCGAGTGCCACACCGCGGAAGGCGATTGGACCGCGCCGGAGAAGGCGTTCGCTACGCTGCGGGCGAGCGGGCGAGCCGTGCTCGCGGGCGAGCGGGTGGCGCTCAACTTCTTGCAGCGGCTCTCCGGAGTGGCGACCCTGACCCGGCGGGCCGTGGACGCGGTGGCGGGAACGCCGGCGAGAATCACACATACGCGGAAGACCACCCCCGGCCTGCGGGCGCTCGAGCAATACGCGGTCCGGGTGGGGGGCGGAATCGACAACCGCGCCTCCCTCGCCGACGCCGTCCTGTGGAAGGACAATCACTGGGCGCTGCTCGGCGCCCAACCAAGTGCGCTCACCGCGGCACTGCGGAGAGTTCCCCCGGGTGTTGCGGTCGTCGTCGAGGTCGAGGATGAAGAGCAGCTGGACGCCGCGCTCGCCGCCGGTGTGACCCACATTCTCGCCGACAACCAATCGCCGGAGCGCATCCGTGTGTGGGCGCGTCGGGCCGGTCCGGGCATCACCATCCAGGCCTCCGGCGGTATTACGCCGCAGACCGCTCGCGCCTACGCCGAGGCCGGCGCGACGCTCATATCCATCGGCGCGCTCACACACTCCGCTCCGGCAGCAGGGATGAGGTGCGAGGTCACCGTTGACACCCCACGACGCGCGCTCTAGGTTGCACCTTCACCATGCGCACGACGCCGATGTGTTGTCTCGTCTGTTGTTGTAGCCGCCCCCCCACCCGCGGGGTTGGACGGACACCACGGCGCACCCAGTGACGACATGAGGACTCGCTAAGCCTCCTCGCCTTCTGAGCCGCTCCCAGGCCCGGCCACCCCAGCGTGGACCGGGTTTTTTGTTTGTACCATTTCACCCCAACGACACGACGAACAATGATGGATGCGACTTCAAGCGCGCTGGTCCTGATCCTTATCACCCTCGTCGCCGGTACCGTCAACGGTGCGCTCGGCTACGGATTCTCCTCGATTACCGTGCCAGTGGCCCTGCTCTTCTACGCGAATCGCGTGCTCAACCCGGCGCTCGTGTGGGTCGAGGTCGTCTTGAACGCCTACGTCCTCTGGGTCAATCGGGCGAGCGTTCCCCACGTCTGGCGTCGAGTCGTGCCGATGATCGTCGGCCTGGCGCCGGGCGTCGTCCTGGGAACCTCTCTGGTGCACCGAGTGCAGCCTGCCTGGCTCAAGCTCGCGACTTTCATCGTGCTGCTGCCGCTGATTCTCTTGCAGGCAGCCGGGTTTCGTAGGCCCATCAGGGATGAGCGCCGCGTCGGGCTGGTCTTCGGAGGCGGCCTGGGCGTACTGTACTCCGTCACAACGATCTCCGGCCCGCCCCTCGCCGTGATGTTGAGCAACCAGGGCTTCACGAAACAGGACTTCCGAGCCGGGCTCGGACTCGTGCGGCTCGCGGAGTCGACGTTCACGGCGGTGGCGTATTACTTCGCCGGGATGTTTTCCAGCGAGAGCGCCGGCCTGCTGCCCTACATCCTCCCGAGCCTCGTCGTCGGGATCCCGCTGGGCGTGCGGGTCATACGCCACGTGCGACCCGAGACCTTCAGACGCGTCTGCATGAGCTTCGACGCCTGGGTCGTGAGCTTCGGCATCTCGACACTATTGCGACAGCTACACGTCATCGAAACGGACGCGGCGTTCTCCGTCCTGGCCGCCGTGGCCGTGCTCGACATCTGGCTCTTGTACCGGTTCTTCCGCAACCAGACGCCAACCACGGTCGCGCCGGGAGCCCAGCCAGCCCCCGCGACTCAATAGAGATACGCGACCGCCAAAGCCACGGTGACCTGGTCCTTCTTCCCGTTGAACGCCCCCAGCGTGGACCGGTCGTACCGCAGCTCGGGCCGCACCACGGCACTCGGCCACGCCTTGATGTTCAGCGTCGCCGTGCCGCTGCCGAACTTCTGTCCCAAGTTCGCGGGGAACCCGACCCCCACTCCGTTGACGGTGCTGCGGGCGCCGTTCTCGTCATTGACGTAGTCGCCCCGCAACGCGAGACCGAGGGCCGAGCTGAAGTCATATGTGAGCCAGCCACCGAGGGCCCACCACTTCGCGTCCTGCGTCGGTTCCGGCAGCGCCGCATTAGCCTGCTCCTGTCCGTAGTCGCCTTGGATCCACACCGCCGCCTTGCCGAGCTTGCGCCACAGTAGACCCTCGATGCCGTAGCGGTTCGCGGTGTTGTCGTTCGCTTCTTCGGGCCCCCAGAACCCGACAATGCCGAGGGACGTCGACCCATCCGGGTAGATGCCGATCCGTCCCATGAGCGACTTGCGCGTGTTGTTATCGGAGACCTGATCCCACCCGTTGATGACCCGGAACTGAGCGTCGACATGGTCGTTGAACTTGGTTTCGACGCTCACGCCGGTCCCGGTGAAGTTCTCAACGTAGATGAACTGGTTCCCCTCCGACCAGTTGGGGTTGGCCACGGTCTCGATCACCTCCAGGCCCATCAGCGTGGGGATGCGCCCCACCTTGAACTGCAGCCCGTTCCCGCTGGCGGTCGGGACGTTCAAGGTGACATACAAATGCGGGAGGTCAGCCTGAGACCCGAGGTTGAAGCCTCCCGACTGGATCACCGTGGCGTCCTGCCCCACCAGGAGCTCCGTATGGAACCCCGCGCTGAACTTCGCCGGGTCGTAAGGCTTGTCGAGCACGACCGCGAGCGCGTTGAGCATGAAGCGGTTCTGCAGCCGGTCGTACAGCCGCCCGACGATGGCCGTGTCCCCGCTGCTCCTGCCTGAGTAGGCGTACGAACCGGCCGCATAGCCGGTGAGTTTGAAGCCCGCCAAGGTCGTCTCCAGATGGTTCACCGGAGGCGGAGGTGGATCGGGCTTTTTGGCCGCCGAATCGACCGGGGCCGACGCGCCGCTCTGGGCGCGCAGCATCCCTGGGGTGGCGAGCCAGACGCCTACGAGGGCAGCGAGCGCTACACTGCTTCCTTGCACTCTCATACCGTGGCCTCCTTCAGGGCCTGACGCTGTACGGAGTCCGCCGTCACGGCGGTGACCGCGGCCGTATCCACCTCGCCCGTCCTAATCCGGATCACGCGCTCCAGGGGCTGCACAAAGATCTTGCCGTCGCCCACCTGACCGGTGCGCGCCGACGACACAATCGCCTTGATGGTCGGCTCCACAAACGGCTCCGACACGGCCATTTCGAGCCGGACCTTTTCACGGAATTCGAGCACCACGGTGCGGCCGCGGTAGTGCTCCAGCAGCTCGATTTCGCCGCCGTGGCCGCTCACGCGGCTGATCGTGATGCCGGTGACGCCGGCGCGGAACAGCGCGGCCTTGACCTGTGGCAGCCGCTCGGGGCGGACGACAGCAGTGATGAGCTTCATCAGACCGCCTCCGGCTCGGGCTCGAGGTGTCCGACGCCGCGGGAGGCCGTCTCGCTGAGGATCACCGCTGAGGCGACTTCCGGCGAGTCGGGATAGGCCAGCGCACCCATCTCCGGCAGGTCGAGCCCGAGCTCTTCGACCTCGGGCGCCACGCGATGACCACCGACGACGAACGCGGTGACCTTGTAGGCTACGAACGCCATAGCGCCCACTCCCACGATGTTGGCGGCGCCGCCGACCAGCTGGGCCACGAACTGACTCGCGTCGCCGTAGAACAGCCCCCGCACGGCCCCGTTCACGCCGTTCCACCCGTCCCCGTACGTGCCGTCGGCCAGCAGCCCGAGCGACAGGATGCCCCACAGCCCGTTCACCCCGTGCACCGAGATCGCGCCGACGGGGTCATCGATGCGCAGCTTGCCATCGATGAAAAACACCGCGACGCAGACCAACACCCCGGCGATGCCGCCGATCAGCACCGCCGACGGCGTGGTCACGAACGCGCACGGCGCCGTGATAGCCACCAACCCAGCGAGTGTCCCGTTTGCCATCATCGAGGGATCGGGCTTGCCGTACTTGAACCAGATGTACAGCATCGATGTGATCCCACCCGCCGCCCCAGCCAGCATCGTATTCGTCGCGATGACCCCGATGCGCAGGTCTGAACCCGCCAGCGTCGAGCCGGCGTTGAACCCGAACCACCCGAAGGCGAGAATGAACGTTCCGATCAGCGCCATCGGGATGTTGTGACCGGGGATCGCATTGACGCTGCCGTCGGCGTTGTACTTGCCACGACGCGGACCCAGCAGCGCCGCCGTGACGAAGGCCATCACACCGCCCGTCATGTGCACGACGGAGGACCCGGCGAAATCCACGTGCCCATGCCCCAGCCCGAGGTTCTTGCCGAGCATCGCGAGCCAACCCCCGCCCCAGGTCCAGTTGGCGTAGATCGGGTAGATAAATGCGCCGACGAAGACGCTGAACACGACGAACGCCGAGAACTTCCACCGCTCCGCCAGCGCCCCGGTCGGGATCGTGGCCGCGGTATCCATGAAGACCATCTGGAACAGGAAGTACGCGAACACCGGCGCGGTGTACGCCACCCCGAACCCCGTCTCCACCATCGCGAAACCCGCCTGCATGAACATCACGAGAAACCCAGCGACCAGGGTCCACACGAAGTTGATGGCCACCGTGTTCGCCGCAGCGGCGGCGCTCGCAGCCTTGGCGAGCGAGTCCGCCGCCGGCACTCCTTGCCCAGCCAGAACCAGCGGGCACGCTAGAGTCATCAGCAGGCCAAGACCGACCGAGCGTCTCATACAACCTCCCAGTGAGGTGTTCATACGGTGCACCGCTGCTACATAATTCGTGCAGAAGATGCACAGATTGTATTACACTACGCTACTACCTGATCAGGTAGTGCGAAACATTGTCGCGATAATCGTGCACATATTGCACGTTTTGTACCACACCGGTTTCTACCGCAGACCCCCTCCCGCCGCGACCCGGTGCGCTTGACACCGCCGGAGGCGCGCGGGCAGCTTTCGCGCTCGAGCATGGTGTTTCACACGAACTTGCCCTCCGGAGTCTGTCCCCCCCGCCCGCACGGCGGCCGGCCTCAGCCGGCCGGCCGAAAGCGGGCGTGTCTCCCGCCGCGATAGTCGTCCGTCGGTCAGCTTCCCCACAATCGATTGCGTCAACCGTAGAGCGCGGCGCGGCGTTTGCCCGACGCGGAAGAGGTTTCCAGAGGTGAGTCTGTGAGTGAGTCGACGGTCCTCAAGTTCGGCGGCACATCCGTGGCGGACGCCGGAGCGTTACAGCGGGTAGCTGGCGTGGTCCACTTGCCGGCGTGACCGATGCGTTGCTCGCGGCCGCCGACGCGGCGGCGAGCGGGGACGCGGAGCGCATCCGGCTGCAGCTCGATGCCCTGCTCGAGCGGCATGCCGAGATCGCCGGGCGGTTGGCCCGTCCGGAAAACGCCCGGGGAATCCGCACCGTGCTCGAGCGCACGCGCGCGGAGATCGCAGACCTGCTCCAACGGGTTGCCGCGGAGCCGGAGCGCCGGCCGGCGCTACGCGACGAGCTCGCCGCCTACGGCGAGCGCCTTTCAGCGGCCCTCCTGACCGCCGTGCTTCTGGCCACCGACGTACCGGCGCGTTACGTGGACGCGCGCCACTGTCTCATCACCGACGGGACACATGGCCGGGCCACTCCCATCCTTCCAGACACGGAGCAGCGGACCCGGGCCGAGCTCGCCCCCCTGCTCGACCGCCGCCTGGTCCCGGTACTGGGGGGCTACATCGGAGCGACTCTCGAAGGCGTGACGACCACGCTCGGCCGGGGTGGCTCGGACTACAGTGCGGCCTTGGTGGGCGCGGCCCTCGGGGCTCGGGAAATTCAGATCTGGACCGACGTGAGCGGAGTGCTGACCGCCGACCCCCGCGTCGTGCCGGGCGCCGGGACAATCCCGAGCCTGTCCTACGCCGAGGCCGCCGAGCTCGCCTATTTCGGCGCCAAGGTCCTGCACCCCAAGACGATCCAGCCGGCGATGGAGCGCGACATCCCCGTGCGGATCTGCAACTCGAAGGCGCCGGCGCACCCGGGGACCATGGTGACGGCTCGAGGGGAGTTACGGGCCGGGACCGTGAAGGCGATCGCGCACAAGTCCGGCATCACGGTGCTGCAGATCGGCTCCACCCGTATGCTCGGCGCCTACGGCTTCTTGCGCGGGCTGTTCGAGGTATTCGAGCGGCACCAGACGGTCGTGGACGTGGTCACCACGTCGGAGGTGAGCGTTTCGCTCACCGTGGACGACGCGCGGTCGCTCCCCGACATCGTCGCCGAGCTGGAGCCGCTGGGCACCGTGGCGGTCGAGTCGGGCCGGGCCATCGTCTGTGTGGTGGGCGAAGGCCTGCGAACCACCCCCGGGATTGCCGCCCGCGTATTCGCGACCATCTCGGACATCAACGTCTCGCTCATTTCCCAGGGCGCCTCCCGCGTCAACCTCACCTTTGTCGTGGACGAGGACCGAGTGCAGGAAGCGGTCCTCCGGCTGCACGACGCGCTCTTCGAGCGTGAGCCGGCGGACCTGGACGCGGCCGCCGCCACGGGGGCTCCGTGACCGACCTCGTCTCGCTGGCCTGTGATCTGGTAGATGTCCCCTCGGTGTCTGGCGAAGAGGCTCAGGTCGCACGCTTCGTGGCATCGTACCTCACGGACCTGGGGTACCACGTGGAGTTGTTCGACGCCGCGCCGGGGCGACCCAATGTGCTTGCCACGACGGATCGGCCACCGCGGATCGTGTTCTCCACCCACCTCGACACCGTACCGCCGCATACGCCTGCGCGAATCGCGGATGGGGTCCTGTACGGCCGCGGCGCCTGCGACGCCAAGGGGATCGTGGCGGCGCAGATCGTCGCCGCCGAGCGGCTCCGCGCCGAGGGGGTGGACGGGATTGGACTGCTGTTCGTCGTGGATGAGGAAATGGGAAGCGTGGGCGCGCGGGCAGCGAATGCGCACCCCCTGGCGGGGGAATGCCGCTGGCTCATCGACGGCGAGCCGACCGATAACCGGCTCGCAACCGGCTGCAAAGGATCGCTGCGCCTCACATTGTGCACCGCCGGGGTCCCCGCGCACTCGGCCTATCCCGAGCACGGGCGCTCGGCGATCGATGCGCTCCTGGACGTGCTGGTGGACGTGCGTCACGCTACTTGGCCGAACGACCCAATGTTCGGGGAAACGACGGTCAACATCGGTGTCATCGCCGGCGGAACGCGGCCGAACGTCGTCGCCGCGGAGGCCCGCGCCGACCTGCAAATCCGGCTCGTGACCGAGGTCGCGCCGGCGCAAACCCTGCTCGAGCGCGCGGTCCGGGACCGGGCCCGGATCGACTACCTCACGGCGGTGCCTCCGTTGCGACTTGCGACGGTCCCCGGGTTCGAGAGCTGCGTCGTCCGTTTCACCACGGATATTCCTCACCTCACGAACTGGGGTACGCCCCTGCTGCTCGGGCCCGGGTCGATCCTGGACGCGCACAGCGCACACGAGCGGATCTCCGAGAGTGAGCTCGCCGCGGGCGTCGACAGCTACGTACGTCTGGTGCACGCGCTCGCAGTGCGGAAGGCCGAAGCGTGAAGATCGCCCTGTTCGGTCACGGGACGATGGGACGGGTGCTCGAGGAGAGCGCCCGCGCCGCGGGCCACGAGATTGGCGTCATTTTCACGTCTGCCAACGTCGGCGACGCCCTGCGACTCCTGCCCGGCCACGCGGTGGCGATCGACTTCTCCGTGCCCGGCGCCGTGCCGGCCCACGTGGAAGCCGCCGCTGCCGTGGGGGTCCCGTTGGTCGAAGGCACGACCGCCTGGCAGGGTGACGAGGCTCGAGTCCGAACGATCGTGGAAGGAGGCGGCGGCGCACTCGTGTACGGAGCCAACTTCTCAATCGGGGTGAACCTGTTCTACCGCATCGTCTCGCGAGCCGCGGAGCTGTTCCGCGGCGTGGCGGGATACGATCCGTTCATCGAAGAGGCACACCACGCCCGCAAGCGCGACGCGCCCTCGGGCACGGCGCTGGCGCTCCAGGCCATCCTGTCCCGCGGACTCGGACGGGGGGAGGAAGGCCCGAGGGTGCCGATCGCGAGCACGCGCGCCGGTCACATCCCGGGAACGCATCGCGTCGCGTTCGACTCCGCCGCCGATCAGATCCTGCTGGTTCACACCGCCCGGTCCCGCGCGGGCTGCGCCGCCGGCGCGCTGCTGGCCGCACGCTGGATCGTGGGGCGGCGGGGGGTATTTGCCTTTGCCGACGTGCTGGACGACATCCTGGCGCTCGAGCTGGAGAAGGAAAGGAAGGTCCGATGAGCCAACGACTGGAATGGCTGCGCGGTTGTGGCACGGCCCTCGTCACCCCGTTCAACGCCGCCGGCGAGGTGCACGAGGCGCGGTTTCGCGCGCTGGTCGAGCGGCAGATCTCGGGTGGGGTCCGACTGCTCGTCCCCTGCGGAACCACGGGAGAAGCCGCGACGCTCTCCCCCGCCGAGCACGAGCGCGTCATCGCGCTGACCGTCGAGACAGCCCGTGGCCGCGCCAAGGTGCTCGCCGGCGTGGGCAGCAACGCCACGGCCGCCACCATCGAGCGGGCCCGCGCGGCTGGCGCCGCCGGCGCGGACGCGCTGCTCGTCGTGGCCCCGTACTACAACAAACCCACCCAGGCCGGGCTCCAGGCGCACTTCCGGGCCATCGCCGAAGCCATGAGCGACGTTCCGGTGGTGCTCTACAACGTTCCGGGCCGCACGGCGTCGAACATCGCCGCGCCGACCGCCCTGGCCCTGGCGCGCGAGATGGACAACATCGTCGCGGTGAAGGAAGCTTCTGGCGACCTCGCCCAGATCATGGCCATCCTGCGTGACCGGCCGCCGGGATTTCGTGTGCTCTCGGGGGACGATTCCCTAACGCTGCCGCTGATTGCGCTGGGCGCCGATGGGATCGTGTCCGTCGTGTCGAACGAAGCGCCCGATCTGATGGTGCAGCTCACGGAACGCGCGCTCTCCGGCGAATGGGCCTCGGCCCGCGAGCTTCACTACCGCATGCTCCCGTTGATGGAAGCGAACTTCATCGAATCGAACCCCGGACCCGTCAAGGCCGCGCTCGCGCTGATGGGACTCCTGGAAGAGCGATTCCGGCTCCCGCTCGTCCCTGTGCAGGAGCAGACCCGGGCCCGCTTGCGCGTGGTGCTGGGAGCGCTGGGACTGCCGCTGGGTGCCGCGCATGTCGCTGCGTGACCCCATCGAGGCGCTCGCTTCCCAAAAGGGCGAGCACTACGGCCCGCCCGAGCGCGCGCTGTTCGCCGAGTTCCGGGCCGCGCTCACACGAGGGGAGATCCGTGCCGCCGAGCGTGGGCGGGACGGCACGTGGTGCGTCAATGCGTGGGTCAAGCAGGGGATCCTCGTCGGGTTCCGCATGGGCGTCCTCACGGACATGTCGGCGCACCCGACCCTCAAGTTCTTCGACAAGGACACATACCCGGTGCGGCCCACCACGCTGGCGGACGGCGTGCGCATCGTCCCTGGAGGATCGAGCATCCGCGACGGCGCCTACGTGGCCGCGGGCGTCGTCTGCATGCCGCCGATGTACGTGAATGTGGGGGCGTACGTGGACGAGGGCACCATGATCGACAGCCACGCGCTCGTCGGCTCGTGCGCCCAGATCGGCAAACGGGTGCACCTCTCGGCCGCGGCCCAGATCGGCGGCGTGCTCGAGCCCGTCGCGGCGCTGCCGGTGATCATCGAGGACGAGACGCTGGTAGGCGGCGGGTGTGGAGTCTACGAGGGGACGATCGTGCGCGAGCGCGCCGTCCTCGCGCCCGGAACCATCCTGACGGGATCGACGCCGGTCTACGACCTCGTGCGCGATCAGGTGTACCGCCGCGACGGGGACCGGCCGCTCGAGATCCCGGCCGGCGCGGTCGTGGTGCCCGGCGCGCGCGGCGCGCCCGGTGCGGCGGCCGCGCGGTGGGGAATTTCCCTTTACGCGCCGGTGATCGTGAAGTATCGCGACGAGAAAACCGACGCCGCGACCCTGCTCGAGGAGTACCTGCGATGAAGCAACAGCGTGTGGCGGTACTGGGGCTCGGAAAGATCGGGAACATCCTGTTGCAGGGGTTGCTCAAGGCGGGTCTCCCCCCGGCGAACGCCGTCGCCACCGTGCGGCACGTGGAGCGGGCGCAGGCGCTGGGAAAGGAGCGCGCCGTTCCCGTGGGCACCGACAATCGGGCAGCGGTGCGCGGGGCGGACGTGGTCATCATCGCCGTCAAGCCGCAGAACGT
>WNFW01007778.1_pt1 | contig 11832 bp, 10 predicted proteins | sample 5400131 | NCBI WGS metagenome assembly WNFW01 (sample SAMN13153362, study PRJNA577476) | soil metagenome | isolation source: 20 cm soil or saprolite under grassland replicate 1 | place: USA:California | collected 2016-06-15
TGGACGGCGTGGTGACGAGGGTGATGTTGGCGAAGGTCGTCGCCACCGTCGAGCCGTGGCAGGAGAGGCACCCCGTCACGCCCTGGTGGGTCCCGGTGACCGAGTAGGCCGCGTAGTTGCCCGCGGTGGTGTGGCACTGCGTGCACGGCGCGGTGGTCGGAATGTGATTCGCCGGCTTGGCGGACGACGTCATGTCCGTCGCAAAGGTCGGTGTCGTGGTGTGACAGCCGCTGCAGTCGCCGGTGGCCGGGTGCACCTTGTCGAAAGCCTGCGGACGGGAATCTCCCCAGGCGGTCGCGCTGCTCGCCATCATCCCGAGGTAGGGGGCGCTCTCATGGCAGGTCTGGCAGGCGGCGACCGCCGCCGCCACCGTCGTATGGCCGGCGACCGAGAGCGTCGGAGCGGTCAGGCTCGCCGCACCGAGCTTGAAGCCGCCCGTATTGACGTTGCCCGTCGTGTGACAGCCCGAGCCGTTGCAGTCGAGGCTGCCTACGGGGAAGTGATTGGCGGGCACCCCGACGATCGTGATCGTATTGCTCGGCGGCGGGCCGGCGAAAGGTCCGGTGTTCGAGCCATGGCAGCTCAGACACGCGGTGATCCCCTGGTGGACTCCGGTGACTGAATAGAGGGCGAAGTTGCCCACCGTCGTGTGGCACTGCGCGCACACGGCGGTGGTTGGAACGTGATTGCTCGGCTTCGGCGCGGTCGGCAGCAGATTAGTAGCGAACGTGGGCGTCTGGACGTGACAGGCGCCGCAATCGCCCGTGGCCGGATGCTTCACATCGAGCGTGGTGTCGGGCCGAGAATCTCCCGCCGCGGTGCTGGTACTGGGGACCATCCCGAGGTATGGCGCCGTTTCATGGCAGGTGGCGCACGCGAGCCCTGCGCCGGTCGCGGTGATGTGACCGGCCGCGTTGAGCGTCGGGCTCGAGATGCTCGCCGTGCCGAGCTTGAAGCCACCCGTATTGACGTTGCTCGTCGTGTGACAGCCCGAGCCGTTGCAATCGAGGGTGCCGAACGGAATGTGGTTGCTCGGATTGGTGACGAGGGTGATGTTGGCGAAGGTCGTCGCCACCGTCGAGCCGTGGCAGGAGAGGCACCCCGTCACGCCCTGGTGGGTCCCGGTGACCGAGTAGGCCGCGTAGTTGCCCACGGTGGTGTGGCACTGCGTGCACGGCGCGCTGGTGGGAATGTGATTCACCGGCTTGGCGGACGGCGTCATGTCCGTCGCGAAGGTCGGAGTCGTGGTGTGACAGCCGTTGCAGTCGCCGGTGGCCGGGTGCACCTTGTCGAAGGCCTGCGGGCGGGAGTCTCCCCAGGCGGTCGCGCTGCTCGCCATCATCCCGACGTAGGGGGCGCTCTCGTGGCAGGTAGCGCAGCTGCTCACGGCCGCGGCCACGGTGGTATGTCCCGCGATCGTGAGCGTCGGGCTCGAGGTGCTCGCGGTTCCGAGCTTGAACCCACCCGCATTGACGTTGCCCGTCGTGTGACAGCCCGAGCCGTTGCAGTCGAGGCTGCCCACGGGGAAGTGATTGGCGGGCGCCCCGACGACCGTGATCGTGTTGCTCGGCGGCGGGCCGGCGAAGGGTCCGGTGTTCGAGCCATGGCAGCTCAGGCAGCCGGTGACTCCCTGGTGAGTGGCGGTGACCGAGTAGAGCGCGTAGTTACCGGCCGTCGTGTGGCACTGGAGGCACGGCGCACTGGTCGGGATGTGGTTGGCGGGGCGCGAGGCGCTTTGGGAGAAAGTCGTCGTATCGTGACACTGAGCGCAATCGCCCGTCGTCGGGTGCAGCGAATCGAGCTTCGCCGAGGGCCGCGAGTCCCCGGCCGCGGTATCGGTGCTCGGGTGCATGCCGACGAAGTTGGCGGTCTCGTGGCAGCTCGCGCAGCTGAGCGCCACCGCCGCGGGATGGCTCATGGTCGCAACCGCCCAGGTCGTGAACTCGGTCGTCGAGTGGCAGGCCTCGCACGGTACCGCGGCGCCGCCGCTGCCGATCGGGAAGTGGTTGGCCGCGAGGCCGTCGGCGTGCACGCCGTCGTGACAGGTGGCGCAGCCGCTGGTCACGCCCACGTGGGTGAACATCGCCCCCGCCCAGCTGAGCGTCGTATGGCAGGCGTCGCATTCGAGGTCGGTGACGATGTGCGTCGGCCCCTTGCCCTGCGCCATCGTGCCGTTGTGGCAGGTCGAGCAGCTGCCGCGCGCCTGGGTGTGGTCGAAGTTGACGGCCGGATTCCAGGCGATCGGGGTGTGGCAGGCCCCGCACTGATCGGTCGAGAGAATGTGGTTGGCCGGCTTCGCCGTCCCGCGTACCAGGCTGCCGATGCCATGGCAGCCGCCACAGTCCTTCGGCGTGCCCTGGAACATGGCGTTGACGTGACAGGACTCGCAGGGGAGGTCCCGGTGCTGACCGGTGAGCTCGAAGCCGGTGGTCAGATGGTCGAAATTCGCGTGGGCGGGCGCCGCGGAGACCGATGGCGCGAACGCGAGCCCGAGCAGCAACGCCGCAAGCGCGTGCACGCCAGCCCGAATGCGCTGCCGCCTGACCGAGTCAGGCGTCATGTCCGTCACGACAGGCACGCGCTTCCCCCCACACATTGAACCCGTACGTGCCTCCCGTCCTGAGACGAGTGGGCGCGCACGGCCTCGGTACAACAGCAGTCCCCGTGTCAGCCGCGCGATGTCGTCGCCGCCCTTGGTGTCGTTTCCGACAGGAGCGAGTCAACTCACGCGAACTGGCGTCGTATGAATCATCGCGGCGGCTCGAAGCGACTCGAAGCGCAGCGCCGCGATGAAACACACTCAAATAGTCGGGACCCCCCGGTCACGCGATCGCGCACTGTGGCGATCACATGCGGGGCTCACCATACACACCGGAAACGCGGAACTCCCCATGTCTGGAGCCACCGACAAGCTGTCTCCAACCGGCGTCATATTTCGGAGTGTTTCGTTAACTCTGTCACTCACTGAGCGCCGCCCGGATCATTGACATAACCCACGCGAGTACGAGTGGGTAGGCACGCAAGCACCTGTTGGGAGTGATTCGAGCGTGACTTGCGAGTGATCCGACGCACGCGAAAGTCGGCGTCAGGCGCACGCGCATCTGCCGCGCCATCGCGCGGGCTCCGCGGATTGGCGTTCCATGGCGGAGACTGCCGTGCGCAGCCCGGAGGACGAAGGCGCTCCCGACGGGTGACTCGGATGTAGAGGCATGGGGTGTGGCGCTAAGCGGATGAATTTGCGAGACTCGCGCGCCGTGCTTGGGCGAAGGCCCGGGCGTGACTTTAGCCGCACCGCACTTCATGCACGATGAGCGCCTCGACGTTGAGAACCTGCACCTCTGGCGGGGCGACCGCCACGTGCTCAGGGACGTGAGTTTCTCGCTCGCGAGCGGCGAGTGTCTGCAGGTGACCGGTCCCAACGGCTCGGGCAAGACGAGTCTGCTGCGGACCCTCTCCGCGCTGATGTATCCGGAGGAGGGGAGGGTGTTGTGGAGAGGTCGCGACGTGCGCGCCGATCTTGCGGCCTTTCACGGCGCGCTCGCCTACCTCGGGCACGAGCCGCCCCTCAAGGGCGAGTTGAGTGCGCGCGAGAACCTGCGCTACTGGATCGGTGTCCGACGCCGCATAGGCTCGCGGGCGCTCGAGGCGGCCCTCGAGCTCGTGGGCGCGGGCGCCTTGTGCGACCGCCTCGTGCGCACGCTCTCCGCTGGACAGCGCCGGCGCGTGGCGCTCGCCGGGCTGGCGCTTCTCATGGTGCCTCTGTGGCTCCTCGACGAGCCGACGACCAATCTCGACAGCGAAGGGCAGCAGCTGGTCGCCGACCTCATCGCCGAGCAACGGGCCCGCGGCGGCATGGTCGTGACCGCCGTGCACCACGAGCTGCCGGCGAGCCTTCGCGACCTGCGGCGCCTGGAGCTGCGCGCGTGAACCGTGTGGTCACACCGATCGCAGGCTCGCTCGTGCAGACCGACACCGCTCCTTCGACTCAGACACCGGCGTGGCCGGACACCGCCCGGGCCTCGGTGCTCGACGCGGCGCGCCTCGCGCTCGCGCGCGATCTGCGGCTCGCCTTCCGCAAGCGCGACCAGCTGGTGCAGCCGCTCGCGTTCTTTGCGATGGTCACGATGCTGTTCCCGTTGTCGATTTCGCCGGAGCTGTCGCGCTTGCGCGAGGTGGCCCCGGGGGTGCTTTGGGCCGGGGCGCTGCTGGCATCGCTCCTCGCGCTCGAGTTCCTCTTTCGCGACGACGCCTACGACGGCACGCTCGAGCAGTACGCGCTGTCGGGGCAGTCGCTGACATGGCTGATGTTCGCGAAGACCGCGGCACACTGGCTCCTGACCGGGTTGCCGCTCGCGCTCATGGCGCCGCTCGCGGGCCTGTCGCTCGGTGTGCCGGCGGCGGCGCTTCCGGGGATCATCGTCTCGGTGTCGGTGGGGAGCATTGCCTTGAGCCTCATCGGCTCGATCGGCGCGGCGCTCACACTCGGGGTGAAGCGCAGCAGCGCACTGCTCGCGCTGCTCACCTTGCCGCTGTCGCTTCCGGTCCTGATCTTCGGAGCGCGGGCGACGCAGCTGGCGATCAGCGGCGGGCCGCTGCTGGCGCCGATCGAGCTGCTCGCGGCGCTGGCGGTGCTCGGGGTGACGCTGGCCCCTCTCGCGGCCGCGGCCGCGGTGCGCATCAGCCTGGAGTAGGGGTACGGTGGGCATCATGACCTGGACTTGGTTTCACCGCCTCGCCTCCCCCCCTTACATCTACACGCTGGCGGCGAGGCTTACGCCCTGGTTTGCCTGGCCGGCGGGGCTGCTGATTGTCGCGGGTCTCTGGGGCGGACTGGTGCTCGCGCCCCCGGACTATCAGCAGGGCGACGGCTTTCGCATCATTTATGTGCACGCGCCCAGTGCATGGATGTCGCTCATGGTGTATACGACCATGGCAATCGCCGCCGCGGTCGGACTGATCTGGCGCATCAAGGTGGCGCACGCGGTAGCGGCCAGCTGTGCCCCGATCGGCGCCTCGTTCACCTTCGCGGCGCTCGTGACCGGGGCCCTGTGGGGCCAGCCGATGTGGGGAACATACTGGGAATGGGATCCGCGCCTGACGTCGGAACTCATTCTCCTCTTCCTCTATCTGGGGTACATGGGATTGCGTGCCGCGCTCGAGGACACCCAGCGCGCGGATCGCGCCAGCGGGGTGCTGGCGGTGGTGGGCGTCGTGAACGTGCCCATCATTCATTATTCGGTGACGTGGTGGAATTCGCTCCACCAGGCGCCGACCGTGATGCGCCTCGCCAAGCCCGAGATAGCCGCGTCAATGCTGGTGCCGCTGCTGATGATGCTGCTCGGCTTTACGCTGTTTTTCGTGGCGATACTGCTGGTGCGGCTGCGCGGCGAGGTGCTGAGCCGCGAGCGCTCGGCCAGCTGGATTCGTGAAGTCGTGAGCGCCTGAGATGAACAGCATGAGTCGATTCTTCGAGATGGGCGGCTATGCCGCCTTCGTGTGGCCCGCCTACGCGATCACCTTCGCCGCGATCGTGCTGAACATCCTGTGGGCGCGGCGCTCGCTGGCGCGCTCGCGCGAGGAGGCGCGGCGGCGCCTGGCGGCGAGAGGGGAGGGAGCATGACGCCGCGACGACGACGCATGGCGCTCGTGCTCGGGATCGTCGCGGGCGTGGCCATCGCCGGCGCGCTCGCGCTCAGCGCGTTCCGCCAGAATGTCACCTTCTTCTTCGATCCCACCCAGGTCGCCGCGGGCAAGGTGCCGGCGGGCGAGCGCTTCCGGCTCGGCGGCATGGTGACGCAGGGGAGCCTGAACCGTGCGCCCGGGAGCCTCGAGGTGCGCTTCGTCGTGACCGACTTCAGCCACGACGTGCCGGTCAGCTATACCGGCGTGCTTCCGGACCTCTTCCGCGAGGGAGCCGGAGTCGTCGCCCACGGGCGCATGCGCGCCGACGGCACGTTCGTGGCCGACGAGGTCCTCGCCAAGCACGACGAGAAGTACATGCCCCCCGAGGTCGCCCGCTCTTTGAAGAGGCGCCACGGGGAGTCCCGTGCGAACGCGACCGCGGCGCCCTCGGTGCCCTCGGCCCCCTCGGCCCCCGCGGAAGCGGGCGCGCCCCCACCCCATTCGACACCCTCCTCAGCAGGAACCTGACATGCTTCCCGAGCTCGGTCATTTCGCTCTGATTCTTGCGCTGCTGCTCGCGGGGCTGCAGGCCTTCTTCGGCATCGCCGGTCCCATGCTGGGTCGGGAGCGGTGGATGGCGGCCGTGACGCCCGCGGTCGCCGGGCAGTTCGTGATGGTCTCGACCGCGGTCGGGTGTCTGATCGCTTCCTTCGTGGGGAATGAGTTCTCGGTCGTATACGTCGCCGAGAATTCCAACTCGGCGCTGCCGCTCTTCTATCGCGTGACGGCGCTGTGGGGCGCGCACGAAGGCTCGCTCCTGCTGTGGATCCTGCTGCTCGCGGCCTGGACCGTGGCGGTGAGCATCGGCGCGGCGCGCCTGCCCCGGCGCTTCGGGGCGCGCGTGCTCGGCGTGCTGGGCGTCGTCAGCTTCGGCTTTCTGCTCTTCACGCTCGCGACCTCCAACCCCTTCCTGCGGCTCGATCCGGCGGCTCCTGACGGCCGTGACCTGAATCCGATCCTCCAGGACCCGGCGCTGGCGGTGCATCCTCCCATCCTTTATACGGGCTATGTGGGCTTCGCGGTCGCGTTCGCGTTCGCGTGCGCGGCGATGCTCGAAGGAAAGCTCGACCAGGCCTGGGCCCGCTGGACGCGGCCCTGGACCACCACCGCCTGGGGATTCCTCACCTGCGGCATCGCGCTCGGGAGCTTCTGGGCCTACTACGAGCTCGGCTGGGGCGGCTTCTGGTTCTGGGATCCGGTCGAGAACGCGTCCTTCATGCCGTGGCTGGTCGGCACCGCGCTCATTCATTCGCTGGCGGTGACGGACAAGCGCGGCCTCTTCAAGAGCTGGACGCTGTTGCTCGCGATCCTGGCCTTCTCGCTCAGCATGCTCGGCACCTTCCTGGTGCGCTCGGGAGTGCTGGTGTCGGTGCACTCGTTCGCGGCCGATCCGACCCGCGGCATCTTCATTCTGGCGTTTCTCGTTCTCATGATCGGCGGGGCGCTCGCCCTTTACACCTGGCGGGCGCCGCTCCTCAAGTCGGCCGCCGGCTTCGAGCTCGGCGCGCGCGAATCGTTTCTGCTGTTCAACAACGTGCTGCTGGTCATCGCCGCGGCCACGGTGTTCGCCGGCACGCTGGCGCCCCTCATCTCGGACGCGTTGAAGCTCGGTACGGTGTCGGTGGGTCCGCCGTACTTCAACCCCACCTTCATGCTGTCGATGCTGCCGCTGCTGGCGCTTCTCTCGGTCGGCGTGCATGCGAACTGGAAGCGCGGGCGGCTCCAGGACAAGCAGCGCACGCTTCTCTATACGCTCATCGCCGGCGCGGTGCTCGCGTGCGGGGTGGTGTTCGGCATCTACTCACACGGGCGCGTGCTGACTCCGGTCGGCGCGACGCTCGCCTTCTGGATCGTGCTCGCCTCGCTCGTGGACCCGATCGATCGCTGGCGCCGCGGCCTCACGCAAGGACGTGGCGCTCGCCCCGGGCGGGAGCGTGAGCGCCGGCGGCTACGTATTCCGCTTCGATGGGGTACGTCCGGTGCCGGGACCCAACTACGATGCGGTCGGCGGCACGATCACCGTCACGCGCAACGGCGCGCCGCTCATGGTGCTCAAGCCCGAGAAGCGCCATTACTGGGTGAAAGGCACGGAAAAAACCGAGACCTCGATCAAGATGCACCACGGAGCCAACATCCTGGTGGCCCTCGGCGAGGATCTCGGGGCCGGACGCTGGAGCGTGCGCATCCAGATCCGCCCGCTGGTGAGCTTCATCTGGCTCGCCGCGCTCATCATGGCGATCGGCGGCGCCGTGGCCGCCTCCGATCGCCGCTATCGCACGGCCCGCGCGGCGGGGACCGTGCCGGCGGGCGTCGCGACCGGGGATGCGACGACATGAACCGTTTCGCGTTGCCCATCGCGCTCTTCGCGCTGCTGGTGATGGTGCTTGCCATCGGCATCAAGCACTCGCCCGAGAAGGGCGTCATCGCATCGCCCCTGATCGGCAAGCCCGCGCCGCAGTTTTCGCTCCCGAGCCTCACGGACGGGACTCGCACCGTCAGCTCGACCTCGCTGCGCGGACGGTGGTACCTGCTGAACGTCTGGGGGAGCTGGTGCGGCACCTGTCGGGAGGAGCACGGCATGCTTCTCGAGGTGCGCCAATCGGGGCTCGTCCCGCTCATCGGCCTCGACTGGAAGGATGACGACGCCCAGGCGCTCTCCTGGCTGCAGCAGCTTGGGAACCCGTACGAGGTCGTCGCGGTCGATCGCGAGGGCCGCACCGCGATCGACTGGGGCGTGTACGCCGCTCCGGAGAGCTTCCTGGTCAATCCTCAGGGGATCGTCGTCTACAAGTGCATGGGCGAGCTGACGCACGAGATCTGGGCGAGGGAAATTCTGCCGCGATTGCCGAAGCAGCAGACGGCGAAGTCATGACGCGCACGGTCATTCCAACGGCGACGGTGCGACGACACGCGCGCCGCAAGAGCCCCGTCGCGTATCTCATACCGCTGGCGGCAGTCCTGCTCGGCGCGGCCGCCTACGCGATCGACCCCACGGAGCTCCCCGACCCGGTGCTGCAGCAGCGCTATCTCGCGCTCACGCACGAGCTGCGGTGCGTGCAATGTCAGGATGAAGCCATCGCCGACTCGCCCGCCGGCATCGCATCGGACCTGCGGCGCGAAGTCCGGGACATGCTGCTGGCCGGGAAGTCCGACGACGACGTGCGCAACTTCATGCTGGCGCGTTACGGGGATTTCGTCCTCTTCCGTCCGCGCTTCGCGATGAAGACCGCATGGCTGTGGTTCGCGCCGGGGGTACTGCTTGCGATCGGCGCGTTCGTGGCGTGGCGAATCGTGCGCGCGCGCACCGCGCTCGTGCCGCTGGACAACGAGCCGCTGGAAGAGGACTTTCGCCGCTGATGCTCACCTTCGTCCTGCTGGCGGCGGCTTTGACCGTGGCCGGTGCCATCGCGGTCGCGATCCCGCTCCTCAAGAGCGGCGCGGCCGCGGAAGCGGCGGCCCCGGCACCCTGGGCCGCGCTCGCCACCACCGCGTTGCTCGTGATCGGCTCCGCGGTGCTCTATGTCACCTGGAGCAACTGGCCGTGGCGCAGCAGCAGCGCACCCGCGGACTCCCCGCAGAGCATGGTGGCGCGCCTCGCGCGCGAGCTCGAGCAGGATCCACAGAACCTCGAGGGCTGGCTGATGCTCGGGCGCTCCTACATTGAGCTGCAGGAATACCCGCTGGCGCTGCGCGCCTACGAGCGCGCCGATCGCCTGAGCGACGGCAAGAATGCGGAGGCGCTCACCGGGGAGGCCGAGGTGCTCGCGCTCACCGACGAGAGCGAGCTGAACGGACGCGCCGGGCGGCTGATCGAGCGGGCGCTCGCCCTCGCGCCGGACTCCGGCAAGGCGCTCTTCTTCGGGGGAGCGGTGGCGGCGCGCCGCGGGGACCTGCCGCTTGCGCGCGCGCGCTTCGTGAAACTCCTCGGGATGGATCCGCCGCCGAACGTCCGGCCACTGATCGAGCAGCAGATCAACGCCATCGACGCGCAACTCGCCGGCGCCGCTCCGGCGCGCGCTGCCGGCACCTCAGTGGCATCCGCGAAGACGCCGGCCGCACCCGCGAAGGCGGCGGGTGCACCCGCGGAAGCTCCGGCCACTGCGCCGAGTGGGGGAGAGGCGTTCGTGCGCGTCAACGTCACCCTGGCGCCGTCGCTGGCGGCCGCGGCAGGCTCGTCGCCGCTCTTCGTGTTCGTGCGGGATCCGGGGCACCCGGGGCCGCCGCTCGCCGTGAAGCGCCTCGAGAGTCGCTTCCCGCAGACGGTCTCGCTCGCTGCGAGCGATGCGATGATTCCCGGCCGGGCCTTCACGAGCGGTCAGAGCGTCGAGGTCGTGGCGCGAATTGCCCGATCGGGCAACCCCGTCGGGGCGAGCGGCGATCCACTCGGGGAAGTGAGCTACCGGGTAGGGCGCGATGAGCTCGTCAGTCTGGTCATCGATCACGTGATGCCGTAGGAAATCGACCTAAGCTAATGTTTTAGCTATCGCTACCCCTCGACAACGGATCCGGGTTCCCCCGATTCTCCCCGCCGGCCGTGAGAGGTATGCTGCGGAAGAAATTGTGACTAGGTCAGAACTCAAGTCGCGGGGCTCACGAGACGTCGGGCTCTGCGCATATCAAGGAGAGTAGTGATGGCTCAAGGAACAGTGCACGAAGGACGCATTTCTCACCGCGGGTTCGCCTCCATGAAAGCGGAGCGGCAGCGTCAGATCGCGAGCATGGGCGGCAAGGCGGTGCCGGACGAGAAGCGCAGTTTTTCACAGAACCGACGCCTTGCGGCGGAGGCCGGGCGCAAGGGCGGGCAAAGCGTGCCGGGTTCCAAGCGCAGTTTTTCGCAGAACCGCGAACTGGCGGCGGTGGCGGGCCGCAAGGGCGGGCAAAGCGTGCCCGACGAGAAGCGCAGCTTCTCCCAGCATCCGGAGCTTGCGGCCGAAGCCGGACGCAAAGGCGGACAGGCGAGCCACGGCAGTGGACGCTTGACCTGAGGACCCTTGCTTCCTTTTAATAATTAATCAAGGCCGAAGAGCCGAAACGACGAGACATCCGGCGACCGCGCCCGCGGCGCCGGATGTTAAGTCTTGAGCGTTGCGAACCAGACGCCGGCGGCAATCATGACACCGCTACGGGTATGGGGGCTCGTGACGGTGGTCAGGCCGTACCTGACGAATTTAAGGGCGCTCCGCGGATCACTCGTCCTCTGTGAGGTCACGATCGAGACCGAGCCCTGGTTCAGCTTCAATGTCGCGCTGCCGGCTATCCCTATCCGCGGTGGGCTTTTCAAGGGCATCCGTTGCGGGTTCGATCTGCTGCTGTCGCAATCGGAGCCAGTTCTCGCGCGCCTGACGCCGCTCCTCCTCTATGGGGTCTGGCGGTGGTTGAACATCTTGAGATTCGAGCGGCGTCGCCGTTCTTGCTAAGTCCAGAGCGAACTCACGTTCGACCGTACGCACGAACGTTTCCGCCTCGCTGAGGACAAGTGATGCCGTGTCAGCATCGATTTCGGTCCCTGTGTAGTCTGCCTTCAACCGAAGAGTCTCCGTGCGGCCCAGCACTCCACCGATACCCGCATCAACGCGGCCCGATTGAACAGCATGCTGCCCAACTGCCGCGATCAGGCCCCGGTGGGTTTTCGGCAGTTGCTCTTCGGAAACACCGATGCTCAACAGGGCGGCCTGCGCGACGTTGAACATGGCGTAGTAGGCACGGTTGACCGCGCCGTCTGAATCGCCATCCTGAAGATCGAGTCGCGCACTACGAAGTGCCCGCTCGCTTTTTCGCACGAGTCTGTGAGCGAGCGGAGGAACAGTCACAACAGGACGCCTTCTCGTGCCACGTTGCGCAGAAATCCCGGCCGTGGAGATCGCTCCGGATCAGCCCAGTCGCCCGATGAAATTGTGACTGGCTGGATCAGAATCCCGGTCTCGAGGAATACATCGAACGCGAGCCCTCCCAGCATCCAGAGCGTCTGCCAGTCGTCGCCTTGGTCTGTGAGAACCAAGGCCACATCCGCATCGCTTTCACGCCCGGCGTCCCCCCGCGCGCGCGACCCATAGAGAAGTGCCCGCTCAACCTGCAAATTGCCAGGAAGGCGATCGAGAAACGCGCGCACGGCACGTTCCGTACGCGCGTCGGGCACTTGCCGGGTGGGAG
>WNFW01002908.1_pt1 | contig 11831 bp, 10 predicted proteins | sample 5400131 | NCBI WGS metagenome assembly WNFW01 (sample SAMN13153362, study PRJNA577476) | soil metagenome | isolation source: 20 cm soil or saprolite under grassland replicate 1 | place: USA:California | collected 2016-06-15
AGCGTATAGGTATTGGCGCCGCTGTTGAAGACGAGCGAGGCGTTGATCCCCGGCGCATCGCTATAGGTCTGGGTGGAGCTGTTGTAGGCAAAGAATGCTGAGAAGCCGCTGGGTCCATGAAAGATAATGCCCTGGGTCGGATTGCTCACATCCAGGCGCACATCATGACCCGTACTAAAGTTCCAGTTGTTGCCCAGGTCGCTGGTGGAGTTGTTGTTCTGAGCATTATAGTAGCCCTCAATGCTTTCATCGATGCCGGTGCCTTGAATATGCAGGTAGCTCATATGCGCCACCATGTTGCCGTTGGCGACATTGACCTTCAACTCCAGGTGATCGTCGATGGGGTAGGTAATGTAGGTATAGAAAGGCTGAACGCCGTAGCCATCAACGGGGGTCTGGCTATTCACAAATCGATGTAATCTAGTGGGATTATCGATAACGTTTGGTATGAAATAGAAAGGACTTGAGCGAAAGCTTTGTAGATCGAAACCAACGTTTCATTTCCAAAATGTACACATTACACCTTACATACTTTGAAATTCGATGATATACTCTGATTTAGATATTTTATTTATCACGAATGCTACATAACGAATTTCCCGATGAATGCTCGAGATACGACCAGTCAGAGAACCAATCTGAAACCACGGTCATATCAATACGTGCAACAACAGAGTCAGACCAGCAAATCACGAAGGAGCAATATGCATGCGCACTTCAGGGCCTGCTATTTATGACCTGAGAACTCTATTGAAAAGCTTTACCAGGCAACGCTTTATTTATCTATTTGCACTCATCTGTATCACGACGATTACCTGGGTTGAGTTTGGAATGGTTCAAGTACACGCCTCTTCGTTTGCCCATACTTCACCCACAGTCAATGCCAATTGTGCCCAGGCTAGCTCTTCGCCAGATGGCAACCCGTTCCCGCTTTGCCCTGGCCCGTTTCCTACTGGAGGCAATTGTGTCTGGTGGGCATGGGAACAGTGGCATCTACTCGGGTATGATCTACCTCCTGACTGGGGAAACGCTGCCGATTGGATCGTTGATGCTGAACGTTCTGGTTTGCCTCTAGGGACAACGCCTCGTACCGGTTCAATAGCCGTATTTCCCCGTGCAGATGGCGTATGGGCCTTTGGAACTGCAGGACATGTCGCCTTCGTGACCTCGGTCAGCCCTGACGCAACAAGTTTCAACGTAACGTATCAGGACTATGGAGATCCTACTCCCATGTTCACCGGTACAGGTTATAATGTCTCTGTCATCAACGAACCACGTTATCAGAATGGAGAGATGCGATTTATCTACTTCCCTAAACTTATCGATCCTGCGCGTTTTAGCCAACTGCCTGGCGTGAACGGTAATGGAATTGCTCAGATTCCAATAACGAACAGTCTCATGAACAGTCCCATTACGCTTGGCTTGCCTCCAGGATCAATTGACCAGGAATTCAATGCAAACTTTACTGGTTCAGGGTTTACCGATCTGCTCCTTTACAATCGGCAACAAGGTAGTCTGGATGTGCTCAATTTCAAAGACAAAATTCAACAAAATTCAACAAACAATGTTCAGAAGAAACCAGAGAATCAATCAGGGCACAATTCATTGATCACACAACGGATAAGTTTGGGTGATGCAATAACTCCAATCAATGGCTGGGGTTCATCTTTAGATATTCACATTGGAGATTATACAGGTAGTGGACGTTCACAGATTTTGCTTTATGATCGTGTAACAGGGAAAATACAACTGATAAGCCTGTCAAAGGAACTCAAGATTCAGAAACATGTTACTCTTCCTGGCTGGGGTACGAATTGGGAACTTTTTACTGGACAATTTGATGGGCAACATACTGGTATCTTCATGTATAACCCATTTGCATTCCCGAATCCAACATCTGTGAGTAATCCTACTTCACCAACTGTTGTTCAAAAACCCGGTCCCGCACCTGTACAAAACCCAACTCCACAACCCAGTCCTAGTCCTAGTTCCAGTCCATCTCCCAGTGCTAGCCCAACTCCCAAACCCAGTCCGTCTCCTAGTGCCAGTCCAACACCTCAACCCAGTCCTAATCCTAGTCCGTCCCCTAGTGCGAGTCCAACACCTCAACCCACTTCTAGTCCAACTCCTACAGCTAGTCCGACTCCAACACCTAAACCCAGCCCTAGTCCGACTCCAACTCCTAAACCCACTCCTAGTCCAACTCCTACAGCTAGTCCAACGTCTAAAGCTAGTCCGACTCCAACTCCTAAACCCACTCCTAGCCCGACTCCTACAGCTACTGCTACGCCTTGTCCAACTCCAGTACCGAGTCCCAGCCCGACTCCTATAGCGAATGCGACACCTTGTCCAACTCCAGTACCCAGTCCTAGCCCGACTTCGAACAATACGGCTAACACAGACTGGGAATTTGGCAATTTCAATTTCGCATTCAATACAACACCACAACCAGGACAAGACTTGAGCGGAAGTGCACTCCAAGATTGGGAGACGCAAGGGCGAATGAAAAATGTTATGGTCATCGACTTTAAAAAGGATTTCAGTATCAATCGGCAGCAACAGTACACGCTCTGGCATGATTCCTGGGAAGTGTATGTTGGTCGCTTTGCTAATCCTCAACAGGACGGCATCTTTCTGTATGATAGGAACCAGGGAGAGGCGCGTATACTGAACTTCGATAGCAAATTGATCGTTTCGCAATACCAGGAAATACACAACCTGACAGGTAATTGGGAAATCCACAGTGGGAATTTTAATAACTCGAAACGCGCACAAATATTGCTGTATGATCCCAGTAGTGGAGATGCGCAATTCCTGGTGTTCGGTGCGGATTTATCATTGTTACTTCAAAAAAGTCTACCAGGATGGGGTACCAATCGTGTATTATATATCGGTCATTTTGGCCTACCCTCTCTCAGTGTCATGCTGTATAACCAACACATGGGACAAAGTACTTTTATGGCTTTTGATTCATCGCTGCGGGTTTCCAATCAATATACCGTTGCGAGCTGGGACCAAAATTCCCAAATACTTGTTGGTTCTTTTTTTGAACGTTCGCGCTGCTTGACTGGCCATATATGTAGTAATGGTGACGATATCCTGGTACTAAATCGTAGTACAGGCCAGGCAAAACAATATACCTTCTCCTTTGGCAACCACTTCAAGGTTTTCGATAATCGGACAGAGGCGTTTCTACGTGAAGGTGTGACATCAAATCCTTCTCTTCTAACCGTCGATGCTACTTCTTTTAGCTTGATATCAACACTTGACACAAGCATCCACAATGAAGAACTCTACTGAGCAAGCCTGAAGAATATCTATGCTGGCCTTTAGGACAGTTGACAAGAAGCGCATAGAGGGTGATACTACAGTGCATACATAGTTTATAGCACAATGAATACCAACATTTTGCGCATTTCTCTTTAAAGGACTGCCAGATAGATGACAATCGAAAAAGATTTTTTCAGGCAAGTGATGGGCCAATTCACTACTGGAGTTACAGTAGTAACAGCTCGTAGCAAGGATGGGCTGGCAGGTCTTACCGTCAACTCTTTCACCTCGGTCTCGCTTGAACCACCACTAGTCTTAATCTGCGTTGATGTAAATAGTACAGCACTGCCATGTATTCGAGAAAGTGGAAATTTTGCTGTCAATATCTTAACGAGTGAGCAGGAGAACCTTTCGCGTTGTTTCGCAACTACTTCATCAGAACGATACGAGCATTTTTGTCATGCAAGTTTCCAGGCTGCTTCTACAGGCTCTCCGATAATTGGTGGAGCGCTTGCATTTATTGATAGCCGTATTATCGCGGAATATCCAGGAGGGGACCATGTAATCTTTCTTGGTCTTGTTGTTGCAATGGGTACAAATGGCTACGCAGCTTTTGCAAGTGAAGAGGATCAAGAAAGCCACTTGATAGAACTGAAGATCAGAGGGGGGAATAATTCTAATAACCTGAACCATAATGATTCGAAAGCCCCTCTTGTGTATTATCGAGGCAAGTACCGGCATCTGGCTCGAGATTATCAAAGCCCAAGCCTCGCTGTTTATTCTGAAGAAAATGTTAAGTGAAGAACGAACAATCAGCCGGCAAGAAGCCATCAAAGAGTTACAACAACGAATACGTTGTTGCCGTCTTTGCGAAGAACATGGCTATATTCCTAAAGCACAACCTCTTGTCAGTGGACATCCAGATGATCGGATCATGGTAGTAGGGCAGGCTCCTGGTCATCGTTCAGTTGTGAAAGGGCGCTCATTCAGTGGACCTGGAGGCACTATCTTACAGCAATGGCTCGAGCAGGCAGGTTTCCCCCCTGGCTATCTTCACTCGCACGTCTATCTCAGTTCGCTCACTCGCTGCGACCCTGGGCGCAATCCTCGTGGAGATGGAGATCGGCGTCCATCTCTATCCGAAATTGCTCTATGCAAACCTTTTCTAGCTGCGGAGTTTCAACTACTTCAACCTGAGGTGATTCTACTCGTAGGAACAATGGCAATCGAGACTTTTTTCGGGAAAGTGAAACTTGAGGAAGTGATTGGCACATATCAGGAACAAGAAGGAATGCTATACCTGCCGCTACCTCATCCATCGGGTGTAAGCCGTTGGCTCAATGACGCTGAGCACCTCAAGCTACACCGACGTGCTCTGGAGATCCTTGCAGCATGGCGAGTGGCTTATAATCTTTAACACTCTTTCTCAGGCACACTCATGAATATTTACGAAACGATTTCAGTATCTCGAGGAACAACTGGATATTCCGTCTCTTTAGCTCTCCGGTGCATATGGTACTCGTACACACCTTTTTTAAGCGTTCCCAAAGCTAATGTAGCGCATGTGGGGCGTGTCATCACCAACTCGCGTCCCAACTGCTCCATCAGGTCTTCAAAGCTCATATTTTCAACTTCTTCGGCTGTCATTCCTTGCGTTATCTCCGTTACGTATGAAGCTGCGGCGCTACTAATTGTGCAGCCCTCACCTTCCCATTTAACAGCCTCTAATTTGCCATTTTTATCAAAGCGGGCATGCATTGTAATAATATCCGCACATCCAGGATTTCCTCCACTTAGACTTACGTCAGCCTCCTCTAAAGGACCATAATTACGCGGATTTTCATAATGATCCATGAGAAATTCAATTGCTTCTTGTCGATCCATTTGTATCTATTTCCTCCTGGAAAGAAACAGGGTGACCTCGAGGCAGCACCCTTACTATACGAAACAGGGATGTGATACGATTGGTGTATAGTAGGTACATACTCTTGAGGTCGCCCTGAGGCCCGGTTCAACTTCACCTTCACCTTATGAAGCTAAGGTTTCTCGATTGGTGCCTTGACCAGGTTACCCCATTCAGTCCACGATCCATCATAATTACGGACACGTGGATAGCCAAGTAAATACGTCAATACAAACCATGTATGAGCTGATCGCTCTCCTATTCGGCAATAAGTGACGACATCCTTATCACGAGCGATGTCCTTGCCCTCGTAGATCTGACGCAATTCCCCAGCAGATCTGAACGAACCATCAGGATTTGCCGCTGTCGCCCAGGGAATACTCTTGGCGGTAGGAATGTGTCCCCCACGCTGAGCACCTTCCTGTGGGTAGTTCACCATGTGTATCAATTCACCTGTATACTCTTGTGGCGAACGGACGTCGATCAGGCGACGGTTGGGATCCTTCAATCCACTCAACACATCGTCACGAAATGCGCGGATAGACTCATCCATTGTATGGGCATGATATGTTGTAGCCTCGAAGTGAGGCACTTCTTTTGTAAACTGACGACCCTCTGTCTCCCATTTCTGTCGGCCACCATTCATGACCTTCATGTTCTTATGACCATACATGGAAAACAGCCAGAACGAATAACAGGCATACCAGTTGTTTTTATCGCCATACAAAACGATGGTCGTGTCATTGCTAATGCCCCAACGACTCATGAGGTTTTCGAAGCCCTGCTGATCTACGAAATCACGACTAATTGGATCCTGTACATCAACATGCCAGTCGAGTTTGACAGCTCCAGGTAAATGACCAATTTCGTACAACAGTACATCCTCATCAGCCTCGATGAGACGCAAAGATGGATCGTTGAGGTGGTTGGCAACCCAGTCCGTTTCGACTAGCACCTCAGGATGAACGTAACCAGAAGAAGCACTTGCGCCGGAAGTCGCTGTTTCTGTACCAGACATTTACTATGTCCTCCCTAAAATAATTCTACTATCTCTCACAAACCTTGCCCTAAATTCGAGGCTTGTGATGAAAGTGTTCAAGCAATGCAGATTCTATTGCTTGTTATTGATAACAAAGTTGATACGTTTTATATTCTACTTCGCAACTCGGAATTAGGCAAGTGCTACAGAACTATATTCTTCTTACTCTACAAGTCGAATACTTGCCAAAGTGCTTAGTCGTTCTGCCAGTCCTGTATTGCGTAATGCCACCCGATTGTTCCTGACAGCAGCCTCTAAAGCGCGTAATTGACCAACAATCACACAAAGGCGTTTAGCGCGAGTGATAGCTGTATAAAGTAGATTACGTTGGAGCAGCATATAGTGCTGATTTACAAGCGTGAGAACAATAGCTGGATATTCATTTCCCTGGCTCTTATGCACAGTCACAGCATACGCCAACACCAGTTCATCCAATTCATGAAAATGGTAACTGACCAGCAGTGGACCTGCCTCTTCCCAAAACTCGACCTTGACAGTCGAGTTTTCCTTATCGATAGCGCGAATCCATCCCACATCACCATTGAAAACACCTTTATCATAGTCATTGCGCACCTGCATCACTTTATCACCCAGGCGTAATACATGACCGCCCCATTCAAGTGTTACTGATGCATCCGGATTCAGCCTCGCCTGCAATTCCTCATTTAAATTAGTGACACCCAATGGTCCCTTGTACATTGGAGAAAGTATCTGTATATCGGTCATGGGTTTGAGGTGGTAATGATTTGGAATGCGACGCTGCACGAAATCAAGCACTAAATGCTGAGCTCGTATTGGGTCCTCCTCTTGAACGAAAAAGAAATCACTTCCTGCGTCTCGCTTCAATGAGGGCATTTGACCTGCATTAATACGGTGAGCATTGACCACAATCTGACTTTGTTGAGCCTGTCGAAAGAGCTCTGTCAAGACAACAGAGGGTATAGCTCCGCTACGCAAGAGATCACGCAGCACATTTCCTGGTCCAACAGAGGGGAGTTGATCGGCATCACCTACCAACAAGAGATGTGCATCGCGTGGCAACGCCTTTAGCAGATGATAAAAGAGCAGAATATCCACCATTGATACTTCATCGACGATTACAAACTGATAAGGCAGAGGGTTCTCCTCATTGCGTTGATACGTGTTATCATGTGGAGCATATTCCAATAATCGATGTAGAGTCTTCGCTTGAAAACCGACTGCACCAGTTGCCTCAGTAAGTCGTTTAGCCGCTCGTCCGGTAGGCGCAGCCAATGCTACTTCGATCTTACGTTTACGCAGCACCATTAACAAAGCACGAATTGAAGTCGATTTTCCTGTGCCTGGACCTCCAGTTAAAATGCTGACTTTTGAAAGATATGCCATCTGGACAGCAGAACGCTGCTTTTCAGTCAACAACATATTGCGCTTCTCCGCCAGGTAGTTGAAGACTGCATCCCAATGTTGCTGGCTTACAGTGGGTAGCTTACTCGGTGAACGTAATAAATTACGTAAGATACGTGCTGAACCATTTTCAGCATGCCAGAACGGCCCATAATAAATGCGCTGTTGGGGAGTTGATTCTTCAGCTTCACTCCACTCATTCAAGGGTTCTTGATCATCCACTCCTCGTGAATCCACATCAACCTCAACAGGCGGAGGAGGCTCTACGAATACGTCTCGCTCGCCACGCAATTGTTCCATGGCAATTGATATTAGCTCTGGTGGGGCTAGCAGTAAATCCGAGGCACGATACACCAGTTCATTTTCAGGTAAATAGCAATGGCCATCCTCATTGGCAGCCTGGGCAAGTACGAACTTCAGTCCAGTTGCTATGCGTGGAATACTATCGCGTGGCAATCCAAGTTTCACAGCAATTTCATCGGCAGTGCGAAAACCAATACCATATACATCCTGAGCTAATTTGTACGGATTCTCACGAACAACTTTGATAGATTCCTGGCCAAATTGTTTATAAATGCGTGTTGCCAGGTTCATAGACACATCATGCGACTGTAGAAAAAGATGAAGTTCTTTGATCTCACTCTGCTCAGCCCATGATTTCTCAATCTGCTCGCGATCTTTCGCACTAATCCCTTTCACTTCACTCAACCGTTCCGGTTGCTGTTCGATAATCGCCAGCGTTTGTTCTCCAAAATGCTCGACAATACGCTGTGCCTTCTTTGGACCAACACCCTTGATCAAACCAGAACTAAGGTAGCGTGTGATACCCTCTTTTGAAGCAGGTAGCCGTTGGGTGAAGCTGGTTATATGCAGTTGTCTGCCATATTTCGGGTCTTTTTCCCATTCTCCTTCGATCGACAATAATTCACCAACATGTACACCTGGAAGCACTCCAACAATAGTTGTCAAATCATCGCGGAAGAGCCGTCCACTGTCATTTGGACGAAATCGTGCGACCGTATAATGGTTATCCTCGTTTCGAAAAACGATACTCTCGACTGAGCCTTCAAGTCTGGACATAAACCTTATTCTACATCAATGATGGTTAGAGCTTTTACTATTACTGCCAGTATAATATAGATATCAGGATTGACACAACTGCTAAATCAGGGGAAGGAAACACCCAAATATGACAGATACATCTCAGCCAGCTCATGAACAGAAAAAAACACAGGTACAGGACTATTTCTCGCGCACTGCCGAAAGCTATGTTGCCAGTTTCTCACATCGATCAGGAGACGATCTACAACGACTCGTTGCATTGGGAGAATGGAATCCACAACTTACAGCCCTCGATATCGCCACAGGAGGTGGACACACCGCTCTTGCCATCGCGCCACTTGTAGCACAGGTAACAGTTACTGATTTGACCCCTCTCATGCTTGAAAAAGCGCGAGAGTTTATACTCGCTCAGGGTGTAACGAATGCAGTCTTTCAAGTAGCTGATGCTGAACAACTCCCATTTTCGTCAGAAAGTTTTGACCGCGTTACATGCCGAATCGCACCACATCATTTCCCGGATCTATCCAAATTCGTGCTAGAAGTTGCGCGAGTCTTAAAAACGGGAGGTCTATTCCTGCTGATTGATTGTATGGCACCCAGCGATCAAGAACTCGACACCTTCGACAATACCATCGAAAAATGGCGTGACCCATCGCATGGAAGATCATGCACAAAGGAGGAGTGGCAGGCGCTATTGAAAGAGGCAGGTCTGTCCATCGAAGAGATGGAATTCTTTCGCAAAACACATGAATTTGACGATTGGACTGCCCGCTCTCAAATGCCTTTAGACGAAAAAGCCAGGCTTTCGCAGTATATTTTAGAAAGTAACAACCGCATACAAACGTATTTTGAAATAGTGCGAAAGTCGAACGGTCAACTTGCAAGTTTTACAAACGATTTCATTTTGATCAAAAGTCGAAAGAATACCTGAAAAGCGGGTACAGACCCACCAGCATGTACCACTGCTAAATGCACATAAGCACTATTCTCAATGACTTCAACGCGGCGCGTTGAAGTCATTGAGAATATGAAATTTTACTCTGAAATTGCGCGTTAGGCCCTTCGAATACGGAATGAATAGAAGATGGCCACAATACCACCAACAATCATAAACGCGCCTAAGACAATAGGCAGAGCAAGGACTGCTCCAAAAACGTTCATGAATAAGAAGATTGCAATTATAATGGTCAATATTCCCAGAATGCCAGGACCCCAACCAGCACCAGTGAATGCCCTGATGAGTCCCAAGATGCCCATAATCAACCCATCAACAGCCAAAAAGACTATCAAGAAGGTTCCGACAAGAGCGGTGGCATAAATCGGGTGATGAAGCACCACCAATCCAGCAATAATCCCGAGAATACCCATAAACAGTAGCCAGCCCCAATGAGTGCCTGTATTGGGGATGAAGATCTCGATTATAGAGAAAATTCCGCGAATGAGCCAGTAAAATCCCAACACTGTTACCAGGAATACTGATGTGGCTCCTGGTGCTGTGATCAAAAAGAGCCCGAAAATCAGTGCAAAAATACCTTCTACAAGGACAACCCACCAGGGAATCCCAGGTGCTTCAACAGCTATTGCAGTCTTAGTTGCCATAAGATAAAATCCTCCAAACTAAGAAACTACTTTCTCCATATCAGGAGAAGACTTGAATAACTTTTCAGAGACTTCCTCTATTACTGCTAAGTATTTACTAAATGCCTCCTTTCTATTTTTTGCAATCACCGGTCACAATAAAGCATAATAAAGACAATCTGCTTAGGTAGCACTATAGAACAGATAAATTTCTACCTGCGAGAAGTTGATTCCACACGGAATCCTTGCATACTAATTCTAGTGCATAGTGCAGCAACATTATCTGTAGTATAACAAAAGCAGAACCTATAAACAATAGACTATAAGAAATTTTTAAAATCTGAAAGGGACTTTTCAAAATGGTTCAAGACAATTCAGAGACGTCAGAAATACAGCAACTGGCAAAGACTCGTCAAAATATTACAGAAGAGATTACACGTAAGTTTGCTGCTGAAGATGATGGGTTACTCTATGCTTTAAGGGCTGCAAAACAAGCAGGATTACCTGAAATTCAAATTTCACCTATCCAGGGGAAATTCTTGCAACTCCTGGCTGTTGCCTGTAATGCGCATAAAATTCTTGAAATTGGTTCGTTAGGGGGCTATAGTGGTATCTGGCTATCTCGAGCACTACCTGCTAAGGGCCGCTTCATAACCCTTGAAATCAACCCTGCGCATGCCGAGTTGGTGCGAAATGCGTTCGCAAAAGCAGGTGTGAGCGACCGCGCCGAGGTTCGCGTGGGCAATGCTCTTGACCTGCTACCACTGCTTGAGCAGGAAGCTCCTTTCGATCTCATTTTTATTGATGCAGATAAACCTCCCTATTCACAGTACCTTGATTGGGCGCTACGTCTGTCACGACCTGGGAGCATTATTGTTGCCGACAACTGTATACGTAGTGGCAAAGGCTTCGAAGAGCCGCAAGATGAAGGCATGGCTGGCATCGTAGCATATAACAACCGTATCGCCAGTGATCCACGCTTGATTTCGCTTGACCTTGCGATGGATGACGATTATACTGATGGCTTCGCAATCTCAGTTGTGCGCTAGTGAGTTACCCTCCATAGCAGTATCTTAAGGGAGAATAGAACTCACATGACCATAGATACCGACATGCACAGTCATGTATCATGCAGTTCCGCTTTGCATATGGTACTGGCAGCGCAGCAGGAGGGATTGCGCGTACTCGGCCTCTCTGAACATGTCTTTCAAATGCAGGAAACACGGCTCGCGCTCCAACATCTGAAACCAGAAGGGCCTTTACTCACATTTGACACATATATCGAAGATGTAAGTGCGGCTGCCCGTCAATCAAATGTCGATGTACGTTTGGGTCTAGAAGTGGACTTTATTCCAGGCAAGAATGAGCTGGTACATTCATTCATACAAGAATATAGCTGGGATTTTTTGATTGGTTCTGTGCATGAAATCAATGGAATACAGTTTGAAGCAAACTACAAATGGAGCCGAGAAGAAGGCGAGGTACTCTGGCTCCAATACTTTGAGCTATTACGCAGAGTGGTAATGAGCGGAGATTTCAGTGTTGTTAGCCATCCTGTGCGAATGCGTGTGAATAATCCTTATCTTCCGCCAACTT
>WNFW01002910.1_pt1 | contig 11830 bp, 10 predicted proteins | sample 5400131 | NCBI WGS metagenome assembly WNFW01 (sample SAMN13153362, study PRJNA577476) | soil metagenome | isolation source: 20 cm soil or saprolite under grassland replicate 1 | place: USA:California | collected 2016-06-15
AGGCATCCAGATCCAGCGCCTGAGCAAGACGATCGCTACACTCGACCTGTACGACTATCTGTTGCGCGGCGATACCCGCAACGACATCCGGCTCGAAACGGGAGACGTGGTGTTCGTGCCGGTGCACGGCACCAGGGTCCAAATCAGCGGGGGGGTGCTGCGTCCCGCGATCTACGAGCTAGGGGAGAACGAGAGTCTTTCGGACCTGATTCGCGTCGCGGGTGGGTTCCGGTCCGATGCAGAGCTGCGGCGCATCGCGATCCACCGGATTCTCCTCGCCGGAGACCGCGGGCCGGGACCGGTGATGCGTACGGTGGTAGACGTGGCGCTCCCGCTCGCCGCTTCGCCCAGTCACGGCAGCCGGGTCGCCCCGGCTCGCGGTGAAGATCCGATGAGCGGTGTGATGATACCGACGGTCGGATTGCAGGACGGGGATTCCGTCGTAGTAGACGTGGTGCCGGCGCTGGGGAGCACGTACTACGTGGCAATCGCAGGAATGGTGGTGAAGCCCGGTCAGTATCCGTGGCACCCGGGGATGACGCTGCGCGAGCTCGTGCTGCTAGCGCGCGGGCCGAGGGTGGGCGCGTATCTCAAGGAGGCTGAGATCGCCAGACTCCCCGAGGACAGGGCGAAAGGTCAATTAGCTACGACCATCCGCGAGCCGATGGACTCGACGTACCTGTTCGAGCGGGATTCACTCGGCCGGTTTGTGGGACCTCCCGGGCCAGCCACTGCGGCGAGCGGAGCGCCTGAAGTAGAGCTGAAGCCGTACGACAACATCTTGATCCTCAGGCAGCCGGAGTGGGACTTCCAGCGCACCGTGGTCGTGACTGGTGAAGTGCGCTACCCGGGCACATACTCTCTCCGCAGCAAGGGCGAGCGGCTGGCGGACATTATCAATCGGGCTGGTGGACTGACCAGTCAGGCGTATGCGGATGGCATCAGGTTCGTGCGCGGTACCGGGGGCATCGGGCGGATCAATGTGAACCTCACGCGCGCTCTGCGAGACACCGCCTCACGGTACAATATCATCCTGCAATCGGCCGACTCAATCCATATACCCGAATATCAGCCGAGCGTGAAGGTGCTCGGCGCGGTGAACTCTCCCGGAAGCGTGCTGTGGGAGCAGGGCCGCGACCTCGACTACTACCTAAGCTCCGCGGGTGGGTTCACTTATCGGGCGGATAAGCGACGTGTGAACGTCCGGTACGCTAACGGCGAAGTGCGCACCAAGCGCAAGACGCTGTTTTTCTCAAGCGCACCGAGGCCGGGGCCAGGCTCGGAGGTGTTTGTCCCGGTGCGTGACACCACAGCGGGTGTGAATTACGTCCAGCTCTTCGGCTCAATCGCGCAGATCATCGCCAGCACCGTGACCGCCATTTACGTGATCAAGCATCTATAAACAGAGCACTCGTCTGTGGAGCAGGTGGCTTCATGGCCAGTCACTCCAGTGGCCGTCCACGCTAGCACGACCCCAAGTGGAAGGTCCTGTGCTCCTAACGAGGGCGATCACTTGCAAGTACTGTGGGCGTGCATTCCAGCAGATCGAGCCCTTGGGTGAGGGTGACGATCGGGATGCCTTGACCCCGAATGTAGTTCAAGAGATCGCCAAGGTTCTGCGCATCTGCCCCTTCGAGCTGGTGCACCATGTAGATCAACCACGCTCCTGTGCTCCCGGCCGCGTCCACCTGGGCTCTGTAGAACGGCATCGTGTTTTGTTCGGGGAGAGCGTACCGCGTGCCGAAGTTGTAGCGACCGAGATCGGCATCGCCGTGCCGGTACCAGACGTTCAGCCCGCCCCCAACGCGTGCGGTAGCACGATAGTAGGTGTGTGCTATCCGTCTCACAGCTGTGTTTGATCGGCCGTAAGGATAGACGAACGTCCTGGTGTTGAACCCTCGTGCCGCGAGTTCTGTCTGGGAGCCACGTATTTCATCCTCAAGCTCGGATTGAGTGAGCGTCGTAAGATCGCGATGAGTCCGAGTGTGACTCGCGATTTCCCATCCGGCCGCCTGCATCTCGCGCAGTTGGTCGTGACTCAGGTACTCCCGCGTCGAGATCAGTGCCGAGACGGCCACCGCCCGATGCGCATCGAAGATGGGTTTCTTAACGGTGTAGTCCGTCACCGATCCGTCGTCGATCACGAACGTAACGAGCGCGCGCGCATGGCAACCGCGCCCCGTTGGCTCTATGCAACTCGCCAGGGCGAGCAAGCCAACGAAGTAGAGTTTGTTCATGACCTCGTCCCGAGCCGGGGACAACTGAGGAGTCCCGCGACTGGCTATGCACGAGAGTGCCACTTCGCTTTGAGGAAGGACGCTATCGGCCCGACAGCCCCGCGGAGGTTGTCATGTGAGTTGGACGTTGCGGCTGGGATTGTTTCGGGATTAGCTCGACAAAAGGGACCTCGTCCGGAACAAAAAGTGACCGCTTTTCTCGAGAGAAGAACGGCGGCGTGTGATCGCCAACGAGAACAAAGCGGGTCGGAGGCAGTAAAGGATCAGTTGCAATAGCCGCGATTTCCGAGGCTACCATACGCTGCAGGCGCATTAATGCACACACGTCCGCGAACCGCTGCGCCTCCGCGGATTGACGGCAGTCAAGTGACGACCCGGCCGCACTCGCTGCATCTACTGGTAGGTGAGACGTGAGGGTCATCCAGTACACGAAACGCCGCTCTCCCCTAGGAGCCTCGCGTATCTCCTGACTTACGATCTGACTCGCATCCGCGTCGCACACGCCGCGAAACGTACTGCCACACATCCTGATGCCCGGTAAGCGCTCTAAGTCCTCGGCGAACTGCATTTCTTCGAACCCAAGGAGCGGATACTGTTCATATCGATCGTAGAACTCTTGCGAGTACCCGTGGACGGCGAACGTGCGAAAACCGTTCCTACGCAGGATAGCCGGTAGGCACCGGCTGGCGTCTACCTGGCGGACTCTCAGGTAGTTGGCATCAACCCCGCAAAGCTCTCTGAATTCACCTTCCGTCGTCGCGCCGCGTGCCGGCACAGTTCCTCCACGAACATCGTACCGCCGCCGGACGCTCTCCGAGAGGAGGGGAGCGAGAACGACAGAGTCGACGTCGACGTCTCGGAAGTGGCCGAGTGACTCTACCAGTATCAGCACGATGTGGGACGCACCTAGAGAAGGCGCGTATGGGTTACTCATCAGCGCCTGACGCAAGTTCGCGGTTGCCGCCATTACCGATGGTGCTCTAGCTGTCCCGTTAGCCTTCGCCGCACCCGACACGCCCCCCTGAATGGCACGAGCGGTCCTGTAGAGTGCCGACGTCGCGACGTTCACCCGGAGCACCGCAGAATCCGCGTGAGACAGACCATTCATCCCCCCGACGATGTCCAGCGTGATGATTACGACGGCTATCGCCAGCAGGCCCGGCCGAGCGACGCGCCTCTCGCGGGCGCCCGTCAGTCGGTCGCCCAGCACCGCGATGGTCGAGACGCTCATGGCGAACGCGATGCCCAAGGAAGTAAGAACCAGCCCATTCTGGAGAGCGAACGTCAACGAGAAAACCGCAGTTTCAAGATTAAAGTGAAATACTGGAGCTAGGCTCACGAAGGCGTCGTTCCCGAGCAGTATCGCGTAGACCACCGTCACGATCCGCCGCGGCAGCAGGCCAGCGATGCTTCCAAGAAGCAGATAATCGACGTTTACCAGCGCCCGCGTGACGAACATAAACTGCCCTAGGATCGCGAAGGGGAGGTTCGGCAACAGGAGGTACGCGGCGATGGAACGCGTCAGTGGGCTGGCCAACCAGAGGCGCCTGCGAATGCCTGCAGGAGGGAAAACGAACGGTGCGGCTCGCATCAATCCGGACCGTAATGAGCTGACCATTCCCGCGTGCCCCGCAAACTCGTCAACCAAGGCCGCCGCTCCGTTAGAGGATTACATGCTCGCCCAGCTCTAGTGGCTCATACGAACGGGCAAGAAGCGCGCCGTCAACCTGGAATCAGCGAGTCGGGTCGGAGCCCGAAGTAGATGTGGGATCGCCGCGCTCCCTTTCGAGGGTCGCAGGCGCTGATCGGAGGGTGGTCTTGCAGCAGCAGACATGGCGCGTCCGCCCCGCCGTCCGACTCTGCATCGAATGTTGCTACCGAGCAGCAAGCCGCTGCGCGCTCAAGGGCACGCGGCAACGACCCGACAAGCCACGAAGATACCGGCTACACAGCGCTCGGCTAGGGGCTCCGGAAGTGCCTGCTTCCAGGCATCGTTAGGCCCCCGGAGGGTAACAAGCGAAACCTATCCGTCCCCCGTAGTTGCCTTAGTGTGCCCTTGTGGTCACCTGGCAAAGCTCCAACCCCAATCGGAAGTGACAAATCTGGGTGGCGGAACAAGGGAGTTCAACTCGAGGACCGTTTGTGGCCCCCACACACCTACGGTGATCCCTGCCGAATCTAGCTGCGTGAGCGGGTGCGCAGAGGCCAGGTATTGATCGAACTCAACCCCCACGGCCCTGACGCCGCTTCGGAGGATCGTATCGGCATATCCCGACGTGATCGCACCGCCGAAGACCAATGTGTGCAGACCGGGAATCAGAACCGCCCCGCGCTCTAGCGTGTAAAGGTCGAAGGAGGCTAACTCGACTCGGGCCGACAGCCCCGCGGAACTCACCGCTCGACCAATCCGAACCAGACCGCTGTCTCTGCTAAGCGGAGCGAAGCTCTTGATATCGAGTTGAATCGTTTCGAAATCGCACGCGGCGGCGACACTGAGGAAACCGTTCAGACTGAGGATGGGCTCACCCGCAAACTGCGGGCTAAACCATGACCCAAAGTCGAACTGCTGAAGATCGGCAAATCTCATTTGATCGACGTAACCTGTGCCGTTCGATGTTCGCCGGATGTCGCGGTCGTGGATAAGGACAGGTATGCCATCGGCCGTGACCCGTACATCTACCTCGATGCCCGGGATTCCTAGCTGGCAGGCAGCGCGAACCCCAGCTAACGTATTTTCGGGGGCGATGGACGGTACTCCGTGGTGGCCAACCAGCGTCGGCGCTTCACGACGCTGGCCAAGTACCGCAACCCACACGGGATGTCGCCCTTCAATCACGGGATTCCACTGAGCGAAGCCTGGCCGTAAACCAGTTATGACAAACGAGGAGTCATGACCTGAGAAGTCCACTCGAGCAATTCCGGGCGGTGACATTGCACGGCCTACAAACACACTAATGCCGTTGGGTGACTGATAGGCGGTACCAGCCTGGATGGCGACGTACTCCGGATAGGTCGGGGAACCCGGCGTATTCCCGCGACCGACGATGCTCGTGTCGAGGCACGCTCCTGCCACGGCGAGAAGAAGAAAAGCGCTCGACATCCTACTGCTCGGCACGCAGCTCATTGACAAGCGAACTAGCGGGGGTGAACAGACGCAGCACGTGCGGAGACAAGATCCATCTGTGTACCTACACCCTGGCGACGTACGTCAGGGCGAGTCGCCGTCAGGGATGGCCCAACTCCGCACGCGAGAGACACTCGGGTTACCAATATACACGCCCCGAGAAAGTGCACCAGACACGACTCAAGCGATATCGGGCAAGGGGACCGGGCTCCATACCCTCTGCGCCTGTCCGTTGACTCAGGTCCTGATAGAAGAAGATATTGTGACCCGTCGGCCGACCCGCCCGATCGAGATCACCGGATGCCCTGCGCGCCTGGGCCATTTCGCGCACCTTGCCAGGGGCAGTAGCTCGCATGACGGAAGCGAGGAGCAGTCACTTGTCGATCACGGTAAGGGCAGTTTACCACCGTCCGCACCAAGGAGTATCTGCGCTGGCGCGTGGCGAAGGTCCCGACTGGGCTAGCTCCCTCCAAGTCGTTGGGGGAGCAGCTCTGGTCGCAACAGTTGGTTGCAACAGCGGAGATCGCCTTATTCTCCAAACAACGCCAACCGCCCAATGACGGATCAAATGGAAAGTCGCGAGCACTCCGACGCCACGGTAGTAAGACCGGACACATCGATGCTCAGTGCTCTCGTCCCTGTGATTCGTAGCTGGAGGCTTATCGTGGGTCTGCCCTTCAGCGTCGGCGTCCTGACTGCGGTCTTGATTCTGTTCGTCCCGCCGACGTACACAGCGAGCACCACGTTCGTGCCAGCGGCAGGTGGAACAGCATCGTCCGTCCCTACTGGTCTTGCGGGCCTTGCGAGTCAGTTTGGTGTCAACATCGGAGGGACACCCTCTCTCTCTCCTGATTTCTTCGCTGAGGTGTTGACCAGCAGGGAGTTGCTGCGAGGGACACTACTGTCCCAGTTCGACGACCCGGCCCCACCCGCCTCTAAGAGGCCGCTTCTCGATATTCTCGCTGTCCGCGGTACAACTCAAGAAGAACGAATCAGTGAGGGGATACGGCGCCTGGAAAGAGTTGTTTCGCAACGAGTCGATCGGCGCACCGGCATTGTCACTCTTGCGGTCAAGGGTCGCCCCGCGACTCTCGCTGCCGCAGTGGCAAACAGGATGGTGGACCTCCTCAATCAATTCAACCTAGAGCGCCTGAGATCCCAATCCCGCGAACGACGACGCTTTGCAGAGGAACGGAAGAACGAGGCGGAGCGCGAGCTCGCGGAGGCGGAAAACCAGCACCTCCGATTTCTGCAAGCCAACCGTCGGTATGCTGATTCCCCGCTACTCTCGTTTGAGGAGAACCGGCTGGGTCGGCGAGTCCAGCTCCGTCAGGAGGTGTTTCAGACTCTGACACGAGAATACGAGGAGGCCCGTATCGCCGAGGTCCGAGACACCCCCCTTCTGACCATCATCGACCCCGCCGTCCCTCCCGACCGACGAAGCTTTCCCCCGCGGAAGCTAGTTGTCTTCCTTGCCATGGTGGCGAGCGCAATGACCGCGCTCGCGCTCGTGTACCTCGTCGAGTATCGAAGCGCGGCGCAGCACGCTGATGCGCCGCAGTACCGACGACTTGTTCAAGCGTGGACTGACGCAAAGACAGAAATCCGGACGACACTGAGAATTGGCAAGAGGCCATAGATGGATCAATGTTCGGCTGGGGTTACGACGGCATGAAGGCAGTTTTGCAAGAACTCGCAAGCAAGGGCGCGATATATGGACTCGGGGCCTCATTCAACAGCCTCGTGGGTTTTCTGCTCATTCCCTTCTTCACCAAGCAACTGACAGCAACAGAATACGGTCGCTACGCCATCGCTGAAATGGTGCTAAACCTCAGCCTGGCGCTGTTAGGTCTTGGCATGAATGTCGCGATTCTCGCCCGCTATCCGAGCATCCCTTCGGAACACCGAGACAGGTTCTTTGGCAGCATCCTTTCATTCATGCTGTTGTGGACACTCTTCTTTGAAATGCTATTCCTGGCCCTGGCGTGGTTGTTCGGGCACGGTGTCGTTCCGGTGCTTAACATGCGCGTATTCACTCTAATCACAGCCATCTCGGCGCTCGAGACAGTCTGGCTGCTGTTTGCAACTCTGTACCGTGCCCAGGGCGCAGCGTGGCAATACATCGGTGCATCGACCCTACAAGCGGGAGTTGGATTGGTCGCGACCGTCTGGCTGATTACGCGGATGGGTTATCGAGATGAGGGAATCCTAGAGGGTCGGCTACTCGGCGACATCCTGCTGTTCGGAGCTGTGTTGCTGCCCCAGTTCAGAAGATATCGTCTGAGCACGCGGCTAGGACCTTGGCGAGACTTGCTGAGAATTGGATTGCCTCTGATTCCCGCAACGTTCTCGTCAATGTGGGTACTGATGTCCCCGCGCTATTTCATTCAGTGGTATGGAACCGTGGCCGACGTCGGGGTCTTCGCGATGAGCTCAAGGATTGCTGGGATAACACAGTTGTTGTACGTCCAACCATTTGCGATGGCATGGATGGTTTCCCTCTTCACAATATTTAAACGGACGGATGCAAGGCAAATCTATGCTCGAGTGCTGACGTATTACATCTTGCTCGGAGTGACCATCGCCCTCATGCTTGGCCTCGTAGCCGAAGCCGTGATCCCACTCCTAGCGCACCAGCGTTTCCCCCTTTCCCCCAGCATCGTGTTAATTGTTGCGCTCGCGCAGGTGGCCTCGGGCTTGATGTATCCGCTGAACATTGGTCCTTACGTCCTTGAACAGACCGGGAAACAGATTCCGGTTTTCATTGCGTCTGGCGCGCTCATTACGATCGTCGGGATTGTCCTCGTTCAGTGGCGGGGCCCGGTTGGCGGTGCCCTCGCCCTGCTGGCCGTGTACATAGCGCAAGCATTGCTGCTCGCAATAGTAAGTCAGAAGCTTTATCCGATAAGGGTTGAGTGGACACGACTTGTTCAGGTCGTGTGTGCTCTCACGACAGCGTTCTTCTTCACACGCCTCCTCGGCCAAGGTGCCTCGCACTCACTCCTTGCCTTGCTCCTACCGCCGCTCTTTGTTGGAGCACTTGTCTTGACCTTGATCGTGCTGCGGTTCCCTGACAGCGCCGAGCTGTCCAGCCTTCGTAGGGCGACGGCCTGGCTGGCCGGGGGTAGGACAACGTCAGATCCTAGAGTCTGAGGTCTGATTAGTCACCGTGCTCGCTGCCGCGCCGCCGACATGTCCGATCTGTAAGGACAGCCATACCAGGTACCACCGCTCCTGTACGGACAGAAGGAGAGGCCTGGCTGGCGCGTGGGATTTCTGGGCATGCTCCAGATGCGGCACCCTGTTTCAGCACCCCACCCCAACGTTTGCGCAACTGCAGTCCTACTACGCGACTTACTCCACGAGCGGGGAAGCGAACCCCGATCTCCCTGTTGACAGACGAGCCGAGCGGCTACGTCGCTGGTATCACCGTCTGAGCGGTGACGTTGACCCGAGGGATTTCGTGCCCGCGACCTCTGGTATACGGGTTCTCGACTACGGCTGTGGCACCGCTCCGTACTTGGCACACTTTCGCGCACGTGGCGCCAACATTTCTGGTGCGGAGATAGCTCCCGCCATTGTGGCCACGTATCGGGCGGCGGGACTGGACGTCGTGTTGATCGAGAAGATGGAGCAAATCCCGTTTCCAGACCACGAATTCGAGATCGTGTATATGATGCAGGTCCTTGAACACATCGCCGATCCGCATGGTTTCCTGAACGAGGTCCGGCGCATTCTCAAGCCTGCCGGCGCATTCTACCTCGCTGTGCCGAACGCCCGAAGTGTCTGGCGGCGGGTCTTCGGCGCGAACTGGGTGTCTGGCTGGTTCGCGCCGTTCCACCTTTTTGTCTATTCGTTAACGGGCATTCGTGTCTTGGCGCAACTGCACGGTTTTGACATAGTTCGCTCGTGGAGTGCGACTTCGGACTCCTGGTTTCGTCTCAATCTCAAGGCGCTCCTGTACAGAGGGAACAACTCACTGGACTTTACCCCCAAGATGTGGCTCGACCGGGCGCTGGTCCGCGCGACTCTCCTCTCCTTGCTGCGCTTGATCGAGGCGCCGGCGGGCGAGCGCGACTGTCTGGTGGTAGAACTCAAGAAATGCTGACAGTTTTCAGCATCCCGAAGCCGTTCCGAGGCCACATCGGGATCATCCAGCGAAACGCTCTACGGAGCTGGACGCTGTTACGCCCGTCCTGCCAGATCATTCTGTTCGGAAATGACCAGGGATGCGCCTCCGCGGCGGCTGAATTCGGCGCCCTATACGTACCGGACGTTGAGCGGAACGAGTATGGCACTCCCCTAGTTAGCGATATATTCGCAAAAGCCGATCAGTGCGCCGTTCATAACGTGCTCTGCTACATCAATGCAGATATCATTGTGATGAACGATTTACTCGAGGCTGTTTCTCGTATCCGGACGCGGCGCTTCTTGATCATCGGCCGGCGACACGATCTCGACATCACCAGGCTCTGGGATTTCGATGATCCTGCTTGGGAGGCAAAGCTTCGTACAGCGCTCTCTACGAGCGGTTCTCTACATGCGCATACGGGCGTCGACTACTACGTCTTCCCTAGAGGTCTTTGGGGAGAGCTGCCGCCGTTTGCGGTTGGACGTACAACCTACGACAACTGGCTCATTTGGCGGGCTCGCTCCCTTGGCGTGCCTGTCATCGATGCAACCCGCGTGGTCACTTGCGTCCACCAGAATCACGAGCGCACCTATGAGTCGCTGGGGCTGCAGTCACCCGACTCTACACAGACGCTTGATACGAGCCCCGAAGCAGAACGCAATCTCCGACTCGCTGGTGGTCGACGCCATGTCCTTACGCTTCGGGATTCGACTTGGCTACTGACTCGTCAGTTCCTCCTGCCAGCACTCACACCGTGGTATCTGTGGGGACGTCTTAGGTCAGCGATCCGCTCCTTTGCGGGCGTCGGGTGAGCCCCGCCGTGCGGAGAAGACGATCGGTCGCGCGGTGACACCTCAGGGCGTCGTGTCCGTGGAGAACGAGATCCCTTCTCCGTCCCACATCGGAATGCGCTTCGGAGCACTCGCCCTAGGTACATGGTTAGCGTTCACCGTGGTTGTCAGCGGGGAGATTCCGAACTCCGAAGAAGCCTGGACTCTATTCCTGCTCGTTGTGTCCCTCGGGCTACCCCTCTGGTGTTGCTTCCACCAGCCGAGGCGCCATCCGTCGGCCGGTCTCGATTTATTCCAGTCCGGAACTGTTCTCGCGTGCATGTTCTACGTTTACTATCTGACCCCGGCCGTCCACGTATGGCGCGACCTAGCGTACCACTCGGACTGGATGGACCCTACGTGGCCAGCAGCGCGGTTGTATCAGTTTACCCTTTTCGTGTGCCTCTTAGGCCTCGTGGCCTTCAAAGCGGGCTATCAGCGCGGCCCTCGCTTGCCCAAGGACTACGTTCGCCGTGAGCCTCGGGATGGCACCTGGCCCGCCTCAGCAACCGCGCTTGCTACTGCAATGTTGCTGATTGGACTTCCATTCAGGCTTCATCATGTCTCGGCATTCGGAGGTTTCACGCCGAACCTCCTCCTCTATCTATCGCCCAGCTATTTAACGGAATCCGGGGTGAAGATCGGCGGCGTCCCAACGTTTTTCGAAACCTTCTTTAACTGGGGAGCATTACTTCTTGTCTTGCGAGCGATCGTAACTAACAGGCAGAGGGTCTTGTCCCTCGTAGTTTGGGGCGTAGCGTTTGCCTTCGCCTATCTGTTGAGCGGAAAGCGCAGTGCGATCCTCCCATTCTTCCTATATCCTGTCACCTGGCTTCATTATCTCAAACGGCGCATCAGCATCAAACGTGGGCTTTTGTATCTAACGGCGGCCTTCACCCTTGTTACGTTCCTGCTTTTCATGCGTACCATAGGTCCACTTCTCGTAACCAGTGGCTTCTCTCTCAGCGCGGTACCCAAGAGTATCGCCTTGGAGCCGGCGCGATTCTACATTAACTCACCCGAACTCAATGTCTTCGACATGACGATGCTCGCCGTGCAGGATCGGCACTCGCTCTTGCACGAGCTCGGCGGCCCGTTCTGGGGCGGACTGCAATACAATCTCGCGCCAGGCGTTTATGTCATTCCGCGCTTCCTTTGGCCCAGTAAGCCTTCGTTCAGAGATGTCGGCCAGGTGTTCTTTCAACACGCGGTGGATGTGAGGGGCCAGGAAGACGTCGGGTTCGCAGTAGGAATTGTCGGTGGACTCTACGTCTTCGGCGGTCTAGCTGGTGTGCTCGTCGGCATGGTGCTCATTGGCGTGCTGTTTCGGTCGATGTACGAATGGCTTGAGCCTTGGAGTGGAGGTCCCCGGCAGGTTTTCATCTATGGAATTGCTCTCTGGATGGGATTCCTATTTCTCCGCTTTGGCAATCTCGGGTCGACGCTAATGTATTTCTCACAGTTCGAGTTGCCAGGTATTGTTTCTGCGCTGATCGTGTTGCCCCCG
>WNFW01002911.1_pt1 | contig 11828 bp, 8 predicted proteins | sample 5400131 | NCBI WGS metagenome assembly WNFW01 (sample SAMN13153362, study PRJNA577476) | soil metagenome | isolation source: 20 cm soil or saprolite under grassland replicate 1 | place: USA:California | collected 2016-06-15
GTTGACCACAGCGACATTGGCGCGCATTTTCCATCCCGTGTCCTGCAACGAAATCTGGACGGTGATGCCATTGGCGGTCAGCGATTCCACCAGCTTGTCCCCGTTGGTGAGTTCGTAGCTTCCTTTGGATCCAGACTGCCAGCGGGCCACGCCGTTATTCACCGTGGCATTGTCTGCTGGCACCAGAGCATCCGCTCTCTTCCGGATCGGCCGGGTGAGATACATGCGCGCGACGTAACCATTCTTGCCGTCCGCGGTGCGGATATTTACCGTATATCCCTGAGCGTCGGAGAGTACGGCGACTTCCTGGCCGCATTCCAGATTGGCGATAACCTGGAGTGGAAGCGACTGCTCTTGATCGGCGGTCATGGGAACGCTGAGGTATCCATTGCAACTGATCTTACTGGTGGGAACGGCGCTGCCGAGAGGAGCGGCTGGATCCGCAAGTCCTTCGGCCGGCGAAGATGTACTCAAGACCAGGCTCGCAAGAGCGCCGAGAAGAATGAATTTCCTTGTCATGGTCGCACCCCTTCTCATCCGCAATAGATTTTGAAAGTATTAAGCTCAGCTTCGATTCACATCTTCGCGGTACGGAAGGCTCACGTCCATAGAGCCTCCGTACCAGAGTACAGGTAATGATTAAGGCACCGGCCGGAAGGGGGCAGTTCTCAGTTGTCAGTTTTCAATTCTTGGTTTTTAGTTGTTCGTTCTCAGATGGCAGAGGAAGGGGAGATCGATGGAGACTATTCTTAAGTTGTCCGCTCGTCTTGTCGTGACGCTGGCCGTGTGTGCCAACGGTGTATTTGCGCAGGCACAGACACAAGCGCCGTCGAAGCTGGCGGGAGATTGCCCGGAGATGGCGGAAGCGAAGGCGAGGCTGGAGGCTCAGGAGAAACGGCTGAAGGATTGGCCGGATCTCGCGCGCTATCGGGATGCCAATGCAAGCGTGGCGGTTCCCGCGAAGAACGAACAGCGCGTGGTGTTCATGGGCGACTCTATCACGGACGCGTGGGTCCAGCCCCGTTTCGGCGCATTTTTTCCGGGGAAGCCCTATATCGGTAGGGGAATTAGCGGGCAGACGACACCGCAGATGCTGCTGCGATTTCGCGAGGACGTGATCGCCATTCACCCGAAAGTGGTGGTGATTCTGGCGGGAACGAACGACATTGCGGGGAATACGGGTCCGATCGCGCTGGAGGAAACGCAAGGAAACGTCGCATCGATGGCGGAGCTGGCACGCGCCAATGGCATTCGCGTAGTGCTGTCCTCGGTGTTGCCAGTGAGCAACTATGGGCGCGACCGCGAAGGCGATCCACTCGACATGCGCATCAAGCGTCCGCCGGAAAAAATTCTGGAATTGAACGCCTGGATTAAAAAGTACGCGGCGGAGAAAGGCCACGTGTACCTCGATTATTTCCCCGCGACTGCGGATGACCGGGGTTTGCTCAAGAAAGAGCTCAGCGAAGATGGGTTGCACCCAAACGCACTCGGTTACGCGGTGATGGCGCCGCTGGCGGAAAAAGCGATTCAAGCGGCGCTGGCAGGAAAGGAATCAAGGTAGTGAAGGGTCCACGCCATCTGAAATAACATGGTCTTGTGTCATGCACCCTTAACTTGACCGCGACGGAGTGCTGCGTTAGGGTGTAAAGAGTTTCTCCCTGAGTGAACCGCAAAGCGGTTACGTGCAAACAGGAGGAATCCCATCGGCCACCCGGTTCCGGTAGCAGGAAAACCTTCCAATTGGATGCGACGTACCGTACACATTTCTGGGCAAATCGAACCCTTCTTTGGCACGCTGGATGAGAATGTGCGCGTGCTCGAAGATGCGCTGCGCGTGCGCACGCATCTGCACGACACGCGCCTGACCATCGAAGGCGAGCAGGACAGCGTCGACCAGGCCGTAAAAATTGTGGAAGAGTACAACCACCTCACCCGGCATGGACGCACGCTTTCCGCCGCGGAAGTGAAATCGCTGATGCGCGTGGCGACGGAGGAACCGCACGAATCGCCGCGCGGGATGTTTGAGCACAGCCGGGTGCGCTCGTTCGGCAAGAAACAAGTGACGCCGAAGAACGCCAGCCAGAAGCGGTACATGGAAGAGATCGAGAAGCACGACATGATGTTCGGCATCGGTCCGGGCGGCACCGGGAAAACCTACATCGCTGTGGCGATGGCGGTCAGCGCACTTCTGACGAAGCAAGTGAACCGCATCATCCTCGCGCGGCCCGCGGTGGAAGCAGGCGAGCGGCTGGGATTTTTGCCGGGCACGTTGCAGCAGAAGATCGATCCGTACATGCGACCGCTGTACGACGCGCTCTACGACATGCTGGATGCAGACAAGCTGGAGCGCTTTTTGGAAAAGGGAATCATCGAAGTTGCACCGCTGGCGTTCATGCGAGGGCGCACGCTGAACGATTCGTTCGTCATACTCGACGAAGCGCAGAACACTACCAGCGAGCAAATGAAGATGTTCCTTACGCGGCTGGGCTTCAACTCCAAGGCCGTGATTACCGGCGACGTGACGCAGATCGACCTGCCGCAAGGAAAAAAATCCGGCTTGGTCGAAGCGCTGGAAGTTTGCGGCAAGATCGAGGGAATCGGCGTGGTGCAGTTCGGAGAGAAGGACGTGGTGCGGCACAACCTGGTGCAACAGATTATCCGCGCTTATGAAGAGTATGATGTAGTTCACCCGCAGCGCGGCGGAAACACCGCGAACGGCAAAGCGGGAACGCCAACGAGACAATCCGGGAAAGAACGAGAAAAAGAAATTCAGCAAGGATGAACATTTCTAAAGGTGACCGCGAAGCGGTCAACAATCGTCAGAGGGCGGCGCGCCTGGCGCGGCGTCCCTTGGAATCGTTTCTGCGCCGCGTGAAAAACGAACTTGGACTTGACGAAGCGAGCCTCACGGTTTGCCTGGTAAGCGATGCAGAAATCGCGCGGATGAATGAGAAGTTTCGCAAGAAGAAGGGCCCTACCGACGTGCTTTCCTTCCCCACGGTGGCACGGCGAAGACCGGTTCGCCTGCGGCGCGACGCGCGCCCGGTAAAGCCCGGCGAATATCTTGGCGACATTGCTATTTCACCGTCGACGGCGCGACGCTACGCAAAGAAAAACGGGCTCACTCTATCGAGTGAACTTCAAGTGCTGATTCTCCACGGTGTCCTGCACTTGTTGGGCTACGATCACGAAACCGACCATGGCCAGATGGATAAAATTGAGCAGAAGCTGCGCAAGCGCTTCGGGTTGACGTGATGAACCTAAGCGGGTTCTTCTTGTTCACTGCCGTGCTGGATGGTCTCAGGCTGCCCATTGTTTTTTCTTACTGGCTCTATGTGTTCAGCGTCGTGCTGGTAGCTTTTACCCTGCCCATTTTCTCCTACTTGACGTTGATTTACCGCGAACTGGGCCGCATGACGACGGGCCGCATCCACCAACATCTGGAAATTTTTGAAGCGGAGATCGAGCCAAAGCTGAAGATCAATCGCCGCAGCGGCGGGCGGACATTCCGAATCCTCGGGCACTTCTGGCTGGCGTTCCTGGTGCTGGAGACCACGCGAGGGGTGGTGTACTTCGTCTCGGGTACCTGGGAGTCTTTCGTTGAGTTCTTCGTATTTCTTGTGCTGGAAGTCGTCGTTGCCATGCACTTTATCCCGGACATGTTGTTGTACCGCACCACAGGGCGCTGGCTGCTGCCTCTTTTGCCGCTGGTTCGCGGGGCCATGTGGTTCGTCTGGCCGGTGCGCGTATTCCTAGAAGGCGCGGAGTCGCTCGCGCGAATCTCGGAGCACGAAGCCGAGAAGACCGAAGAGCAGCGCACGGAAGAGGGCATCGAAGCGCTGGTGGAAGCCGCGGAGGAAGAAGGCATCATCGAGCCGGAACAGGCGGACTTGATCGAGCAAGTCGTGGAATTTAGCGACAAACGGGTGCGCCAAGTCATGACTCCACGGCCCAGCATTGTGGCCATGCCGGCGGACGCGACGCTCGAAGACCTGCACGCGAAAGTTGTCGAGACGAAATTGAACAAGATCCCCGTGTATGAGAAAACGCTCGACGACATTTTCGGCGTCGTATACTCGCAGGACCTTTTGCAAATCGCGGACCAGGATTTGCTGAAGCGCAAGGTGCGTGAACTGGTCAAACCCGTTCTCTTCATCCCGGAAACCAAGATTGGTTCGGAGTTGCTGCGCGAAATGCGCCAGAAGGGGCAGCCACTGGCGGTAGTAATCGACGAACATGGGACGGTGGCCGGAATCGCGACCGTGGAAGATCTGGTGGAAGAGATCGTCGGCGAAAGCGGAAACGCCGGAAAGCCTCCGGCGCCGGATGTGGTGCGCGAATCGGATGGCGGATTGGTGATGCGCGGCAGCATGCCGATCGGCGACGTCGAGGAATTACTTGGCGTGAAGTTCGGCGATAAGACGGATGAGGCGGTAACCACACTCGCAGGTTTGCTGAGTCATGTTTCCGGCAAAGTGCCCGCGCCAGGTGACAAGATCGAGCTGGCGGATCATCGCTTCGAAGTCCTGGAAGCAAACCAGAGAAAAGTGTTGCGCGTGCGGATTCGCAAGCAGATGAAGGCTGTTCCCACGAAGCGCTAGACTCTCTGGACCGTGAGTCAAGAACAACAGGGCTAAAGCAATTCATCGAAGTCCAGGGGGGAACAGATGCTCGGTGTGACGTTGAAGAGAGTCTGTAAGACTGCAGCCGCATGGGCGCTGCCCTTCCTGCTGGGCACGGTCATGGCGAGTGCACAGCAAAAGCCTGCCGCCGAGGAGCCAAGCATTGACATGCAATGGGCCGTGAAGATTCCGGCGCGGGACGGAGTGAAGCTGAACGCGACGGTGTTCACGCCACACGATCAGAAAGGGCCGCTACCGGTCATATTTACATTTACGCCGTACATCGGAGATTCGTACACGGATCGTGCGGTGTATTTCGCGAAGCATGGCTACGTATACGCGCTAGTGGATGTGCGGGGCCGGGGGAATTCCGGCGGAGAGTTCGAGCCATTTGTGAATGAGGGCAAGGACGGCTACGACGTGGTGGAATGGCTGGCGAAGCAGCCGTATTGCAATGGCAAAGTGACGATGTGGGGCGGCTCGTACGCGGGATTCGACCAGTGGACAGTGCTGAAGGAATTTCCCCCGCATCTGGCGACGATCGTCCCGGCGGCAGCGGCGCATCCGGGAGTGGATTTTCCGTTCCAGTACAACATTTTTGGACCATACGACATGCAATGGCTCACTTTTACCAGCGGCGCAACGGGCAACAGCAGCCTTTTTGGGAACAGCGGCTTCTGGGCGGCGAAATCGCGCGAGATGTACATGGCGCACTCGGCGTTTCAGGACTACGACAAACTAGTTGGGAATCCCTCGACCGTCTTTCAGAAGTGGGTGAAGCACCCAACGGCTGACACCTATTACGATGCGATGGCGCCGTCACCGGAACAGTACAAACGGATGAATGTGCCTATTCTGACGATCACCGGAGATTACGACGGAGATCAGCCGGGCGCATTCACGTTCTACACGCGTCATATGAAATACGGCACGCCAGAAGCCAAGGCAAACCACTACTTGATTATCGGGCCGTGGGATCACCCGGGAACGCGCACCCCGAAAGCGGAAGTGGGGGGATTGAAATTCGGGCAAGCGAGCGTCCTGGATCTGAACAGGTTGCACACAGAATGGTACGACTGGGCGATGAAGGGCGGACGGAAGCCGGAATTTCTGAAGAAACGTGTGGCCTATTATGTGGTTGGAGCCGAGGAATGGAAGTACGCGGATAGTCTCGAAAGCATCTCGAATGCGGCGAAGACGCTCTATCTCGGCTCGAATGGCAATGCCGGTGACGTGTTTCGATCAGGGGCCTTGACGGAGGCGAAGCCTGGCGCATCAGCGGTGATGGATTTGTGGACTTATGACCCGCTTGATACCAGACCAGGTAGTGCGGAGTCCGAAGACGATGGCAATTCGCTGACTTCGCAGCGGGCGGTTTTGAATCTGTTTGGCGAGGGAGTTGTATACCACACCGAGCCCTTCGCAGAAGCCATGGAGATCGCTGGATTCCCGAAGCTGTCGGTGTGGCTCAAGATGGATGTGCCGGACACCGATCTAGAAGCCGATCTCTACGAGATTTTGCCGGACGGCGGATCGGTGGCGCTCACGAGCGCATCAATGCGGGCGAGATACCGCGAGTCGCTGCGCGAAGCGAAGCCGGTGGTGGCCGGAAAGATTGAAAAATATGTGTTCGACAATTTCACGTTTTTCGCGCGGCGAGTGGGAAAAAGCAGCCGGCTGCGACTGGTGGTGCGCAGTATCAATACGACGGGCACTGAAAAGAACTACAACAGTGGCGGGGTGGTTGCGGCAGAGACAGGGAAGGATGCCAAGACGGCGCATATTACCTTGGTGCACGATGCAGAGCATCCCAGCGCACTAGATCTGCCGATCGTGAAACATTGATGGCTGAAAAGAAAAACAGCAGTGAAAAACAGGATTTTCGATCCGGGTTTGTGGCCGTTGTGGGGCGGCCCAACGCGGGGAAGTCCACTCTTGTGAATCGCTTGGTCGGGCAGAAGATCGCGATCGTTACTTCGAAACCGCAGACCACTCGCAATCGCATTCAGGGAATTGTGACCAAGTCGCAAGGGCAGATCGTCTTTATCGACACCCCGGGTCTGCATGAAGCCGACTCGGCGCTGGGACGGCAGATGATGCAGGAAGTGGCCGCAGCGCTGGAGGGGATCGACGTGCTGTTGCTGATGGTCGATGCCAGCCGGATGCATCCGCATGCGGACGATTTGCTGCTGGAAAAGGCAAAGAGGTTTCGCGGAAAAACGATTCTGGCGCTGAACAAAGTCGATCGTTTGCCGAAGCCCAAACTTCTGCCGCTGATCGATGCTTTTGCGAAGGCCTTCGATTTTGCCGCGATCCTGCCCATCTCCGCGCTGCAGGGCGCAGGGTGTGAAGAACTTCTTGACGAGATTCTGAAGCAGTTGCCGGAGGGAGAGCCGTACTTCCCGGAAGATCAGGTGACCGACCAGCCGGAACGATTTTTGGCCGCGGAGATCATTCGCGAAAAGGCCATTCAGGTGATGTATCACGAAGTGCCATATGCGCTGGCGGTGGTCGTTGAAAAGTACGAAGAGACGCCCAAGTTGTTGCGCATCGAAGCAGTGATGAATGTCGAGCGCGATTCGCAGAAAAAAATACTGATCGGCCACAAAGGGGAGATGCTAAAGAAGATCGGAACGGAAGCCCGCAAAGAGCTAGAGGCGATCCTCAGCAGCAAGATTTACCTCGGATTGTTCGTGAAAGTAACACCGGATTGGCGGGAAAATCCCCAAAAGGTGCGTGAACTCGACTGGCGGTACCAATTGCAAGGGCTTGCCAGCGAGTTGGAAGAAAAAGAATAAGAAACACTCCTCTAGGAAGGATCGCGAATTCAGGCCTCGCCACTTTCAGGAAGCCCAGGGCTGTTAGATTGCGGCATCAATAGTCCGACGGGGCTCCCTGGTGCCCATATCCGCCGAAAGACCAGCGCACGCCAAAGGTGGCATAGAGACCATTAGGGCCATTGGTGTGGAGGTCCGCCGTGCCCAGCGGCTGGTTATAACGTCCGAGCCAATCCACCTGATGCTGCGTCGCGCGCAGTTCGAAGTTTTTCGGCAATTGGAAACCGATTCCAATGGAACGATCGTAAGCAATCGGCAGCATGGATGCAGTGTAGGTGAGCTGCGGGATATTTCTTCCAAAGCTGAAGTTGGGTTCGAAGAAAAGAAAGAAATGCCGCGCTGGTGTGCGGCCCAGCGGTTGAAACTCAACGTACCCGCTCAAGAGATAGCGTGCGTAGGCCGTGCACGTCGAAGCCGCCCCGCCCGCACTGGCGGGCTGAGGAAACATGCAACGTCCAAGATCCGGTTCGTTGTGCGACGGCGCCACGGAGAAATCCGTATACCCGCGGACCCAGTTATGCGGAAAGAATGTCCGTGATTGTGAGGCGAGGTGTGAAGCGTGGCCCGATCCGGCAGTGGTGGTCTGCGCATGTGTGCCAAAAATAGATACAGTCAAGAACACAGTCAAAAGAATAAGAATTCTCTTCATCGGGATTCTCCCAGTTTTCGACTCGCGTCATAAAACAATTGGCCGGCCGGTGAAGATTAGTGCGGAATTTATTGAATGAAGCGGCGTGGACCAAGAGCGTCCGGGTGAAAACCGCTGATCCAGTCCGTGTTGCGAAATGTGAGGCACCGGTTGGGCGGATTTTACACGAATTGGGGGGCGCGGGAAAAAGAGAAATCTACTGAGGTGTGGCGGTTAGCCTAGCGATTCTGCAAGTCTTAGTCAGGGGCAGCGATCCCCAGGGACTTCATTTTGCGGTAGAGGTGGCTGCGCTCCAGGCCAAGAGCCGTTGCCGTTTGCGTCATGTTCCAGCGGTGCTCCTGCAATTTCCGCAGTATGAATTCCCGCTCGTAGGCGCTGCGTGCTTCGTGCAGCGTCGAGTAAGGATGGTGAGGGCTTTCCGCGGCGCCGCGGAAGAGCTCGGGCGGGAGGTGATGCGGCTCGATGCGCGCCTGGGGGCAGACGATGACGAGCCGCTCGACGAGGTTTCGCAATTCGCGAACATTTCCCGGCCAGGGGTAGCGGATGAGGATTTCCATGGCGGAGTCGCTGAGCTCGCGCGTTTTCTTTCCGTAGGCCGAGCTGAATTCGCTCAAGAAATATCTTGCCAGCGTGGGGATGTCCTCCCTGCGGTCGCGCAAGGCCGGCACGCAAAAGGGAATCACGTTCAGGCGATAGAAAAGATCCTGGCGAAAGGCGCCGCGCGCGATTTCCTGTTCGAGATGCTTGTTCGTTGCGGCGATGACGCGCACGTCGACGCTCAAGGTAGCGTTGGAGCCCACGCGCTCGAAGCGCTGTTCCTCGAGGACCCGCAGAACTTTCGATTGCGTGCGCAGGCTCATGTCGCCGATTTCATCGAGGAAGAGCGTCCCGCCGTCGGCCTTTTGAAATTTACCGATCTTGTCTTCCGTCGCGCCGGTAAAGCTGCCCTTGACGTGCCCGAAGAGCTCGGACTCGATCAGTTCCTCAGGAATCGCCGCGCAATTGACTTCCACGAAAGGGCCTTTGCTGCGAAGGCTCGCAGCGTGCAACGCGCGCGCAACGAGCTCTTTGCCGGTACCGCTCTCACCGTAGATCAGCACGCGGCCGTTGGTCGGCGCGGTGACGGCAATCTGCTGGCGCAGCGCTTTCATGGGAACGCTGTCGCCGATGACCTGGTGGCGGTAACCCAGTTCGCTTCGCAGCAATTGGTTTTCATCTTCGAGGCGGCGCTGTTGAATGGCGTTGCGAACCAGAACGATGATCTTCTCAAGCGAAAGGGGTTTCTCGATGAAATCGAAGGCGCCGAGCTTTGTGGCCCGCACGGCTGTTTCGATTGTGCCGTGACCGGAAATCATGATGACCGCGGGCGGGCGCGGCGACGCTTGCAGGCGGCTCAGCGCTTCGAGACCGTCGATACCCGGAAGCCAGACGTCCAGGAGAACGACCTCGAAATCGCCGGCAGCGGCGCGCTCCATGGCTTCCTCGGCGGAACCCACGGCTTCCACATAGTAGCCCTCGTCTTCGAGAATCGAAGAGAGAGATTCACGAATGCCAGCCTCGTCGTCCACGACGAGGAGATGCGGTCCAGGGCTCATCGAGTCGCGTCCGATCCATTGTGGTCGGCAAGAGAGGCGGGCGTCAATTCCGCGACCGGGAGTTCAACGAGGAAGCGCGATCCCACCGGAAGATTGTCCTCGACGTGGATGCTGCCGCCGTGTTCGGCCACGATGCGAGCGGCGATGGCGAGGCCGAGTCCGGTGCCACGGTCCTTGGTCGAGAAATGCGGCAGGAAGAGTCTGTCCTTGTCTTCCGGCGAAATGCCGGTGCCGCTGTCCGAGACGCAGATCACCACGGTTTCCGCATCGGAATGGGCCAGCGTCGAAACCACGATTTCCCGGAACGCCGAGTTCTCCAGCGCTTCCGCGGCATTGTCGATAAGATTCACGACCACGCTGCGAAGCAGGCCGCCGTCGGCGCGCACCGCCGGCAGATTCTCGGCAAGAGCCGTCTTGAGCGTGATGCCATCGAGCCGTCCGGAGAATACTTCCACGGCCTGATGGACGATGGTGTTGGCATTGGTGGGCACAAGCTTGGCTGTAGGGAAGCGCACGAATTGCGAAAACTCGTTGACCAGTGCGGCGAGCGTGGAGACCTCCCGCTCGATCAAGCGCGAACATTCCTGGACCAACTTGGCCAATTCCGAATAGCGCGTCGACCCCGATTGAGAGATGTCGCGGCGCTCGAGGAATCGCAGCAGCCGCTGGGCGGAAAGCTGAATCGGCGTCAGGGGATTTTTGATTTCATGAGCGATGCGCCGCGCGACCTCCTGCCAGGCCGCCGATTTCTGTGCGCGGAGCACTTCCGTGAGATCGTCGAGGACGAGGACGTAGCCAGCGTTCGCCCGGCGCGGTCCCAGGGAACTCACCGTGACAGCAAGGTGCAGCACGCGTCCGGAGGCGACCGTCTCGATCTCCCGGGAGACCACACCCATGCGCAGGGATCTGCGCATCAGGTAGTGCACGATGCGGGCTGCATCCGCGCCGAGAAGCCCTTCGAGAGAGTGATAGTCAGAGCTGCCAACTCCGAACATCCTGGAAACGGAAGTATTCAGGCGAAGAATGGCGCCCGCGGCGTCGAGCGAAATCACCCCCGTGGGAATGTTCTCCAGAACGGTCTCCATGAGCTGGCGCCGCCGCTCGAGTTCCTGCACCGCTTGCTGGAGATTCCGGGTGAATTGATCGATTTGAGAGCGGCTGTCGCGCAACTGCGTGGTCATGGTGTTGAAGGAGCGCACCAGGATTCCCAACTCATCCTGAGCTTGCTCCGGGACCTGGTACTCAAAGTTGCCGGAGGAAACCTCCCGCGTCCCTTCCGCAAGGGCCTGAATGGGAATGGTGACTTGCTTTGCTAGAAACAACGCCACCCACATGACCGCGGAGAGCAGCAGCACCGTGAAAAGAAGGAGAATCTCAAGCATCTGCCGCTTCAGTGCGCGCAGGTCCTGCTTTTCCTGGTAGTACTCGCGCGTCTGGGATTGAATGGCCGTCAGCCGCTCGAGAACGTCCGGGCTCGTACGAAATCCGGCAACGGCAAACCCTCCTGCCTGGCCTTCCTGCAATGCCGGGACGCGAGCGGCAAAGTATCTCCTTCCGCCGGCGGCCCAAACTTCCACTCCACTCTGCAACGAGCGCAAGTACTGGCCTGGAACATCAGGCTGCACACAAATCGCGCCGGTGCGATCCTCCGGCCGCTCGTCACAAACGATGCCGCCTCGTATCACTTTGCCGTGGCCATCCAGAATCCAGACCGCATCCGCGCCCTTCGCGAAGACATGTTGCAGGAATTCTGCGCTGGGACTGCTTGACTCTGCTTGCGCCGCCAAAGCCAGCCCGCGAAGCCTGGGCAACTGCGTCCGCCCCAGATCGCTCAGGAGTTTCTGTGTCTCGTCGGAGGCGATCTCCAACGGTCGGGGGAACCACAGCAACAGGCTGCGATTGATTAACGAGTAGCTGACAATGAACATGAAGATGATCGGCAGAAGGGAAATGGCCATCGCGCCGACGACCATCTTCGTCTTAAAGCGAGCGCCGAGTTGTTCTCTGCGGCGTTCCACCCAGAGGCGCAGGATAGTGCGCGCTAGGATGAGGCCAAAGACGAGAAAAGCGGCGGTGATAAAACTGGAGACAGCGTAGAGCACCATCACGGCGCGCCAGCTCTTGG
>WNFW01004181.1_pt1 | contig 11822 bp, 10 predicted proteins | sample 5400131 | NCBI WGS metagenome assembly WNFW01 (sample SAMN13153362, study PRJNA577476) | soil metagenome | isolation source: 20 cm soil or saprolite under grassland replicate 1 | place: USA:California | collected 2016-06-15
GTCCTCGCGAATGGAGCGCGAACTAGCAATCGGATCACGCGATCATGGGATCCGATGTTTTCACTAACGGATTGTCTGGGACCAGCAAGCGGGGCTGGAACTGAGGAGGAGGGCGTGGACGTAGTTGGCGCACGCCTTTGGGTTGGCTGGATTGTGGCTGGATCGCTTGTCGCTCGACGTGAGTCGCCCTGTCAAGCGTGACCTGATGCCTTTTTTGATAGGGTCGATCATAGAGAACTCCGGTCAGCGAATAGGTCCTTCCCTGGTCAAGGTAGAATGGCAGCCATGATGTGAAAGAAAAGCGGCCGGTCGGTGTTGTCAAGAGGCCGCACTGGCGAATGCGCGCCTTTACTTGCCGATCAGTGAGGCGGTAGACTTGTTCAACGTAAAATGCGCCATTGAAACGAACGCCTGGACGAAGCGACGCGTGGCTAGTGGCCTGCGATGGCAGGGAGGTCCCTTCAATCTCTGCAATGTAGGGTGAGGGGTGACCCTGACGCGAGATCAAGTGGATTCGGTTCCTAGCCCTGGTAACTGCAACGTAGAACAATCGTCGTTCCTCAGCCGGCCCGTTTCCAGCGTTCATCCGGACTGGTTCAAGAACATCAGAGTTCTCCATCTTCGAAGGAAAGCCGAAGATATGGTCGCTAGCGTTTGCAATGACAACAACATTTGCTTCAAGCCCCTTGGCTTTGTGTGCGGATAGTATGCGGACCCCCGACGTGCCGCGATACTGATCGGCCACGGGAATTCCAGAGCGCTGGCAACCTTTGCTTATTCCATCGATGAGGTGGTTTGTCCGGCTGAGAATCAGGATCTCGTCGGGGTCTACTCGCTTACGTTCCTCGTTGATTAGCTGAATCGCCTTGTTTATGATCGCTGAATCGTCATCAGGGACTTCGTGGATGAAGGCCTCGCCACGCTCACGGCTAGAGATGACAACCTGTTTTGGTATTTGGCCCGGGTTGTGAGCAATTAACGCTGCACCTGCCTCGACGATTGTAGCGGGGGATCTGTAGTTTGTGTCGAGCATCGTTCGTGAGGCGGGTCCGAAGTGAGATTCGAAGTTCACGACATGATCCACGTCTCCGCCTGCGAAGCCGTAGATGGCCTGCCAGTCATCACCCACGGCGAAAAGATGAGCATGGTTTGTTCGAACGAGTGCATTCACAAGGCGGGCCATGGACGCCGAGGTGTCTTGGAACTCGTCAACAAGGATATGACTAAACTTTGGGAGTGAACTCGCACCTTTCTCTACGATGTCAGCGGCCCGGTGAAGCATGTCCGAGAAATCGATTCTGCCCTCCGAGGCCAGTTCTCTCTCGTACCTCTGCAAAACGGCAAGACCAAGGTTCCCGAAATGATGAACCCGTGGAGTAGCCGATTGTAGACGCTGGAGAATCTGCTCAGTCGACATTCGGAACGAACGAGCATTCTCAATGAACCCTGCCAATTGTCTCTCGATCACGCTGCCGATGTACTTCGTATCCCCGAGGATCTTTTCTAACGCGGCTAGTGTCATGGGTCGTAATTGTACGCCGGTTGCGGTCAAGCGTGTTTCGAGTACTGCCTCCAGAGTTCCTTCTCTGCGCTCGTAATCGTAGAATTCGATGAGCTTCTTGTCAGTACGGTCGAATTCTTTTCTTTTCCACGCCATTTGCTTGCGGTAATCGGTAGAGGAAGTTGACCAATTCCCCGGGACGTTGCCCGCACGGTCTATGCCCCAATATTCGATGCAGGCTCCGGTGTCAAGGAGTGTGAAATCGGGGTGATAGGCGGAGCGACCTGCGCCGACTTGGGCCCACGAGGCCGTGGCTTCGTAATTGTAAGGAACTTGGTGGGTGAGTAGAAAGTCCGCAATGATTCGCTCGCCGATTGACCGAACTTGCTCTCCATGACGAGTTCTGTAGGTAAGGTCCACTCCGAGAGCTGGGGTCCGCTCGTCCAGATCACGATGGAAGGTCCTGGCGTGGCGGCTTGGACTACGCGCTTGCCAAGAGCATGAAGAGTCGAGACAGTCACGCCCTCGATTCCCTGATCCGCGACAGGTACACTCATCCGCGTGAGGCGGTCTTCCATCTCCTCGGCAGCTTTGTTCGTGAATGTTATTGCGAGGATGTTAGTCGGAGAAACATTGCGCTCCAAGAGATAACGGATCCGAGCGATCAAGGTGCGAGTCTTGCCCGAACCGGCCGCCGCAACGACAAGATTTCGCTCATCGTCTCGAACAGTCGCCTCCCGCTGAGCCGCGTCGAGCTTCAGCTCATCGACAAGCAACTTCGAGTGCTCAGCGATTGCTCGTTCGACATACTGGTAATTGTGCCCGACAAGATTCTGACGCAACAGATTCGCAGCAATCTTAATCGACTCGAAATCCTTCCTCATGGCACCATCATGGGCTCGCCGGACACTCTTCCCGAGAATCGGCAAGGTCAACTCAGTAAGTGTCTGGATCTCTGACCTTAGAGGTCTAGCTACGCGCTCGGGGAGGTACTCTTTCGAGGACAGGTAGGGTTCGAGGGAGTTCTCGATTCTAGTGAGAACCGAAGGGACCTCTTTCAACGAGGCTCTGGCCTGCTCGATGCCGTGCTTCCGATACCATGGAAGAGCAACTAGAACCACGATAGCTAGGATCGCTGCGAGAACCAGTCCGAGGACCAACCAAATGAGGTCCATTTGTGCACTCTCGACCTAGCGTTTGAGACTCGATCCCACAGATTGAGATAACCTTTCTAGCAATTCTCCGTTCGGACCAGCTGCCGACTGAAGAAGAAACACGCTGCTGGCTACAACAATGGCGCGAAGGCGCCAAGCCCAAGCAAGAGACCCCTATCCGGAAGATCGTCATCAGGAGAAACCGGACCGAGGTGAGAGAATGACAAAAAACAAGACCCGAGAAGGACCCCTACCACCACCAGACAAAGGAGTCAACGACGCACGACCAGGACTACCCACTCCCACGGTCCGCAAGAACGTCACATGGGTCCAACCGGAACCAACGACGTCGGACATTACACTTCCGCAGCAGCTGAGCCCCGATACGACTTGGGCGAAGCCCAGCAACGCCAAGCCAAAGTTAGCAAAAGGGTCCCCAGGAGTCTCGACAACACGCGAGTAGGTTAAGGAGTAGAGCCAACTTGAATGCAGTCTCTAGAGGTAGACTGGCCGAAGAACCTCGGTTGAGGGTCCGGCCTCGATATATCTTATGGTGCACCGTCGGACCAAGTGCTCGAAGAGAGTTTCCAAACCTGCGGCGTTGCAAGATCGTTAGGCTCAACCTCACGACCCTCCGCCAGGTTGACTTCCACATGCTCTCAACATGGATTAACTCCAAACGTGCGTTCAGAGATTGAGTAATCAAGAGAATATGGAGGAAGAAATCCTTGTGAGGATGCGACCCCCAAGGACCCTGGCCCAAACAGAGGTTTCTATGGCTAGGTCCTGAGAGTTTTTTCTAGCGATTCGTGGACAATCTTGGCGAATGCTTCCAAGCCCACAGCTACAGTTTGTACTCCCAGGACTCGGCATCGGCTGAGCAGCTTCTTGTCTGGACTCACCACAACGTAGCCATTCTTCTTGGCCATATTGACAACATCGTCGTCGCTGACGCCGGGGCTGACCTTGACAGTCTTCCATCCTAAGTCTCTGAGATACTCCTCTAGCCCGAAGAGAGGTTCATCCAACAAAACGGTGGGTCTAACCGACGCACTCATGTTTCCGCTCGCGATTCGGGAGAGGCGGCCGCCAAGCCATTATCAACCTTCCTCGCGCAGTACCGAGCTGGCTTATGATCTGCGTTGAAGAAGCTCAGCAGTTTCGCCCTGGTGTCTAAGCAATAGCAGCTTGGTTTCTCAACCCTACAGATGTCACGCCAACTGAACTATTGCGGCGAGCGACTACACGCCGATCCATCACAGCTGGACCTTGCAGCGATATCCAAACAGAAAACTCGTTCCCCAAGAAAGGCGGGGCACCTTACCTATCCCTCTCCTTACTATGAGACCAGATTTGGGGCTGCATATCTTGGTGACACGCTTCAGCTCATCAAGCGGGTCCCAGATCGTTCGGTGAATCTTATCTTAACCTCGCCTCCATTTGCCTTACATCGAAAAAAGGAATACGGAAACGTCACGTCCGAAGAATATGTTCCTTGGTTTGGTAAGTTCGCGGATGAGTTTCGCCGGGTCTTATCGAATGATGGCAGTTTGGTAATTCACCTTGGTGGAGGATGGAAACGAGGAGAGCCTTCGAAGTCGCTCTACATTTACAAATTGCTTCTTTCTTTGTGCCAAGAGAAAGGGTTCCGATTGGCTCAGGATTTCTATTGGCATAACCCTGCTAAATTGCCAGTTCCAGCCGAGTGGGTAAATGTGAGGCGAATAAGAGTGAAGGATACTGTGGAGTTCATCTGGTGGCTCTCACAAGATAGTTTTCCGAAAGCCGATAATCGCAAGGTCAAGAAACCCTACAGTAAAAGCATGAGAGCCCTCCTAAATTACGGCTGCAAAACAGAGCTTCGACCATCTGGACATACTATCTCCGCAAAGTTCGGCCGAGATCATGGAGGGGCGATTCCTCCAAACATATTCAGCATATCGTATGGGGACGACGATGCAGGATCGAATCTTCTGGCGATCTCCAATACAGATTCGAATAGTCGCTACCTGAGGTTGTGCCGGGAGCTCAAGGTAAAGCCTCACCCTGCTAGGTACCCTGATGCCATTCCGGATTTCTTCATCAGGTTCTTGACAGATGACGGAGACAGAGTTCTTGACCCGTTTGGTGGAAGCAATGTTACAGGAGCAGTCTCCGAGAAACTCGGTCGAAAATGGATGTGCTTTGAGATCCGAGAAGATTACCTCAGAGGTTCAATGTTTCGATTCGGCCAGGACGAAGTCCTTTCCAAACCGAGAATGGCTTCCCCCTAACCGGGAACACTTGGATCCTGCACACATCCGACATAACACGTCCATTATTTTTGATTCGTGCGGAATGAGACCTTTGACGTAAGCCCCGTCCCATAGTTACTGGGTAGTTGGATGGGTAAAGGGTTGTAATAAACAGTCATATTTATATGTGAGTTCAGCTATTTTACTGTATTAAGAGAGATAAACATGAGAGTAATACTCGATGTCAGTCCAGACAAGTACAGCAAGATAAATCGGCTTGTCGAAGACAAGCGGTACGATAGCGTTTCCCAGTTTATCGATGCAGCAGTTGAGAATCAGCTTCACCTGGAATCTGTGAGTCCTATTGAGGGGGGCTCTGACATAGATGATTCACTTGGAACCGGCCTCAACAGCCATATGGCGCCGTCTGAACTTGGCGGCTCAGTCATAACTGCTGCATCGCCGAGTCCGGTGACGACAGTGGACGAACCGATGGCTGGTGCGGTCGGTTCTGACCACCTATGGATGATGACGAACAGATTTCTTCCAATAAAAGTGGCTCTTAGGACGATTGGATCCTACTTGTCCACCAATCCCTCTCCGAAAGGGTGGGCGAACATAACTGCGGTGTACGAAGCAGTGATGAGAGAGGCAATCAAGACTGGCAGGTTTCTAAACTCTGCCGACACACGTCGAAGCGTTGGAGACAAGCTCGCGATAGGGTTCCCATCAAGTAGAGACGAAAAATCTCAGTCACGTTTCAAATGGTTCTGCATAGGAGTGCTGAAGTCCAACGGTCGAATTGCGGGAGGCCCTGCAAAGCTTCGTTTTGTGAATATCGCACGAGACTCATCCGGTAATGTGGTGATAGGATTGACAAGAGCTGGGTTGGATTTCTCAAATTTGAGAAACCCTGTGCTCGATCTCAACGACCTCTCGACACCTACGGCACTGTCACAAGCGGAATCCGATTACTTGTGGTCTCACATAGCACGAGTTCTCCCAACGGAGCGCCGCTTGATGGTCAGTGTAATGGACTCAATTGCGAGGGGGTTGAACACTCCCAACGTCCTGACGGAACCCGTACAAACTATCTTGAACAAAGAAGATGCTGAATCTATTTCACACAGAGCTAGTTTGGTAAGTCGGCTCGCTGAGATGGGGCTTCTCGTCAGAAGGAAGAGCGGTCTCCGCGTTACATATCAGCTCACCGACCGGGGCAGAGCAGTCTTGGCCTCTCAGGCGCCACAGGCCTCGCTTGCAAGGTAGAGGAGTGGAGAAAAAATGGCTGTAGTTCAAGACACTCAGCAGGTTGAAGGACCTACCGGTGCATTTGCGAAACTTTTGCACGCAACTACCAGATCCGAAATAGAAGCGATCGTGAAGGGCCTGGAAAAAGCCTCCGACTGGAGGTTAGTAGGCGACCGCAATAACTATGCAACAGTTCACGTGGCAGCCAGTCCCGGTGCGTCCCTGATCGAGCGGGTCACTAATTCAATCGATGCCCGCCTGGACCTAACAGCAGAAACAAACCCAAAACTCACGCAAGAATGTCCTTCACCTCGGACATTCATTGAGAGGGCGTTTGGAGTAAAGGGTGGATATCTGACCTCGCTTGAGTCGAAGGCAGAACGCGAAAAACTTGTAGAGGAAGCGGGCGTTGTCATCACGCTGCAGGATAGCGACTCCAAACTCAAGCCAACTATCGACATACGGGACCACGGAATTGGAATAAGCCACGAGGAGTTCCCTAACACAATTCTCTCCCTTAATCGAGACAACAAGATCAAAAAGTGGTACTTGATGGGCCGTTTCGGGCAAGGTGGATCTGCAACTTACAGATTCTCCACATACACCGTAATTGTGTCGCGACGCCAATACCCTGATGGCACTAAGGCGGAAGACGTTGCGTTCACGATTGTCCGCCTCAAAGACGCTGAGAAAGACGAGAAGGATGGCCAATACGTTTACTTGGTCAATAAAGACGACAAACTTCCATTCGCGGTGAAAGCCGACATCTCGACTTTCCCAGAGGGCACGCTGGTTAGGCACATTGACTACGATATTGGAAAAAGAACAGCGCCTCTGATGCTAGATGTCTACAGTCTACTGGAATCTAGGCTTTTCGACCCAGTCATGCCTTTCTGGCTATCCGAACAAAGAAGTTGGGTCGAAAACAAGAACGACCGGAGACGCACGTTCGGTAGTCGAGATAGGCTAAACAAGTCGGAGCTCATCGAGCATCAGGACGAACTTGTTGCTCCAGTTGGCGTACATGGCGAATATGGAACAGTCACAGTAAGATATTGGGTCTTCAAGCTCGGAACAGAACCAAAACAGAAGCAGACTTTCATCAATCCCGACGAACCGATCTTGGTCACTTATCTTGGGCAGACTCATGCCACTCTTCCTAAGAAGATTCTAGCACATGATTGTCAGCTGCCGAACCTCTATCGTGACTTGGTGGTGCAAATAGAATGTGACAATCTGAATGATTTAGGAAGAAGGAAGATCATCAGTTCAACTCGCGAGGTGATCACCGAAGAAGGGGTAGCCGAATTCAGGAACATTCTGTCTGAGATGCTCAAGCAGGAACTTTCAGACCTGGACGAGCAACGCGAAGTCGCACTTCTGAAAGGTGGAGCCATGAAAGCGAAGGAATCACTTCGCCGCAAACTGGCCGAAATGATCAATAGACTCAAGCCTGGAACATTCGACCTGAAGGGTGGTCCAAGCAAGGGCGCAACGATCAAGAGGGTCAAACCGAAGCACAGAAAGCAATATCCGCCCCTGCCGACGAAGGATTTTCCAACTTTCATCAAGATTGGAAACACAAAGCTTCCGATTCGGTTTGGAACCGGCTGGACTACCTGGATAGGCGTCGAGTCCGATGCCCCTGACGACTTCATTGCAAAGTTCAAAACAGACATCCTTCTCGACAAAGACGGTCCAAAATACTGCAAAGTGACAAGCAGGCACACGGACTTCAAAGGAGGACGTCTGTCCTTGGGGATTACAATAAACGGTGACCATCCAATCAACACACAGTTCAAGTTCGGTCTAAGGATCTCTGCACTCAAAGGCGAGAAGAGTGTAAAATTCGACGACTGGAAGGACGCTGTGATAGTCCCTCCTTATCAGGGCGGCGGAGATAAGAAAATCCCACTAGAGGTGCCTGACATAGTTGAGGTCGATTCCAACAGTCCGATTTGGAAAGCGGAAGGTTGGACGGAAAACAACGTAGCTGAAGTCCGTGAAAAGGAAGGACACGTCACGATTTATGTCTCAATGGAGAATAGATGGCTGGTCGGAGCCCTCATCAACTCGGCATATGAGATTGCAACCAAAGAGAAAATGAAGACGAAATACCTCCTCCACATGGCCCTCTTCGCGTACTGGCAAAATGAAGGGCTCCAGAAACTGGAACAAGGAACGAACGGGTTGGAGTCTTCAGCAGTGAAACTTGATGAGCCGACCCTGGAGGTCGTTCGACAGACCTCTTTGGAATCTGGCGCTCGTTCAGTTCTCACAGCAATTACAAGTGAACGGGGTTTCGAAAAGGGAGAAGACATTGATGCCATCTGACTCTCTAAGCCGCCACCTCAAGCGGATAGAGCATGTTTTGAGGCGGTTCGACCCCAAGCTTCTGGGCTAATACCGCGTCGGTAAAGAAGCGCCCCATAGAACCCTTTACGTAATCCTCAAGAATTTCAAATGCCAGCCAATGTCTTCGGAGTGATTCTGCAGTGGCGCCTGTCACGTTGCTCCCGGCAAAGGGATCAAGAATTAAGTCTCCTTCTTTTGTTAGCAACTTGATGAAGAAATCCGGAATCCCAGCAGGATAGCGAGCGGGGTGGACAGGTAAATTGAACAATTTACAAGCCTTCATGTAGCGTCCCCCCGATTCCGTATTCGAAAACTCTAACAGGTTTGGAGGGATTGCTCCATTGTTGCGTTTGAAGAACTTATTCGAGATATATTGTCCGGACGGGCGAGTTCTACCGGGCTTATAGTAATTCGGATCGTTCAGCAATTCTTTCATGGCATCGCTGTATTCGCGCGGAACGTCGGCGTTGTTTGCCTTTGCGAATGGATTCTTGACGAGCCACCAGATTTGATCGACAGCGTCTTTCAAACGTAATCTTTTCACAGGCACCCATTCGGCGGGACCGGGCAGTTTTGCCGGGTTAAACCAGTAAAGGTCCTGGGCAAGGTGAAAGCCTACTTCTTCGCATAAAGCTATGAGCAATTTGAATTGATAGAGACTCTTGACAGGGCGTCCAGGTTTCCACGCACCTCCAATGTCAATAACGAGATGACCTTTCGGCTTGAGAACCCTTTTGAACTCCCTCGCAAAAGGAAGGAACCAGCGAACGTAGTTTCTTGTGCCTACGTTGCCGTAGCGCTTCTTCCTGGTTAGAGCAAACGGCGGAGAAGTCAATATCAGATCTACGGACCATTTTGGAAGCTGACTGATCAAGACACGAGAATCGCCGAGATACGCAGCTCCGAACTTGGTTTCGTAATAGGGCGAGAATCTATGAGGGCGACCACTAATACCTTGAGTCATTCCTATCTCCGCGCCCATCGTTTGCCAGCTCTGCTGCTCTGCTCGTCGTACAATTGTCCTTCGGTGTGATTTAACAGGCTTGTTGGACTCAATAAATTCGCGGCGAGTTTGCATAATGACCTTATCTAGTATTCCTTCTTGTCTGTAGTCATGCCAATTCCAAAGTATTTCGGAACTTTTACCGCTCGCTTCGTAAAGCTCGGTGCCGAAACAGTTGACATAAAATTGGAGAGAGATGAAGCGTCGAGACTTCTCGGTTCCCTCATCCGTGCAATAGCTTCGACGCCGGGTGGGAAAGATTCCTTCAGGATCAGTCTGAAGTGGGACGGACTTGGCATGAACAAACGTCGTGACAATCTCAGCGCCAGCATGGTTCCATAGAACCCTATCTGTCGATACAAGATCGTTTTCTTAGCCCCCTTCCCGAAACAGTTCCTTTCCTAGACTATCCAAGATTTCTTGGTACATTCGGTCCCTATTCTTGTCTGAGTAGGTGTCGTAGTATAGCTCCAAGATTCTGTATCCTCTTTTTCGCAAGATTGTTCGTAGTTCTTCATCTTTAGTCGCTTGGATCGTCTTGCGGTGGACCCGGCCATCAACGAAGACTATCAATGGTCGGGTCTCTAGTGGGAAGTAGAAGTCGGCTGTTGTTATGGGGATTTCGACTTGTGTCAAGTAGTGTATTCGGTCATGTTCTAGGTTGATTGCTAGTTCTTGTTCCATTCGTGAGGGATTGGTGTTTAGGCGTTCGCGCCAGCCGCTCCGCTGACTCGACATCTTTGACATTGAGCTGTTTCTCGGTTATTGCTCGGACACGTGGGCGAAACTGACAGGAGATTCTCGCAGAAACTAAATAATGGACTTCGAGTCTCAATGTTTCTATGCAAACGCAACAGGATTTGTTTGATGATGAAGTGGCCCGAAGCCAATACCTTGATTATGTCAAACAAAAAGCGCTGAAGACTTTTGACCTACCCATCGATTCGGATCCTGTGGAAAAATACGTGACCAAAAGAATAATCCTGCCAGACCTACAGTTGTGGTCAACACCTGATACGGCTCAAACGCGCGAGGCGTTGGCAAATGAGATTATCAGAACCTTGAAGGAACAGTTAGAGTCGAACGCGATAACGAGGCTATGCTCCCCCGGAGTCGAGCTTGTAGTTCCACCTCGGCGTGGAAAGCAGTACGTTATGTTTGCGAGCATCTGCTACTAGAAACCAACTCAACCGCCCAACTTTAATGTTTGATCAATGATAGTTGTCGCAAAAGTTGGGCCTTCTCTCCTGGCTGAATGACTTCTTCGAATCTCCTGAGGAGTATGGCATACACTCCATCACGCTGACGGGTCAACAAGTTAGGAGCAAGGGCGAGAAGATTATTGCGGATTACCTGACGTATCATGGAGTTGCGTACTATTACGAAGCTCAAGCGATGAGTAATGATTGGTTCATTTTCAAGCAGAAGATAAGCAGGCCTGACTTTTTCCTTCCGCAGTACAATCTCTTTGTCGAGTACTGGGGCTTGGTAGATTCACCCGACCCGAGAACGCGAAACGACTATGTTAGAACCATGCGCTGGAAGATGGCCCAATATCACAGAAACAACATCAGATTTCTCTCGATATATCCATCAGACATGCGCAACGTCGACTACAATTTCAGGAGGAAGTTCAGAGTGGCCATGGGGTTCGATCTTCCTGCTCCGCCGACAATAGCCGTGTGTTCAATGTGTCATCAACAAATACGGGACTGGCCCCTGCATGTCAATTGGCATGCCCAGACGACTCGATACCCGCGGCCTTAAACGAGATCTTGGATGATTCTCATTCGAGATAACGTGACAGCGTGGTCTCTAAGTCTAGATGGAATTTGATGTAACCGATATTCCTTCGGCTCTTGATCGAAAAATGATAAATGCGAAAGTTTTGCTGAGAAACTCGAGACGACAATTGTCCTTCCCATCGAAAGTTTTGAGCGAGGCATGGGTAAGGTCGATGGCGGCTTGTGAGTGCAGATTGGCTGATCATCAGCATGCTGTTCCTTGCGGGGTCTCGCTTCGTCTGCTTAGCCGTGGAGGGGGAGGGTGAGGGAGGCTGGGAGGCGCACCACCTGGTCCCGGAGAGTGATGGCGGGTCTGACAAGTTAGACAACTGCGCCATTACGTGTTGGCCATGTCACAGCAAGACTCTCTAATCTGGAACTATTCCATTCAGAACTGGGCCTAGACACCCTTGCGAAAAGTAGTCATTCGACTGTTAGGTCAAAACATGCGCAAATCCCGCGAGTTGAGGACTGGTTTCATTGGCTGATATTTGGTTGGGAGTTCAACCCGAGTGGTGGTTTCTTTCTGCCGGTGATTTC
>WNFW01002919.1_pt1 | contig 11820 bp, 11 predicted proteins | sample 5400131 | NCBI WGS metagenome assembly WNFW01 (sample SAMN13153362, study PRJNA577476) | soil metagenome | isolation source: 20 cm soil or saprolite under grassland replicate 1 | place: USA:California | collected 2016-06-15
CAGAGTCCGAGGAAGGTGATGAGCGTCGTGTAGACGCCGCCGGCGGCCAGGATCGGCGGCCAGCTGCGCCGGTTCGCGACGACCGCCGGGACGCCGCGCAGCACGTCGCGGAGCGCGGGCGGGGCGGCGCCGACTCGCTCTCGGTTGACGGGCGGCAGCCCGAGCGCCTCGGGCCGGTCGCGGATGAAGGAGGCGGCGACGACGGCCAGCACCAGCGTGGCGGCACCGATCATCACGAACGTCGGGCGCCAGCCGACGGCCTCCACGAGCAGCGCGAGCGGCGAGGCGGCGGCGAGCGCGCCCACGTTGCCGACGGTCTGGGTCCAGCCCGAGATCGTCGCGAACTCGTCGGGACGGAACCACGCCGAGGCGAGGGCGAGCCACGCGATCAGCATCACGGAGGCGCCGAGACCGACGCAGAGCCGCCCGGCGAAGGCGACGTCGAAGGAGGGCGCGAGCCCGAAGACCACGGCGCCCCCGCCCATCGCGGCGCCGCCGAGCGCGATGGTCCACCGCGGCCCGAGCGTGTCGGCGAGGCTCCCCGCGACGAGCGCCATCGCGGCGAAGACGTACGGGTAGATCGCGGCCAGGTTGCCGAGCGCCGCCGCGGTGATCGAGAACGCGCGCATGAGGTCCGTGGCGACGACCGCGGGCGCGACGCGGTGGAGCCACGAGAAGATGTAGAGCGACGCCGGCACGAGCAGCATGAGCCAGCGCGCGCTCCGGAGCGTCACGCGGAGGCCGTCACGCGTCCGGGCGGGTGTACGCGGGAAAGACGCGGCGCAGCAGCCCCGGGTCGTTCATGGCGAGCAGGCCGCCGACCAGACGGCGCGCGGCGCCGCGCACGGCGACGAACGTGATCCGCGCGGCGGCGACCGGCCGGCCGTCCTCGGACGTGGCGACGACCGCCGTGTCCCAGTAGCGGCCGTCGTCGGGGTTCGCGCGGACGGCCGCGCGCGCGCCCCGCACCGTGAGCGCGGCGCCGAAGGGCACGCTCGCGTGGAGCGTGACCCGGAGATCGGTCGTCATGCCCGACTCGCCGCTGGCGAGGGCGCCGAGCCAGAACGCGGTCTCGTCGAGGAGCGTCGTCACCGCCGCGGTCGCGAGCGCGCCCTCGGCCGTCCTGAACGCCTCGCGCGGCTGCCACGTGCCGCGCACCTCGGCGTCGTCGAACGCGAGCCGCGCGCGCAGGCCCAGGGGATTGTCGACGCCGCACGCAAAGCACGTGCGCGAGACCGGCAGCGGATGCGACAGGCCGGCGGAGCGGCGAGTCTCCTCCTCGACCACGCATGCGAGTGATCCCGTGGCGGAGGCTTCACGTGCGCCGCGCTCGCCGCCGCGTAGAAGCCACGGGTCTCGGAGAAGACTCGCCGCTCCGCCGGCTCTGGAGTCATCCGCTGTCGCTCGCACACGGCCGTCGACGAGGACGGAGTCGCCGTCGCTGAGCACGAAGGTGCGCGCGCCGTTGGCGTGGCCCGTGACGAGGCGGAGCGGTGTGGCGAGGGGGACGCGCTTCTTGTAGACGCCGGAGACGTCGCGGGGCGCCGCGAGGCCGGCGAGCGCGTCGAACGCCGCCAGCACCGAACCGCCGTGCGCGGCGTCGGGGAGGCCCTGAAACGCGGGATCGAGGGTCAGGACGAAATCACCGCCGCGGTCCACGAGGGACCGCCGCAGCACGGAGTCTATCGTCACCATGCGATAATCGTCTGTGCCGTTCATTCTAGCCGACAACCCGTTCCTTCGGGTGACGGTCACCAACTTTTTCTTCTTCCTCAGCATGAACGGCTTCATCCTCCTGCCGCTCCACATCACGAGCCTCGGCGGGACGGAAGTCGAGGTCGGCGTCATCATGGGCCTCTACAACGCGATCGGCATCGTCTGCCAGCCGCTCGTCGGCCCATGGGTGGACGCGCTCGGCCGCCGGCCGTTCATGCTGCTCGGCGTCGGGCTCGCGCTCGTGGCGGCGCTCCTGGCGGCGGCGGTGCCCGAGATCGGCGTGCTCGCCCTCGTGCGCGTCCTCCAGGGGCTCGCCTTCTCGTGCTTCTTCGTCGCGAACTACTCGTACGTGATCGATCTCGTGCCGACGGCGCAGCGCGGCTGGGCGCTCGGCATCTACGGCGTGGCGGGGCTCGTGGGCACCTCGGTCGCGCCGCTCCTCGGTGAGTGGACGATCCGCCGCTACGGCTTTCGTCCGCTCTACCTGCTGTCCGCCGGGGTCATGGTCGTCGCGGCCAGCTTCGTCTGGGGCCTCCGCGAACGTGAGCGCGAGGGCTCGCCGCCCGTGCGCGGGTTTCCCTGGGAGCCCGGCGGGCTCGCCGAGGCCGCCCAGCTCTCGATGGCGGTGACGCTCTTCTTCGGCCTCGGCGCGGGCACCATCTTCGTGTTCCTGCCGACCTTCGCCGAGCACCTCGGCGTGCAGACCCTCGCGCTCTTCTACACGGCCTACTCGCTGTCCGCGATCGCCGTGCGCGTCTTCGGCGGCCGCCTCTCCGACGTCCACGGCCGGCGCGCCGTGATCGTGCCGTCCATGTTCGCGCAGGCGGGCGCGACGGCGCTGCTCGCCACGGTCGCGTTCCTCGTGAGCCGGACCTCGGCGACGCCGGTCGTGCCCGTGCTCTTCCTCACGGGACTCCTCGCGGGAGGCGCGCACGGCTTCCTCTATCCCGGCCTCGCCGCGCTCGTCACCGACCACACGCCCGAGACTCGGCGGGGCGTCGTGGTGGGCATCTTCAGCGCGGTCTTCCTCGCCGGCCAGACGACGGGCGCGTTCGTCTTCGGCTACGTCACGCACGCCATCGGCTACGCCTTCATGTGGTCCGCGCTGACGTCGCTCCTCTTCCTCGGCGCGGCCCTCGCCCTGAAACTCGAGAGGAAATAGGCTAGACTCCGACGAGGCAGGGAGGAAGGCGGGGCAGCATGACGCGAAATGCGCGCTACGTGTCGATCGCGCTGCTGGGGGCCGTGCTCCTGGGGACACCCGAGCGGGCGCATCAGGCGCCCGGCGGCCCCGAGGTCGCGCCGCCCAAGGCGATGGGCCCGCAGGAGGTCGAGGTCGTCGCGGTGGTCATGGACCAGGCCACGCACCAGCCCACGATCCTCCTCCAGGGCAAGCGCGACCGGCGGAGCCTCGCCATGGTCATCGGGCTCGCGGAGGCCACCGGCATCGCCGTGCCGCTTCAGGGTGTGACGCCGCCCCGGCCGCTCACCCACGACCTCTTCCTGACGCTCTTCGGCCGTCTCAAGGTGAAGCTCACGCGCGTCGTCATCAACGACTTCCGCGACGACATCTATTACGCGACGGTGTACCTCACCGCCGGCGGGAGCGAGCTCCAGCTCGACTCGCGGCCCTCCGACGCGATCGCCCTCGCGGTCCGCGCCAAGGTGCCGGTCCTCGTCGAAGACCGTGTCTTCGAGCGGGGCGGGAGCGCGCAGCCGCCGCGCGCGCCGTCCATCTGATGGCCGAGCCGGAAAAGCAGGATCAGCAGTGGGCGCTCCAGCGGCGCCTCGAGGACGTCTTCGCGAAGCTCGGGGAGAAGTTCGGCGACCTCACGGGCCGGCTAGAGACGCAGATCAAGCCCACCGTCACCTTCGACGACATCGGCGGCGTCCGGGAGGCGAAGGCGGCGCTGCGCGGCTTCGCCGTCTCGCTCACGAGCCCGGAGCTCTACAGCCAGTGGGGGATCACGCCGCCCAAGGGGCTCCTGCTCTACGGCCCGCCGGGCACGGGCAAGGCGAAGCTCGCGAACGCGCTCGCCACCGCGTCGGGCGCGATCTTCTACCACCTCAAGCTCATGAACCTCACCTCGAAGTTCGGCGCGAACACCGGGGAGCTGCTCCAGGAGATCCTCCGGATCGCGATGGCTGAGGAGGGGAAGGCGGTGTTCTTCCTCGACGAGGCCGAGGCGCTCTCGCTCGAGCACCTGCTGCCGCCGCCCCAGGCCCGCGAGGCGAGCGCGCGCCTGGTCGCCGCGCTCTGCGAGAAGCTCGACGCCGTGGACGCGAGCGCGCGGCTCCTCGTCGTCGCCGCCACCACGCGGACCGACGCGCTCGACCCGGCGCTCGTCGCGCCCGGCCGCCTCGACCACCTGATCGAGATCCCGCTGCCGGACCCGGACGACCAGCGCGAGATCCTCGAGCTGATCCGCGTGCGGACGGAGCGGAACGCCGGGCGGAAGGTCTTCGGGATGGTCGACTACCACAAGGTGCTGCCCGTCATGGGTGGCATGAGCGGCGCCGACATCTCGGTGATCGTCACGCGGGCGCTCGAGGCCAAGGTGCACGCGTCGGCCGAGGGCCACGCCGCCTCGCCCGTGACCACGGAGGACCTGCTCGAGGCGATCGACGGCTACAAGGGCGTGCGCGGCGTCGTCGAGAAGATCCGCTACGGCCAGTACCTGTGATCGCCTCGACCCGGGTCCGTGTCCGCTACCAGGAGACGGACTGCATGAAGGTCGTGTACTACGGCAACTACCTGACCTACTTCGAGGTGGGCCGCGTCGAGTTCCTTCGCCAGCAGGGCCTGCCGATCTCCGAGGTGGACCAGAAGGTCCACCTGCCGGTGGTCGAGGCGAGCGTGCGCTACGTCCGGCCCGCGCGGCTCGACGATCTGCTCGAGGTGCGCTGCTGGGTGAGCGAGCGCAAGCGCGCGAGCTTCCGCTTCGCCTACGAGATCCTGAACGAGGCGAGCGAGACGGTCGCCACGGGCTTCACGCTCCACGCCTGCTGGGACCCGGCCACTCGCAAGATGATCGCGCTGCCGCCCTGGCTCCAGGCGATCATGCCCATGGTCGCCGCCACGTAGCCCCCGGTTGTATCCGTCGTCGGCCGTTGTATACTTCGTAACCGGCCGCGAATGATCGAAGTCCAGAAGCTGACCAAGCACTACGGGCCCGTGACCGCCATCCGCGACGTCTCGTTCAGCGTCGGGCCTGGGGAGATCGTCGGCTTCCTCGGCCCGAACGGGGCCGGGAAGTCCACGACGATGCGGATCCTCGCCTGCTTCATGCCCGCCTCGAGCGGCGCCGCGCGCGTGGCCGGGTACGACGTCTTCCGCGACTCCCTGGAGGTCCGCCGGCGCATCGGCTACCTCCCGGAGAGCGTGCCGCTCTACGCCGATCTGCGCGTGGCGTCCTACCTCGACTTCGTCGCCGAGGTCAAGGGCGTGGGCCGCGGTGAGCGTCGGCGCCGGGTCGCCGAGGCGATGGAGCGCTGCCTCGTCACTGACGTCCAGAACCGGCTCATCGGGAAGCTCTCGAAGGGCTACCGCCAGCGCGTCGGCCTGGCGCAGGCGATCATCAACGACCCCGACGTGCTGATCCTCGACGAGCCCACCATCGGGCTCGACCCGAAGCAGATCACCGAGATCCGCGCGCTCATCAAGTCCTTCGCCGGCCGGCACACCGTGATCCTCTCGACGCACATCCTGCCGGAGGTCTCGATGGTCTGCGGCGGCGTCGTCATCATCAACAAGGGCTCGATCGTCGCGCAGGGCCCGATCGACACGCTCGTCGAGCAGTTCTTCCCGACCTCGCGCGTCGAGGTCGAGATCGTCGGCCCGGCGGCGGCGGTCCAGGAGGGCATGCGCCGGATCGACGGCGTCGTGTCCGTGCAGGAGCTCACAACGACGAACGGCGCCGGCCGCTACCTGATCGAGTCCGGCCGCGGGCGCGACGTCCGCGGCGAGATCTTCCAACTCGCGGCGCAGCAGCGCTGGGGCCTGCTGGAGCTGCGCCGGGTCGGGACGACGCTCGAGGAGGTCTTCATCCGCGTCGTCGCGGGCGAGCAGGCCGGGGAGGAGGCGGCCCCGTGAAGCTCTGGGCCATCTTCAAGAAGGAGCTGCGGATCTACTTCACGACGCCGCTCGCGTACGCGATCCTGTTCGTGTTCCTGCTCGTCACGGGCTTCTTCTTCTACATCTACTTCTCCGGCTTCGCGATGGTGTCGATGCAGGCCGCGATGAATCCGCAGCTCGGGCGCGACGTCAATATCACCGAATGGGTCATGCGACCCCTGTTCACGAGCTTCATCAGCATCATCCTGCTCCTGTCCCTGGTCCCGATGATCACGATGCGCCTGTTCGCCGAGGAGCGGCGGTCGGGGACCATCGAGCTGCTCCTGACCTACCCGGTGCGTGACGGCGGCGTGCTCGTCGCCAAGTTCCTGGCGGCCCTGGCGCTCTACGGCGGGATGCTGGTCCTCACGCTGCTGTACCCGGCCATGCTCCGGTACTTCACGCCGCTCGAGTGGGGGCCGCTCCTCACGATGTACCTCGGGCTCGTGCTGATGGGCGCCACGTTCCTCTCGATCGGGCTGTTCTTTTCCTCGGTGACCGAGAACCAGATCGTCGCGTCGCTGGCCACGTTCGCGATGCTGCTCCTGCTCTGGTCGGTCGGGTTCGCCGCGGACTCGGTCGGCGGGGCCACGGGGAAGATCCTCCAGCACCTCTCGGTGGTCGACCGCTTCGACAGCTTCTCGAAGGGCCTGCTGGACACCAAGGACGTGATCTACTTCGTCAACGTGACGCTGCTCGCGCTCTTCCTGACCCTGCGCGCCCTCGAGGCGCGGCGGTGGAAGGGATGATCCGCAAGATCCTGGACTGGGCGGGCTACGCGGGCGTCGCGGTGCTGGCCGCCGGCGTGGTCCTGCCCTACGCGCGGCCCGACCTCGCGCACTACCGCGGCTTTCTCTACGCGGGCGCCCTGCTCGTCCTGGCGTCGCTGCTCGCGCGGATCGAGGACTACCGCGCGTTCTTCGGCGCCCGCACGACGCGCTACGGCCTCAACGCTGCGGTCATGATCCTGCTCGTCCTGGGCGTGACGACGATCGTGCAGGCGCTCTCCTACCAGCACAGCTGGCGCTGGGACCTCACCGAGACCAAGCGCTTCAGCCTCTCGCCCCAGACCGTGCAGCTCCTCTCGGGCCTCAAGACCGACGTGAGCGCGGTGGCGTTCTTCCGGACGGACCAGCCGGGCAAGCGCCTGGCCGAGGACCTCCTCAAGCAGTACGCGCGCTACGCGAACGGGCGCTTCACCTGGCGGGTCCTGGATCCCGACCGCGACCCCGCCCTGGCGAAGCGCTACGCGATCGAGACCTACGGAACGACCGTCCTCGAGGCCGGCGCCAAGTCGGAGAAGGTGCTCGACGCCGACGAGGAGAAGCTCACGAACGCGCTCGTGAAGGTCACGCGCGCGGGCAAGCGCGTCGTCTACGCGGTGCAGGGACACGGCGAGCCCGAGGTGGCGAACACCGACCGGGGCGGGTTCAGCGAGGCCAAGACCGCGCTGGAGCGGACGAACTACGAGGTGAAGCCGCTCGTGCTGGTGCGCGAGGGCAAGGTCCCCGCCGACGCGGCGGTCGTCATCGTGGCTGGCCCGCGCACCGATCTGCTGAAGCCCGAGCTCGACGCGCTCGACGCCTACGTGGCCCAGGGTGGCAAGGTGCTGGTCATGGTCAACCCCTTCCAGGGAGAGGCGCTCCGGAAGCACCTCGAGAAGTACGGGTTCGCGCTCGGCAACGACCTCGTCGTCGAGGCGAACCCCATCGGCCGGCTGCTGGGCTTCGAGCCGTACGTCCTCGTCGTCCAGCAGTACGAGCGCCATCCGATCACGCGCGACCTCGGCGGCATCATGACGGTCTTCCCGATGACCCGCTCGGTCGGGCGGACGAAGGTGCCGCCGAAGGACATCACCTACGACGCGCTCGCGCAGACGAGCGCGCAGAGCTGGGGCGAGACGAACCGGGCGGAGCTCGACCGTGGCGTCGTGAAGCCCGACCCCGAGGACCCGAAGGGGCCGCTCACGGTGGCGGCCGTCGCCACCAAGGACAAGGCCCGGCTCGTGGTCTTCGGCACAGCCACGCTCGCCGCCAACCAGGGTCTCAACCTCCAGGGCAACCGGGACCTTTTCCTCAACACGGTGAGCTGGCTCGCCGAGGAGGAGGACCAGATCTCGATCCGCCCGAAGGAGACCCGTCAGACGCCCGTCTTCCTCAACGCCAACCAGGCGCAGGCCGTCTTCCTGCTGCCCGTCGTCGTCCTGCCGGGGCTCGTGCTCGTTGGCGGCGTCGTTGCCGTCGTCCGCCGCCGCGCCGCGAAGTAGCGCCGCCATGCGCTGGCAGACGACCGCGCTGCTCGCCGCCGTCCTGGTCGCCCTCGGCGCCTTCTACTACGTCTACGAGGTCCGGGGCGGCCCCGAGCGCGCCAAGACCGCAGCACAGAAGGGGCGGCTCTGGCCGGCCGAGGCGTCGGACGTCACCGAGGTCGAGCTGCGCCGCGGCCGCGAGACGCTCAGGCTCCGGCGCGAGGGCGACGGGTGGCAGATCGTCGAGCCCGTGAAGGCGCGCGGCGACCGCAGCCGGATCGACGAGACGCTCGTCACGCTCACCAGCGCGCGGATCGACCGGGAGATCGCCTCGGCCCCGACGCAGGTGGCGGAGTTCGGCCTCGACAAGCCCGGCGCCGAGGTGACGCTACGGCTCAAGGACGGCCGGCAGCTCGCTCTCACCCTCGGGGCGAAGAGCCCGACGGGCGCCTGGGTCTACGCGCGCGAGGCGCAGAAGCCCGCCGTCGTCGCCCTCTCGGAGAGCGTGCTTCGCGACGCGACGCGCCCGCTCGCGGACTTCCGCGACCGGACGGTGCTCGCGTACGACCAGAAGGGCGTGTCGGGCTTCGAGATCAAGACGCGCGACGAGACGCTCGCCGTCGAGCGGGTCGACGGCGCGTGGAGGCTCACCCGGCCCCTCGCGGTCTCCGCCGACGCCGAGACGATCGGCGATTTCCTCGACAAGCTCCAGCAGCAGAAGGTGAAGGACTTCGTCGCCGAGGCGCCGAAGTCGCTCGTGCCCTACGGGCTCGACCGGCCCGTGCGGGTCGCGATCCATACGGGGCGCGACAAGGAGCGCGCGACGAAGGAGCTGCTCTTCGGCGCCGTGGACGCGGTGAAGCAGATCGTCTACGCGATGCGCCCGGGCGAGGCGTCCGTGCTGAGCCTGCCGGAGCGCGCGTGGGCGCTCCTCCCGAAGAACGTCGGGGCGCTGCGGAACAAGGTCCTCGTCGAGGTGGAGCGCGAGAAGGTGACGCGCATCGAGCTCGAGAGCCCGAAGGGCGCGGTCACGCTCAGCCGCGAGGGCGACCGCTGGCGGGTCGCCGCGCCCGAGGCGCTCCCCGCCGATCAGGTCGAGGCGGGCGCCATCCTGTTCAAGCTGCGCGAGCTCCGCGCGCAGGCGTTCCTGAGCGACGACACGACAGGGATCGCGCGCTACCTCGCCAAGCCGACCGTGCGCGTCACGTTGACCGAGCGCGACGCGCCGGCGCCCACGACCCTCCTGCTGGCGCCGTCGCCCGAGAAGCGCGGCGGCCAGCCGAGCGCCTACGCGGCGGTGGCGGGCAAGGGGCCCGTGGTCCTCGTGGAGGGCAAGGCGCTCGACGAGCTCGCACGCTCGCTCACCGACCTCCGCGACCGGACGCTGCTGCCCGGCCTCGAGCCGAAGGACGTGAAGCGCCTCCGGCTGTCCGCCGCCGGCGCCACGGTCGTGCTCGAGCGGAGCGGGGAGGTCGACTGGAAATTCGTCGAGGGCGCCACGGGGACCGCGAAGGGCTCGAGCGTCGAGAACCTGCTCTACGCGCTCCGCGGCCTCAAGTGGAAGGCGCTCGCCGCGCCGGGGAGCGAGGCGGCGGCGACGTACGGCCTCGCCCCGCCGGCCTTCGAGGCGACGCTCCTCCGGGGCGACGGCACCGAGATCGGGGCGGTGCTCGTGGGCAAGCGCGACGGTGACGTGATCTACGCGAAGCTCAAGGCGCTGCCCGCGGTCTACGCGGTGGACCCGACGCAGCTCGGCCCGCTGCCGAAGCTCCCCGACGAGCTCAAGGGCTAGACGAGCAGGCCGATCTCGCGGTACCGCGGCTCGATGCGCGGGGAAATCAGCGCGAGCCGCTGCAGGCGCGGCATCAGGTTCTCGTGGAACAGGAAGCTGTTGAACGCCTTCGTCGTCTGGGAGTGGGCGACCGTGTCACGCCAGATCTTGTCGCCGTCCCAGCCGAGCTCGTTCCAGACGTGCTTGATGGACTGGAAGCCCGTCCGCTCGTCGCGCGCGTACATGAGGTCGCACACCCGGAACGTGAAGTCCTCGAGGTACTCGCGCTTCGCGGCCTCCATGTCGGGGATGGCCCGGCGGAGGGCGAAGTACCCGAAGTTCACGTGGCGCCCCTCGTCCTGCAGCACGTAGTCGAGGAGCTGGCCCAGGGTCGCGTCGCCCGTCTGCTTGCGCATGAGGTTGAAGGCGGCGATCGCGAGGCCCTCGACGATCATCTGCATGCCGAGGAGCTTCAGCTCCCAGAGGTTCGTCGCGAGGATCTCGTCGAGGACGGCCTTCAGCAGCGGGTCCACCGGGTAGATCTTGTGGAGCCGCTTGACGTAGCGCTCGAAGACCTCCACGTGCCGGCCCTCGTCCACGACCTGCGTGGCGGCGTAGAGCTTGGCGTCGAGCTCGGGGATGCCGTTGACGAGCTGGCCGCAGACGACGAGCGCGCCCTGCTCGCCGTGGAGGAACTGCGAGAGGCGCCAGGCGGAGACGCGGACCTCGACCTCCCGCTGCTCCTCAGGCGTGAGCCGGCTGAAGAAGTGGGTGCCGGCGAAGGCGACCTGGACGTTCAGGACCGGTCCTTCCTTGCCGATGGGCCGGCCCCAGTCGATGGCCGTCGAGCCGTTCCACTGGTTCTTCTTCGCGGTCTCGTAGAGCGTCTCGAGCTCTTCGTGCGTCGGCTCGTAGTCGTAGTCCCACAGCGTCTCGAGCTGGTAGGTCACCCGCGCCGCGGCCTTCGCGTGGGCCGTCGTCATGCATCACCTCACACTGAACGTCGGTTCAGTGGGGGCATTCTAGCGCAGGGTGGGCCGCTGGAGTACGATGGAAAACGTGAGCGACGCCACGGTCTACCTGCGGCAGATGGAGCTCGGGCCGATGCAGAACTTCGTCTACCTCGTCGGCGACCCCGCCGCCCGCGAGTGCGTCGTGGTGGACCCGGCCTGGGAGATCGACACGATCGTCGAGACCGCCGAGCGCGACGGCATGCGCCTCGTCGGCGCGCTCGTGACCCACACCCACCAGGACCACGTCGGCGGAAGTCTCGAGTCCTGGGGGATGCCGGGACGCATCCCCGGCGTCGAGGATCTGCTCGAGCGCGTCCCGCTGAAGGTCTACGTCCACAAGGCGGAGCGCGAGTTCCTCCGGGGCTTCGGCTCCGACCTGGTCCAGGTGGACAACCACGACACGCTCGACATCGGCCAGCTCACGCTGACCTTCATGCACACGCCCGGCCACACGCCGGGCTCCCAGTGCTTCCTCGTGGGCGATCGCCTCGTCTCCGGCGACACGTTGTTCATCGGCTCGTGCGGGCGGACCGATCTGCCGGGGAGCGACCCCTCCGACATGTACTACTCGCTCACGCAGCGGCTCGCGGCGCTTCCCGACGACACGATCCTGCTCCCGGGCCACAACTACGGCGGCCCGTCCTCGACGATCGGCGACGAGAAGCGCCAGAACCCCTTCATGCGCTTCGCGGCGCTCGGCGACTTCCTGCAGGTCATGGGCGGAGGCCGCAGCCGCCTCCCGTAGACCCGAGGCGACCCCGGCCCGTTCTGGCCAGCCCATGCCCGCCGGGCACAGCTTCTGACCACCCGCTCCCCGCACCGCGACGTCAGATCAGGGACTTATAGGTCGGTACGTGCCTTGCACAGATCCGGCGCGGCGAGCCATGTGGATCGCGGGTGACCGGCTCCAGGTGATCGACTCGGCGCTCGACGGCGGCCGGCGGGACGACGTCGAGCA
>WNFW01003449.1_pt1 | contig 11820 bp, 8 predicted proteins | sample 5400131 | NCBI WGS metagenome assembly WNFW01 (sample SAMN13153362, study PRJNA577476) | soil metagenome | isolation source: 20 cm soil or saprolite under grassland replicate 1 | place: USA:California | collected 2016-06-15
TCAATCCCGCGCCCCCGGTGCCTGCAGCAGCTCCGATCAGAGCTCCGATGGCCGCGCCCTTGCCGCCGCCGGCAATGCCACCAATCGCCGCGCCTCCGGCTGCGCCGCCGCCAACCATTGCCGCGGTGCGCTTGCCTTTGCCCTTACTGGACATGGCCGCGGACGAAGTTTGAACTTCGTGCTCCTTGCCGGCCACAGTGATGCTCGTCAGTTCGAGCGCCAGTGCGGCGCCCCCCTTGAAGCGGCCCGCCGCCTTGGCATCCTTCACCACGCCATCGGCGCGCGCGCCCTTAGGAATAGCCACTTTGCCCCCGATCTCTACAGGAGATTCGATAGTGGCCGAGAACTTGTCGCCGGGATGAGCTGTCTTCGAGCTGATGGTTTGGTCGAGCACGACCGAAATTACAGAGTCAACGGGAACGACTAACGGTTTCGGTTCAAGCGCCCTCTTTACGGCGCTCTTGGCGGATTCCGCCGGGGATGGAGAGGAAGTCGCGCTTGCATCCGGGCCGCCCGCAGCTTGTTGGTCCGCGGTTTTCTGGCCCTGGCAGCCGGCGATGAGCAGGCCGAGAGAAAGAAAGCACACAACAATTGAAGCAGAGCGACGAATCATCAAGAATCCTCCAATTGGGCTGGATAACGTGATTCTCTAAACATACTCCGAAAAACGGTGAAGTCAAAGTCACATCGGAGCGTATGTGTAAATCAGGGAATCAAACCAAGCCCCGGTCGGAGCATGGCGGGATTTCTGCGAAGTTCCGCCGAGAGTCCCGCGATCTGACACTGGTTCCTGGCGATGGTGGGCCAGATGTTTTCCGTTAGGTTCAAGAAGACGCTCGCCACTTGTGGATCGAAGGAAGTGCCGGAGTGTCTTCAGGGCTCTGCTCCACCTGCCGGGGGAGTCGCGGTAGACTGATGGCCCAATTCGAATGGGGATTCGCTCTGGTTATCGCTTGTGAGGAATATGATGACAGCTCCAGCTCGTCAAAAACAAAAAGTGCCGGTGATCGAAACCGAACGGCTCCGCTTGCGCGGGCATCGCCTCACGGATTTTCCTGATTCTGTCGCCCTGTGGTCCGATCCCGTGATCACCCGCTTCACCGCCGGCAAACGCCTCTCCGAGGAGGAAGTTTGGGCCAGACTCCTGCGCTATGTTGGCCATTGGGCTTGGCTGGGCTTCGGTTACTGGGTCGTGGAAGAAAAGTCCACAGGTCGCTTTGCCGGCGAAGTGGGATTCTCGGATTGGAAGCGCGAGATCAACCCTTCTCTCCAGGGATTGCCGGAGCTGGGCTGGGTCCTCGCGTCTCGGGTTCACGGCCAGGGTTACGCCACGGAGGCTGCTCGCGCGGCCATCCGGTGGGCCAATGTTCATTTCAGCAAAACTCTTCCTCACGCGCGCCCGGCCGCTTCTGCGCGCTCGATCCCGCCGCAATTGAAGTCCGCGCGCATAACTTGCATCATTTATCCAGCGAACGTTCCCTCCATCCGCGTCGCGGAGAAATGTGGCTTCAAGAAAGTCCTGCGCACCTTGTATCAAGGCAAACCTACAATTGTCTTCGCTCAGTAGGGAAGTGACGTTTTGAGGAGCGCCGGTAAGCCAGATCCGGTCCTATTTTCAACGCCCTGCTTGCTTCTGCGAGGTCACCAAATGGGCCGACGTATCTCTTTATGCAACACGGCTCATGCTTCTTCTTTCGGAGCCATCCATTTTGCGCTGAAATAATAGGTTGAGGTCATCATTCCCGTCAGGCTCGGCAGGTGCATCATGAAATCCGGTGCAAAACATCTTTTTGGGGTCCTTTTTGCTCTCCTTCCATCGTTGGCATGTGCGCAACATCTCGGTCAGGTTGCGTGCACGCGCCAGGATAACTACGCGTATCTGTACAGCTCCCTCACCACGATGGAAGTCGTGCGGACCCTGCAGTGCGGCGAGCAAGTCGAGGTCACCGGGCGTTACCAGGGCTTCTTCGGCGTGCGTACCGCCAGCGGCGAGACTGGCTATGTTGGGGAAGGCACCCTTGTCCTGCTGAAAGACAAGTCCGGCCCCAAGACGCCTCTTCCCGCTACTCCGCAAACCGCGCGGCCTCGCACTGCCTACGACCAACCCGTTGCTGCGCCTCCTCCCGCGAACCCTGTCCCTGCTGGTTTCGACCTCACTCTGCCTAACGGCACGCCCATCCACTTGAAGCTCAGCAAAACCATCTCTTCGGAAACAGCCCATGTCGGCGACACCGTCGAACTCACGGTTGCGAAAGACGTACTCGTTGACGGCCTTTGCCTGATTCCTAGCGGAGCGTCTGCCGTGGCTACAGTGACCGAAGCTGAACAGAAGAAACGCATGGGTAAAGGCGGGAAGCTGGGTATTAACGTGAATTCAGTCCGTCTTGCTGACAACGAAAAGGCCGCCGCGCGTTCCTACCAGGAAAGTACGGGCACGAATTCGACAGTGGGATCAATTCTGCCCCTTGCGCACGGCAAAGAAGTAGTGTTCGCGCGAGGTACGGAAATCACTGCCTACATTGACGGTGACATCTACCTGAAGCGCGCGTCCTTTCAGCCTTCAAAGAACGCTGCGAGTGCCGCGCCTGCCGCCGCAAATCCCCCGCAACCGCATCGGCGCTGAGGCTCAGGCACAAAACCACTGACGACGGAAAACTTTCCTTACCGTAAATCCTTGCTCAGGCGCTCAACTATGTCTTTTGGCTCCGTCTTTGGCGCGTTGTTCAAATACTTCCCGAAGAAAACTAGGTAGCGCTGCCAGCGGTCCTGAATATGCCGCGGTTCCACGAAGCCATGGTTTTCCCTGGGATAGGTTACATACTCCACGGGAACGTGCCGTTCATATAACGCGCGATAGAATTCTTCGGCTTGCGGTATCGGCACGCGCGTGTCTGCCTGCCCGTGCAAAATCATCGTTGGCGTCTTCACGTTGGCCACATACTTCATCGGCGAATGCTCCCAATATTCCTGGAAATTGTCCCACGGTGCCTTCATGCCGAAGAACACCGTCATGTACCGATGAATATCCGTTTGCGAATACATCGAGTAGAGATCCGGCAATCCTGCGCCCGGTGAGATCGCCTTGAAGCGGTCCGTTTGCGTGTCGATCCACATGGTCATGTAACCGCCATAGGACCAGCCAAACGCTCCCAGACGCTCTGCATCCGCCCAGCCCTTATCCACCATGGCTTGCACGCCGCTCATGTCATCTTTGTAATCGCCTTTGCCCCAATCGTTCTGGTTCGCACCCGCAAATTTCTCTCCGCGCCCGGTCGACCCTCGGAAATTTGGCTCGAGCAGCAGGTAGCCATTCGCCGCCAGGATTTGCTCCGTTGCGTTGAATGTCAGGAGCGACGCTCCTGTCGGTCCGCGGTGTGGGTTTAGAAGGAACGGATATTTCCGCGAAGCGTCGAAGTCCACCGGCTTGGTCACAATGCCGTCGATTTCCGTCCCGTCCTTGCTGCTCTTCCACTTCGCCACTTCCGTGCCACCCAATGCGTATTCCGCCAGCCAGGCATTGTGATTCGTCACCGGCTGAACATCTCGAAACGTCAAGTCGCTCCGGAACACTTCAGCCGGGTGTTGCGGATCGCTCCGCGTTCCAATCGCGATTTGTCCGTTCGTGCTGATTTCACTGAGGTTCAGCACTCCGGGCTTAGTGCCAACTTGCCGTACACCGCCGGCTGCCACGTCCGCGGCAAACACTTCCATCGCCTCGCGTGAGATCGCGCTGAAATAAATGGTCTTGCCATCCGCTCCCCATATCGGCTCGCCCGCATTCAGCTCGAACCCGCTCGTCAATTTCTTGGTCGGCCCTAGGTCTGCGCTTACTACAAACAAATTCGTCTGCTCAACTGCAAATCCCCGGTTGCTCAGGTACGCAATCCATTTTCCGTCCGCCGACCAACGGGCCGTGTGGGTGTAATCCGTCGTATCGGCCAATTTGCGCTGCTTTCCGTTGGGCACATCCAGCACCCATACCGTCTGCAAGCCACCGTCGTCCTGTCGTGGTGTCGGATTGCTGGTAAACGTGATATGCGTGCCGTCCGGCGACCATCGCGGATCGCTCACTGTAAAATCACCACTCGTCAATTGCTTTTCCTGGCTGCTGGCGATCTCCCAGGTCCACAAGCGCGCCATTTTCAAATCATGGTCCACCACTTCGGCGTCATCCTTGTTCTTCGTGCGTTTTTCCTGGTCCTCACTGTCCGCCTCCGCCGCCACTAGGAGCAGAGTCTTGCCGTCGGGCGAAAATTCAAACGATCGCACACCGGATTTATGCTTTGTCACCTGCCAGGGCTCTCCGCCGTCCACGTACATGAACCAGACTTGCTGTTTCTTATCTTTGTCGTCACCCGCGTTCATCAGGAAGCCCAGCAGTTTGCCGTCGCGTGACCAGCTCAAGTCAGAAACGCTCTCTTCGCCCCGCGTGTATTGCCGAGACGCGCTTGCAGGCCCATTCGTTGGCACCACCGATAGTTGTGTCACGGATTTCCACGGCTTGTCTTTCTCCATTTTGTTTTCTGCAACCAGGTACGCGATGCGTGACCCGTCCGGGGAAATTCGCGGAGAGAAAACGCGCGCCACGCGCAGCGCCTCCGCCGTCCCGAACAAATTCTTTCCGTCCCGGCTGTGCGCCGCCGGTGGTTCTTGCTTTTCCTTAATTTCCTGGGACCTTGTTGTCGCGCAAGTCGTGAGCAACGCCCCCAGAATGCACACCGCTGGCTTCCGATGGATCATCGCGTAGACCTCTTTTCTGTAAGAGCTTCAGACAGGGTGGACTGGAATACGGCGCGAAGTATACTGACACGCGGGCATGGATACAATCGCTCCGTGCCAGCTCAGCCTTCTTGTGCTTGTTAGTGGATTTGCTTCGTCTTCCGGGACATGTAATCCATCAACAGATACTGCCCCAGCGTGTACGGCGTAGTGAAGTAGGCCTTGCCCCGGCACATCTGTGTAATCTTCTGCACGAAATTCACCAGCGAATAGTCGCTCGCGAGCATGAAGGTATTGATCATGATTCCCGCGCGCTTGCATTTGTTCACTTCTTCGAGCGTCTGTCCCACCACGAAGGGGTCCAAGCCAAATGCATTTTTGTAAATGCGCCCGTCTTCCAACGTTAATGCCGAAGGTTTTCCGTCGGTGATCATCACGATCTGCCGCATGTCCTTTTTCTGCCGCAGCAGAATGCGCTGTGCCATGCGCAGGCCTTCGCGCGTGTTTGTGTAATACGGCCCTACTTGCACGCGCGCCAGTTCACCAAGCGGAACTTCCTCCGCCGAATCGTGAAACAGCACCAGACTCAGCGTGTCGCCCGGATACTGTGTTCGGATCAAGTGTGAGAGCGCCATGGCCACGCGCTTTGCCGGCGTGAACCTGTCTTCGCCGTAGAGGATCATGCTGTGGCTGCAATCCAGCATCACCACCGTGGCGCAAGAGCTCTGGTATTCACACTGGTGCACCATCAGGTCCGAATAATTCATCTCGATAGGTACCTTCGCGCCTTCGCGCCGCACCGCGTTGAAAAGCGTCTCGCTGATGTCCAGGTTCAGCGTGTCGCCAAATTCGTAAGGGCGCGAAACGCCGCCCGATTCCACGCCGGTGGCCAGGTCGCGCGTGTCGTGTCGCCCAAAGCTGCTTCGTCCCAGCGAGCCTAGCAAATCCTGCAGCGTTTTGAATCCCAGAAAGTCCATGGTCTTGTCCGTGATTTCAAAGCGCGCTTCGGTGCGATCTTGCGGTTGGCCGAGCTGCCCGCGTGCAGAAGTTTGCGGCGGCGGTGTCACTTGCGGGGGCTGTTGCGGATTGATGAAGCCCTCGTTGGCCAGCCGCTCCGTGATCTTATCGATCAAATCCTTCACCGCCTGGTTGTTCATGGCATTGGAATCATTCAGCATTTCCCGCAGCTCATCGCTCATCGCGCTGTCTGGCAGGTCGCCCTCCTGCAGCGCACGCAGGATGGCTTCTCGCAGCGCTTCCATCGAGCGCTCCGGACCCATCTGCGAAACGCCATAAAATTGCGATTCGAATCCACTTTGCAGGAAAAAATTCCCCAGGCGCTTCACCAACTCTTCCAAGTCGATGGCGTCGGCCGGCTCCCCGGTGTATTTTCCATATTTGATAAACTTCATTTTGCGCCTTTGCTCTCGCTCGTCGCTAGTTGTACTGTCGCCGTGGCGGCCGTCCTGGCAAATCCCGTTCGCGATGCTCCATCTGCTTCGGCTTTTCCGCGTGGAAGCCGCGCTCTTCGCTGCGTCCAATGCGGCGATGCGCCCACAGCCCTTCCAGAATCATTTCCGCCGCTGCTGCGGCCGAGGCAGCGTCTCTGCGGTCCTGCGCGCCGAGCTTTCCGATATGCTCCATCAATCCCTGAATTTTAGAAAGCTGCTGGCAGCGCTCGACTGACGTCGCCAGTTCAGGCAGCTTCAACTCACCGCCGAGTTCGAACCATTGAATGACGGGCTGAAAGTTCACGTCGGTAAAATGCTTGCTGAACACTCGTCCGAACGCCGCACGAATCAGTTCGCGCGCGATGCTGTCCGCTCCTTTCAGTTCGCCTTCATACTCCAGTTCCATTTTTCCGGTGATCGCCGGGAGCGCGGCATAAACATCCGCCGCCCGCGCAACCGTGGATTGTTCGCCGCTGCGCGCCGCGCGCTGCTCCGCACTGCTCACCACGCTTTCGAGCGTGGTAATCGGAAGCCGCTGGCTCACGCCGGAGCGCCGGTCGACGCGTTTGTCTTCGCGCGCTTGAAACGCAATTTCCTCCACGACCTCTCGCAGGTAGGGCGGCACTTCCACTTTGCGAGTCGCGTCGCGGCCAACCCAGGCTTCCTGCGCGGTGATGCGCATGCCTTCTTCCAGCGTCGATGCATAGTGCGTTCGAATTTCCGCGCCGATGCGGTCTTTCAGCGGTGTAATGATTTTTCCACGCGCCGTGTAATCCTCCGGGTTGGCTGTAAAAACCAAAAGCACGTCCAGCGGCAGCCGCAGCGGGTAGCCCTTAATCTGAATGTCGCCTTCCTGCATGATGTTGAAGAGTCCAACCTGGATTTTTCCCGCCAGGTCCGGCAATTCGTTGATTGCAAAAATACCGCGGTTCGCGCGTGGCAAAAGGCCGTAGTGAATGGTGAGTTCGTCGGAAAGGTCGCGGCCGCCTCGCGCGGCGCGGATGGGATCGACGTCACCGAGGATGTCCGCCATGGTTACGTCGGGGGTCGCAAGTTTTTCCACGTAGCGATGTTCGCGCGGCATCCAGGCAAGAGCAGTGTTCTCTCCCTCTGTTGCGATTCTCTCGCGGCAAGCGCGGCAGATGGGCTTGAACGGATCATCATTAATTTCGCAGCCGGCCACGGCCGGCATTTCCGCATCCAGCAGCCCGATGAGGCCTCGCAAGATCCGGCTTTTCGCCTGTCCGCGCAGCCCCAGCAGAATAAAATTGTGGCGTGAAAGCAGCGCGTTCACGATCTGTGGAACTACCGTGTCTTCGTAGCCGTGCACGCCGGGGAAGAGCGTCTCGCCCTTTTCCAGTGCGCGCAGCAAATTACGGCGGATTTCGTCTTTGACCGAGCGCGAAGCGCCGCGAGGATCGAAGTCCGGTATCCGTTTGAGTTCGCCCAGGGTGCGGGGTCTGGCCTGTCCTGAAGATTGTCCTGAAGACTGCGATGATGTGTTCAACGTCATTGAGGTCCCGTTCTGCGGTCCACCCATGGCGGACAGCACAAAGCTAATTCAATCCGTGCCCATTACCTCCAGCGCGTTGCCGCATGACCTTCTTATTCTGTAGATGCGGCGCCCACTCGCGAAGATATCCCACCAGCCGCTCCTGCCGGTCTTCCTCTGAACGCAGCTCGAGAATTTGTTGCTTCCATAAGAGGTCCAGTGGCAGCGTGCTCGCTATGCGATAAGAAAGTTCCTCCACGGGTGTGCCCTCGAGGTTTTTCGGGTAATCCTCAAAAAGGAGCGTGTGGCACGCTTCGTAAAGTTCCACGAGCTGCCGCTGCACCACCGGGTTCCCGGGCGCTCCGCGGTCCTCCAGGTAATCGACTTGCCCTTCGAGCAAAGGGTTTTGCTCAAACAGCTCTACCACGCGAAAGGGAGCGCGGCCGACGGTGATAATATCCATGCGCCCGTCGGGATAACGCTTCACGACTTCCAAGATTTCCGCCGTGCAGCCCACGCGCGCCACTCCCTTCGGCAGAGACAACAGCATCCCGAACTCTGATTTGGCCTCAAGGCATTCCTTGACCATGTCTTTGTAGCGCGGTTCAAAAATATGCAGCGGAAGCGGAGCGCCGGGCAGGAGAACGACGTTCAACTGAAAAAGCGGAATGCGTTCTGGCCGCAAGATTCCCATAAGAAATGATACCAGACCCTGGGAATACTGGTAATGCTTTGCCGTTGGTGGAAAAATGGGTGTTGGAGGTGCGTTTTTAGCGGGTCTCCGATTTATCTTCCATTTATGTAGAGATGCTGAGAATACGGTCTGAGAAGAAGCTGGAGGAGAAGTGAATTACGCCGCGTTGTTGCGGTCCGCCGTCGTCGCGCTGCTGCGCAACAAGTTGCGAAGCGTGCTCACGGTCCTGGGTATCACCATCGGGATCGCCGCGGTGATTTGCGTGGTGGCCATCGGCAAGGCCGGTCAGGCGCAGGTCGAGCAGCAACTCAATAATCTCGGCGACAATTTTGTATGGATTGAAGCGGGAGGTCGCGCCGTTAACGGCGTTCGCACGGGCACGCACGGCACGAAATCTCTGGTGCTCTCCGACGCCGTGGCCATCAAGAATCAAATTCCGCTCATCAAGAGCGTTTCGCCGAACGTCGACTCTTCGGTCCAGATTATCTACGGGAATCAAAACTGGTTTACCACCTACCGCGGTGTGTCGCCCGAGTTCTTCGACATCAAACGATGGTTTATCGACCAGGGCGCCGCGTTTTCTCAAGACGACGTCGATCGCGCTGCCGACGTCTGCGTGATTGGGCGCAGCGTGCGCGATCAACTATTTGGTGTTGAGGATCCCATCGGGAAAGTGATTCGCGTCAGGGACCTCCCTTGCAAAATTGTAGGCACGCTGATGCCGAAAGGCCTCTCCGTCTCCGGGCAAGATCAGGATGACACCATCATCCTGCCGTACACGACCGCGCAGAAAAAAATCAAGGGCATTACCTGGCTCGATGACATTCTCTGCTCCGCGGTTTCGCAGGATGCCGTAAAGATTGCGGGACAGGAAGCCGCGGCCTTGCTCCGCGACCGTCATCACTTGCGCCCCGAAGAAGAGGACGATTTCAACATTCGCAATCCCGAAGATATCATTCAGGCGCAACTCGAGGCCAGCAAGACGCTCACGGTTCTGCTGATCGCCATCGCTTCGATTTCGCTGATTGTTGGGGGCATCGGCATCATGAACGTAATGCTGGTGTCGGTGACCGAGCGTACACGCGAAATTGGAGTGCGCGTGGCGGTTGGTGCAACCGAGGAAGCCATCCAACTGCAATTCCTCGGCGAGTCGGTGATGCTGAGCCTTGTCGGCGGCGGAGTCGGAGTGCTCTTTGGAGTCTTTGGCTCCTATCTGGTTGGCAAAACGTTGCAATGGCCAATGCAAATGTCCCTCGAATCAGTTATCGTGGCGGCGCTCTTCTCCGTTGCGGTGGGAGTATTTTTTGGATATTACCCAGCGCGAAAGGCCTCTTTGCTCGACCCCATCGAGGCACTCCGCTACGAATGATCAAGCGCTATTTGCGCGCTTAGGACAGCAATGAAATCACGAACCAAATGGCTCCTGCTTGCCGGCGCCCTTGCCGCCGTGGCGCTGTTTGTTGTGCTGGGATTAAACCACACGCCGCAAGCGCAGCACTTCACCGCCAAAGTGGATCGGGGCGATATCCACGACGTCGTGGAAGCCACCGGAACCATCAATGCGGTCATCACCGTGCAAGTGGGCTCGCAGGTCTCCGGAACCATCTCGAAACTTTTTGTGGACTTTAATTCCCGGGTGCACAAGGGGGACCTCGTCGCGCTGATCGATCCCGCGCTGTTCAAGGGAGCGGTGCAGCAGGCGAGCGCGGACGTGGAAAACGCGAAAGCTAACTTGGTTGCCGCGCAAGCGAATCTTGAGAAAGCGAAAGCCGCGTTCGTGCAGGCCAAAGCGGACAACGAGCGTGCTGTGGGCCTGACAAAAAGCGGAATCACGAGTCAGCAGCAACTGGATTTGGCAAAGGCGAATTACGATTCCGCGAATGCCGCTGTGGGCGGGGCACAGGCAAACGTGACGCAGGCGGACGCGCAGGTCAGCCAGAAGGAAGCGGCGCTGGCGGTGGCGCAGACGAATCTCAATTACACGGTGATTCGCTCGCCGATCGATGGAACGGTGGTAGCGCGCAACGTCGACGTGGGACAGACCGTGGCGGCCTCGCTGCAAGCGCCCACGATTTTTACCATCGCGCAGGACCTGACGAAAATGCAGGTCTATGCGAAGACCGACGAATCGGACGTGGGAAACATCAAGGTGGGGAAGGAAGTCTCTTTCAAAGTCGACGCGTTTCCGAAAGAGACGTTTCGCGGCGCGGTGAGCCAGGTGCGCATGAACGCGACCACCGTGCAGAACGTGGTCACCTACGACACCATCATTGACTTTGCGAATCCCGAGTTGAAACTTTTCCCGGGGATGACCGCCTACGTGACGATTCCTGTAGCTACAGCGAAGAGCGTGTTGAAACTGCCGAACACGGCGCTTCGGTATAAGCCACCGATGACCCCCGAAGAAATTCTTGCCATGTACAAGCAATACGGAATCGAGAGCAACGAAAGAAGAAGGGCGAGCGACGATGCCGCTGCGGGCGATGGAGAAAGTAAGGGCGGAGGCATGCAGAATCTGCCGCGCGCGCCGCGATCCGATAGCGCGGTAGTTTGGAAGCTTCGCGCGGATAACACCATGGAGCCGGTGAAAGTGTCTTTGGGCATCAGCAAAATCGTCGACGCCGGGCGCGCAAGGGATCCGGCGGTGAGGATTCTTGGATAGAAACTCCATGCAAATCACGAACCACGCCACGAATCAGACCGAAGCAACACGGGTCAGCGCCACCTCCGCAGAGAGTGCCGTCATTCGCGTTGAGGATGTTCACAAATATTACGAATTGGGCGAAACGCGCGTGCACGCGCTGCGCGGCGTGAGCGTCGAAGTGCAGCGCGGCGAGTTTGTGGCCGTGATGGGCGCGAGCGGCAGCGGGAAATCCACGTTCATGAATATTCTCGGGTGCCTGGACCGGCCCAGTTCCGGGCGCTATTTGCTGGAAGGCGTTGACGTTTTGCAGCACGACAAGAGGGCGCTGGCACTTATCCGCAATCAGAAAATCGGATTTGTTTTTCAGGGATTCAATCTGCTGGCGCGCACCACGGCACTGGAAAACACGGAATTGCCCACGCTCTATTCCAAGATCGGCAAAGAGGAACGGCACAAAAGGGCTGTGGAGGCGCTGGCGCTGGTCGGCCTGGCGGACCGCGCCGAGCATTTTCCTTCGCAAATGTCCGGTGGACAGCAGCAACGCGTGGCGGTGGCGCGCGCGCTGGTGAACCGACCGTCGATTCTGCTGGCCGACGAGCCCACGGGGAATCTGGACAGCCGCACTTCGGTCGAAATCATGGGAGTCTTTCAGGACCTGAACGACAAAGGCCTGACGATCGTCATGGTGACGCACGAACACGACATCGCCGAATTCGCGAAGCGCGTGCTGGTTTTCCGCGAAGGAAAAATCCGCAAAGACGAACCGGTGCGCGGCCGCCCAAGAGCCGCGGAAGTCCTGAAAACTCTGCCGACCCTGGAA
>WNFW01002921.1_pt1 | contig 11817 bp, 9 predicted proteins | sample 5400131 | NCBI WGS metagenome assembly WNFW01 (sample SAMN13153362, study PRJNA577476) | soil metagenome | isolation source: 20 cm soil or saprolite under grassland replicate 1 | place: USA:California | collected 2016-06-15
TCCATTCGACTTCGCTGAGATCAAGCTCTCGACTTTGTTCCTGGGGATAAAGCTCGGCACGCCCTACCTAGGATTAACGCGCGTCGCCTTTCGGGAACATGACGCGCTCCGGGGCAGCATTCAGGGCGGCGAGAAGTTTTGGAATGAGCCGGCTTTTGACGGGGCCGGCTTCACGAGGTGAAACGACATAGCGCACGATCGCGTCGATCCAGGTCATTTCATCGGCGCGGAAAATGACGCGCGGTCGTGCACGAACTTCCAATTCATCAACCGGTGTGCGCGCCAGCAGCTCACGATAGACTTCCACGCGTTCCATCATTTCCTGGCCAATTTCTTCCTCGACGATGCGCTGCATTGTTTCGGCAACAAATTGCAAATCGCTCTGATACGCGATTTGAAATTTGATCTCGTTCCAGATGTAAGGAAAAAGCGGCCAGGAATAATTCCAAACGATCTCGTCGAGCACTTTCTCATTGGGAAAGCGAATGACGCGGCCGCTGGGATGATCGCCGGAGATGTATTGGCCGCCGAACTCCCAGAGCGTTGTGTCGAGATAGCCAACATCGATGACGTCGCCAGTCGCGTCGCCAATCTTGATGCGGTCACCGACGCTGTACGGCCGGCGCACGAGAATGAAAATCCACGCGATAAAACTTTTCGCCGGCGTTTGCACAGCCAATCCGATGATTATTGAACCGATGCCGAGTGCAGTGAGCGCTGGATACCAGTTTACAAAGATCACCGAAATCGCGACGACGGCGATAAAGAGTCCGCTAAGTAATAGGAGGATGCGACGTAGCGTAAAACGCGTAGCCGCATCTTCGATTCGGCCGATCGCATAGACTCGGATCACTTTGACCAAAGCCAGAACGATAATAATGAGTGCAGCTCCTCGTAACAGACGGTGCGAGAAATCGACTTGCGGCTGCGCGAGCGGAATAAATTTGGAACCAATGAGATAAAAAAGCGCGACGCAGCCGATCAGCAGCAGGCCATGAGTGACGAACCAGAATTTGTCCCTGACGGGCGCTTTTACTTTCTCGGCGGGCTTTTTTCCGCTCGCCCGTTCCAGTTCTTTGCGAACCTCGGGCTGTTGGGAAAGCTGTTCAGCGGTTTCAGGCATCACTTATTGAATCGCAGATGCAATATCAACCGAGCGCAAATGAGATTGTCGATCCTATTCGGCTCGGCGCGCCCGGCGGTCGCGGCCTACCACGTTCTGTCAGGCCGTTTTCGACCAGGCGCGCAGCACTTCCGCGACGCTCCAAGCTTGCGCAATGCAGCCGCCGGCATGGTGTGGTTCAGACGCATCGAAAACTTCGCTGATTGTTCCCAGCCCGTTGTCGCTGAGATGGATTGGAAACGTTTCCAGAAACTTGTGCGCGCCTTGTCGATCTTGCGGATGAAGTTTAAGCCAGGCATCGACAAACGGTCCAATCAACCAGGCCCAGACCGTGCCTTGATGATACGCACCGTCACGCGAACGCAGATCGCCGGAATAGATCGGTTTGTATTCGGGATCGTCGGGCGAAAGCGTGCGCAAACCGACGGCCGTGACCAATTTCTTTTCTACAAGATCGACAATCGATGCCCAATGATCCTGGTCGAGCACCGGATAATCTAGCGAGATAGCGAAAAGCTGATTCGGCCGGAAGGATCTATCAGCCGTTCCTTTCTGGCCGTTGCAATCGACCACGTCGTATAAATAACCGCCGTCCGCGAACCAGAAGCGATCGTTGAACGATTCACGCGCCCGAGCAGCGTGGTCTTCATAGCGTTTCGCGGCCTCATCATCTGTTTCTCGCAACCAGGACGCGAGCAAACAGAGCGCGTTGTACCAAAGCGCGTTGATCTCAACCGCTTTGCCGCGTCGCGGTGTCACGACCCAATCGCCCATCTTCGCGTCCATCCACGTGAGCTGATATCCCTCCTGACCTTCCGCGAGCAGGCCGTCCTCGGGATCGACATGAATATTAAACCTTGTCCCGCGCAGATGGTGTTCAACGATGTCGATCAAGACAGGCAACAAAAGTCGCAGCGTGATCCGATCTTCGCTTAACGAGAAGTACCGGCCGAGCGCGTGGAAAAACCACAGGGTCGCATCGGCGGTATGATATTTTCCTTCGGTCGCGCCATCGGGAAACATGTTCGGGATCAAACCGTCGCGCACGTAATACGCGAACGTTCTCAGAATGTAACCTGCTTCCAGCCAGCGCCCGGTTGTGAGAGTCAATCCCTCCAGACTGATCATGGTGTCGCGGCCCCAATCGGTGAACCAATGATATCCGGCAATGACGGTGCGGACTTCGTCGCCGGCGGCATGCGCGCGCGCCGCTTCTTCAAAACGCCCCGCCGGTGTAATCACAAATTGGTCTGCGGCGAAAACTAATTCAGCAGGAAAGCCTTCGCGCGCATGCGGAACGGCCTCCTCCAGTAAACGCGTGCGTCGCTGCTGCTCGGAAGCGAGCACCTGGGCCGGCGTGAGCACGTCGATGATCTCCCATTTTTCCGTCGAAGCAATTAGTGTGGCGGATCCGCGATCGGTAAGATCGATATGAAAAAATCCCGGGCTCCACAAGTTACCTTCATGGGCGTAACCGCGGCTTTGTTCGGTGCGATAAACGAGCTGATGGATGTTCGAAGCCCCGATCGTGAAAGCTGCCTCCTGGCCGTCCAACTTCATGCGCAGCGGCGGAAGCCGGCCGCGCGCCGCAGCGATTTCGTAACGACCTTCAATGGCTGTTAGCTTGTAGGAAATGGCGCGCCCTTCATCGACCGGCGTTTCATGATGACGAAATTGAAAAGCCGGACGCAGTTCCAAACGCGGGCACTCACCGCATTCCAAAATGCGATAGATGACGTGCACCGTGTTTTGCAAATGCGGCAGAAGCACGCGCTTCTCGAGAACGACGTCGCGGACGCGATACGTCCAAATGGGAAGACCATCTTCCAAGCGAAATTCCTGCAACCAATCCGCGCCTTTTAAATCGAGCTGACCACCGGCGCGTTCTTCGCCGCCTAACGAGACGACGTCGTTGTCGCCGAAGCGGAGAAATTCAGAAACGTGGTTCCACATGACCATGCGCCCGAACGGCGCGGGCAACGCGGCGATGAGCAGGCCGTGATAACGCCGCGTGATCGCACCGGAGATTGTGCCGGATGCGTAACCGCCCAGACCGTTCGTCACCAGCCATTCCCGCGCGAGCAGGAGTTCGCGAGACATGTTCGCGCCATCCCACGGCATTCTGCGAATGGTCGTTCGAATCGGGTGCGCTTGCTTGTTCAAAACTTGTTACCGTTTCTTTGGTTGTCGGCGCGGAGTGGATTCGCGCGCAAGGCGTAATGCTATCGCCGATTCAGCCGGCAACGTCCACGGGTCCTGCGCAGGCAACGCAACTTCACCCGGTCCGCCATATTTAACGGAGTCACTCGACCATAATGTTGTCCACTCGAATCCCAGCGGTGGAGCGAGCAGCGGTTCCGCCATAGGCTCGAGCGATTGAGGTTCACCCAAATTCACCAGCAACAAACGCTCGTCGTTTCCCTTTGCAAAATAACGAAGCAGAAAACTTTTTGGTCCTAACACAGCTCCATCCACGCCACCAGGGAGTTGTTCGCGGAAGCGCGAATCTTCGCGACGCAGCTTTATAAGATCGACATGCAGATCGTAGAGTTGCGTGTTCGTTGATCGCTCTGAGAAATCCAACTTGCAACGATTGAAAGTATCGGGGTCGGAAGGTATCGGCAGTTGTTGTTGAACTTTCGAACTCGTGAGTGACGGAAATTGCGATAGAAATTCGAGACGCCCTTTGCGAATCGCTTCCCGAAGCTTCTCATCGCCGATATCGCTGAAATAGAGGAACGGTTTCGACGCGCCAAATTCCTGGCCTTGAAAAAGCATCGGTGACCAAGGTGCGAGCAAGAGCAATGCCGTCATGGCCCGATAGCGACCGGGAGAAGTTTCGAAACGCACACGTTCGCCGCCGATTTTGTTTGCAACTTGATCGTGGTTTTCCAGGAACGCGACGAATGCTTCCGGCGGCGCGCCAAAAGCCAGGGTCCCGCGGGGAGCCTCCTGCCACGTATACGATTGTCCCTGGAAAAGGTAGCCGTACTTCACGGCAGAAATGAATTCCTGCGGCGTACCGAGATAATCCGTGAAATATGCTTCGCGCCGGCCGGTCAACGCCACCATCGCGCTATGATGTAGATCATCGTTCCAAACACCGTCGAGACCGTATCCGCCATCGGCCGGGGACCGAATTAGAGTCACGTTCTGCCGCTCGTTCTCCGCTACTAGAACGATGTCGCGTTTGCCGGCGGCTTTGCGAGCGGCCCGGCCCACTTCACTCAGGATGTGGTCGGTAGATGTGTCAAAAATGCTTTCCGTCGCATCAAACCGAAATCCATCGAAGTGAAATTCTTCAATCCAATAGCGGCTGTTCGTGACGAAAAACTCGCGGACCGGTCCCGAGTTCGGTCCGTCAAAATTAATCGAATCGCCCCAATCATTTGCCTTGCCTTGTCGCAAGTAATGTTCCGAGTAAACGCCGAGATAATTTCCGTCGGGACCGAAGTGATTGTAAACAACATCGAGAATTACGCTGAGACCTTGCGCGTGCGCCTGGTTGATGAAATGTCGCAAGTCGTCGGGAGTCCCATACAAACGCGTCGGCGCAAAAAAATCCACGCCATCGTAACCCCATCCAAAATTTCCGGGGAAATCCGCAATGGGCATGACTTCAATCACGCCGACACCAATGCGCGCCAGCTCCGACAACTGTTCGGCGGCGGCCCGCCAGCTTCCTTCCGGCGTGAATGTGCCGACGTGCATTTCGTAAATGATCTGGCCCTTCAATTTTTTTCCGGGCCATGCCGCGTCGCTCCATTGGAACCGGGTTGGATCGACAATGCACGAAGAACCGTGCGGACCATCGGGCTGAAAACGCGAGGCCGGATCGGGATGAAAATGTTCCGCGTTATTGACGCGGAATCGATAGCGCGCGCCCGCGCCGATATCGGCCGAGCCGGAAAAATATCCGCTCTCTTCGCGTTGCAGCGGATGAAATGTTCGCTTCGCGTATTTCGCGATCGACTCCTCCAAAACAAGATCGACATGCTGGGCTTTTGGCGCCCAGACGCGAAAATGCGTTTCGTTAGGGCCAATTAATTCCGCGCCGATCGGATACCGGCGTTTTGCGCGCACGTTCACATCACTTTTTCGCAGGATCGACATTTTTGGCTGTGTTCTCCGTTCGATCTACGCTAAACCGCTTCGGCGTGGAACGAAATATCGGCAAAGTGAGCGTAGTCGAGCACCCGCTCGTGGCCGCAAAATTGTCGATCTTGCGCGCAAAGACGACAACCCCCGAAGAATTTCGTCACAATGTTCGGGAATTGTCGATCTTGTTGCTGGGCGAAGCTTCGCGGACGTGGACAACATCACCAATCGAATTGGAAACGCCCCTGACAAAATGCGCCGGCCAGATTCTGTCCAGGCCGATTGTGCTGGTGCCGATTCTGCGCGCGGGTCTGGGCATGTTAGACGGAATGCTGCGCCTCGTGCCGGGCGCGAGCGTCGGCCACATTGGGATTTACCGCGACGAAGAAACGCTGCGTCCGGTGACATATTTTTCCCGGTTACCGACCAATTTAAGCGAAGCACAGATCGTCCTTGTCGATCCAATGCTGGCGACGGGAAACAGCGCTTGCGAAGCGGTCGCAGTGTTGAAAGCGCAAGGTGCAAAGCGCATTCAATTTCTTTGTCTGGTCGCATGTCCGCCGGGCATCGCGCAATTGCAATCGACACATCCCGATGTGTCGATTTTCACCGCCGCTATTGATCCAGAGCTAAACAATGTGGGTTACATCGTTCCCGGTTTGGGCGACGCCGGCGATCGCTATTTTGGAACCGGATGAATTTGCTGAACGTGGTGGGCGTGACCGCTGGGCGCGCCGCACTTTTGATGGGGTGGCGAACATTGACATGTAGCCACGGCCCTGCGGGCCGTCCGCACAGCGGAAATATAGCGGGAAAGAAACCGGCCACAGGCCGGTGGCTACAAAATCTGCGTGCTTGATTGACATTGGCGGAAGCATTGAAATGCACTCATGAACGGAATGGAACCTAAGATCGAAATTTTCAAACCATTCGGCGAAGCGTTCGAGCTGATGAAGAAAATTTTGTTTCAGCCGTTCGATTTGACGAAGTGGCTGGTGATCGGGTTTGCCGCGTTTCTGGCAAATTTATCCGGCGGGTTTCATTTCAATTTCCCGACAAACTGGAACCGCAGACACTGGCGTCCTGTTCGCATCAGAGATTGGGATTCCGCTGTCGATCAACTGCCGCACTGGGTCCGCGACCCGATATTCATCAGCGTTGCCGTGGTTTTGTTTGTGGCCCTGATACTAATTTTCTCGTGGCTGAGCGCGCGCGGCCGATTCATTTTCACTGATTGCATCGTGAAGAATCATGGCGCCATTGTTGCGCCCTGGCACGAGTTTCGAAAAGAGGCGAACAGCTTTTTCCTTTTCGTGATGTTGTTTACGTTTCTGTTTACGCTCGCCGCTGGATCATTGGGTCTGGCAGTGTTTGTATCGCTGAGACTGAAACACAAAGCATTCACCGAGTTTCCAGGTCTCCTAACAATTTCGGGTGCCGCGTTTGTAGGGCTGATCGTGTTCTTGTTTGCGCTGGCATGGATTGTGATCGCGCATTTCATGGTCCCGGTCATGTATCGACGCCGCTGCCGCGCCTTTGAAGCATTCAAAAGTGTCGTGTCTTTGCTCGGACGATATCCCGGTGAGTTTGTCCTTTATTGTTTGTTCTTCATTGTCCTGGCGATTGCGGTCGCGATCTTCGGTTGCGTTGTGGTTTGCGCGACCTGTTGCATCGCGGCAATTCCATATGTCGGCACCGTGATCCTGCTGCCGATCTTCGTCTTGCTTCGTGCGTTCTCGTTTTGTTTCCTGCGCCAATTCGGACCGGAGTACGACGTGTGGCAAGGAACTCCACCGCCGGAACCACCGCCCATCATCCCTTCGCCGCCGCCGATTCCGCCGCCGTTGCCAGCTTGATTACTTGCCGAATGTGAAAATCATCGCGCGGCCGGATGATTCCGGTCCAGATTGAGGACTGTCATTGATTTGGGGAAAACTTCGAGGCGAACGCGTGCAATTCCTTTGCTTAAGATACCGATTTGTTCGGCTGCTTCCTGGCAAATGTCGATGGCGCATTGCCCGCGAGGAATCCCGCGATCGGTTATTCGGACGAGCACGCTTTTGCCGTTCGAAACATTGGTTACCCGAACCAATGTTCCCAGAGGAAGACGATTGTGTGCGGCAGTCAATTCGTTTACTCCAGCGCGTCGTCGCGCGATTGAATCGGCTGGCACGCGGTACCAGGTTGCACAAACAACAATCGGATGTCCGCGCGGCTTGCTGGTCTCAGCGAAGAATCTCGGGGGCCACTGGGCCTCGACACTCACACATCCGGCAGCCATTAGCAGTGTTACAATCCCTGCGATGGCCTGCATTTTCATACTAGATCGACAATTGCATTTGCAGCGTGCTGGATTCATCTCCGCCGCTGGTCGCGATGGCGCGCCGAATCTTCCTGGCCAACGCTTGAGGTGTGAATGGTTTCTGCAGTAACTCGATCCGCGGATCGAGCAGGCCGTTTTTCCCCAACTCGTTGTCAGAATAGCCGGAGACAAATAGAACCTTCGTTTCGGGTCGGAACTCGGAAATCGCGTCGGCCAACTCCTGGCCATTCATTTGCGGCATGACGACATCGGTAATCAAAAGATCAATGCGGCCTTCATGACGCCGCGCTATCTCCAGCGCCTCGCAGCCGTCGAGGGCCGAAAGTACTTTGTAACCATGTTCCTCCAGAACATCGCAAACGAATTGGCGCACCATGGCTTCGTCCTCGACTACGAGCACAGTTTCGGAATCGGTTGTCCGCTCGATAGGCGTGGATGAAGGCTTAAAATAATCAACAGCCGCGTTTTCACGTGGCAGAAAAATGCTAAAAGTACTACCGCGGCCTAATTCACTTTCGACCCCAATTGCGCCTCCGCTTTGCCTAACAATTCCGTAAACCGTGGCCAGTCCCAGCCCGGTCCCCTGGCCCGGTCCCTTGGTAGTAAAAAATGGCTCGAAAATGCGGGACCGGGTTTGCTCGTCCATTCCCACACCGGTGTCGGTTACCGACAAGACAACGTATTTGCCGCTGGAGAGCGGGTTGGAAAGATTGGAAAGCTTTTCTCCATCGACCTGGATATTCCCAGTGCGAATTGCCAACTTGCCGCCGTCCGGCATCGCGTCGCGCGCGTTGACACCGAGATTGAGAATGACTGTTTCGAGCTGACTTGGGTCGGCTTTGACGCGTCCATCCTCGGCGTGCGGAAATGTTTTCAAGTCAAACTGTTCGCCGATGACGCGGCGGAGCAATTTCTCCATCTCGACCACCAGTTTATTGAGATCGATCACCTTCGGGTGAAGGATTTGTTTCCGGCTGAAGGCGAGTAGTTGTCGGGTAAGCGTGGCTGCCTGATCGCCGGCCTGCCGAATTAATTCAGCGTGCTGCCGCACTGTTGCATCGTCGTTTGGCTCATGCGTGAGCAAATCTGCGTAGCCTATGATGGCAGTGAGAAGATTATTGAAATCGTGCGCTATCCCGCCGGCGAGACGCCCCACTGCTTCCAATTTTTGGGCGTGACGCAATTCCTCCTCACTTTTGCGCAGCGCTTCCTCGGCCGCGCGGCGTTCCTCAATTTCGCGGATGAGATTATCGCGTTGCTCGAAAAACTTCTGCACAGTGCCAGCCAACTGACCGAATTCCGAATTGTCCTTGCCCATCGGCTCCAGCAGAGCGGGATCGTTGCGTCTTAGACTTTGGGTGATTCTGCGGAGCGGCCGACGGACCCAGCGGACGAGCGAGCTCGAGATCAAAAGCAGGAGAACCAAAGCAAAGCCGATCAGTGCCAGCAAAAGCCGTTCGCTTTCGCGATTCAGTTCCCGTACCACCGGTGATTCGCTGCGGACAAGCAGACGTGCCACCGGCTTGTCATCCCAACCGCTCAAGACTCTCGAGAACGAAATCGATCCGTTGCGCGAATCGTTCCCGACTTGCACCGAGCCTTCGCTTACTGGGACGATGTCGATCTTGTTGCCGGTAAACGTGGACATTTCGTCCAAGGTCGGTCGATTCCATAAACGGCCGGCGAAAAGATAGCCGGCCGGTTTGGTCTGACGCCGGAAATCTTTCGAGGGGTGAATCGTCCCGGCGCGGATTTCCATCAAGCCTTGTGGGAGGTTGATGAAAAAGTGACGCAGCGGTTCGCGCGCAAAGACGCGCGGCAAATCTTTGGAATCAATAGGCAGCTCACGAAGCTCTGGCGCATTGAAATTGTTGAGGGGATAAAAAATTGTTCCATGCGGGCGATAAATCCAAAGCGCATTGGCGTGGTAACCGCTCAGGGTCGAATCATTCAGGTTCTCGCTGCACCATTGATAATTGTCGGTCGCGATTGCCTGCACCATTTGATCAAGGCAGGTCGTATCTTCGACCAAAATTTGCAGAGGCTCACCGTTGCGCTGCAAAAATTCATCGAAAGAACGGTTCTGCTCGATCAAGCGCTGCTGGGTGATGTGCTGAAACTTGGACCGCCCATAGATTCGGAAGGCAAGCAAACCGGTGAGGAATGTCGCCACCAATAAACCTAACAACAGCGTGATTTTTGTCTGGACCTTCATCCGAGTAGCTAACTTCCCTTAGCGGGCTTCCCTAAGCTTCCAGCACGCGGCACTAGCGTGACAGACGTCCCGCCTTTTACCTATATACTTACTTATTCGTGTAAGCGTTGCTCTTTGATTGCTATAATCCGAAAATTTCCCGCGCGTTTCACCGTCCAAAAGTTCCTGGTTTTTCCGTGAACGGCGCGTTTTTTGGCCGCGACACTGAATGCGATGGTAAACTCCACCTGCGTTTCATCTTCTTTTTCCGATCCGAAAAATTTTACCGGTCCCAACAGGGTATATTTCCGCTGAGGCCACCTTTTTACGTAATTATGAGTGTCCTTAAAGACGAAATCGCGGTCAACCCGGCCGTGATCGAAGTAATCAACCGGGAAATTGTAGTAACCAACCTGAAGATGGACATCATCCGTTTCCGCGTCGCGCAAATATGCTTGCACGAATTGGGTTATTTCCGCTGGCTTGATCTCCTGCGCCGCGTTCGGTCCTTCAGCCGGAGGCGGTGGACCCGGTGAGCTCGCTACATGTTCTTCGGCTTTCTGTTCGAGCGCACGACGCTCGGCTTCGGGCAACTGCCGCGCCACATCGCTTTTCAAGACTGGAACATCCGGCCACATAGTAGCCGGCTCCTTCGATACAGTGTACGGAATATTGAGGGAACGGCTCGTCTCCTCATCGATTTGTCCGGTCTCGGCAAAGCCTTTCCGCGTCTGATATTTTTTGAGCGCGCTCGCTAATTCAGAATTCATCTGGCCATTGACGTCTCCGAAATAGAGATTGCGTTTACGCAATTCTTCCTGGGCGCGCCTTGTCACTTCGTCCGCACGGACTAACAAACTGGGCAATAAGACCACAATCGCTGCGAACACAAGAAGTCGCCGCCGTGCTGAACCAGAATGAGAATGCTTGTCACTTTGGGTTTTCATTTTAGCCAGAACTTTCGGAAGGCTACGGACCAAGTGCGGTAGCTGACGGTTTGACGAGTGCCAGTGCCAAAGTGTTCAAAGGCAGGATCGACAATCAATGTTGTCTTAGGGTGACCCGGCCAATGATACTGATCCGCGATCGCTTCGACCAAGATGTTCTTCAGCACCTCGATATCAGTGTTTCCGTTCATCAGGATGACCGCGCCGTCTCCAGTATCGCACAGGGCGACCGTCACGGCATCGAAACCGGGATTACTTCCGTTGTGGCCAAACCTTGGCGGATCTCCACCAAGAAAGAATCCCAATCCCGAATCTTCTTTTTGCTTCGTTAACATCTGGCGCATCATCGACTGGGAAATCACAGGATTCGATGTGCCTGCTAGCGAGCGTTGAATGCCTAAGAGGAAACGAGCTAAGTCTCCGGCGGTTGTCCACAGTCCGCCTGCCGCTAGTTCTGGTTTTATGCGCCACTGCCCTTCGACGGCGCGCCGCGGTCCACTGGCGAAGCCAGTTGCGGCGCGCCTCGCCAAGGATTTAGGCAATGGCTGCGCAAACGTGCTGGATGACATTCCAAGTGGTCTTAGAACAGCATCTTGCATGTAATCGGCGAACGATCGCCCTGTAACGTCGATCATCATCTGCTGCATAACTAAATAGCCGCCTCCAGAGTAGCGCCACTTGCTGCCGGGAATTTGATCGACACGCACCGGCGGTGTGTTGGCGGGCGGCCGTCCATCCAGAATTTGTAGCAGAGACGGAATCGGCGAGCCGACGCGATAGCCGGGAAAGCCTTCGACGGTGAGTCCGGCACTGTGGCTGAGAATCAGCCTGAGCGTCACTGGATGAGTCTTGGTGAAGCGATTGCCCGGAATGCGCCAACTGCGAAGCGCAGAGTTGATATCCTCGTCGAGCGATAGTCGGCCTTGCTCAACGAGATGCAGCGCGCCGAGCGCTGCAACTGGTTTGCTGACCGAGGCAGCCTGAAACAATGTCGCCGGCGTAATCGGCTCGGTGCAGCCTTCGTCGCGAAACCCATAGCCTTGCTCTCGGACAATCTTGCCGCCCTCGATTACGGCAAGAGCTAAGCCTGGAATCTGGCGCTCTTTCATTTGGGCCGTGATCACGTCATCGA